>Ga0208128_1000990_pt1 | contig 10979 bp, 6 predicted proteins | sample ETNtaG_35_FD_185758 | JGI IMG/M metagenome (GOLD analysis project Ga0208128, IMG submission 185758) | Marine microbial and viral communities from oxygen minimum zone, Eastern Pacific Ocean - ETNP201306PF51B (SPAdes) (version 2) | ecosystem: Environmental > Aquatic > Marine > Oceanic ... | reverse complement strand
TACCAAGTTGTCTACGGGTATTATTGGAAATCGATTAAAGAATATTCAGAGACAAACTCGAGCAGTTAAGGAAGATATGGAAACCTTTGATGATAAGATCGTGGTCAAAGAAACGAAACTGCTACAAGAATTCGGTGCACTGGAGGCCGCTTTGGGTGAAACCCAGATTCAATCTCAGTACCTAACAGCCCAACTTTCAGCCCTACAATCTACAGCGCAATCCATGGCATCCAAGAAGAAGAGATAATAGATAAAACCGAGTGAATTTTTCCTAATTCGAGCTTCTAACTTTTAACTTCAAAAGTACAGGTCTAAGCAATGAAAATCAATCGTCCGCCACTAGATCCGTTGGCAGCTTATAGTTCTACCCGGGTCGGTACCGATAAGTCCGAGCGGGCAAAGCGAAAGCGCACCGCCGGTGATGAAAAGCCGATAGTTGAGTTATCAGCTGAGGCTCGACTGGTCAGCCAGTCACGGGAAGTTTTGGACCAAACACCGGATATCCGACCTGAAGTTGAGGAACTAATTGCAGAGATACAGAAAAAGTTAGCAGACGGGTCTTATATAGAAGAGATTTCTGGCCAAAAAGTAGTGGAAGCGATAAAAGCGGCCCTAAAGGAAGAAGCCGAAGAACTGCAGGCCGAAATACCCGGTTCCGACCAGTTGAGCTTAGACCCGTAAGACCATTTTACAATGGTAAATGGCAATCCTAACTGCCGAAGGTCCAACTTGCTAGCAACGCAGCCCTGGTTAGCAAAGCGACCTTTAACTTTCCTCTTCTCAACCTCTTGGTGATCTCAAATCCTCGATAATATAGTACAGGGCAGGCATTACAAACAGCGTCATCAGAGTTGAGAATAACAACCCAAAAATAATAGTGCTGGCCAGTGGTATCCAGATAGGGGATTTCCCGCCTAACCCCAGCGCCATTGGAATTAGCCCGGCAATCGTGGTTACACTGGTCAAGATAATTGGCCTCAATCGTAACCGTGACCCTTCCAGAATCGCCTCCCTCAAACTTGTTCCTAACTCCGACTGTGATGGTCCAGATGGCTCAATCTCCGCATTGATCTTATCCTCAATTACGGTAGGGGGACGTCGCCGATTGATAAAGTCGATTAAGACAATCGAATCGTTAACCACAATACCAGCCAAGGCGACCACCCCAAACAGGGCGATTAAACTGAGGGTAGATTGAGTTATCAGCAAACCGGCCATAGCACCTATAACGCCAAAGGGAATGGCGAATAAGATAATCAGCGGTTGCAAAAACGATTTGAATTGAGTTCCCAAGATCATGAACATCATCAGTACCCCCATCGGGAACAGTTTCAACCCCAACTCTTTAAAAGACTCCATAATCTGGTCAAACTCTCCGCGAAAATCTAAGCGGTAGCCTGGGTATCGGAATCCAATGTCCTCGAAGGCGGATTGTAGGGCTTGGGTTGCCACTGCGGGTGTGGTGGTTTGTCTGTTTACCGAAGCGGAAACGGTAATCGCTCGCTCGACATCGAACCGCTTGACCTCGGCCAGACCATCTTCACGGCTAAGTTGGGCTACATCTTTGAGCGGGACAGCAACACCGCGGGGCGTAGTTATCATCATATTGTTCAACGCCTCGATCGTATTCATGGCCTGTTTGTTGTATTTAACAATCACATCGACGGTTTCATCAGCCTCCCGGTAGACGGTACAGGTGTTTCCTTCTATGGCATGGCGGACGTTGTTAGCGACCTGAAATATACTGAGCCCGTATTGGCGCAGTTTCTCATCTTTTACTCGAAGACGAATTTCGGATTTACCAGGTCGAAAATCGTCCTGAACATCGAAGACCCCATCCATCGACTTCAGCTTGGCTTTCAGTTGCTGCGTGATTTCTAAAAGTTGCGGGAATCGATCTCCTTTAACCTTCACCTCCACATCTTTTGTTCTGGGAGGTCCTCCCTCTAATTTGTCGAAAGAGATTTTCTCTGCCCCTGTCACGTTGACCAGTTCCAACCGAAGCGACTCAATAATTTCGTCACGACTTCTAGCTCGTTGGTTTTTGGGGACCAACTCGACAAGGATCTCTGCTACATTTGACCGGACGTTGGTACTTTCCATACCACTAGTTGGCGTCTGCAAGCCGATATTTGTAACCAGTGCAATGTATTCCTCTTTGGGGAGAGATTTAATTGCTTGTTCAATTTTCTCCATCACCTGAGTTGTCTCTTCAATTCCAAAGGCGGTTGGCATGTCAACCTTGATGTAAAATTGGGGAAACTCTTCGCCGGGAAATAGTTCCTTGGGCAATGTGATAAATGCTAAAAAAGAGAAGACGAGGGTGAACAGCATCACCATAATTACCACCAAGTATCGTAAACTCAGAATCCGATCTAGAATACTGACGTAGCGCTGTTGCATGACGGCAAACCAGCTTTGCTGTCGGTTTTCTGCTTTGCTTTGGGGCTTGCCCCACTCCGCAATGTGGGCTGGTAGGATAGCGAAGACTTCGAGTAAAGAGGCCAGAATAACAACTACTCCAGTGATTGGAACGATTCGCATAAACTGTCCTGGAACACCTGACATCAGAATCAGAGGAGAAAAGGCAGCGACGGTAGTCAAACTGGCAGAAAGAACGGGCCAGGTGACCTCTTCTGCACCTACAACAGCCGCTTCAGCCGGTGTCATCCCTTCCTCTATATGGCGAAACACATTTTCGATGACCACGATGGCGTCGTCGACCACAATCCCGATCACTAAAATCAGGCCTAACAGAGATGGGCCGTTGATGCTAGAACCAATTTGTTTGAGAATCCAAAAGGTTCCTAAGATGGCAACCGGAATCCCAAGTGCGGCAAAAAGGGCGTTTCTCGTCCCCATGAACAGCCAAAGAAAGAAGACGACCAGTATCAAACCAAAGAGGGCATTATTTTGCAGGATACCGAGACGTTCTCGTAAAATTACGGAGGAATCATTGACCACGAAAATTTCGGTTTCCGGTGGTAAATCGATAATCTCCGGTGTTTGCCGATTGAATAAAGTTATCAGAGATCTCGATTCTTTGGCCTTTTTTTCAACCGAGGCCGGATTTTTACCATCTATTGTATAGGGATATACAATTTTCCTAATCTGATCGATAATCTTGATTGAGTTACCATCGATTTTCTTCTGCACAGTTAAGCTAATCGATGATTGACCGTTGATGCGGGATAGGGTCCGGGCTTCTTCGTACGTGTCTTTAACTGTGGCTATATCTTTGACACGGACGGGAGTACCGGAAGGGTTAACTTTAATAATGGTTTCAGCGATCTCTTCAATCTGCTGAAATTCGCCCACAGTGCGAACCAGAAACTCTGATGTGCCGACCTCCAGCATCCCTGCCGGTAAATTTAGGTTCCGTTGACTTAAAGCTAGTGTGACCTGATCGGCCACTAAGTTATAAGCCTTCAACCGATCTGGATCCACCTCCACCCAAATCTCCCGCTCCCGTATGCCTGCAATCCGAATATTAGAGACGCCTTTAATGCTCGAAATCCGCTTTTCGAGTTTTTCCGCGACCGATTTCATCTGGCGTTCAGTCAGTACACCCGCGATGGTGACCGTAATCATGGGGAATCCACTACCGATATCCAGGTCGGTGACCTCCGGATCATCCAATATTTGTGCGGGTAGGTCTTTAATTCGATCGACGGCATTTCGTAAATCCTGAATCCTCTTATCAAAATCACGATCATTGATCTCTTCGAATCTAACCAGAATTTCTGAACGGCCTTCGGACGAACTGGAGGTGATCAAATCGATCTGATCGACGTTCTCGATCTCCTCCTCAATACGAACGGTCACCAGTTTCTCAACCTCTTCTGCTGAGGCACCGGGGTAAAGAGTGCCGATCCTCACTGTGTAGGTGATGATTTCCGGGATCAGATCTCTGGGTAGAGTAACCCAGGCATAGACCCCTAATGCGATAATCATTATCATCAGAAGGTTGGATAAAACAGGATTGCTGACAGAAATTCTTGGGATAGACATCAATTACGACCTTAATAAAAATATCTTAACTAAAACGAACAATAGATAATTGAACAATGATACAGCAGTATACTAACTTTCCCACTGATCGGGCCTGCGGAGTGAGGATTAGGGAACACGGCTAGTGATTGAGTGAGAATTCAGCCGAATTGAGAAGGGACCAGTAGAGATCTTCGTAAGCTAGATCTTTATCACGGTAGAGACTTTTCTGTAGATATTGATCAAAGTAACGGATCTCTTTACCCGTTGGCTGGCGAGACAAGACCGTTAAGTAGATATTATTGACCCGGTCCATTGTCCTGCGGTTTTTCTTTAAAATATAATTCAAATAGCTGCCACGTGTCTTATGATCAGCACTGTCGTTGACCAGAGAGCCGTTGATCATCATCAACGCTTGAGGCACAGTACCATTGAAAGCCTCGATCTCTTCCATTTCACCGTTGTCTAACAGATACAAGAAGCGACGCAGATAGTCGCGCTTCATCGATTCCAGGCGGCCTTTGTCGCGTCTCTTCTGCAACCTTTCAAACCCGGTTGCTTCTAGCATGGAGTAGAAAAATTGTTCGGCGCTGAGCGGTTTAATATAAGCGTGAGAAAAGAACCGGTCGTCGTTTTTGTTGCTTTTATTGGTTTTTGAGGTGCGTTGGTAGGCGTCGGTGTTGAGGATGGTCCGCATTAGATGCTTCAGGTCGTAGCCGTGAATCTCAAAATCTTCGGCCAGCCAGTCTAGCAATTTTGGATGAGATGGAGGATGCTCTTCGCCAAAACCATCTAGTGGCTCAACGAAACCTTTACCCATTAATTGGGCCCAAATTCGATTGACGATGGCCTGGCTGAAATATGGGTTTTTGGCGTTAGTCATCCAATTGGCAAGTGCAACCCGTCTTTGTAGTGGAGATCCGTTGTATTCGGATCCGTCCAGGAGCCGGGGTTGGGACGGCTTGGATTTACCGGGGATACGAATCGACCCATCAGGCACATCAGTGATATGATAAGCCACAACTCGCTCATTGCCTCGTTGATCTTTTTCGTAGATGGCTTCGCTTCTGAGGTTGGTTAAAAATGCAGCTAGACTGTAGTAGTCCTCTTGATACCAGGCTTCAGTTTTATGATCATGGCACTGAGCGCACTGCATTGGCAGACCTAAAAACAGACGAGATAGATGGGAGGTCAAGTCGATCGGCGAGGCGTTGTAGCGACGAATATAGTAACCGGCCCCATTTTGACGGATGTCGCCAGTAGATGTAATTAACTTCTTAACAAACTGATCGTAGGAGGTATTGCTTTCAATCTCTTTGTATACCCAGTTTCGTAATCCTCGACGCACATTCTGCTGGTTACTTTGATCGCGCCCGATTAGCCAATCTGTCCAAATCCTGGACCAATAGTCGAGGTACGCCTCACTATTTAGCAATTGGTCGATCTTATTTTCACGTCGGTTACGACCACCGTTGCTGAATCTCGAAACCTCCTCTGGTGTCGGGATCTTTCCCGTTAGATCGAGGTGAATCCGACGCAGAAACGCCTCATCGGTAGTAACTTTAGAAGGCTGTATCTTTTCCTTTTTCAACCTGGCATTTAGGTAACGGTCGAGGTGTTTGGTACTGGAGGATATCCTGCTGAGAACTGGCCGCGGTGCGAGCATTAGTACCAGAATGATAATGATAGAAAAGACATTGGTCGATGTAGCAGTTAGTCTCGATTGTCTATTGTGCAATTGCAGGCATTGCGGTTTCATGCTAGCCTCCTGAAGTGAATTTCTGTTATGTCTGGTTAGAGATATGAACCCTATTTTAGACTGCCTATATGGTCATCGGCAAGCCATTATTTATGACTCGTCAGAGTTGTATCAGTAACCGGTTAGTTCGACGTAGCCAGCACCAGATGTTGTTTGATTCCTAAAAGTTCCTTTCACCTGAACGGCCCCTTCCCAATATGTAAAGTTGCCGTTAAGTTCCTGGTCTTTTAGCAACGGCTGGATCTTCAAAATAAGGCCAAATCGATCTAGTTGAATGATCCAGCCCGAGGGGTAGATTGAGCCGCTTTTTGGGCTTTTCCAACTGGCTGTTTCTTTAATATTGAAGTCGGCACGTTGAATTTTAACTGGTGTTTGACCGATTTCTGCTAAGGTACCTTCAAACGAAGGCCAATCGGAGCCGTCTTGATAGCGAAGCCGGGCTAACATCAGGATTGTACCATTTTCCAGTTGGATAGAGAACCAATCCCAGCCGACAATACCGTCACTAAGTGCACTGGTACCGAACTCATGGTCCATCCAGCTAACCCCTTTCACATCTACACTCTGCCCGCCGATTTTCACCGTACCGGTAGACTCAAGCCCAACAAGACTATAGTAGTGGTTGGCGTTTCCCAATTCCGGCCCCTTTTGGCTTAGTCCCTGGTTCCCGTGTAAAATCGGTGGAATGGTTTGGCGTAGCTTGAGATCCATGGATAGGGTCGGATTTAATTGATTGTCTGTTGCTTTGAGGTGAACAGTGCCATCAGGTTGCTCCGTTGCTGACCAATCCTCCAGCCAGACTTGGTATTGTGGCTTGCCCATAGCTCCGGCTAAACCTGCGGCGCCACGGCTGTATCTCTCGAAACTTTGGAACTTTTTTCGCTCTATGTCGCTAACCGCAAAGTGTGCCATATACATTTGGTTGGCAGCTAAGGTTGATCGCTCCGCCAATGGCTCGGTTGAAACGGTATCGGGCGCTAAAGTGCTGCGAAAGAAGGTTAATTGATACCCATACTGCTTCCCATCATCAGCCGATAGGTTTCCAGTGTAGTACCACCACTCGGTCTTGTACTCCGGGTGAGCACCGTGGTCTTTAGGAAACTGAAATATGATGGGTTCGGTTGCTCGCTTAAATCTCGAGTCTGCTGTTCCTTTCAACATTTCAACGGCACTGTTAGGTACGGTATCTTCAGTTGCAAAAATGGGAAAAGGCATAAAGAAGATTAACGGAAGTAGGCCCAAAGCGAGTAGGTTAGCCGTAGACATTCAGGTTTTTATTCGCTCCGCAAGGCATCAACAGCAGGAATTCTACCTAGTTGCCAAGCCGGATAGATACCCGCTATCAGAGCTGAACTGATAGAAATAACGAAAGCTTTTAAGAATTCTGTACTTTGGATATGCATTTGTAGTGTCCAGCCAAAGGATCTCAAATTGATGATATAGATCAAAATAGTGGCTAAAACAATACCAACCGGCACAGCAATCATTCCCGCCGTGGTTCCCATTAAGCTGGTCTCCAGCAGAATTAACTGCCACAACTGCTTACTGTCGATGCCGACGGCACGCAGTAGCCCAATTTCTCTTCGCCGTTCCAGTTGCAAGCTCATCAGTGTACTCAGCACTCCAATAAAGGCAACTGCCATGGCGATGACCTGCAGCGCTCGGGTTACGGCAAAGGTTTTGTCGAAGATTTCCATCGCATTTTGCCGTAGATCTCGATTGGACTGAATAATTACCTGGACCTTACCGGATAATCGCTGACGTAGTTGTTGAATTACTTCATCGATTTGTTCATCTGGTTTTAGAGTTAAGGCCACGGAACTCAGCACTCGATCATGCCAAAATTTTTGAAAGGTGGTCTGGTGCATAGTAACCACAGGACGGACGTCAAAATTGTAGGCCACAGCAGCAATTTCAAAAGACTTAAGCCCTTTATCGGTAAATATTTTAACACGGTTTCCTACCTCTAGCTTAAATCGGACAGCCATTGGTTCGTTGATAACAATCCCTCCCGATTCAACCGCTTGCCAGGTTTGACGGATATTGCCTTTAGCAGATTTGTATTGACGTCTTTCTCCGGCAATATCTTCACTAACTGCAACCAATTGGAGCGAACCGACGTCCGCAGATGTTACCTGTACCTCCCGGTTGGTCAGAACCCGTTCGATGGATGGTATCTCAGAGATAACTTCCACGACTCTTGGGGCGAGGGAGGTGGTTGCGCTACCGGCCACTCTTGGACCGGAAATAAAGATATCGGCTTGCAATAGGTCGAAAAGCCACTGCTGTACAGTTCGTCGAAAACTACTGGTCATCAACCCAACACCGATAATGACACTGACTGCTACCATCAGGGCCGTAATTGCAACCGAGGTTCGGCTAAGCGAGCGCATGATGTCGCGTGCGGCCATGCTGCCAATTAATCCTAAACTGCTTTTTAAAATGGGTCTAATAAATTTCATAAAGATCAGTATCATCAGTGGTGATAAGAGGGCAAAACCGATCAAGACTGCAAAGACACCACCAAAGGCAATAACTAAATGCCAATTAGGAATCAGAAGGAGAAAACCGAAGACAAGTATTAACAAACCAATCAGACTCACCCACGGTAGGATTCGATTAGCCTTTTCCTCCGTGTCGCTACGCCGCAAGGCTGTTAGTGGAGGAACATTGGTGGCCTCATAGGCCGGAGCAATGGCCGAGATGATAGAAGCCAACAGACCAATTAGGAGGCTTTTGAGATAAACAGTGAGGGAGGTGGACACTTGGTGAACGCTGGTTACAAAGAAGATATCGTTGATCGTACTGACCATTGCCTCAACTGTCATCTGCCCAAGAAGGGTTCCAATTAGTAGACCGGCACCGGTACCGATAGCACCAAGGACAATGCTCTCAGTCAAAATAAGGGTGAAAATCTCCTGACGGGTCATACCGATAGCGCGCAGGATAGCGATCGCCGGACGCCGCTGAACCACACTGAAAGTTACAGTATTGTAGATCAGGAAAACACCGACGACTAGTGCCAGTAAGCTTAGAGCCGTCAGGTTGAGTTGGAAAGCCGACAACATCTGTCGAGTGGCTCCTGATTTTTCACGGTTGGCTTCCAATCGAACGCCCATGGGTAGTATCGACTCAACAGCCGACTGGATTTTTTGCCGGGCACTATTTTCTGGGATAATCAGATCTATACGATCCAGCCGGCTGATTTTACCTAAAATCTCTTGGGCGGTAGAGATATCGACCAGCAGAACATTATCGACAGAAGAGTTCCCGTCGCCAATATCGATGATTTGGCAAATCGTCACTCGTCGAGAACGATCATGAAAATTAACATCGATGGTATCGTTAATCTGCAACTGGTGCCGACTGGCGAATTGAGTGCTAATTATCGCTGAATTAGGTTGCACCATAAACCGGCTAAGTTGAACCCGACCAACCGAATTCAGCCCATTGGAAGAATCCGTATTGAAGGCTAAACTAGAAAATATATCGATTCCTGACAACTGTATCGGTTGCTGATCGAGTCGTTTTGAAGTTACGTATGCGCTGATGATTGGTGTGCAGAGTTGGTAGCCGAGTTTTCGCCGCAAATCGATATAGATTTGCTGATCGATACCGGTCGGCCCACCAGCAATATGGTGGGTCGTTTTACCAACGATAGACTCAGTACTATAGCTAAAAGCGTGGGATACGGAACTGTTGGCCAGGTCGATAGCGACGACCGCCGCAACACCGATGGCAATTCCAACAATGAAAAATAGGCTTTGTAACGGCCGTCGCCAAGCATACCGCCAAGCAAGTTGGAGAATATTGATTCTCATCTTGGAGAATCTATCTGGCTAAGTTGGCCACTACCAGCGAAGAAGATACGGTCTGCGCTTTTTGCGATTTGCTGGTCGTGAGTGACCAAAATCAGTGTGTGCCCCGCTTCACGAACAGATTCTAAGAGAAGTGAGAGGACTAGCTTGCCAGTTTCCCCATCGAGGTTGCCTGTCGGTTCATCAGCCAAGATGATGGAAGGATCGTGTGCCAGAGCACGAGCAATAGCAACCCGTTGCTGCTCACCACCACTGAGTTTATCAGGTGAGGTCTGCAGCCGATCTCCAAGCCCCATCCGGTCCAGTAGCATCACTGCGGCTTCTGGTGAAACGATATTATTAAGCTCGAGCGGGAGGGTCACGTTTTCAAGTACATTTAAGGTTGGAATCAGATTAAAGAACTGGAAGACGATCCCAATGTGCTGGCGGCGAAAGAGCGTTCGGTCGTTTTCGGATAGTTGAGAAATGGAGACAACACGATTTCCTTCGTGGAACAGCACTTCACCACTGGATGGTATATCGATACCGGAAATCAAGTTGAGGAGAGTGCTCTTTCCGCTGCCTGACTTACCGAGGACACAAATGAATTCGCCCCGGAAAAAACTCTGGCTAACCTGGTCGAGAACCAGAAGCTCTTTCTTTCCCTCTGTATCAGTTGAGGCTTCTGTGTATTTCTTAGTGATTTGCTGTAGCTGGATATGAACGGAAGGCGTCTGTGGAATGTTATGGGAAGGGGTTGGCATTAAGGTGTAAGCTGAAAATCAAGATATAAGGAAAGGTATCAGCACTGTGGATAATAGCACCTGTGTTGATATGGGGCTGATTTGATTTCGCATTAATCTACTCAACCTGCACATTAGTATCCTTTATCCTTTTTCAATATCCCATAGATCATAAAATCGTGCCATTGGTCATCAATCAGAAAGCCCTGACGGCGGCATCCTTCCAACTGAAAACCCGATTTTTCCAAAACTCTGGCGGAAGCCCGGTTCTCTTTTACACACCCGGACTCTATTTTGTGTAGACTCAAGTGGGAAAAGGAAAACTCAACAACCCCGCATAGTGCTTCGGTAGCATAACCTTTGTTCCACTCATCGGGAAGGTATCGGTAGCCAACATTACCGATCTTGCCAGCCTCATCTGGGTTAAACCCAATTTCCAATCCGCAAATCCCGACCATAGCTTTCGTCTCCTTCAGCAACACTATAAAGTGGAAAGCCGGTCGGGGGTTCTGATGCTGTTCCCGTATCCATTTGCTAACTATCCTCTTGGTCTTGGCCGCATCGGCCGGACTCCAATACTCATAGCGAGAAGATTCAGGTAGGCTATAGAGTTGGTATACTAGTTGGGTATCCTGTTCAGCGACATCTCGCAGTAAAAGTCGATCGGTTTCGATAAGTACATCAGGTACC
>Ga0208128_1000987_pt1 | contig 11003 bp, 8 predicted proteins | sample ETNtaG_35_FD_185758 | JGI IMG/M metagenome (GOLD analysis project Ga0208128, IMG submission 185758) | Marine microbial and viral communities from oxygen minimum zone, Eastern Pacific Ocean - ETNP201306PF51B (SPAdes) (version 2) | ecosystem: Environmental > Aquatic > Marine > Oceanic ... | reverse complement strand
ATGGCAGTTAAAAAATGTGACACCTCATCTCCCTTTATCTCCTTAATTCCATGGGAAACTATAGATTCTTCAATCCTTTCATCTGTTTTGCGCCCCCACTTATATGTCGTAGACGGAGAAACATTAAACAGTTTGGCCAGAAAACGGAAACTTGATTTACCCAGCGAAGGCAACAATACACATGTTATACGCTTCAACTCTGTTGACCGTTGAATGCGCCTATCACTACTGACGAAATTGTAACCACACAAGTGACACTTATATCGCTGTTTGTTGCGTACGATTCCATTTTTTATTGTTTGATGACTATTGCAATTCTTACATTGTATCATAGGAACTCTCCTCCAGATTAATCAAAAATCGCATGACATCACAAACCTACCTATAAGTAAACACTCTCTCGTGTAATTCTGTATCGAGCTTGTGACAGTAGTAATAATTCGCAGTCGGTAGGACGAACGTTCTACCTGAAATCAGGCGCGGAGAACAGCCCCTAGTCACTCGGCTGCCAAAACAGCCTTCAACCTCGCCATTAATGGTTTGGGGTGCTAATATTCATCTGTTTTTAGCTGTTTTGACTCAATAGTTTTCTGGCTGATGGTTTGGAGTTGCACCTGCTTGCCTTTGAGTTTTTCGACGATCTGACACAGATGCAATGTGGAACGTGCTAAGCGATCAAGTTGTGTGACGACCAGAGTATTCCCCTACCTGGCGTATTCCAGACAGGCGTTAAACTTGGAACGTCTATCTGAATCCCCACTCTTCTGTTCCTCAAACGCCTTGTGAGAGTGTTCCAAATACCTACTATTTCCTACTAATACATCAAACCTCTCATTCTAAATGGGCCAGTTGTCCCGGCAAGCATTCAACCGCATCGACAAGGGCCGGATATTCAGCCATTGAGGAAAGTCCCAGTCCTGCCATCTAATTCCCACTGATGGTATACTTTTGCCGAGAGTAGGATATTTCAGTGAAGACGGATAAGTATTGGTTTGGACCTGTTGTTGTACGTATTAACGAAATTCGGCAACTTCGTCAATGGACAGGACATTGCGAATAATCAGGCAACTTCACTGAATATAAACTGACCAAATGCCAAGACCTAATTTTTCTTATCTGCTAATCCAGACCCTAGTGGTTCTGATTTTATTTATACCTTCAACTTGGGCGCACGATGATGGGCTAGGAGACCACGTGCTGCAGGCTTACCGTTTGGATCAAGAGCCGCCACCTGAGATTGATGGTAAACTCGACGATCCTGTCTGGCGAAGGGCTACACCAATCAGCGGATTCATTCAACTTCGCCCTGACCGTACCAAACCTGCTACCGAGGATACGGAAGTTCGCCTTGCCTACGATACACACCACCTCTATATCGGTCTGCGATGCTACGATTCATCTCCAGATCAAATTATCAATAGGTTAACCCGTCGTGGGGAGATGTGGTCATCGGACAACATCGCTTTTTTTATTGATCCGCATCACGACCACCGAACTGGCTATAAGTTTGCCACAACGCCAAGCGGAGTTCAAAACGACGATTACCGTTACGAAGATATACGGCGAGATAGCAACTGGCGAGGGATTTGGTGGGTTGAGGCTACCGTCGATGAACTGGGCTGGGCCGCGGAGTTTAAGATCCCCTTTGCCAACTTCCGTTTTGCTGAAACCGGGCAACAGGTCTGGGGATTTGATGTTGAACGGGTCAATCGTCGGAAAAGCGAAGTTACCGTTTGGAAGCAGTTGACGCAGGCGGGACCGGTAACCCGAATGTCAGATCTCGGACATTTGGTTGGATTTCGACAGATTCAAGGAGGAAAGCAGTTCGAGCTATCGCCTTACTTTTTAACTGGAGCCTCTGACCAGAATTGGCTTGGTCAAGCCAGCGGCGGACTAGATCTACAATATAACCTGGCCGCTTCCTTAAAAACGAACCTGACTTTGAATCCAGATTTCGCTCAGGTGGAAGCCGACCAGTTGGAGATTAATCTGAGCCGATTCCCAACTCGCTTCCCGGAGCGTCGCCCCTTTTTCGTCGAAGGCAACAGTTTCTTTGAAACACCACTGGATCTATTTTTCAGCCGGCGGATCGGGAGTCGCGGCGATATTCTATGGGGCACGAAGATGACGGGCAAAATCGGCCCCTATTCGCTGGGTCTGCTGAGTAGTCAGACAGGCAATTTCGCCTTGCTAGAGACAGGGCAGACTCAAAAAGAGAAAGAATCCGCTCTGTATTCTGCCATTCGAGCCAAACGGGACATCTTGAAGCGATCCAACGTCGGTTTTTTGATAGCTACCAAAGAGCAGGAGATCGGCTATAGTCGTATTGGCGGAATCGATATGAGTTTGGCGCTGGGGAAAACCTATTTGATATCGGGTCAGGTCGCACAGAGTTTTAACGCCCAGCGATTGGTGGGCGAATCCGACCAGCCTAACCATTCACCCCAAAATAACGCCTATGCTTTGTCCTTTGCCCAACGGAACTATCTGTGGAGCGCCTCCGTTTCAGCCGAACGGATCGAACCGATGTTTGAGATTAACCAGACCGGGTATTTGCGCAAAGAGGAGAATCGAGGCTGGCAAAGCCTGAATCTGAGAGGGAGCTATGATCCGCCAATAGGCAAGTCTCGCCTTTCCTTTGATACATCGGCGGGGTTGTCTCAAGGATTATACACCGGCGCTTACTTGGCCAATTGGGGAACGAAACATCCGGAGCTAACCCTCTCGCCCGATTTTCGTCAAGACCTAATCACCTGGAACGCGGGCCTGGAAATAGGGATCGATTTTTCCGAGTTGGTTTGGGACGATGTTGGTCTGTTTTACCGTCGAAGAAGGGCTGTTGAATTAACCGATGTTTTTATCACCAGCGACTACGGGTTCTTTCTGGAGACCAATAGCGCACTGCCGATTTCAGGGGAACTCGATCTGAGCCAAGGCGATTTCTACAACTTCGCACGCCAAAGTGTCGGGCAACAACGGCAAATGACGCTAGCCGGTACTTTGAGACCACAAAGTAATTTCACCATTGAGATCGACGGCAGTTATGCCCAAAGTTTGGCTGCATCTGGGAAAATTGACGGACGTTTTCTGGCCAGTTCTCTCCGTCTGACCTACCTATTTCGCCGCAATCTGTTTCTGAGAGTCTTCGGGCAGGTCGGCCGGGAAAGGACAAATTACGACCGGATCCAAAGTCAGAAAGATTATCTGGTCAGCCTGCTGTTCGGTTGGGAGTATAAACCGAAAAGCCACCTTTTCCTGGCTTACAACGAAGACTGGCAAACCGAGAAAGGGGTCATGAAACTGGGGAATCGGGTCGCAGTGCTAAAAGTTTCCTACCTTTGGAACCTTTAAGATCAGTTCTGACCGTTGCCCTTATAATCCGTCCTCTCTAAACTAAGTGGTACTCGACCGGAAAAAATCGTCCCCTCCGATTTCGGTGGAAATATCGACGATTTTTACACCGTTTTTGTTCGATAATTTGTTCGACAAGTCGTATTGTGTCTGAATAGTCGAGACACCATTGAACTACTCCAATTTGATGGAGGGAAACGGCCGGACACCCTAGCCGGGATCAACAAGCTGGTAGGATATGGTCTTACAGTAGCGGTGCGAAACCATCGGGCAGTTCGACGTCGTCTGTCCGATGGGATGGAGAAACGGTCAGGGACTGTATTTTACCTTCCCGGTAAACGCCTTCGATCGTGGTATTGTAGGGAGCGTGTAATCTTGTGTTCTCGATGGGCGAAGGTTCGCCGCCCTATTTCCAGGTCGTCCTTACCCAGCATATGGACCCGATAAGGAAAAATGGAGTACAGTTCCGGGTTTTCCATATTCGCCTTTTGGGAATAGAACTGCGCAGGTGCCATGATTGTCTGTCCATCCACCTGCCGTGTGGGTATCGGTGGTAATTCCTGCAGTAGACGCTGCCAGTCCTAGTGTTGTTGGCACGCAGTCAGATGTTCAGGCAGTGCCAGCATCCGCTTCACAACGGATTGAATACCAGCGATTTCCGGTAACGGATTTACTGCCTGATGATAGGTTTCCAGAGACTTGGCCGGATCAAAGCAAATCACCCCCTCGTCATCATGCTCCCAGTGGCAGTAGTACCTGGCGGATAAAGGCTTCGTCCTGTGTGGGCGTGATAATCCAGCAGCATCATGGCGAGTTCCAGACTGCTAGACCAGTAATAGCGGATGTAGGAGTTGAGCGTCCAACCGTTGTCCCTCCCCTCTCGATCTCGGCCGTAATCCGAATCGTTATATGTGCCCCAAAAATACTGGGTTTCCGGATAAAAAGCCCCGGCGTGATTATAGTATACTCGGGTCCGTTCCTTGGCCAGGGACAGGATGTTCAGAAACCGGAACGTCGATATCAGGTTCCCCTGAGTTAGCCATTAGGCCGTAAGCGGAGTGGATTGCGGGGTTGTCCTGCAATTGTTCGGGAACTGCCGCGCTAGATTTCCAAGCTGGCTCCGATCACGATTTGTCCCAGCCGGAGTTGGGGTTCCTGCCGAAATGGTGCATCGTTGACAAAGGGCTTGGGTGAGAGCTTTATCCACAGACGGCCGAGTTTGAGCAGACGGCCATTTTGCCGATGTAGAACAACAGGTCATCGTTGGGTTCGACCCAGACATTGAGGCCAATGTCCCCGTTACTGATCAGCATCGATCCCGACGAATCAGCACTTGGCGAATTCCAGGTGACGTTGTACTTTTGCAATGGATCTTTCTTTTCTGACCCTGCAGTTGATAAGACCGTTGGGAAGTGAGTTGTAAAAATGTTCAGGTAAGGCATAAATTACCAATTACCTCCGGCTTATAACCTTCATCTCCTTGTCTATAGTTTAGCATCAATTAGTACTTGGATAAAATCCGTACCTTTATAGGTTTCGTGGGAAGGATGATAAAATCCCAATAAATCTGCGCTATCGGTCCAATTAGCGCCAACTGGCACGTGGGTGAAATTTGCACCAACTGCTTCAGCAAAATAATTTGGATAAGGCTAGTTTTCCCTGAACCCGATGAGCTTGCTAATATCACTAACGTATCTGTTTTTAAACGATTGTAAAAATTGACAATTGTATTATCGGTCGAAATCAAGATCTTTACTTTTTAGGTATTGATCAACTACATCAATTAATTCTTGCTCGTTTGAAAAACTTGAAAATTCACTTTGGTTTTGGGGATTAAGTTGGAGATAAACCAAATGATGATAGTTTTTCTTTATATTTCATGCTTCTGTTGCTTAAACGTAGCATGCTGAGCTTTTTCTCTTTCATCCAACTTTTGTTCTCGTTCATCTAAGGATTGTTGCCCGTCAGATTGTAGTAACCCTGTCTTCTGAATTGTTTTTTCTCTGGTCTCCAGTTCTTTGTGTTTCTGCTCGTGAATTGAGTACTTCTCTAGAAGTATTTTTTCCTCTTTTTTCGTTTTTTCAGCCACAACTTGGTTAATTGATAATTTTTCTTCTCTGGCTGATTCTTTTTTCTTTTCGAGTTCTGCTATCTGCTTTTTGTAAGACCTTTCTTTAAGGGTAAAATCACGTTCCTTATCCGTCATCCTAGCTCTGAGATTATCTTCAGCTTTTTTGTGTGTCTCCTTTTAATTTCCTTCGCATAGCCATCCAATGCCCATGTAGCACCAAGGAGCGGAATAATACACTCTAAATTGGCATCCTTAAGACTAACAAGATAGGCCATTTAAGGTTTCACGTGATATTATCTAGTAAATTTTCGATTTCTGTAATCTTTTTAACAGATTAGTCGAATTAGAGCGCTGCTAAACCACAATTACTGCCTTGACCCTTTCGGGGGTTTGACTTGCATCAGTATAGTCGATATGCTAGAATACGGTGCTTCGTCTGGATCTTGGATTATTAGGTGAAATCAACTCCGGTAAGCCAAGCACTTGAATAACTGGGTAGCCAGTTTTGATGGGGGTATTAGGAAATTTATAGAGGTCGAAGGCCAAACCAAAGTCAGCAGAGGGGGAAACCGGGTAATCGTATTAATCGGTCGATTCGGGCACCTGAGATTCGCCTGATAGGATCCGATAACCAACAAGCCGGTATTGTACAACCGAGGGACGCACTTAAGATTGCCGAAGCTGAAGGGTTGGATCTGGTTGAAATTGCGCCCAACGCGGATCCGCCTGTCTGTAAAATCATGGACTACGGCAAATTCCAATACGAGAAGAGTAAAAAAGAGAAGGAATCCAAGAAGAAACAGACTAAAATTGTCGTCAAGGAGATTAAGTTTCCACTGGGTATCAGCGACCACGATTACGAATACCGTATGCTTCGAGCCAAGGAGGAGTTTCTGGAGAAGCGGTTTAAGGTCCGAGCCACTGTCACTTTCCGAGGTCGGCAAATGGCTCATACTCATCTCGGGCGTGATTTACTCTTAAAATTGACGGAAGATCTGAGTGAGATTGCGGATGTCGAACTCGAACCACGGATGGAAGCTCGTTCGATGTTCACCGTTTTTACCCCGAAACCGAACAAGTAAGTTTTATTCCAACGTTGAACCAGGAAATATCTCTGGAAGCGGAAAGATTCTCATCTTATGCCAAAAATGAAAACCCATAGAGGGGCAGCTAAACGTTTGAAATACACCGGAACAGGGAAAATCCGACGCCGAAAAGCCTATGTTGGGCATCTGTTTTTATCCAAATCGCCAAAACGGAAACGCCGATTGCGTCAGAGCACGATTGTTGACCCGTCCAACGAAAAACGAATTCGCCGGCTCTTACCACGTTAGTTCTAACAGTAAAGATTTTGGAGTACTCACCATATGCCAAGAGTTAAAACAGGTAGTAAACGAAGACAGAAGAGAAAAAAGCTCCTCAAGTTGACGAAGGGATTTCGTGGCGGGCGTAAAAATCTTCGTCGGACGGCAATGGATGCCGTTGATAAAGCTCTCAATTATGCCTACGCCCATCGACGTACCCGTAAGCGTCAGTTCAGACAGTTGTGGATTACTCGGATCAATGCTGCCGCTAGAGTTTACGGACTCTCCTACAGTCGCCTAATTCATGGACTCAACCAAGCTGGTGTCCAACTCAATCGTAAGGTACTAGCCGATCTGGCCGTCAACGATGAAGCTGCCTTTGCCGAGATCGTCTCTATCGCTAAAGGATAACCAATGTAGCTCTCTACTTACTTAGTAGCAGCGCGGTTCAACCCACCATTCTTGGTTTTACCGCTTCCAGGTCTACTGATTTGCAAAGGTCAGTGGGCTTTTTTTATCTCTCGATTTTAAGGAGTAATGCTTATGAGTCAAATTCCCGTCGGTCTCCAGATGTATACGGTTCGGGATGCCTGCGAAAAAGATTTTGTCGGAGCCCTAAAACAAGTGGCTGAGATCGGTTACCAAGGGGTTGAATTAGCTGGCACTTATGATCTGCCCGCAGACGAGCTAAGGGATGTTTTGACTGATTTGAATCTGCAATGTGCCGGTAGTCATGTCGGATACAATGATCTGGAGCAGGCCATCGCCTACCATCTGACTCTCGGTTGCCCCAGATTCGGTAGCTCTTCCATGTCACCTGAAGGTCTACCTAAAGATACTGACAGTATGACTGCTGCGGTGGCTTACATGAACCAAGTCGGGCAAACGTGTGCCGACCAAGGCATTCTAATCTATTTCCATAACCATGCAGGTGAATTCGCTCAAATTGATGGCAAATACATCTTGGATTTACTCTACCAACAGACAGACCCAAAACTAGTCCTAGCTCAAATTGATGTCTTTTGGGTTCAGTATGCGGGTGTGGATCCTGCTGCTTACTTACGAAAATACCCCAATCGCAGTCCGCTGGTGCATATCAAAGACATGACACCAGATCGTGATTTTGCCGAAGTTGGCAACGGAGTACTAGACTGGGACGATATTTTCGCCGCTGCCACAGAGGTCAACACTAGCTGGTATATCGTTGAACAAGACCGATGTCATCGCCCATCGATAGAGAGTGCCGAAATTAGTTTTAATTTTCTCCGCTCCAGAGGCATGGCCTAACCAAGACTAAAACCTTTAGTTAGTGTACATTGGATATCTCGCTTGAGAGCGAAGAGAAAACAGGCTGGGATCTACTGCAACTGCTTCTAAATAACGGTTGTCATGGCCTCTTTCCTATGGTATGCTATCTTCGCTATTTGAACCCACCTGAGGGGAAACAATGGGAACCTGGACAAAATTATGAAAGTCGGGTTATGTACAATCGCTTTTCAGGATCGGCCGCTAGAAGAGGTCATTGCTATCGCGTCAGACTACGGTTTCGATGGGGTTGAGATTTGGGGCAAACCACCACACATGCCAGAAGTATACGACGTCGAGTACGTTGAAAAAATCCGCAACCTCGTTTTGGCAAAGGGACTAGAGGTATCTGCCTTTGGTTCTTATGTTCATCCATTGATGCCGCTGCACCAAAAGCGTTTTGAGGCCGCTGCCAAAATTGCGCAAGGGCTAGGAACTAAACTGTTGCGGATTTGGTCCAGAGGTGGTGCATCAAAAGCCATCTTATCGACAGATAAAAGGTCTCTCTTTTTCAGGCTAGCCACATTGTCTCAATGGGCGCAGTTTCGTGATCTGACACTCGGTCTCGAGATGCATAATAACAACTTTACAGACTCGGTAGACACCATTTTAGAACTTTTTGACTACGTTAAATCTCCTGCCTTAAAAACCTATTTGCAGCCTTCCTTTCGTCCCGACGCTGATGATCCGGTCGAGGCTGTTGAACGGTTAGAAGGACAAATTGTCAATGTTCATGCCCAAAATGCCGACGAAAACCGAAATGGTTGCGCTATTGCTGATGGGGTGGTCGATTATACAGAAGTAGTGCAGAAATTGGCTGACACCGGATATGACGGTTATCTGGAAGTTGAGTTTGTCCACGGCGAAGATAAACTTGGCACACTACAAAGAGATCGCGATTTTCTAGCTAGTTTGATTGAAACCATCGAGTTCTCGCAGAACGATGTAATCTAACTAATGAAAAGCAAGAGTTGGTAATAGTGGCGAACGCTCAGACATTTGACCTCTCTCCCTACCCCATCCTTCAGCAGATTGGTAATACGCCACTGGTTAAGATTGATCTTTTTGCCGACCAATTTCCAGAAGTCGAAGTCTACGCTAAAGCGGAGATGTTCAATCCGGGCGGATCTGTCAAAGATCGGCCCGTTCTGCGGATGCTGACACAAGCAATGATGGACGGTGATCTGACACCAGACAAGGCAGTTTTAGATTCCAGTTCGGGTAATGCTGGTATCGCTTACGCGATGATCGGTGCGGTTCTGGGTTATCAAGTTGAATTGGTCATCCCTGAAAATGCAAGTGAAGAAAGAAAAAAGCGGATTCAAGCCCATAATGCCAACATCGTTTTCACCGATGCGGTCCATGGCTACGACGAAGCCTTAAGGGAAGTCCATCGTCGATACGAAGCTTTGCCTGAAAAGTATTTTATGGCTGACCAGTACAAAAACCATCATAACTGGCGGGCTCATTTTGAGACTACTGCGGTTGAGATTCTGGATCAAACCGACCGGAAAGTAACCCATTTTGTAGCTGGTGTAGGGACTGGCGGTACTATTACTGGTGTTGGTCGAAGGCTAAAAGAATTTAACCAAGACATCCGAATCTGCTGTATTGCACCTGACGATTTCCCCGGCATCGAAGGGTTAAAACCGATGGGCCACCCAGAGGATATCGTACCTGAGATCTATGACGATAGCGTAGTTGATATGAAACTCCCCGTCACGATTGACGATGCCTATAGGATGTGCAACAAACTGGCAGAACGAGGTTGGTTTGTTGGCCAATCTTCTGGCGCCTATCTAGAAGGGGTCTACCAAGTAGCTAAGCAGGTTAAAAGAGGCCGAATTGTCACCATCTTCTGTGATCTTGGTGAACGCTATTTCAGTACTCGGTTATGGGACTAAGCTAAAAGAGACGGTTTATGGCGGAAGTTTTACCCTTCCCAGGGGTACGGTTCAATCCAGACCGTATCGATGATCTGGTAGATGTAATTACCCCTCCTTACGATGTGATCTACGCTCCAGATCGAGCGGAACTTGAAAAACAACATCCAAATAACATCGTTCGCCTAATCTTGAGTCAGCCGACAGATCAAGATACCAAGCAAAATAATCAATATACACGCTCCGCTAATCTTCTCCACCAATGGATCAATGATGGGGTCTTAGTCCAAGACGATCAGCCTAGCTATTATATCTACAACCAGCGCTTTATACTGCCAGAGGGGGGAGTTTGCACACGTCGGGCACTGGTAGCAATTGGGAGACTGGAAAAGTTTACCGATCGGATTGTCCTACCGCACGAAAAGACCTTAGCGGCTCCGAAAGCCGATCGACTCAACTTGATGCGCCAAACTCATGCTCATCTCAGTCCAATCTTTCTACTTTATTCTGATAAAGAAGGATTGGTGGAACGAGAGATGCTAGATTTTACCGACGCTCATGATCCTGTCGTGGATCTGAGCTCACGATTTGGTGCGACCCATCAAGTTTGGCAAATGGTTGATCCAGAGATCAACGATCGAATCCGTCAAGCTTTCTCCAACAAAACGTTGCTGATTGCTGATGGCCATCATCGCTACGAAACCTCAATCGCCTTTCGAGACGAAATTCGGGGGCAAGCTAAGAACTGGTGTGGCGACGAACCCTACAACTACGTGATGATGAGCCTAGTTCGGATGGAATCTAATGGCTTGGCAGTTTTACCGATTAATCGACTTCTGAATAATTTAGATCTGGACCTGTTAACACATGCCACGGCTAAATTATCGGCAGCATTTGAGGTAAACCCCTTCGAAAATCTGGACAGTTTGAAAATGGCTCAATCAAAACTGGCAGGGGTGAAACCCGCTTTTGGCTACTACACAAATGGTGATCAGTTCCAACTGATTGTCGGTCAACCCCCGAATGAAACCGATTCCAGTCTGGGTCGGCTGGATATTAAGATTCTACACAACCAAATCATCAAAGGTA
>Ga0208128_1000985_pt1 | contig 11011 bp, 9 predicted proteins | sample ETNtaG_35_FD_185758 | JGI IMG/M metagenome (GOLD analysis project Ga0208128, IMG submission 185758) | Marine microbial and viral communities from oxygen minimum zone, Eastern Pacific Ocean - ETNP201306PF51B (SPAdes) (version 2) | ecosystem: Environmental > Aquatic > Marine > Oceanic ... | reverse complement strand
GTAATAGACGACTATCCTCGTTTAACCAAGCAAACCATTTGATGCTCCGTGAAGAAAACGAGATTACCGTCTACCCATCACTATCGATCGTTTCTGGGTCTCCTGACGGAAATTCATCAGTCTTTCGGGTTGAGCCAGACATCTTCGGCGGCGACGTCGAATAGAACGTCACACACCTTTCATCGGCCTCGTAGATGAATGTTTCATCAGCCGGGATCCACAATAGATCACCGGGACCAGCCCGCCAGCGTTGGTTGTCCTGCCTGAGGCTCATCGAGCCTGATATCACATACAAAACCTCATCGTATCCCGTCACCGTATGCTCGACCGAACAGGACTCAAAAACCGCAAATCCTGCACCCATGGATCTGCTGAATCCTGCATTGACCACTGGTACCGTGACAATCGGGTTTGATAGATTGAGATCCTGATCCTCTAATCGGAAAACTTTTATGTCGCTCATGGCTGGTCATCTCCCAGTCGGTGTTACCTAGTCACTCAAGCGTCCTGACGCACAGGCCATTAAACCAAAAGACTTGTGTACTGTCTGGGCGTGGTTAAACTAACCGTCTGACGAGAACGTTGTAGCGCTTGCAACAAAAACAAGAATACCATTTATGACAACAACTGCCGATCTGATTGTTCAAGGGCTGAAAGACCTGGGTTTATCGCACTTGTTCTGCCTGCCCGGTGTTCAGAACGATGATTTTTTCGATGCCTTATACCCGCACCGTGATACGGTTCGGCCAATCCAGGTACGACACGAACAGGCCGCTGGCTATATGGCATTAGGCGCCTCGCTCGCCACCGGCCAACCTCAGGCTTACTGTGTTGTACCCGGACCCGGCTTCCTCAACACCACCGCTGCCCTGTCCACCGCTTATGCAGTGAATGCCCCGGTACTGGCACTGATCGGCCAGATCCCCACCGGGGCCATCGACCGCGAGTACGGACTGCTGCATGAAATTCCCAACCAGGAGGGTATCCTCGGTAGCTTGACCAAGCATGCGACCCGAATTCTCGAACCGGGAAAGGCCCGAAGCCAGTTACACGAAGCATTAACGGCACTCGTCAATGGCCGTCCACGCCCCGTCGGCATCGAATGCCCTATGAATATCTGGGGCAGTGAAGTTGGATCAGACAGCACACTACCGCCACTTGAAATAACACCGTGCACTCCTGATACCGAGGCTATCGAATCGGCCGCAGCATTACTGGAACAAAGCGAACACCCGCTGATCATCGTCGGTGGTGGTGCACAGCACGCCAGCGCTGAGGTGACCGAGCTGGCGGAACGCCTGCAAGCACCGGTATCGGCCTTCCGCACGGGCCATGGCGTGCTGGATGCGCGCCACTACTTAAGTGTGACGTCCCCTCTGGGCAATGAATTGTGGAAAGACTGTGACGTGGTGCTGGCTGTTGGCACACGTCTGCAGATGCAGCAGATGGCCTGGGGCACCGACAAAAATCTTAAGATCATCCACATCGATATCGACTCAAATGCGATCGGGCGGCACACGGCACCCGAGATTGGCATTGAAGCCGATGCAAAGCTTGCCTGCCGGTCATTACTCGATGCATTGCCTGCCGACAGCCCGCCTCGCAACAGCCGCGAAGAAGAAATGATCACGAGAAAGGCAACCATGGCTAAAGTGTTGTCGCAGCTCGAGCCGCAACTGTCATTCATCCGCGCCATTCGGAATGCACTGCCCGAAAACGGCATATTCGTTGAGGAACTCACCCAAGTGGGTTACGTCACTCGCTTTGCATTTCCGGTCTATCAGCCCCGCACGTTTCTCGCCAGTGGTTACCAGGGGACCCTGGGCTGGGGCTATGCCAGCGCACTCGGTGCCAAAATCGCCTGTCCTGACCAGGCGGTGGTCGCCATCGCCGGCGACGGTGGATTCATGTTCAACGCACAGGAGCTCGCCACTGCCGTACGGCACAACATTGCTGTTGTTGTGATCGTATTTAGTGACAACGCCTATGGCAATGTAGCGAGAATGCAGCAGGAAAAATACGCAGGGCGTCAGATCGCGAGCGACCTCCAGAATCCTTCGTTCACTGATTTTGCGAAATCTTTTGGTGTGATGGCGCTAAAAGCTGAAGGACCCGATGCGCTCGAGAAAGCTTTGAACCAAGCGCTAGACGCCAATGCCCCGGCCCTGATCGAAGTCCCGGTCGGAGAAATGCCCTCGCCCTGGGACTTCGTGCTGCTGCCGAAAGTACGCGGCACTTAAACTTTCAGTCGTTCGTTTTGCGGGTCCCACGCGGCTTCGGCAAGAACCGTCGCCCTGCGACGTTGGCCCAGGATCTCGATCTCAAATGACATACCGGCAGCATCGTAACCTGTATTGACATAAGCAAAAGCGAGACTCTGACCGACGCAGTGACCATACGCCCCGCTGGTCGTGATGCCGATCACCTGATCTCCATCATAAACGGGTTCATTACCCATGGCATCCGCGTCTTCGGCATCCACCCGGCAGTACACCAAACGGATGTCGACCCCATCGCGTTGTTTTTGTTCGACGACTTCGGCGCCGATATATCCACCGCCTTTACGGGCAAACCGCAGCATGTCGGCTTCAACCAGTGAAATCTCAGTGGTGAGTTCAGTGCCCCAAGCCTTGTACGCTTTTTCCATACGCAGGGCATTCAGTGCATAGGTCCCGAAGGGGCGAATGCCGTGGTCCTGGCCAGCATCGAGCAACGCATCGTAGAGTGTTTTGATCTCACTCATGGGATGATGGAGCTCCCATCCGAGTTCCCCGACGTAGGACACGCGCAATGCCCGCACTGACACACCTGCGACAGTAATCTCCCGAGCTGTCATCCAGGTAAAGCCGTCTTGGTTTTCCAGTCCGGCATCGGTCAGCGAAGCCAATACATCGCGCGATTGCGGGCCGGTCAGTACCAGAACACCGTACTCATCGGTCACATTGGTGACAGAAACGGCCTCACCAGGATTGATATGCTGAATCAGCCAGTCGAGGTCATGGATTTCGGCAACAGCGCCAGACAGCAGATAGTAGTGGTCTTCCGACAACCGGGTGACGGTCGCTTCAGACTCGATGCCACCGAGTGCTGTCAGCATCTGGGTCAAAACAACAGCGCCATCTCGCCCAGGAACTCGGTTAGCACAGACGCGTTCCAACAGTGCCCTGGCATCGCTGCCCTGGACTTCGTATTTGGCGAAACTCGAAAGATCCAGCAGGCCGACCTGCTCTCGTACCGCCCGGCACTCTTCACCAACCGTGTCAAACCAGTTGCTGCGCCGAAAGCCATAGACTTCAGACACACCTGGGGGCGCAAACCACTTGGCCCGCTCCCAGCCAAACGTATCGGCGTACACAGCGCCCAGTTCCTTGAGCCTGTCGTAAATCGGCGTCACGCGGGTCGGCCTGCCCACATCACGAAACTCTCCAGGCAGTGCCGGCTGATACATCTGCTGGTACTCATCGATTGATTTGGCCACCGCGTAATCACCACAGGCCCATTTACCGTAACGGCGCGGGTCCATATCCCGAACGTTAATCTCGGTCTGGCCGTGTACCATCCACTGCGCCAGGTATTTGCCGCAACCCGGTCCCTGGGTGATGCCGATTGATGCTCCGCAGCACAACCAGTAATTGCTTAAGCCTTCTGCAGGCCCCAGCAGGAACCCCCCATCGGGGGTATGGGTGATCGGTCCGTGGACGACTCGCTTGATACCGGCTTCTGACCAACAGGGAATCCGCTCGGCAGCAAGCTCAAGACTTGTTTCGAGTCGTTCGAGCTCTGGATTCAGCAGCTCCATGTCAAATCCCCAGTCGATGCCGTCCAGCCCCCAGGCTTCTGCGCCAGATTTTTCATACGGTCCGATCAGAATGCCGTCCTGTTCCTGCCGGTAATAGCACGAGGCCTTGGGATCGCGTATTACGGGCGGTTCTTTCTCTAAAGCTGCCACCTCGGGCAGGTTCTCCGTGACCAGATAATGATGTTTCATATTGACGATCGGCAGATCCAAGCCGACCCATTCGCCGACCTGCCGGGCGAAACTACCGGCGGCATTGACGACATGCTCGCAGGTGATAGTGCCTTTGTCGGTAACCACTGCCCATTCACCGGTGTCTTTTAGTTTTGTATCCAGCACCTGGGTATGCCGATAGATCTCGGCACCACCCATACGCGCACCAATCGCCATCGAATTGGTGGCACTGGCGGGATCAGTATGTCCATCGGTGGGAGTATAGAAACCCATTTTGACATCATCGACGACCAGCAGTGGGTGGACTTCAAGAATCTCTGAAGGGCTCAACAGGTGCGATTCAATGTTGAGATAATCGAGGAAGCCCTTGACATAACGAAACCAGTCGACCTCATCGTCGGTCAGACCCAGTCGTATTGCACCGCAGCCGTGCCACCCGGTTGCCTGACCCGTTTCAGACTCCAGCTGTTTGTACAACTCGGAACCCGCGTGATGCAGCTTTGCCATACTTAGACCGCCAATGAAGTGGGGAATCAACCCGGCGGCATGCCAGGTAGAACCCGAGGTCAACTCACCTTTTTCAACGAGCACCACATCGGTCCACCCTTGTTTAGTCAGGTAATACAACAGTCCCGCGCCTAAAGCGCCGCCGCCGATAACCACGACTCGAGCATGTTCTTTCATCACAACTCCCATGATCTAACACTGGATATATCGGGAGAGATGTCATCACTCTCGCCCTTGTCACCCGAGCAAGTATGCCAAATTATGTCTTCGGATTGATCAAACACTAGCGCGGGTACATGCATGATCAGGCTCCTTTCAAAATATCATCGAGTACTGTCACCAGCCGTTCCACTTCTTCTGAGGTGTTGTAGTGCACCATACTCACTCGCACTACACCATCGTCTGGGTCTATACCCAACGCCTCGACACAACGCCTGGCGTAGAAATCTCCCGCTCCGACGCCGATTCGGTAGTCAGCCAGTTTCTTCGCAATCACGGCTGACGGCATCGAACGAGCATGAAACGCCACGGTAGCGGCCCGTTGACCGGGTGTGGCGTGATCCTGGCCCAACAGAAGAATGTCTGGAGCGTTTTTCAGATAACCCAAAAGAATATTGGCCAGCGTGGATTCGTGCCGGGCCACCAGCTCGAAAACCGCTTTGGCTCGGGTATGACGATTACCTTCTGTATGACCAAAATGGTGCTGATGTAGAGCATCAAAATACTCTGTGATACCAGCCAGGGCAGCAACCTGTGCGTGCTGCGGTCCCGTTGGATTGAGTCTAACTTGCGCTTTTTCCTCATTGAACCAATGGCTTTGTCCTTCGGTTTTCTTCAACGTATCCGGTGACCCCCACAAAACCCCCTGGTGGGGTCCAAAGGTCTTGTAGGTGCTGTAGGCATAGAAATCAACTCCCAAAGCTTTGACATCCGGAATGGTGTGTGGCGCATAGGACACACCATCAGCGATCACGATTGCACCAATCTTTCGAGCGATTTCACACACCTGCGCGACGTCATTGTGGGTGCCCACGAGGTTAGAACACAACGTAAAACACACCAGCTTGGTCTTGTCCGTAACGAGGTCATCGAGATCCCCGATATCCAGTTCACCATCGGCTTTTCCAACACGCCACTCCTTTATCATCACGCCATACTCTGACAGTCGCCGCCAGAATCCCACGTTCGATTCATGGTCCTGATTCGTCACGACGATCTCATCACCCGGGCGCAGCAGCGACCGAAGTCCCTGCGCCAGTACATAAAAATTCAAAGTGGTCGATGGCCCGATGGTGATTTCATCGGGTTCAGCATTGATAAGTTCAGCGATCGCCGCATAGGACTCATCCATCTCTTCGCCTGCAGTCTGAGACAACGCATAGGCGGCATACGGTTGAACCTTATGCGCCACGAAAAATCGGCTGAGACGATCGATCACGGTTTGGGGAACATAGGAACCCCCGGCATTTTCAAAGAAGATCCAGTCCCGTGTCCCTTCGGCCTGAAAAGCCGGAAACTGTGACCGAACAAAGTCGATATCTAAGTCCATCTTGGGTTCCTCTATGCTGATAGTGGTGTGTCTACTAGGTTTGACTGTACTTTTAGTGCTGGCATGACGGACAGTAATACGATGCCCTTTGACCAATCACTTTTCTGTTGATCAGATCACCGCAGGCTTCACAGGGCAGGCCTTGGCGTTCATATACCTTGAGTGCCTGTTCAAAATAACCCGGTTCTCCGGTGACACGGGAATAGTCCCGTAATGTGGTTCCCCCCGCGGCAATCGCCTCACCCAGCACGGTCTGAATAGCGGTCACCAACAGGCTGTAGCGCTCGAGTGCGATCCGGCCCGCCGCACGCGTCGGACGGATCCCGCTCCGAAAGAGTGCTTCACTGGCATAAATATTACCGACCCCCACCACGATCCGACCATCCATAATAAAGTTCTTAACCGCTGTGCGACGTCCTCGAGCCCTGGTATACAAGTAGCACCCATCAAAGTCATCAACCAGCGGTTCCGGACCCAGATGATACAAGTATTGAGACGCCAAAGGATCGCCAGACACCCACGTGACGCTGCCAAACCGGCGGGGATCTCTGAAACGCACACAATGGCCGTCGTCAAGCAGCAGATCGACATGATCATGCTTTTCGCTCGGCGTGGTTGACGGAACTACCCGTAAACGGCCCGACATACCCAGGTGAATCAGTAAGGTACCCCGTTCAAATTCAAACAGTATATATTTAGCACGGCGGCTGACACTTTGGATAACTTTTCCACTTAGCTTCTGTGACAGCCCCCGAGACACCGGCCAGCGCAGCTGACGCTGTCGAACAATGACGCCGGCTACGGTACGCCCTTCAGCGAAGGGTCGTATTCCGTTCACGGTCGTTTCAACTTCCGGCAGCTCGGGCATCAGGCAATTTATATAGTAGATAAGACTGACCGCTATTGTCGCTCCAGATGCATCGCCTTGGCGAACAGAAAATGCCACAATCTGCGCCCAGCACAAATCCTGACTCCCTTACCAACCGATCTTACCCGACCAAAATGACCTATCAGATTACCAATCGGCATACCGACAGTGCATTTGAAGCCGACACGACAGAAACGATTCTCGATGCCGCCCTAAGACAAGGCCGAGTGTTTCCCTACAGCTGTCGGGGTGGATCTTGCGGCACCTGCAAGGCCAAGCTGGTGGTGGGGGAGGTTGATGCGGGTCAATTTACAGCCACAGCACTCACCCCGCAGGAACAGTCACAGGGACTGGTGCTGTTATGTCAGGCCAAAGCACTCAGCGACCTCGAGATCGATGCTCGGGAAATCGCCGGTGGTGTTGCCCTTGAAATTCGCATGCTGCCCTGCCGGGTGACTGACCTCAGAGCACTGTCTCACGATGTGATGATGCTGAAACTTTCCCTACCCAAAGGGAAAGATCTTGAATACCTGGCCGGTCAGTATGTCGATATTCTGTTGCGCGATGGCAAAAGACGCAGCTTCTCGATTGCCAATCGGCCCCAGGCCGATACCCCGCTCGAACTTCACGTACGCCAGGTCCCGGGCGGTCGATTCACCGGTCACGTGTTCGACGGACTCAAGGTCAAAGAACTGATGCGTTTTCAGGGCCCGTTCGGTACATTTTTCCTCAGACAGGAGAGTACAAAACCGGTGATCCTGATGGCCGGCGGCACAGGCCTCGCACCGATCAAAGCCATTCTTGAACAGGCCTTCCACCTCGCCAGCGACCGGTCATTTCATCTGTTCTGGGGTGTACGCGCAAAGCGGGATCTCTATCTGGATGCAGAGATCCGAGGCTGGCTTGAACAGCATGCCAATCTGACGTACACGCCGGTTCTTTCAGAACCCCTGGCAGAGGATAACTGGGATGGTGAGACGGGATGGGTGCACGAAGCCGTACTGAAACACTTCCCGAGCCTAGATAATGTCGAGGTATATGCCAGTGGGCCACCCCCCATGATCGCGGCCGCCCGCGAGGCATTCAGCACACAGGGTCTTGAAGAGGACTCATTTTTCTACGACTCTTTCGAGTTCGGGGCAGACGTTCTGGACAACTAAATGGTGTTGTACTGTACCGATACCGCGTGTGCTACCGGCCTTCCGCCACAGCCGGTAACAACTCTGAAGAGGTGCTTGATGGCTCTGGCACCGGCGAGGCATGGCTCTCCTGCAGTCCCCGCCGGTAACACTGCAAAGCCTTTGCACTTTCACCCATGGACTCCAGCAACAAGCCGAGCTCCATGTAGGTCTCACCGCTGACCCCGATACGCGCTGCTTCAACCAACAGTAACAACGCCTTATCTCGGGCCTTAAGCTCAAGCTGAAATCGCGCCAAAGTGATTAAGAGGTCAGGATCATCGGCATGGGTCACTCGCCAGTTTTCGGCCTGCTTGAGCAATGCATCGATGGACTCATAACGAATATGCCCATAGAGGCGAACCAAACCGCCATCCCAGTTTCGGTTGATCGCTTTACGCAGGATCTTTTCCGCCTGTTTCATGTTTCCCGCATCAATCAGACTGCGCACATGAACAGCCGTCAGCACCGGATCTCGGCGTTCCTGCCGGGACAGGCGCGACCAGACCTGAGCACCGGCATCCGGACGGGCGTCTGATGTCAGCAGCCGCACCTGAAGATCCCGATTGAGTATTTTCATTTCCCCTTCCGGCAGGATACGGGAACGCTTCAGATCCTTGAACAGGCTTTCGAGTGCCGGCCAATCCTGCTGGCGCTGCAGAAGCTCCACCAGCATGCCCTGCACAGCGCGCCGACGCACGCCCTGTTCGTGCAATTGTTCGAGCACACCGCGCGCTTCGTCGAGTTGACCCGCTCGCTCCAGCAACCGTGCCCGCGTGATCTCGACCGCTTCGATATGCTCTGGCTCTTGGTTTCTGGCTTGCAATAGATACTTGTCCCGAGCATCATAATCCGCTCTTTGCTGGGCTGCATAGGCTGCCCCCAGAGCACTCAGCAGAGGGGTTGCACCATAGCCCAATCGCTGTGACAGGATCTCCTCAGCCTCTTCCCATTCTCCTTCGATCAGTCGCGAATACCCCGCCAATGTCGCCTGAGTCGCCAGTGCATGGCGTCGGTTAACCCGCCATCGACCGGCAGTACGCGGCATTCGGAGCACAGCCCATAACAGTCGAAGTACAAGATAAACCGCGAACAGCAAAATCCCAGCCAAAACTACCGCTAGCGCCAGAGACACTTCTATTTCATACGGTGTGCGGGAAATCAGTACATAACCAGGGTCCTCAAGCGCCAGTAACGCCAGTGCAGCCGCAGCCGCCAGTGTAATCAACACATAGACAATGAAACTCACTCCGACAGGGTCCGCTTTTCAATGACTTGCCTTAACAGAATCATTGAACCGGAAACATCCGGCAGGTCGACCACCAACTGCCGGGCCATCAGGGATTCAAGCGATGCGGCAAACCCGTCAACACGATCATCGGGTGCAAAGTAATCCGAAAGTCCAGCTCGGGCTTGCTTCAAACTATCCTGGTATAGATCAGGGCGCTGGCGCAAGACCGCGAGCTGTGCCGCGACGAGTTGAAGCCGCAGTTTTTCATAAGCCAGAAAGCGCTGTGCATCTTCGAGTTTCGGTGGCCGGGTCTGATCGACTTTTCGAATGCGTACGAGCTTCCCCAGATCATCCAGCAGTACTCTGCCGACCATCTGCAAAGAACCGGGTTCTGTCGGTTCTTCAGTTTCAGATGCACTACGCCCCCACTCGGGCTGATCGAGATCTCCTTTGAGCGGCAGCGTGTTCACTTGATTTGCCATCGCAGAAAGCTTGAGGACAATGCCGTTCAGATCCAGCATAGGCACGGCATCGAGTAATGCTATTTCTACCGCCAGTTGGCGCCGTACTGCGAGGACATCGGTAGCCTGAATAAGGCTGAGTTTCTGATCTGCGATTTCCAGGGCACGCCTTGCCAGCGCCACATCAGTGGACAGAGATAACCGTTGACCCGCGAGTAACAGCAACTGATGCGTTTCCTCCAAAACCCAATCGTCAACCGAACTACCGATCTCATAGCCAAGTTTGTCCAGTGAGGTCCGTAACGTTGCAACATGCTGTTCGATGGTCTCTCGGTCTTTTACCTGTATGGCCTTGAGCTCGTCCACTGCAGCAGTCAACCGCGATTTCTGTACTTCTGTTTCTCGTTGCAACACACCTTGACCTTCCGAAACCTCGCGACTCAACGTAGTCAGATCACTTTCCAGCTGCTGCAGCCGCTCACGACTTGATGTCGACTCCAGTGCCACGCTTTCCATTCGACTGAGCTGATGACCCACCTCAAGCCGCCCGGTCACTGCGATTGAATACCACGCAAAAACACTGACGGCCAAGGCCGAAACGGACGCAACTAACGCGGCGATTATCCAGCCGTTCAGCACTTGCCTGCGCTGTGGGTCATCTGTCGAGCTGGGAGAAACTGCAATCGGCTCACGGGCAACTGCTGCTTCATCACCCGACTCAGCAACTGGCACAGGATCTGGCATTACCTCGGGTTGAACAGGTTCTTCAATGATTTGAGGTTCTGACGGTCTTGTGACCGGCACGACCAGTTCGTCTTTTGACCCAATGTCTTTTTGATCTGTCACTTAAAACCCAATTTTGGATGAATTCCAACCAAAACGTTCATCACTGACGTCGTGCCTGTGCCTGCCAGTCATTGATTCGACTGACCAGCGCTTCGTCACCCGGACCGGCCGATACCAAAATCTGGCCAGTACAACCCAGTTGGCGACAGTATTGTTCGATCCGGGTACTCACCGTTGCGATCGCCGCTTTTTCAAACAAATCGTGATCACTCGGGCTCAGTATTTGAAGCAGATGGTCTGCTGCTGTATTGCTCGTCAGTGTCACCACATCGATTTCCCCATTGCGCCACATTGCCATGGCACGGGTGTCTATTTGTTCCGGCAACGACCGTTGATAACACTCCACATAATCGACCCTCGCACCCAACGCAACAAGCCTATCATGTAATCGCTCACGACCG
>Ga0208128_1000981_pt1 | contig 11044 bp, 7 predicted proteins | sample ETNtaG_35_FD_185758 | JGI IMG/M metagenome (GOLD analysis project Ga0208128, IMG submission 185758) | Marine microbial and viral communities from oxygen minimum zone, Eastern Pacific Ocean - ETNP201306PF51B (SPAdes) (version 2) | ecosystem: Environmental > Aquatic > Marine > Oceanic ... | reverse complement strand
TGCTCACCAGGATCGATGAGATGTCGTTTCCATTCAGTTCCAACCGCCGGCTTGTTGTCGGCTGGTGCGAACAGTTGCATTTGTATCCTTTGGGCCTTCTTCTCAAGTTCACTGGATATCCCCAAATCGGCCGGTGTCGCCGCCTAACCCATTTATCATTCCCCCCATTCGGTCGACTAATCTTGCCCCCGCACACTCGACACTCGGTTCCCTTCTCCGTGCTTTCTACGGTGATCATATACTCTTCTACAACTGTCAACTCGAGGTCTAAAACTCTTAATCTTCTCAATCTCCAATGGAATTGTTATTCGGACTGGTGCTGTCGTCGTTTGCATGGGGATCCTTCCTTTCTCTGTTCCTTTGCTATACCCATCACTTTCCCTACTCACATCAATTCCCAAAGAACCAAATCCTGCTTGCACCAAGCAGACGACTTGCGTTACAGTAGTACAACCTTTCAAGACATATGTGTGTTAAGTAGCCGAATACTAATCTAAATTATTATGCGTACCCGGTGTAGAATCGAATTAAATAAACTAGCACTCAAACACTTCAGCCTAAGTAAATATGGATCCCAGCCCAAACTATATTGAGAAATGTCGCCAAATAGTCGATACAGTTGAACAACAGACAGAACAGATCCAGCAAACCGCCGACTGGTTTGCTGAAACTATTCTGGCGGGGCGAATGGTTCATCTATTCGGATCCGGACATAGCCGAATTATGGTGGAAGAGATGTGGCCCCGCTATGGATCCTTCCCTGGATTCAATCCGTTAGTCGAATTATCATTGACCTATCATAATGCTGTTGTCGGGACGAACGGCCAACGACAAGCTATGTTTTTGGAAAATGTGAGTGGATTAGCTGATCAGATCTTGCGTAATTTTGATCTTAGACCTCAAGACAGCGCACTGGTGATATCGAACAGTGGAACTAACATCGTACCGATTGAAGTAGCACAGGGGCTCAAAAAAGCAGGGATGCCAGTTGTCGCCATCGTAGGTCGACAGCACTCCGAAGCTAGTCCCTCCAAGCACCCAGATGGCCTAAAACTAACTCAGGTCGTAGATCTTGTTTTAGACAATGGTGCTCCGCCTGGTGATGCAATGGTAACAGTAGATCAACTCGAAACACCAGTGTCTCCTGGCTCCACTGTTGGTGGAGCAATTTTGGTTAACGCCATCAAAGCTGAAGTCGCTGACCGATTGACCAAAGCAGGCTCACCTCCTAAGGTACTGACCGCTTCTTGTTTAGTAGGCTCTGAACTAGCAACAGATCTATTCCAATCTGCCTACGACGAACACGCGCATCGATTGTCAAAACTGTTCTCCTCTTTGGGGACAAGGTAAATGTTAGTCGCATAACCAATCTAATGGATATCGATTTAAAATATCAAGCTGTTGAGAATACCCTTAAAAAGCTGAGACGACAAGGACGAGGTCTTGCCATCTTAGCGGCCGTGTTGAAGTGGAGTGCCTCGGTCTTGTTAGCGCTATGTCTAATTCTGTTGATGGATCAGCTAATTCCGCTGCCGCGTTGGCTGAGAATGACAACGGTTTTAATATTTTGTGCCCTGATTGGACGACAAGGATTTTTATACTTCGGACCTTTAATTTCAAAGATCTCGCTATCGTCCGTTGCCCTTTGGGTTAGTAAGGCATACCCTGAATTTGAGGATCGGATTCTGAGTGCAACTCAGCTGTTCTCCTCCAAATCGAGCAACCAACTTGGCTACTCAACAGTCCTAATCGATCAAGTTATCGACCGGGCACATGCTTCATTGGAGAAAATCATACCTGGTCAAATATTCAAACAGGAAATTGCTACGACTTGGCGACAGATCTTATATGCCTGCCTGTTGTCGATCTGTTTAATCGTGGTACTGACCCTATTTCCAACCTCCTTGACTGATTTTACCCGAGCCTTCGAACCTGCACCAAATACACCTTTAACATCACCACCAATTGAAATTACTAGCTTAAAACCAGGTAATATTGAGATTCAACCTGGTCAAGCGGTAAATTTCAGTGCAACCATCTCTTACGCCGCTTCTAGCGTTGACCTTCACCATCGGCGAATAGAAGGGGTCTGGCAAACGGTTCCAATGACAAAAGTTGGCAATCAGTACCAGACCACGATTCGGCACATCACCGAATCGATGGAATACTATCTACAGGTAGCAGAAATAAAGACATTGACTTATCATCTGACGGTCAAAAATCCCCCTAGGTTACAGCGGTTTCAACTGACGTTACGCTATCCAGCCTACACTGGACTAACAAACCAAAAACTGGAGCTAAATCAGGGTAATCTACGCGCATTAATCGGAACTGTAGTTGAGTTTGAGGGGCAAGTTAGCGACAACGTCGATCAGGCCAGTTTAATCTTCGACTCCCTAGAACAGGTTAGCCTACAACTTTCTCGGGATTTTTTGGTCACGGGTCGTTTCTTGGTTCGAGAGCATCGACAATATCACATTGATTTACGGGATCCGACCGGTCAGAAGAGTGAAAATCCTATCACTTATCAAATTGAGTCGGTAGCTGATCTACCACCAACGGTTAGAATCTTAGCCCCGGCCGAAGATGTAGTGCTGGATGATTCAATGAGAGTACAACTTCAAATCTCGGCTCAAGACGATTTTGGTCTTCAATTACTGCGAATAGTGTATCAAATTGAAGCAAGGGACGCCGGTCAGCTAGATCAACAACTACCGGTTGAAACTTTTCAAACCTTCAAAACCAATGCTATTGTTAGCTACGACTGGGATCTAGATCTGCTACGCCTGTTTCCAGAGGATGTAGTGGTTTACCGCGTGGAGGCGATAGACAACGATGCGGTTTCTGGCGCTAATATCGGGAGTTCACAAACCTTTACCATTCGTTTTCCCTCTTTAGCCGAGATTTTGGACGAAGTCGAGTCTGAACAACAGGCGGGTGTTCAAGATCTGGAGGCTATTTTCGAGCAACAGGCTGAAGCCGAAGCAGCGGTGGACGAATTGATTGACCGTCTCCGGAAAAGTCAAGATCTAACTCAGCAAGACGAAAAAGAACTTCGGCAAATCGTTGAAAATCAGCAACAGATCGAGCAAAGTGTTAAGCAAGAGTTGCAGCAGATGCAAGAATTGACAGAACAGATGAAGAAACAGCAATTGTTTGATGCCGAAACCGTACAAAAATATCAAGAATTGCAAGCGTTAATGGAACAAGCCTTATCAGAAGAACATAAGGAACTGCTCAACAAACTGGCCGAAGCACTACAACAAAAAAATTTGACGGAGCAAGAGAAGGACTTAATGGCGGCCAACTTCAGTCAGGAGCAATTTATGCAGAAGCTGGACCAGTTGAAGTCGTTATACCGGCAGATGATTCTCCAACAACGATTAGAATCGGCTGTTAAACAGGCGGAAGATCTAAAAGACCGGCAGAACCAATTAACAGATCAACTCTCAAGTCAAGAGACAAAATCCACTAATCGATGGGCACAACAAGAAGATCGAATTCTGGATGGTACTACAAATCTACTCTCGGAACTGGATCAATTAGGTAGAGATATGTCGGAACAGGCCTCCACCGGTCAGCAAAATCTACAACGTGTCGGTGATGAACTTCAGCGACTACGCCAGTTTGCGCTAGACCACCAGTTGCCACGTGATTTAAAAGAGGCCGCTTCTCAACTGCGACAGGGAAAGAAGGCCAATCAGTCGGCTCAGCGGGCAGAACAGACACTGGGTGAACTGCATCAAGGACTAGACAATGCACTGGAGTTTATGCGAGGGGCCAATGCTGAGGAGGCATTAGCTGAGATGCGGTCAGCTGTTCGGAGTACACTTTATTTATCGCAAAAGCATCAGACAGTAGTCCAAAAGACCAAATCGATTTTGGAAACTGGTCACGGCCGATATTTAAAGGGAGAAATCCAGCAACTACAACAATTAGCAGCTAACGAAATCGGATTCGCTAAAGGCATTGATACGTTAGCCAATCGACTATGGGAGTTGGGTCAACAACAGATGCAAGTCAAGCCAGAAATCGTATGGGCGTTAGAGACTGCCAGCGATGCTCTTAGCCGATCGGCACGGGCATTGGAAGACCGGCAACCGAGCTTGGCTACACCAATCCAGAAGCAGGGTCTAGCCACTTTGAATCAAGTGACACTGGCGCTGCTAGATGCCATGAACCAGATGAATATGCAGATGGGAGCTGGTAGCATGGAAAATATGTTGGAGCAGTTGCAACAACTAGCACAGAACCAAGAGAAACTGAACCAAATGGCACAACAACTCAGTCAGCAAATGCGACAGCGAGGCCAATTACCTGGCGACCAGCAAATGTTGAATCGGATGGCCTACGAACAGCAACTAATCCGTGAAGCAACGGAGCGATTAGCTGAAATGGCAGAGAAGATGTCACAACTACTAGGCGATTTGGAGGGGATTTCGGAGGAGATGAAAGTTGTCGAATCCAAGTTGCGGAAACAGAATCTAAGCCAGGAAGTACTGGACAAGCAGAAGCGAATTCTGACTCGAATGCTAGAGAGTACCAAGTCACTACAAAAACGAGAAAGCAGTAAAAAGCGAAAGGGTGAAGCCGCCAAAGCAATTGCCACTAAACCGTCAACTCCACCACTTGATCCGTCATTATTAAAAAAGATCGAGGAGACACAACTTGGTTTAAGGTCCGGCCAGTTTCAACAGATACCGGTTCAGTATCGACAACAGTTAGAAGATTACTTTCGTGTCCTCTCACAGCAACCCTCTCCAAAAAATCAGTAGTCAGTTAATGGTGTTTGGAAATAAACACGTCTTCAACTTAGCCTCGCTTTCGTAGGGACGAATTGAGAACTCAGGTTGGCGAAGTCGCTTCTTGCGTCTCGAGTTGAAAAAGTCCAGTTTTTGTTTCGCACTCCGATTCGATTGATAGCCGACCATTTTATTTTAGGTATTGGTCACCGGAAGTTAAAGCCTGATAGATTTATATCTGAGACGGAGTAGTCGTCGAAGTAACTTCCTGACTATTCGGGCTTTGGATGCTACTACTAAACGTTTTAACAATTGACTGATAGCAGACGTTCTATGCAAATTTTGGTCAATGTTTTAGAAATGAATAACTGGCTACCGATCTATTCTAAGTGCTTTTAGTGAAACAATCATACGGAATCGGGATTTTAGGAAACTGTTGCACTCACGGGGTTGGTGTTTGCCATAGTTTTCAGCAAGATCAACGGTTTAAGGTGATCACCGGGTATGAAGCTAATCCTCGCCGTCAGGCTGAACTCAGCCTGGCTATTGGCCAAGAGTTAGTTACATCCTACCAGAGGGTCATTGAACGGAAAGACGTCGACATAGTCGTCATTACCTGTGATCCTCGTGATAAAGCCCAAATGGTAGAAGCTGCTGCGGCTGCCGGTAAACATATTTTCCTCAACAAACCACTGTGTGAGAGTCTGGATAGTGCCCGACAGATTGAACGAACCGTGGAGCGTTACCCAATCCAATTTGTTTATGATATCCCGATGGTTCGATCGGTACCCGTCTATGCCAGAATGCAGCAAGAACTGTGGGATGGTAAATATGGCCAGATCTTGAGCTACTACCACCGATTTAGTATGAACTTTCCACTAGACTTTGATCTTCAATCAACTTGGCCGGAACGCTTAGATCCGGTAGATAAGTCAGGCGGAGGGGAACTTACCAACATGGGCTGTTATCCTCTCGATTACGTTGTTTCGCTTTTTGGTTTGCCACGAAGTGTTACCGCCAAGTGGAGAAAATTGTGGGACGTATACTATCAGGCCGATGTTGAGCACTTCGGTCAAGTTATCTTAGATTATGGTTCATTCTTCGCCGTCTTGGAAATTGGGAAACAGCAGTTAGTTGGGGAACATCGACATAGCAACGCTATCACAATCAACTTTGAGCACCAAATCTTGGTCATTGATGTTCCGGCCAAACAGGTCTCAATAAACAATGTTGCCACCGACTTTGATCAGTTTGCCAAAGGCGCCACAGCCACAAATTCACTGGACCAATTGGTCTTAGCAATTGAATCCGACATTCAGCCGAAAAGTAATTTGCAGAATGCGGTTCGAGCCACAGAAACCCTGATGGCAGTCTACACTTCGATTGTTGAAGAACGGACGGTGGAATTACCACTCAAATCAGGGAAAAATCCATTGATTTCTTGAACGAGATTTCTTGGATCATGGTACTCATCTACTTGAAGTAGTAACCTCGCCCTGAACGGCATTTACGTCTACCATCGCCGTATTGATTTGAGCGAACCAATGGCGGTAAAGATCATTGGGGCAGGAGATTTAAACGGCAACACCGATTCTACGCCGCCGATGCGCACGATGTTGTTATAATTATGGATTTTTCTATGCCGGACATCGCTCACAATCACCGTACTCCAGCACGGTTTTGCGCTTACGTTACCGAACTCGGTCAGTTAACTTTGGCTGGGAGTATTGATGTTGGACAAAACGGATGCTGCAAAGAGGTCGATTTCAAACGATCTGTGAACTCAGCAGTTTGGCCGGGGGCATTTCCTCGACCAGAATCGTGAATTCAACAAAGTCACGGTTGAAACGGCCTTTTTTACGCTCTTTCTTCACTAGTATGCCCTCATTGCCGCAGTGAGTGGAGGGTTAATTATCGAAAATATCACGGATCGGTGCAACTGGGATGTCTCCGCAAATTTTGAATTGGTCGTGTGCGAGACATAGCGCTCAAAGTCGTGCCGTTGAACCGTGCCGTTGATGAAGAGGGACAACAACTCAAGGATACCAAGCATATTGGAGCATGTCCTTATGACAAAACTAAACTCTACCATATTCTGCGTACGCCAATCGAATATCCGTGTCAACACGGTACTGCTATGACGAAAGCTGACAGATAGGCAAATTTGTCTAATCTTTACCGAAGATAAGGAGTTAAACCATGTCCAATTCTAAGTTGAATATCCGACATCTTGATATCACAGATTTACAGCGCATTGAACGCTTTCGTAGAGCAGGGTATGGCGGCAGCGTTTCCGAGGCCCTAAATAGCCTCGGTATATGCGATACTGTCTTCTCAGCTCGATTTAAAGCCCTCCGTTAGGGGATGCAACTGGTCGGCTAAGCCTTGCCGATCAAACTACATTCCTTGGTACAGGGAGTAAATACTCCCGAAGAACAGAAGGCTCAAGAGGGAAAATGGGAGGCTGAGGGTGGGCATCCCCAGAAACGAATGATGCGGACCATTGATAACCTTGAAGATGGTACAGTCCTTTGCTTTGACTGCGGTGGGGATATGCAGCCCGCTCATTCTGGCGAAATGAGTTGCCAGCTTGCCTATGCACATGGTTGTCGAGGTATGCTTTTGGCAGGCAACTGCCGCGATACGCAGTACATCCTGAAAATGCCCGATTTTCCAATGTTCACCTTTGGCACCCGTCCCAATGCGTTCGGTGGCTGGACCATCACCGATGTGAACGTTCCCATCTTCCTGCCGGGTCACCTAACGCATTACGTTAAAGTCATGCCTAGTGACTTCATATTTGCAGACATGATGGAGTTCAACTTATCCCCAGGGATTTGGTAGATGAAGTTTTGTTACGGGTTGAAGCGACCTTTGAGAAAGAGAACGATGAACGGGAGAAAATTGCCGCCGGTATGCCCATTGACGAAGTTTATCGAGTCTTTGGCGTCCTTTAAATACTTCTCTGTAACCTGAGATTCCTGATGGGGCTAAAGGGTACTAACGGGATCGATATCAACAATTAGATCAATCTGTCGGGATCGATAACCAGCATAGTGTGACAGAGTTTGCTTTAGATAGTCCCGGAGTTTGCAATTATCTGTATGTCGCAATAAAAAATGCCAGCGGTATCTATTTTTGATCTTTGATAGCGGGGCCGGAACAGGGCCGCGAATCTCGATTTTTGGGAAAGCATCTGACTGGAAGCGAATAAACACCTCGGATAAATAGTGAGCAGTTTCAATGACCTCCTTTTCCTCCAACCCACGTAAAAGTACAGTTGCCACATATGTGAACGGTGGATATCGTAAATCTTGACGGTAGCCGATTTCCCGTTGATAAAACCCGACGTAGTCGTGATGTTGTGCAGTTTTAATGCTGTCGTGGGTTGGCAAATAGGTCTGGATTATCACCTCACCACCAGATTGACTGCGACCCGACCGTCCACCAACCTGGGTCAGTAAATTGAAGGTTCTCTCAGCAGAGCGAAAATCGGGAAGATTGAGTGAAGTATCGGCGGTAATCACGCCCACCAGTGTCACATTGGGAAAATCGAGGCCTTTGGCTATCATTTGGGTACCGATTAGAATATCAATTCGTTGTTCACGGAAAGCATCGAGGATCCGCTGGTGGCCGTCTTTGCCTGAAGTTGAGTCAGCGTCCATTCTCTTAGCACGTGCGTTGGGAAAGATTTTAATCACCTCCTGTTCGACCTTTTCCGTTCCTAAACCGAAGTAGCGGATGTAGATACTCCCACAAGCTGGGCATTGATCGACCGTTGGGCGTTCTTGGGCGCAGTGATGACAGAGCAATCGCTTGGAGTCAAAATGGAACGTCATCGAAACATCACAGTCCTGACACCGTTCAACGTATCCGCACTCTCGGCAGAAAACATAGCTGGAATGGCCGCGCCGATTCAGAAACAGCATCACCTGTTCCCGTTTCTGCAACCGATCGACAATACCTGAATGCATGGGCTTTGAAAAAATTGTGCGGTTTCCTCGTTTTAACTCATGCCGCATATCAACTATTTTTACAGTCGGCATCTTGATAGTAGAGACACGGTTTGGAATAGAAAGTAGTTGATAGGTCTGCTGTTCTGCCCGATAGTAACTCTCCAGAGATGGAGTTGCACTACCTAAAATTACCACACAGCCTTGTATCTCCGCTCTTTTTATTGCAACTTCTCTGGCATTGTAACGAGGTGAGGTCTCCTGCTTATAAGAGGTTTCATGCTCTTCATCGATGACAATTAGCCCCAAATTGTTGAGTGGCGCAAAAACAGCAGATCTAGCTCCGACCACGATCTGTGTCTTTCCCTCCCGGATGCGTTGCCACTGATCATACCGCTCCCCATCTGATAGCCGACTGTGCAGAACTGCTACTTGTTGGCCGAAGCGCCCCACAAAACGAGAGACTGTTTGCGGAGTTAGTGAAATTTCCGGTACCAATACAATAGCAGATCTACCCAACGACAGGATTTTAGTAATAGCCTGCATGTAGACCTCTGTTTTTCCGCTACCGGTAACCCCGTGTAATAGAAAGGTAGTTACTAATCCATCCTCAAGCACTCGATTAATTGCAGTTAAAGCGTGAGCTTGCGCTTCGTTCAGCTTAAGAGGCTCAGTAGTCGGAACCGATTCCAGGCTCAATGGGTTGCGAACTATTTGTTGCGATCGTAGCCTAATCAGCTCTTTCTTCTCTAAGGATCTCAATGTCGAGAGGTTACACCCAACTTGACGGGTTAGGAGTGACTGTAAAATTGGTAGATTAACCTCCTGATTGGTCAAAAAGTTAAGCACCTCAACCTGTTTAGGGGCATTTTTGAGCTGTTGAGCTTCAACTTGGATGACCTCTAACGGCTGAGCTAAGCCAATGACCGTTTCATACTGTGTTTGGCTTTTAGGGCGAATTTTAGCCATAACCATAATTAGATCCTGCCCCAACAGCTTAGCCAGCGGTGCCCGAAGTGCAGATTCAGCTTTTCGCAGCCGTCGAGAGATCTGCGTACGAGTCAGATTACCCTCTTCTTGAAGCAGATCTAAGATCTGCCGCTGCAACTTTGCCCGAGAACCAAATTTAGCCACTGCTTCTGGATCTGCCTTTAGCTTATAAGTCCGTTTCTGTTGTGAACGAACGGCTCCAGGCACTGTCGCCATTAATGCTTCCCCCCAAGAAGACAAGTAGTATTCTGCCATCCAATGGGTTAACTGAAGCATTGATGACGAAAAGGTCGGTTTTTCGTCGAGACAGTCGGTTATTTTTTTCAGTTGGATGGAGGTATCTGGTAGGTTGGGCTCGCTAGGTCGACCTACAATCACACCCTCACGAGTTGAGTTGCCGAATGGCGCAATGACACGACAACCGACTTGGGCAATGGCCAAAAAATGGGAAGGAATGATGTAAGTGTAGGTTGGCTGTAGACGATGCTCTGTTGGGGCAACTACATATCTTTTCAGGTCTAGAGGAAGTGGAAGAGCAACCTCAGCGTACTGAATATCGTTATCCAAGCACTTGTCATTATCAACTGGCATCTGGGCGGGGGATTGACAGATTGAGTTCAGCCATCACTTTCTGAATATCCTCCCAAACCTGTCGCTTCCCCCCAGGATTTCTAAGCAGATAGGCTGGATGATAGGTTGGCATCACCTTGATACCGTGGTAACTGTGAAAATTCCCACGTAAGTTGGAGATTTTAGCATCCGTTCTTAAAATCATCTGAGCGGCAAAAGTGCCGAGAGCACAAATTACTTTGGGTTGGATCAGCATAACTTGTCGGATTAAGTAAGGCTCGCATGACTCAATCTCACTTGATTTGGGATTTCGGTTACCGGGCGGACGACATTTCAGGACATTGGCGATGTAAACCTGATCTCGCGTTAAACCTGAGGCCTCGATAATCTTAGTTAGTAACTGTCCCGCTCGACCTACGAACGGTTGCCCTTGCTGGTCTTCGTCTGCCCCGGGCGCTTCTCCGACAAACATGAGATCTGCTTGCTCATTTCCAGTGCCGAAAACAACATGTGTTCGAGTTTTAGAGAGTTCGCATTTTTCGCAGGCAACAGCTAATTCTCTCAGCCCGGTTAAGTCTAAATCTGCATAAGAGGAAGTGCGGTCCCGTAACTGATTTTCGTTTTCTTCTAGCTCTAGAAATCCGAGTTGCATCTGTTCTTCCACGTACTCCCTCACTGCTGTAACGACTTGACCGAAACGCCAGTGAATATCTGTTGAATAATCCATAACGACCTATCCAACGATGAGATCAAGAACATCATTAAATGTCGTATAGGCAAAGACAAAAA
>Ga0208128_1000977_pt1 | contig 11063 bp, 8 predicted proteins | sample ETNtaG_35_FD_185758 | JGI IMG/M metagenome (GOLD analysis project Ga0208128, IMG submission 185758) | Marine microbial and viral communities from oxygen minimum zone, Eastern Pacific Ocean - ETNP201306PF51B (SPAdes) (version 2) | ecosystem: Environmental > Aquatic > Marine > Oceanic ... | reverse complement strand
TATCGACCAAGAAAAACCCTTGGCGGATCGATGCCTGCTGAGTTATTTTTGAATCAGAAAATCACGCTAGATGTTGCACTAGCTATGTAAATTCGGGTTTGATGGTACTGATTTATTCTTGAAGAATATTTCTAAAGAATATGAATTAGCTTGCTTGATGAATACAAACCCAATCCAATAGCCAAGGATTAAGAATGAACTTGGATTGGGAACTTTTTTAGCAGACAATACCAATCATTTGAGATGGGGCTTATGAAACCTGATTTTGAAATTTACCAACTTGCTTTTAAATGATACGAACCTAAAACCTCAAAAAATCCTTTTTGTTGATGACAATTTAGATGACACGAGAAATAAAATTAACGAACTGCTTTCAAGAAAGCCGATCCAGTGCAACTAATCGTTAATGTATGACGACTTGGCATATCTCTGACCACTTATAAGTCCTGCCGATGAGTATGCGAAGGTACAAACGACTGGAGGACGCATTGCTAGAGAATTTAGGACCAGAAAAGCGTGATGTCTTAGAACTAGGAGTTGGTGGGCGGGTATAATCTCTCCCACATGACAAGCGATTTTGACGTTATTGCTGTTGACCGACCTGTCAGAACAGATGTTTGAACATTCTAGAAAACTGAATCCTACTGTTACACACTCATTTAGGTGACATGACACCTGTGCGATTAAACCGAAAATTTGACGCAGTAATAATACATGATGTCATTGAATACATGCTGATAGAAAAAGACCTTCTGGATATATTTTCTACGGCAGTTTATCACCTTAACCCCGGCGGTGTTTTACTAGTCGAGCTTGGACATTTACAAAGAGGCTTTAAGAATGATCGCACTTTCCATTGTACTCACAGCAATGACAAACTGAAATATATATTGAACATTAAGTATGATCCTGATTCATCAGACACAACGATACAGTGCGTAATGTTATGTTTCATCAAGACCAACGGTGATCTTACCATTGAAAATGGGTTATCACATTACAGGGCTTTTTGAAAGAAAAACTTGGCTTGATTTATTGAATAAAAGTGGTTTTGATGTTTATGAGCAACCATGGAAATATCATCCTGAGCCAGAAAGATTCCCATGCCTGTCAGTAGGAACCGTACGATGACTGCACCCGGATGGTGTAGTCACGAAGAAAATGGTATAATACTCTAGAAAAGATAGGGGTTAGAAAAATGAAATCAGTTCCAGACAATCACCATATATCCGATCAAGTATTTCCGTTATTAGAGGCACTATTACCTGGACTAAGGGGCCTATGGACAGGAATAGCTAAGAATTAAGAATAACCGTCAATTTATTGGCTGCGGAAATCAAGGTGTAGTGGGAAATATCGGAACCATTAGCAGGTAAGTCAGATTATGAATGGTTAATGATAGGGGCAAGTCAGATCAAAGTTGACCCACATGCGGCTGGGTGCGGTAAAAGGGAATCGGAAGATGAGTCGGACCAAAGGGGCTCAACACCAAATTAGATTTGGTTCTGGATCAGAATAGTCGGCCGGTCAGAACGATGACTACGGCAGACACAACAGCAGATTGCTTTCAAGCTGAAGATCTGAGATCAGGAATTCAGGCTCAGTATTTACTGGCAGATAGAGGTTATGATAGCCAGGCTATTCTTCAACAAGCCAATCAAGCTGAGATACAGCCGGTTATTCCTGCCAAGAAAAAGAGAAAATATCAGAGAAATGACAACCAAGATTGAGACAAAATGGGCCAGAGAGTCGAAAATTCTTTCTGACATCTTAAACGGTGGGGTGGAATGGCCACGTGTTATTGTAAATTATTGTAAAAATGGAGACCCTTTTTAGCCTCCATTCATATTAGGGGGGATATTTTTATGGGGCACTCGTGACTACACTGTGTGGGGGGAGGCAGACTTCGATTTTTGTATTCTGATTATTCAATCAGGTGTTTCGGCTATTCTGCGAATTGTCTGTCGATGTACTGAAGAGGAGTACGCAGTTCATAGAATTACCAGAGCATCAAAATTAATAACATTTTTTAATATGCATTAATCTACCCTCAGTCATGGCTTCCCCCCCTATACTATATGCTACTGTAACTCTGGTCATCGCACTGGTATGCGGACTAATACCGATTTTTTCCAAGTTCAAGGAAGACCTTGACAAGTTGAAATCCCTCACTGGCATTGCTGCTGGAATTATTATTGCTTCAGCGATGCTGGTAGTTATACCCCATGGGTATGAACTGGCATCGAGCGGAGAACGTGAAGAGTATGCTGACGATGACCATAATGAAGTGTCTGGTGCCAGTAATTTCACCAATCAGACTATAGCTAAGGAACATGTTGATAGATTATTGCTTGGAGGGGCAATTCTAGGGGGCTTTCTCCTGATGCTTATTCTTGAAGGATCGGGAATAGGTCATGCTGTACATGAGGAGCATCACGACCACGACTACGACCATGGCCATGTGCATATTCATCACAACCGCAGCGGATGGGTGTTGGTTCTTGGCCTATCACTTCACGCAGCCACAGATGGTCTTGCGATTGGAGCAAGTGCGGCAACAAGCAGCATTTCAGTTACCGCAACTGTTGCTCTTGCGGTATTGATTCACAAAGGTCCAGCAGCATTCAGTCTTGGAATATTTTCGATGCATGAGCGAGAACAACGCAATGATTCTATTCGCGATGTCGTGATATTCTCTCTTGCAACACCTGTCATGATGATGCTTGCATTCTATGTTCTGAAAGGCTTGGAGACACATCTAATCGGTCTTGTAATGTTGTTCTCTGCGGGAACCTTTCTCTATGTCGCAACTGTCGATACACTACCCGATATTCACAACCCAGAGACTGGACGCAAGACCATGTCATATGTTCTGTTCGGAGCGATTCTACTCGTAATAGTGTTACTTGGAGCGGATGTTGCGGGATTACTAGAGTATGGGCATTGAGGAAATTAAGAATGGGTACAAGAAGCTGGTTTCGAACCTGCGAACCAATAAGGAATGGGACAAAAGAGGGCCAAGGACAACGGAGCTAACGAAGCCAAGTAATTAATCCCATGTAAAGTGATAAGGAACGGCCAGCGGCAGGTTGCCGGCCTCCTGCGCTGAAGACTACGGGTTTTACATGGGTGCCCGTTAACTCATTTTAATGCATAGGGCTTCCCTCTGCTTCGTTTTCAAAATATACGAAGGTGTTAATATGAGGAAAATCGTAACCGATCACATCATTAGCCCCGATGGAGAGTTCATGTGGACTGGTTCAAAATGGATTCCCGCCTCTACTCCTGCAACAGAAACAGCTTCATCGGCTGGTATGTCACTTCAAGATAGTGCAATTGAAGGAAGTATTAACATCACTTAGAATAATGCTGAAGATATAGCGACAGCAATGGTTTCAGCACTTGAAAGGTTAGGATTTACGCCTAGCAAATCTCGGCTAGTACCGGACGTGGCAGACAGGTACGATACAGTGTGCCTTGCACCTACTTCATGAATCTAATAGCCTACATGGGGAATAACAGTCTTGAATATGCAGGAATCTCTCGGGCTGATCTCTATGTTGCGGGTGTCATTGAGAAGAATGTACAGGCACTAGATTACACCTCCCGCCAATTTTACAGAGGATCTTATTCCCGCAAACGAGCCGAGACTGATAATGGTGCCTATGGGAACAATATCTGCGTGGTTTATGCGAAGCAGTTTCAGCGATTTTTTCTATGGCTCGTTGCACGCCATCCATTACTGGCGCGAATTACCTGAAGCCGGTATGGGTAGACAGCGCGAAATGTCAGGTGGTCTTCTACCACTACCGTCTAACATGGCTTTACTTCCTATTACCGGGTTCCCAAAGAAAAATATAACGATTGATAACTGGTAGTCTCAACAAGACTCAGATTCGAACTGTCTGAAACTGGCCATCTAACGATCGGAGCAAAAAATGGAAATACATCCTGGGAAACAGACATTTATCGACGATTTTTTTATTGAGTCGATGATCGGAACCCAACGAGTACTCAACCCGTCAGAGAAGCTAACAGTTGAAAAATCAATCCAAACTATTCTACTAGAAATGCCTTGGGAAAGAGGTAATGCGACAGGGCCAATTATCTACGATGAAACCCAGCAGACCTTTCACCTATACTATCAAGGTACAAAGGGAAGGATCTGTCTGCTGACATCGGCTAATGGAACCGACTGGGTACGACCGGAACTTGGCTTGGTCAATTTTGAGGGTTCAAAAGCCAACAATATTGTGAACTGGCCCAACGATTGTCCTGCCATCGGCACAATTTTATGGGACCCGCGGGCGACAGATGAGATGTATCGGTGGAAGCGGATTCATCATTTCCCTCATCAGGGGGTATGGCAAGCGCTTCACTCCGAGGACGGTTACAATTGGCAACACTATCCATCTGGAGATCACAACTATCAAAAACAGTTCTTTGGATTTGGTTCGCCGAAAGAGACCTTTGGCGGCTCAATTTTTCCTGATGCTCCCTATATTCTTTACGCACAACGCGGTTCCAGCCGGAGAACCCGGGTATTGGGACGACGAGACAGCAATGACTTCCTTAATTGGTCCGGAATGCACACTGTTATCGATCAAGACCAAGAGGATCCGCCTGGTACTGAGTTTTACTCAGCCGGATTTGACATGGCTAACCGTACTGATGGTGGACTACGGATCATTATGCTAAATACATATCTAACCGATTTAAGCGAGCCGTATGCTATTGAAGATCCCGAAAGCTACTGGGGTGGATCTAAAGGCCCAACGGTTATTCCGGCTCGTATTGATGGGTTTGTCGAACCCCAGTTGGCCGTCAGTCGAAATACTGTTTCATGGACTCGGTACCGTCAACCGTTTATTCAGCGAGGCCAGCCTGGTGCCTGGGATTGGGGACAGGTTTACGCTTCCGGTCCAGTGAGGCATAAAGAGAAACTATTGTTCTTCTACAACGGGTCTGACTTGACCCATAACGGTCGTTCTCCACGACCTTACGAGAAAGCCTACGCCAAGCCAGTTAGAAGAGGAATAGGTTTAGCGACGCTTCGTCCGGATGGATATGTCAGCATCGAGGCTGATTCATACGCTTCAGGTTGTCTAACTACACATCGATTCCGCCAGGAGTCTGGTGGTCGACTCAGCGTCAATGTGGATGCCTCTGCTGGAGAGTTGGGGTACGAAGTTCTGGAAGATACAGGAAAGCCTATTCCCGGTTTTACCGTTTCTGATTGTGATCCTATTCGTTGTGACACACTGGGGGGAATTCTGTCATGGAACGGTGTTGCCAGTTGGCCGGAGGTAAGTCAGGAGAGGCAAGCGAGATATCCGGAGTTAGCCAAATCAGAGTTCTATATCAAGTTGCGGTTTTATCTGGCACCAGGAACCAAACTATACTCAGTGACACTCGATCCGCCAGAAGTCACTATGTGGCAAGTAAAGATCAAAGGGCGCATCGACTGAGCAAGCTATCGGCGACCGCCTCGATTTTAGCAAAAAACGAATTAGATAGGGCTCACGACCTAAGCATTGATCGTAATAGTAAGATTGTAATGACAACCAGTTTTTGGAAATTGTCTCATTGATTTGTTTGTGACAGGGAAAAACCGATGAAAACTACGTCTGCAGAAAACACGATCGATTATGGATGGTTCAGAACACATCTGCTTGACGACATTCTTCCCCGATGGCTATCGAGTTCCGTTACGGACAACGGGCTGTTTATACCTCACCTTGGCCGAAGATGGAACCGGCTGGAGAAAGAGTACGGGACCACCGTTTCCCAAACTCGGCTATTATATAATTTCTCGAAAGGGTATGAACTAACTGGGGATGAGGCGTACCTCAAAGCTGTTGAATTAGGAGCCGGATTCTTGCTAGAACGATTCTGGGATGCTGAAAACGGTGGATGGTTTCATGCATGCAACACAAATGGTGAAGTGCTCGATCCGAACAAGTTTAGCTATGGACATACCTTTGTGCTTTTCGGGTTTTGCCATGCGTTCCGCGTCTCTGGTAATCGAGCCTTTAAGAATGCTGCTCTCGACACTTGGGAGATCTTGAGCGAGCATTTTATAGATCGCTACGGGGGTTTGAAAGCAGCTATGACCTGCGACTTCAAAGAGCGCACGGAGCCGAATTCACAGAATCCCATTATGCATCTTTTCGAAGCTATCCTCGCTTTCGGGGCACTAGATGGCATGGACTATATGTTCCGGGAGGCAGAGAGGATCGCCGACTTTGTTCTGTCAAAACTTGTACGGCAGGACGATCATATATTGCCCGAAATATATACCTCTGACTGGATGGAGGAACAGGCGGGAAAAGGGGGTCGAATCGATATCGGTCACGCCTTTGAATGGGCCTTTCTCTTGTCGACGGCCGTCGAAAGCGGATTACCGGAAATTTATCTCGACCAGGCGGAGCACTTTATAGACTACGGTTTGCGAATAGGATTTGATTCGGTGGAAGGAGGAATATATTCGCCCGCGTCCCCGGAAGGCGTGGCAAAAGACCGCAAAGGGTGGTGGGAGCAATGTGAAGCGACTCGAGCCCTGATGCGCTTTGCTGTGGTCCACAATAGAGAGGATCTCTGGCTACCTCTTAGGAAAACGATCGATTTCATTCAGCAGAACTTTGTAGACCCTGAGCATAGGGGATGGTTCATGTCCGCCGGAGATGACGGTACGGTCCATTGGCAGAATAAAGGAGATGAGTATAAGGTTGATTATCATGTTGTAGGAATGTGTATGGAAGCGATAAGGCTGGAACATCTACATGCGGATCGCTCTGCTAATTATTAGACTGGTCACACCTCCATTCCGGAACGTGTGATTTTTTTGTAGCTTTTGGGAGGAGAATATGGCTTTCGAACTTGATGCTAAAGGTAAACATAGGAAACTCACGCCATCGTACCAGGGATTGCGCTACCGAAACGGGCGACCCAAAGTAAATGACGACATTCTCAGGCGTATGAAACAGGTAACGGTTGAAGAGGCTTGGGGTGTGCTAGGAGGCAAAGGCCACCACTTTCAGTTCGATGGAGACTGGCTCAATCTACACCCCGACCGCGTCATCGTCGGTCGCGCCGTTACTTGCCGCTACGTGCCGCATCGGCCAGACCTGAACGAAGTAGTCGAGGCTGACGGTGAGCGCAACAAGCGTGTCGGTGGCCAGAACTCCTGGGTTATCGACATGTTGGTCAAAGACGATGTGCTGGTGGTCGAACTTTTCGGCAAAATTGTTAAAGGTACCTTTATCGGTGACAACCTGGGCACGGCCATCAACGTCAATACCGGTGGCACCGGCGTGGTGATCGACGGCAGCATCCGCGACGACGAGCGCGTGCGCCAACTGCCCTTCAACGTGCTGTGCCGCGGCACGCACCCAACTGCCATCGGCGAAGTCACCATGGCCGAAATAAATGGCCCGGTGCGCATCGGCGACGCCACCTGTATGCCCGGTGATGTTGTACTGGCTAAAGAGTCAGGCGTGGTCTTTATCCCGCCGCAGTATGCCGAAGAAGTGGTCGAGAATTCGGAGAACGTACGCCTGCGCGACTACTGGGGTAAAAAGAGCATCTCTGACGGTCGTTACACACCGGGTGAAGTAGACCGTAAATGGTCAGAGGAGATGGAAAACGAGTTTGAGTGCTGGAAGAAAAAGATCGACGTGCAAGAGATCTTTGCCCAACTGTAGATGGGGTTGGTGACACCGAGAACCATAATTTTTTAGAGGTGGAGTGTGTCAAAGAAAGGAATATATTTCGCCACCAGAAGCGGGGAAACTGGTTGAATCAGATAGAACCCGATACTGATCCCACTAACATAGCTGATTCGGCCAATGTACTTGTTGCCGAGCGAAGATCGACATCCTCAGACATCGGCTTTGCCCATTGAATTACCCGGCTGTAGGAAATTGATAAATAGCAGAGCGGAAATACAGGCAACGCATTACTTACACGGTCTAATAGGGAGAATTAAGGCCAATCTGAACGAAGAGTGGTGGTGAATTTAGGGTGGAGGAATGGCGAGAAAATACAACCGATAGTGGTTTACAGGCGTATAATCCATGGACTCAAAGCAGAACATTGTTAATCTGAATGACTAGATAGTCAACTATCTGCGTTAGTGCCTGCTCACCGTGAGCCGCCGTGGCCTGATCAGCCGGTTCTCCCATCTGGGCGAACATCGGTTCATTCGAATCGAATTCGACACCAGGGTGCCGTCTATCAGCAGGTGGCGGGGCGTTGTTCGGCCATACGGTTTGATCACGTCCAGATCGTAGCGTGGACTGATCGACGAACTCCGGGAACAAAGCCAGTCCGTAAGCGGTCTCCTCTTTGGCGGCATGATCCCCGCCAATTTTTATCGACTCTTCGCCAATGTTAGCTTCCGTCCCTGCCAGGAAAAAAACATTCGGGTACTTAGCTTCGAGTTGTGGCAATTGCTGATTGAGGATGCTTTGCCATGGATAGTGCCCCGCCATCAACACCAGAACCCGGAATCCAAACTGAATCAGCTGTTCAACTGTAGTGGTAAAGATGTTCGTTGCGGCAGTTGGATCTTGATAGTGTGTCCACTTGAAATCGCCGTGACCACCTAGTGCTCCCCACCACATTGTAGGTAGAATCACGCCACCAGTTTGTTCAGCGATTCGAACGCAGAGACGCTTTGCCTTGATACCATCAAACCCGATGGGCAGATGCCAACCGTGATGCTCCAGCAACCCCAAAGGCCAAAAAGCAATCGGCGTTTCAGCCACTCTTTTCTCCAGTTGATCTGGTCTGAGTTGATGATAGTATTTCCAATTCATTGGTAATAACTTCTATTAGAAGGCCATCCTCAAGGGGTATTCGTTGGACTGTCCGCCTTTAGATGTTAAATCTGCAGAAGAGTGTTTTTCACGGCTTGGATTTTATGTCAAACACCTTATTTTCTCTGGCCGGAATGTGGCGTTTGATCTCGCTTACACGGCAAAAGAATAGAGGCTATGCTTAACTTGTTTAACAATAAAAAAACCATGCTACAACGTCGGAATTGTAGCATGGTTGTCAACTCAATCTTAACCTCTGGTACAGGCCTAACTGGCTAGTCCGACAATATCATTAGGCAAACACGTTGGTAAGATTAATGATGGTGCCCATGGTGTCCATGGTGATCATCTGCCGCCTTCTCTTCCTCAACCTCTGTAATTAGGGCTTCGGTCGTCAATAACAGACCGGCTACACTCGCTGCATTCTGGATTGTTGACTTGACCACTTTTGTGGGATCAATGACGCCGCTATCGAGTAGATCCTCAAATTCAAGTGTGGTGGCGTTGAAACCAAAATTACCTTCGCCCTCCTTAATTTTATTGATGACGACGGCTCCTTCTTCGCCTGCGTTTTCCACAATTGCTCGAGCCGGTGATTCCAGCGCACGCTCAATGATGCCAGCACCAAACGCCTGGTCTCGACTTAACGATAGGTCAGAGACGGCAGCAGTCGCACGGAGCAGCGCTATTCCACCACCAACCACGATGCCTTCATCTACGGCTGCTCGAGTAGCCGCTAATGCATCTTCGTAGCGAGCTTTTTTTTCTTTCATTTCGGTCTCGGTAGCGGCACCGACCCGGACCACCGCCACACCGCCGGCCAATTTAGCCAATCGCTCTTCTAACTTTTCCCGATCGTAGTCAGAAGTGGTATCAGCAATCAAAGTACGGATTCGCTTGACCCGATCAGCAATATCTTGGCTGGACCCTGCACCATCTACGATAGTCGTATTATCTTTGTCGATGACTACCCGCTTGGCTGTACCGAGCATTCCAACGACGATATTTTCTAGTCGAATCCCACGCTCTTCAGCAATAACCTGACCGTTGGTTAAAATACCAATGTCAGCTAACATCTCTTTTCGACGATCACCAAAACCGGGGGCTTTGACGGCCGCAACCTTCAGTCCACCCCGCAACTTGTTAACCACCAAAGTCGACAGGGCTTCACCTTCAATATCCTCTGCAATGATCAGTAGGGAACGAGAGAGTTCAGAGAGCTTTTCTAGAATTGGTACCAGGTCTTGAACAGCACTGATTTTACTATCATTGATCAAAATGAAGGGATCTTCAAGTTCGACAATCTGGCTTTCCGCGTCAGTAACAAAATGGGGAGAGAGAAATCCACGGTCAAATTGCATCCCTTCCACAATGTCGATTGCGGTATCAGCACTTTTGGCTTCCTCAATGGTGATGACTCCATCTTTACCGATTTTCTCCATCGCATCGGCGATCGTTTGACCGATATCGCTATTATTGGCATCATCATTAGCCGATATTGACGCTACTTGTAGCGTTTGTTCGTAGGTGTCTACAGACTGGCTCTGCCCTTCTAAGTGAGTGACGACGGTTTTAGCCGCTTTATCGATCCCAATCTTCATCTGCATGGCATCGATACCGGCCGTTACTCCTTTTATGCCTTCGTGTATAATCTCCTGTGCTAACAGGGTTGCAGTGGTTGTCCCGTCACCGACTGCATCATTGGTTTTGGTAGCGACAGTCTTCAACAACTGTGCCCCCATATTCTCGTAGTTATCCGGTAATTCGATCTCCTTGGCGATAGTAACTCCGTCACTGGTAATAACGGGACCTCCAAATGATTTCTGTAGAACTACGTTACGACCCCGGGGGCCGAGCGTAGAAGCAACCGCTTTAGATAGCGTATCGGCGCCCGCTCGCAGGGCAGTTCTAGCTTCAGCATCGTAGATGAGTTGTTTGGCTGCCATTAAATCTCCTTTAAGGCAATTTAAGATTAAGTTCTGATATATGATTCAGGCCTAATGTATACATTAGTCAGCGATAAAAAGTCAACCTCAATGTATCTAATATCGGGCTAAAGATCGGACACTCTTACCAAAGACAAGCTCAGAGAAAATTGGCCAGACGGTTTCGATCATTTTCTGTAGTCCTATTATCTTTCCTACACCGCCGTTTGATTAAAAAAATAGAGCGGAGAGGAATGTTATTTAACCATTTAGTTACTTCCGGTGGCAGCTCTAAATCAACCGGATCAACTGATGGTAG
>Ga0208128_1000973_pt1 | contig 11080 bp, 9 predicted proteins | sample ETNtaG_35_FD_185758 | JGI IMG/M metagenome (GOLD analysis project Ga0208128, IMG submission 185758) | Marine microbial and viral communities from oxygen minimum zone, Eastern Pacific Ocean - ETNP201306PF51B (SPAdes) (version 2) | ecosystem: Environmental > Aquatic > Marine > Oceanic ... | reverse complement strand
TTTTAACTTCTAATAATCTATGCTAGACGAACACTATCGCTATTTAGAAGCGATCCAAAACCGGCGTGACTATATTGAGGATCAGATTCAGGCGGGGAGCCCTGTTGTCGGACTCGTCTACAACGATGGTATTTTGATATTGACAGTGAGCAATGGGCAGAAGATTTATGAGGTATACAACCACCTTGCCCTTTCGGCTATTGGTCACACAGCAGACGTTGAAAGGTTAAGACTTTTAGTAACCGATGCGGCTTCAGTTCAAGGGTTTCAAAGTTCTGTCGATGATGTCACCCTCCATCGACTAACGCACTTTGTACTATGCCCACCGGTAAAACAGTCGTTTGAGTCAATCTTTAATGCTCCGACGATCGTCAAAATATTAATGGCTGAATTAGGACCCCCTCATCAGTTAGTGGCTGTTAACTATGACGGGGCGACCCGAACTAGCCAGAAAGCCGAAGTTATTGGTGGTACGGACATGGTCGAGCATACGATGCAGAACTATATGGGCCAAACAGATATTCGGCTTGGCGACGAACTAACGCTTAAACAGGCTTTTGAACTGGCTCTTCTAACCTGGGCTGTCGGTCGAACCACCAGTTCAGATACCGAATACGGTTTTACCCCAGACCCCGATCGAGGGGAATCCGACCAGGAATCTGAGGTCGAGGATTTTTCTACCGATGAGTTAATAGGTTTCGTTCGAGCTGAACTCGAGGAGAACCATGTGGAGGCTGGCATCTTGCAGATCTCGAAACGAAGCAAAAGTAAATTTCGTCGTTTGACTGTCGAAGAGGTCGAAGACATGATGCCTTTGGCTTCAGGTAAAGCTCAGAATAACAAATGAGTCAGCGTATTTTTGGGCTTGAAACCGAGTTTGGCTGTTTAACCAACTCTGGTCGATTTCGTACTGCTGAAGGGGCAGCCTCGCGGGTCAAAGATTTCATATTTGGTGAATTGTCACTCGGTATCTCAGATATGCACTACCGTGATTGGGGAGAACCACCCGATAACGGTGGCTTTTTGTTCAACGGTGGACGGCTGTATATGGACATGGGCCACTTAGAGTACGCTACACCGGAATGTCTGCAACTTTTTGATTTAGTCGCCTACGACCGTGCCGTCGAACAGATGGTATGTGATGCCCTGAAGATTCTGGATTTGAAAGGCGAAATCTCGTTTCTCAAAAATAATATCGACCATGTAACGGGATCCACGTTTGGCTGTCACGAAAATTACCAACTTCGACGGGATGTGCCTTTCTATAAATTGGTCATTCCAACTTTGATGCCCTTCTTTGTTACTCGTCAGATCTTCTCTGGCGCAGGTCGCGTAGGAGGACACGACGAATTGGTCGAATATGGTGAAATTCGCCATAAGAGAAGTGACTTTGTCGGCTTTCAAATTTCTCAGCGAGCTGATCATATCGTGACAGAGGTCTACGAGTGGATTCAATTTAGCCGAGCAATTATTAATACACGTGATGAGCCTTTGGGCGACTACACTAAGTACCGTCGCCTTCACTTACTCGTTGGCGACTCCAACATGTCTGAACATGCCACCGCACTCAAACTCGGTACCACTTCGCTAGTACTCGATCTACTAGAAGAGGGGCATACCCCACCCGATCTAACCCTGGATGACGCTATTTTCGCCATTAAAGATATCTCCCGAGACCAATCCTATCGATGGCTTCTGACGCTGGCTTCTGGTCGAACGATCACTGCAGTCGAACTGCAGTGGGAATATCTGCGAGTTTGCGACAAAATTTTGCGCGGGCGAGATAAGGACACCGACTGGGTGCTAGATGAGTGGGCTTTCACTTTGACTGAACTAGAACCTGCGTATATGAGCTTGCCAGAGAACCTAATTGGTAAAGTGGATTGGGTGACGAAGCAGTGGCTCCTAGAAACCTTTATGGAGGAGGAAAAAATCGATTGGGACGATTCCTGGTTAGAAAGTCTGGATCTGGAATATCACAATATCGATCCGGAAGCGGGTCTATTTTATGAGTTGGAGGAGCAAGGTTACACCACTCGCATTATAGACGACGAACAGGTGCAGCAAGCAATTCTTACCCCCCCACAAGATACAAGAGCGAAAGCAAGATCTGCGATTATGAACTATCTGGCTAAACACGACGCACCTTGTATTGTGGATTGGCATCAGATCCACTTCGCCGACTCCGAAGCCTTTGATATGAAGAATGCTTTCCGTACCTACGAGACTGAAGTGCAAGCGCACCTGGAAAAGATGGAGGCAAAAAGGCTGAGAGGGTATTTTGACGAGAACCAATAAGCTTACTCGGAGAGTCTGCTAACTAAAGTCAGCAGAAGAAGCATGAGCAGATGCCTCTCTTCCTTAAGAAGGATTGGGTTCCTCTTCTTCGGCCAACAGGGCTTGGCGGCGATCATGTATCTCTCGCGCGGCATCCTCAGCGACCCTGCTAACTGTCTGCCCCGCGCCTTCAAGTACCGCACGCAATATCGATCCGATAATAATCACTGCACCCGACACTAGCCAGACAATGATAATTAGGCCGATTACACGGGTCAGGTCCTCACTATCGATATCCTCTAGCCATTCCCACTGTGGGCGTTGCGTCTTGTCTTTTCCTAATATCCAGAGGAGACCAAAGAAGGGGAGAGAAGCAGTGAGCGGGAATAGTGTATAGCCCAACCAAACGAGAACACCTTTGAGCAAATGTGCGAACATTATCCGAATTTCTTCCTTTATAGATGGTGGTGCTACAAGTCAGATGCTGATTCTGAGTCAAAGTCTAAAATGACTTTGATAGCCTTATCACGGCGAAATGTAAAAAGTTCAAAGCCACGTTGTGCCTCTTCAAAGGGCAGATGATGGGTTAAGATCGGCGACACATTCATGCGACCTTGTGCGATCATATCCATCGCCAATGGGTAATCATTTTGTACATCTGGTATTACAGATCCAATTAAGCGAACATTTCGCTGGAAAAAGTCCCCATACCTGAAACTACCATAGACATTCTCGTCCGGTACGCCAAAGGCCAGGATCGTACCGTCTCTCCTAACCAGATCCAGACACTGATTGATCGTATCGGTCTGATGCCCCACGACCTCAACCACCAAATCAGCCATTTTTCCTTCGGTAATTTCAGTTACTCGTTCAACGAGACTTTCTGTTGAAGCATTGATGATATGTGTAGCCCGCATCCGCTGACTGGCTTCTAATCGGTATTTCAGCAAATCTACCGCAATCACCGATTTTGCCCCCAGATTGCTCATCATATGAGTGAACATTAACCCCATCGGTCCTTGTCCTAGTACCACAACATTTTGGTGCAACAGGCTGCCAAGTTTGCGACAAGCCCAGATAACAGTACCGAGGGGTTGGCACATCAGCATCTCTGACTTGCGATCAAATGGGATCAAAGGAACCGTCATCTGATCGTTGGAAAAAAAGTATTCGGCTAACCCCGCCTGACCAAAGGGGACAGATAAAACCTCATCCCCTTCTTTGAACGTAGCTGACTTACTAGCAATCACAAAGCCGATGCACTCGTGCAAGGATTTTCCTATTTCCAGCGGATAGTTCGGATGTTCCAGTGTAAAGCAGGGAATGTCGCTTCCGCAGACAGCACCTCGGTATGGTTTGACGAGAAGCGTACCATCAGGTTGGGTTGAGATGTCGGGGATTGGGGCTTCGACGATCTCGATTTGGTGCTGTGCAACGATCTGTCCAACTTTCATCTTGTTCCTACTGTCCCTCGACCGGAGCCAGAGTGGGTTTAAGCCCCTTGAGTCAATCGCCTTCCTACGTTGATATCCGATTTTATCACTATATGTATGAAGTGTCAATGATAAAAGGCAACTGAGATTTAAGATTGGATGAGATTAGCCTTAGAATCCCAATTCTTCTCTACTAGTGACTTAACCAACCGGTGGTCGGCTTGGGTTAGGTCAGGTGCTGTCGTAATAATCTTTTCCGCTTCTGATTTGGCGGCCTCTAATAGAGCGGCATCCTTGATAATATCGGCAATTCTAAATTCGGGCAGTCCAGATTGTCGAGTGCCAAAAAATTCACCGGGCCCGCGAATTTCTAGGTCAATTTCGGCCAACTCAAAACCGTTGTTGGTTCGCGTCATGGCTTGTATTCGTCTGACTCCGTCCTCGCTCTTGGGACTGGCGATTAAGTAACACCAGGATTGATGTTGGCCGCGACCTACACGACCTCTCAATTGATGTAGTTGTGCTAATCCAAACCGCTCAGCATTTTCGATCACCATAATAGTAGCATTTGGGATATCAACTCCGACCTCAATTACGGTGGTCGATACGAGAATATCGATCATAGCTGCTTTGAAATCGATCATTACCGTTCTCTTTTCCGGTGACTTCATCCGCCCATGCAGTAACCCGACACGCCGGTTAGGAAAGACTTCATTTTGCAAATGATTCGCCATTTCTGTAGCCGCTTTGATTTCTTCCAGTTTTTCCGATTCTTCGACCAGCGGATAGACAATGTAGACTTGTTGTCCTTTTTCAATTTCTTGTTGGAGTTGAGAATAAAGATCTAATCGCCCCTTTTCACGCACCCACTCCGTTTTAATTTCTTGTCTTCCTGGAGGAAGTTCATCAATGATTGATACATTAAGGTCTCCGTAAATGGTCAGTGAAAGAGTGCGAGGAATCGGCGTAGCTGTCATCACTAGAACATCTGGTGTACAGAGCAAGGAAGACTCTTCAGAAGAAGTGGCACATATAAGTCTTTTCTCACGTGGTCCTTTCTCTCGTAGAGAGGCACGTTGTAAAACGCCAAAGCGATGTTGCTCGTCGATAACAACTAAGCCAAGGTTCCCGAAGGTGACCGACTCCTGAATCAAGGCCTGAGTTCCTACCACCACGTGTATTGTGCCATCGGTAATTTGCTCCAAGACTCGATCGCGCTCTCTTTTGCTCAAATCCCCTTTTAGCAGGCCAACTTCAACTCCTAAAGAGCTAAATCGTTCACCGAGGTTAACGGCATGCTGATCGGCTAGAACCTCAGTCGGCACCATTAGTGCGCCTTGATACCCGCATTGAACCGCATTTAGTAGAGATAAGGCTGCCACCATCGTTTTCCCCGAACCCACATCACCCTGCAATAGCCGATTCATTGGTTTTGGCCGACGCATATCATCTTCAATTTTCTGAAACGATCGGCGTTGTGCCTTAGTCAACTGAAACGGCAATTCATCCAAAAACTGTTCCACCAGTGGAGGAGCGTCTGAATCTATATCAAAGCTAATGCCTGGTGTGGAGGTGCTTTTCTTCTTATTGGAAGCTAACCAAACCTGTAACAGAAAAAGCTCGTTGAAGGCAAGTCGTTGACGCGCGAGATCTTTCATCTCAGCGGAGGAGGGAAAATGAATCTCTGAGATGGCATGGTACCAGTCCAGGAGATCGTATTTGCGGCGGATCTCCTCCGGTAGGAATTCAGGGTAGTGATCAACATATGCGTCAAGCGTATTTTTAACCCACTGCCGAACGCTTCGCTGTGTCAGGTTGGATGTTAAACTATACTTAGGAACTATACGACCGGTATGAATTCGTTCCGCCTCCTCGTCGGTAATCACCTCAAACTCAAAATTACTGGACTGGATTTCTCTGTATTTCCGCTCAAACTTACCACTGACAACAACATAAGTGCCAACCGATAGTGCTTTCCTCAGATAGCTAATCCGTTGGTTGCCAAAGACAACCAATTGGGCGATACCTGTTCCGTCGTAAATGGCGATTTTGGCAAAAGCTTTCCCTCCTGATCGACGAGGTCGGATATAGGACTGTTTAGCCACTTTACCTTGAATAGTTTGGCTATCACCAGTTCTACCAACATCACCAATTAGGGTCACCTGGCCTTGATCGTGATAGGCACGAGGGAAATAATCCAGCAACTGTCCCACGGTACTAATTCCCAGATCAGACTCCAATTTTGCCGCAGATCTAGGGCCAACTCCCTCAATTGTCTCCATGGAGGTTGTCAAGAAATCAAGGGTGGAGGGATCTATCGAAACCTGACGAATAGGCCGACGAGAACAAGAACCGGAGTTTGAGCGGACACCTTCGCCGGGTTGGGCCACTGAATCTGAAGCTGACACTGCTCGGTCGGGCCGACTAAAGTTGGCAGGAATATCAGCCAACATAGCCTCAACCAAGTTTTTGGCCTGTTCAATGTCGCAGATTCGTTCAATGGGTGTGGATTGTGGGTAGTTATCAAAACAGCCGTAGATTTGACGCAACTGTTTGCGTAGTTCTAAATCTAAGTTCAGTGGCCTTGTTTTGGTGAAATGGTTGCGTACAGACAATTGCGTTCCACCAGGCACAATATTATCGTTGCAACCGTGTTCAATTTCCTGTTCAAATAGATTTTGAACTGTCAGTAGGATTGATCGAAGCGTCGCCATGTTACGCTGATAAGATCAGGCGTGTGTATCCTTGACTTTAAGTAAAAGTCGACTGGAGTTGGTGGAGTAGATATATCTAAATGTCCTAAGGTTCTGGTGTTCGATTTGGGATTTGCCGTATCTTGTCTACTTGCTGCTGAAGTGTTTCCTTTCCAAAGCCAAAGAACTGATGAGCAAAATCCATTGTCGAAGGAGCTAATTGCGACTGCTGAAGTGTTCTCTGAATCGACTCGTTCCCGTGTTTAGTTAGCATGATACAGATACCGCCAATCAAAATTACACTGACAAGTATACCAAATAGAGCACCAATCAAGCCATTGATCCAGCCTAAAATCCCTTTTTCCAAAATCCCTTGAACCCGCTCCAGCAACCAGTCTATCGCCATGCTAACCCCTGCAGCAATCCCAACTATACTGACCCATTTGGCAATCTCTGGATTGGCGATTAGTCGTTCCACAATTGGGAAGAGATCTCGCCAAAACTGACTAGCAGCAAAAACTCCCGCACAGATAGCAACGAGCCCCCAGATGCTACGTGTAAATCCACTTCGCCAGCAGTGCCAACCGCCAGCTGCAATAAAAAGAAGAATTACAATATCAACGGCATTCATACACAGCTCTTATCTAGATATACTCATCTGTGTCTACTTAGGTGGTGTATTGCTGCTGCAGAAAGTTATAGTAAAGCTGGTTCGGTGAATCACCTAAGATTTGTGTGAGTAGACTATCTATCTGCTGATTAGCACTTTTGCGGGAATAGTCGAGGATAAGGTCATTCGGGGGGAAATGCAAGACGCCCATTTGTTGAATTGACTCGAAGATTGAATCCCAGCCCGATTGTTCGACTAGCCACTCTACAAACAGACGAGCTTGCAAGTAACCTGCTCGCGGCCGGTTATTTGAAGGGTGTTCAAACAATAGATCTAAGCGAGAAAATGGAGCTGCTGTGCATCCTGACTTTGCATCACCAATCAGACCGCTGGTTTCTTCCATTATATATTGTCGTTCCGAATCCATCATTGGACGAGAGATCGCCATTGCCAATCCTTCATCTAACCACTTCGGACAGTTGCCCGCCGACAATTGATCAATCATTAAATGAACCCATTCGTGACGAAGCAAAATCAAAAACAGGGTTCTCATCAAACGGTTTTGTTGATCGTACCGGATAAAAATAGTACGATCTTGATATTTTGCGGCAGCCCAACCCGGCATCAGCGGATCTTCTGATTTCAGAAGTCTTGATGGTTTTGCATCGGTGACATAACCCTCCACAGGTGAAACTAGGATCCGAATTGGTGCTTTATTTGTCTGTCGAGACGAATACTGGAACAAGCGATCTACTTCTGTTGTCGCAGATATAACCAGATCGGTTAACTCACTGGGCTTCACAGAGAGTTTAGGCGAAATCTCTAATTGAAAATAATTAGTTTTGCCCTTACCCTGGCGGCAGTATCCGCTCAAACTTTGACTCTTGACCAAAGGGGAAGCTCTTGTGTCTGAAACGGAAAGTAATTGGGGGGGAGGTGTGGAGCACGCCGATGGGCACATCCGACGCGATGCAGCAAACAGCGGAGGTAATGATAGGCTAAACTCCTGAAAAAATTGCTGTTCTTCTGCTATTCGCTTGTAGCGACGCTGGGCAGTTGGGTTTCCAGGCGAGAGCTCTAATGCCCGGTCGAGAGCCGCTAGTGCTTGGGCCCAGCAACCGAGCATTTCATAAGATTTTCCCAGATCCAAGTATCCGATTAGTGAATGTGGATCTAGCTTTATTCCTGCTAGATAGTACTCAATTGCCAGATCATAATGCTTGGCTCGATATTGATGGGCTGCATACTGGAAGTACTGGTCGCGTTTTTCTTCTTTCTGTCTTTGCACCCACCCTTTGTTCGACAGATTCACGGATCCAGTCGTTTCCCCCCGAACTAGTTGGAGGTATAGCTACTAACTCTAGATTGGTTCCATTTCAACGATTTTGCAGAGAACGTTGCCAAAACGGATCGAATTACCAGTGCTAACCGGAGTCGGCTTGCCGATCTGAACTTCGTCGATGAAAGTCCCGTTGGTACTATTCAGGTCGGTCAAATAGACCTGATTATCCCGCAACTCAAACTGAGCGTGCTGACGCGATAGTGTGCGGTGTGGATCTGAAATATGAATGTGTGACCATTTCTCATTTCGACCCACAATTAGGTGCCGAATCTGAACTGTGAACACTTGACCCGTTTCTTGACCTTGGATCTCTTCAAAGGAGATCATCAAGATCCCACGATCCCGTTCAATCTCGATGACCTCAAAAGCCTGTGTGCCAATAGTGATAACTGATCCGACATCAATCTGAGTTGGTTGGCTGATGGTAACGCCATCAACTAACGTTCCAGATTGGCTATTTAAGTCAGTCAAATAGACGAGATCTTTTTCCACAGTCAGTTTGGAGTGGAAGAGTGACGCCATAGCGTTTTTCAGGAGCGGGATCGTATTCCTGCGATCACTGCCAAGAGTAATACGTCGAATGTCGATACTATATTCTTGCTCCTTTCCTTCTTCTACCGTCACTCGTAAAGTCAACCGCCAGTCGTTAGCTTCAACTTCGTTCAGTAATCCACTGGTGTAGTCTTCTAAAATAGTTGGCTCTTCTAGCGGAGAATCGTCAGTTATTGGTGGTGGTTCTTTGCCACTGTAGGCCAATTCACTGGCACTACCAATCTGATTTGGACTGAACGCCCCTTGTAAGGCTAAACCGCTAGTTGGCATTGGTTCAGGCCGTACCTGGCTTTGTCTGACAGTCCGTAAGACTTTTTCTGTTACTCGTTGTTGAACACTTAGTGGTGGCGAAAAAACTACCTCTTTTGTTTCTTCTTGGAAATGTTGGTGGGCCAGGTCAACCATCTCTTTGAGAGGTTGACAATCAGGCATCTCCTGAAAGACGCGAAGAAAACGTTTTTGCTCGCCTGAGAGTTTATCACCTCGAACCCAACTGGTGTATGACTCCAGCATTTCGGCTCGATCTGCTTCACTATCAGAAGGAAGCTTGTTCCAAAATCCCATATTTTACCTCTCTAAATGCGAAAATCTGCTAAACCCGTTTCGAGTCATAATTTGTCGAAGTTCCTTTGTACATCGAAAAATCCAAATTTTTATGGTACCTTCTTTTCTCTGAAGCATATTTGAAATTTCTGCGATACTGCAACCTTCCAAATGTCGTAAAACCCAAGCGGTTCGATGATTCGGTTTAGTGATTTGCTGTAGCGCACGGAGCAGAATCTCCTTGGACTCTTTTGCTTCTACAACTTTATCCGGAGTTGGCTGATTATCCCTATACTGTGCTAATGGTACGTTAGATTCGTCCTCTGCTAACAGTAGCGATTCGCGAATTCGCTCTCGCTTTCGAATTGCGTCAATAATCGTATTTTTCGCAACTGTGTTTAGCCAAGCTTGAAAACTGCCTTGATCGGGATTCCATTTACTAATTTTTTGCCATACTTTCAGAAAAATGTCTGTCGAAATCTCCTCTGTATCTCGATGATTGCTAAGCGTACGGTATGTCTTACTGTATACCCAACTGTAATGCTTGTCCATCAGACGGCGAAAAGCTTGCTCGTCACCTGACTTAAGCCGAGTGGCTAAGTGAGTATCTTCCTGAGCAGATGCGTCTTTGGCAAGTCCAGACACGGCTTCTCCTTCGTATGGTGACGTGTTTCATCCAAACTCCATCACCTCCTGATAGTACGCTTAAATCCACAAGTGAGTTTCATTTAAACGAATAATCGATTCGCTTAAATCTAAGTATGCTTTGGACTATATCACTAGCAACTACCACTGTCAAGGTTATTGATGGATCTTTTACTTTCAAATATTGACATTATCCAAGTTAGACCTGTAATCATAGACAGAGGCTAAATACTTTGTAATGGTCAAATGCTAAACTCAGTTTGTTGTTGCCAGGTTCTTAAATGCTAGCCATCGCTTGGTGACTAGATGACGATATGCATCTGACTTTGAGAATAATAATTATTGTACTCCGTAGCTAAACTTTAGTGGAGGAGAGATGTCCCCGCCGGGCACATCTCTTTCAAGTTGAGGACAAGTCTAACAATACATTGTAGAGAGATCCAGCCGGTTCGATCCAATAGTGGTCGCCTTGGTAAAAGGTTCGGTTGGCGTCAGGGCCGGTATAGCCTATTCGGCGAGTCAGTTTCTCCTGTTCCGCTGATTTGTCAGGGATCACGCTCAACGATTGGTCGTAGGCCAAGCGTAAGTCATTTCTCTAAACGGCGCAAAAATTGGTAGTCTTGTATCAGTTTCAGCTCTCGATCTCGGCCAATGCAATTGCATTCCGCCAATACAGAGATCGCTTGTGGTGTGTTCGTCAACCGAACTTTCAGTTGACGAATGTGGGCAATTTCCTCAATTTTGGCCTTAGTTAGAGATCAGGATAGACAAAACTATGTGCCTTCTCCGCAAGCTACTGATCGTAGTAGCATCTATATCCTTCCAAAGAGGTGGCTAAAGCACAGCTTTTTCCAAACGGACGTAATAGCAACTTGAGGTCGTTAATCTTGAGATAGGAGGACAGCCAGTCACTTCAGGATCACCATCTTTCTGGTTTCCGTATAGTCACCAGCCCGAAGTCGGTAGAAATAAGTGTCGCTGGCTA
>Ga0208128_1000968_pt1 | contig 11089 bp, 9 predicted proteins | sample ETNtaG_35_FD_185758 | JGI IMG/M metagenome (GOLD analysis project Ga0208128, IMG submission 185758) | Marine microbial and viral communities from oxygen minimum zone, Eastern Pacific Ocean - ETNP201306PF51B (SPAdes) (version 2) | ecosystem: Environmental > Aquatic > Marine > Oceanic ... | reverse complement strand
GTATGCTTAAGAAATGGGTGCCTAGAATAAAGGAAGGCATTAAGAGATTTATTAGTCCTATCGGAGATGTAATGGGCAAAGCACCAACACCACCTTTACCACAAACACCGATGCCTGATAAAAGACTGGCAGCTACCACACAAATTAACCCTGCAACACAGTTGACACAGACCGAAAGTGCTTTATTATCACCGTCGGAACAAATAATAAAACAGAGACAAAGGGGAACCACTACGTGAAAAAAGTCCGTAAAACAAAAAGTGCGACAGATGCACATGTAAGAATCACTTACCATGAAAAGGTATGCGCCGAGCGTATGAAAACATTATTCAAACGAATCGATGAGATGAACAAGGACGTTAGGGAACTTAGAATGTTCATGCACCGTGGTAAAGGGGCCGGCGCTGTTGTCTTTGTTGTTCTCTCACTCATAGGATCTTTCTTTTACTTCTTCAAAAATTAATGTTAACTCACCTCCAGGAGGGTTATGAAATTATCTGACAACACACCTGTCTCGATGCCGATGCGTAATCTGCTGTCTATTATAGCGGCAGTTGGCGTAGGAGTTTGGTTCGCGTTTGGTGTAATAGAAAGACTTAACAACATTGAAACCCAACAAACATTAATAGAAAAAGATTTAGAAGGCGCAGTTGAATTTTCCATCAAATGGCCCAGGGGAGAGCTGGGCAGTTTACCTGCAGATTCTGAGCAGTTCATGTTGATCGAGCACATGGCTGGACAAATAGAAAAGATACAGAAACAAATAGAAGCTGGTATGCACAATAAAGTTAATATAGAATTCTTACAGAAGCAGGTTGAAAAACTGCAAACACAACGGCATCAATTGCGTAAGCTTTCAAAAGAAATGCTTAATATACAGGAAAACGAGCGAAAATATATCAGCATGGAACTCCACGATGAAATAGGCCAATCCATGACAGCAATTAATATGACGTTGCAAAGTATTCGCACGGGTGAGTTAAAGGATAATAAAATAAAAAGGCGTATTTCTGATTGTCAAAAACTTGTTGAAGAAACATCCAAAAAAATTCATCAATTCTCTCTAGAGTTGCGACCGCCCGAACTTGATGATCTTGGCCTTCTTCCGGCTATAAAATCACATTCAAGAAAATTTACAGCGCGAACAGGATTAGCGGTTAATATTGAGAGCGATAACGAAGTGGAGATCGTCGGGTCTGAAATAAAAACAGCTTTTTATAGAGTTTTTCAAGAAGGAATCAACAATATAGCTAAACATGCGAATGCATCTTCAATTAACGTAAGCATATATAAACAAAACGGTAATTTTCTTTGCTATATTGAAGATGATGGGGATGGGTTTGATTCTAATCGAATATTTGCAAATACTGCTGGTCTGGGATTAATTGGAATGAGCGAACGTATAAAGTCTATCGGCGGACGTTTTGATATTCAAAGCAATTCCGGAAAGGGAACCCGGTTGTGTGTTGAGTTGCCAAAAAACAGAGTGGAAAAATAGTGGGTAGAGAAATAATTAATATTCTATTGGCAGATGACCACGCCATTTTACGCGATGGTATTAAAATGCTTCTGTCTGCTGAAAAAGATTTAAATGTCGTTGGAGAAGCTAAAAACGGCGATGAAGCTATTCAGATAGCCCGTAAACTAAAACCGGATATTGTGTTAATGGACATTTCCATGCCAAGCATAAATGGATTGGAAGCGGCAAAACAGATTTTACGCTTTGTAGACACTAAAATCATTTTGCTTTCAATGTATACGGATGAAGAATACGTTGTTCAGGCAATTCGAATAGGCGTATCAGGTTACCTGCATAAACAATCTGCCGCTACGTCGCTGTTAAAAGCTGTGAGAGCGGTTAAGAACGGGGAAGCATATTTCAGTTCATCTATATCAAAAACTGTCTTAGAAACAGCTCGAAAAAACATTCATAAGCAGTTAGATTTCTCACGTTTTGATAGTCTAACAAAACGTGAGAAACAAATACTTCAAATGATTTCGGAAGGAACATCTACGCGAAAAATTGGAGACCAACTTTTTATCAGCATGCCAACAGTCTATAAGCATCGGCGCAATCTAATGAAAAAAATAGGTGTGTTTGACGCAGCCGGGTTAACGCGTTTTGCCATAAAAAACAAGCTCATAGCAGAGTAGTCTCGCCGTTGGTTTCTACCAGAAAACAACTGTAAAATCTCAAACAATTTTAAAGGATATTTATGATTTTAGCGCTGGCAATGATTGTCTTATTATTAACTGTATGTCTGTTTGTTCGAGATATGGGTGATCAACAAGTAATTAGTAGTCAGTTTAATTCTTTTTACCGGCCCTTCCTGGCTGAAACTGTCGTACTGCATGAATATATTTCCAAACCGGATATGGTCTGGAAAACATTAACCGCATTAGAAGATTATTGTTTATGGTTTCCCGGAGTTAATCGAATTTTACCCATTGTTGATTCTTCCCGTTATGTTCATCGTTTTTCCTTTGACCGTTTTTCATTCGAGCCCGGTGCTTTTATAAAAATTCGTCCCAAGTCTTTTTTACCTTGGTTTAATGGTCGAATAATGGGTGTTGAAACAAATAAAAAACTGGAATTAGAAATGAGGTTTAGTCCTATTAACAAGGAAACTGTGTCTTTTGAAATTAATCTCACTCCATCCGGATCTTCAGAAGTTATTTGTACTCGAAATAGCCACGGGATTTTCTCTTTTCTAACAACGTGGGGTTTTGCTGATCGGGGTTCAAAAATTTTACATAATCTTGGATATTTTATTCCCGAGGATAAATCCGCCGTCAAAGAAGATGACAATGAGGCAGCCAAAGATGCCGGCCCTCAATTGAGCCGAGAAACCATCATCGCACAGGGTGTTCAGGCCGGGATTGATGGCAATATGGATCTTATTAACGCTATTCCAGACAAACCTACTCGTGGCATGGCCAAAGCAGCATTGATGAAAGCTAAACGCGTAGGTAAAATGCCGGACAATCTAATTGAAGCCCTAAAAGCCGGATCCATTGCTTCGACCCCAGACAGCGTTCCCGTTGGAGGGTTACCCCTGTTTAATAACAACGAAGATTTGATCGCCTATGTTGTAAATAAGGCCCTTGATGGCGACATGGACCCCATAAACAGTATTCCGGAAAAACCTCTTCGCGGAAAGGCAAAAGCTGCCATGGTGAAGGCTAAGCGTACAGGAAAAAAGCCCCCCATGCCGGATGTGCCGGACGGACCGCCATCAGCATCCGCTTCCTCAACTCTCCCTGAGGGAGAAGAACCCGAAGAAGCTTTAATGGCGCGTCTTGTTGAAGCCGGGATAAAAGGAAACATGGATGAAATCAATGCACTTGAAAACAGGGTCTTGAGAGGAAAAATCAAAGCAGCAATCGTCCGCGCAAAGCGTGCGGTAAAATAACCCTATTAAAAAAACGAATGCCTCGTTTTGCCATTTTATTTGAAGATAATTTTAATCATCTTTATGGTAAAACTGGAAACGCCTTACTTCGCTATCGCCCAGAAGGTGTTGTTTGCTGTATAGATTCAAAAAATGCTGGCAAAACAGCAGATGAAGTGGTGGGGATTGGTGGCGATTTACCTGTCGTCGCTCACGTTGAAGAGTCCCTACGGTTCAATCCAGATACGCTGCTGATCGGTATCGCTACTGAAGGAGGTTATTTGCCAAATAATATGCGCGGGGGTGTTAAAACGGCTATTGAAAACGGATTAAATATTATTAGTGGCCTCCATTCTTTTTTGAGCTTCGATCCAGAATTTTCTAAACTGGCAAACAAACATAATGTTACAATAACAGATTTGCGTAAACCGCCAGACCCGCTGCCTTTTACAAAAGGATCGTGGAAAAATCGTAAAACGCCCATACTGTTGACCGTGGGAACTGATTGCGACGTGGGAAAAATGACGACGGCCTGGGAAACGAGCAATTCATTAGTTAAGAACGGTTTGTCAGCAAAATTTGTCGGTACGGGCCAAACAGGTATTTTGCTCAGTGGTGGCGGGGTTGCCGTTGATGCTGTTGTCAGCGATTTTGTTGCCGGAGCCATTGAAAACGAAATTGATACGCTCGGCGAGGATTATGATATTATTATTGTAGAGGGTCAGGGAAGCATTACACACATGGCCTATTCGGGCGTAACCCTTGGCCTCCTTCATGGATCAATGCCAGATTTTCTCCTTATGTGTCACGATCCGTTTCGCACAGAGGATACGTTTGGACAGCCTGTGTATGATATTCAAAAAACGTTAGATTTATATTTGAATCTTGTGCAAATATTTAAACCGTGTCGTTGCGTTGGGGCCGGTCTTGTTACGCACGATGAAAATGAGGAATTGGCTAGAAAAACCATTGATGAATATCAAAACAGATTTGATTTCCCGATAAATGATTTTATAAGATATGGTGGAAAAAATATTGTTGAAAATATTATAAGTAAATTGAGGTAGACAGTCACAATCAGACTGTTCCGCCATTAAGCTCTAATCTGCTCTATATTGAAATTGATAAATGCCTTTTTCTTTAACTATTGGGTTTACTTTTTCAAGTTCTAACTTTAGTTCCTTTGTTTTTCCGTCAAAAAGCGGAACTCCTTTTCCAAAAATTAAAGGATGGGTCGTTAAGTATAAATGTGTCAGATATGATGCAAAAAAGAAATTTGTTTTCCCTCCACCAGCTATAAAACATTTTTTTGCTTTTATTTCATCTAATATAGATTTAGGGTTATCGTTTCTGTGTACAACTATAATTTCCCGTCCGACCAATTCTTTTTGCAAACAATCAAATGTGTTTGAGCCCATTATTACGGGAAAGCCAAGCGTTTGTTCTTTAAACAAATGCTGATCTTCCGACCAGTTTATAATTTCATGGTGATGGCGGGCTATATACCCGTCCATGGTTATAGCGGCAATGAGTATGACGTCCATTTGGTTGCTATAAATTAGTCATTGGGCGTACAGGTTGGAATGGATGGACGGCTATTTCTACGGCCTAACATACGACGTTGTTGCTTATTGTTCTTTTAAGGGCTGTCCGTCTTTATCAATTGATCCCGCCGCAACAATAACCAATTTTTCGGGGTTAATGTATTTTTTAATTGCTTCATTAATTTGTTTGAGTGTTAATTTTTGAATTATGCTTGGGTATTCATCCAGCATTGAATCATCATATCCTTTTTCGGCGTTTCGTATGATTTGTCCTGCCAATCCGCCGGTTGTTGCCAATCCGACTTTATATGAACCTGTTATTGTTTCTTTTTTTGCATTCAATTCTTCGTCTGTTATGCCTTCTACCCAACTATTAACTTGATCTGCAACGGCTTGTTTTCCTTTCTTTAACATCTCAGGCGCAAAAGTCCCCCATACGCTCCAATAGCCATCGTTGCCATTGCTTGCTCCTCTAATGCTGGAATACACTCCGTATGTTAGCCCCATTTTGTCCCTTACTGTTTGCATAAGGCGTGCGGCAAAATTTCCACCTAAAATATAATTTGCAACCATAAGCGAATAATAATCTTCATGTGTATTGTCTATTCCAATCGGTACGCCCATAAACATATCTACGCTTGTTTTGTCTTTCACGGTTACGTAGTGTGTTTTCGGACCAGCGTCATTAGCTGACAGTGTGAGGTCTGGGATAAATAATTTCGATTTCTTCCAGTTTTTAAAAGCATGTTTGAGTGCTTTAGATATTGCGTTGTTGTCTACATCTCCAACCACTACAATGCGCATATTTCCCAAACCATAATTCGTTTCATGAAACGATTTTAAATTTTTCGTTGATACTTTTTTAACATCTGCTATTATATCATCTATTTCGCTTGAATAGTTTGGGTGTTTTTTCGGGTATAAAGTTCTTTTGAATTCTCCGCTTGCTCTTGTTCGTGTATTTTGTTTAGATCTTTTCAGGCCTCCTATTAGTCGTTTCTGCAAATTCTCAAGGTCTGTCTCATTGAAGGCGGGTGTTCTTAACTGTTCCCCCAATAGCTCAACAACCAAAGGAACGTCCTTTTTCATACATCTGGCATTAAACCTAACTCTATAGTTATCACTTGAAAAATTTAGGCTGGCTCCAACAGATTCTAATCTTTCGCTTATTTCAAATTTATTTTGCGTTGTTGTTCCTTCGCCAAGCATTTCTGCTGTTAGTTCTGCAATTGATTTGTTTCTAACCGGACTAAACTCATCGCCGCCAAGCATACTACCTGTTATTGTAACAACATCTTCTACAGATGTCTTTAGGGTTTTTAATTCTATGCCGGGTAAAGGTTTTGATGTAACGATCTGTTTGGCTATTGATGCCTTTTTGTTTGATTTTTTAATCCCGGTTGTTGTGCGTGCAGACACATTTGTTTCTGCGGTTTCTTTAGAACTATAATTAAGGGGTTGGTGAACTTTTTTTGCACCAACATGATTGCTTTCTTCACCGTTTGATTCCGGAATAAAATAACCCGTTGTGCTTTGATCTTCTTTTAAGTATTTATTAGCTGCGTTTTTAATATCTTCTTTTTTTACCGAAGAAATTTTTTCATTATATGTTGTATAAAATTTCCAATCGCCAATTGCAATGGATTCGTTTAAAGCTGATGCTATTGAATAAGACCCGTCTCTGCTAAACGCCATTTCAGATCGAATTTGTGCTTTAGCTCTTTCAACTTCAGACTTCAAAACTCCGTTTTGTTTTATATTTTCATATTCTTCAAGCACCAGGTTTTCAACCTTGCTGTGATCTGTTCCGGGTGTCATGAAAACATATGTAATAAAAAGACCGTTATCCTTAAAAGGGAAATCCCACATAAATAAGCCTGTTGCCAGCCCTTTGTCAACAATTTTTCTATATAAACGGCTGGATTTGCCGCCACCAAGAATTTTTGATAAAATATGAAGCGAATATGTGTCTTCTTCTAATCCTTCCGGAGACTTATGGGCAATTCCCACCATTCCAGTTTCTCCCCGTCGATTGATTGAAAGTCTTCTTGGCCCTTCTTGTTTTGGTTCTGTTGTATACATTTCCGGTATTTCATGTTTGCTTTTTTTATGTTTCCCAAAATATTTTTTAATCAACTTTAGGGCTTCTTGTTTTTCAAAATCACCTATAATTGTGACGGTGGCGTTGTTGGGCCAATAGTAGGTATTATAAAATTCGCGCAGCCGTTCAGTTGACACGTTTTCTATATCTGATCGCCAACCGATTGTTGAGTGGTGATACGGGTGGGCCTGATATGCCGTTGCCCAAATATTTTTATCCAATGCATCAAAAGGGTCGTTTTCTCCCCGCTCAAATTCGTTTCGCACCACTGTCATTTCCGGTTGTCGGTCTTCGTCGCGCAAAAAAGCGTTTCTCATTCGATCTGCTTCGATTGCGATAGCCGTTTCCAGATGTTCGCTGGGTAATAGTTCAAAATAATTTGTTCTGTCCAGCCAAGTTGTGGCGTTTATTCGTGCCCCAACGTTTTGCAATACGGTCCAAATTGCGGTATTACGTTTTTTATTAAAATTTCGTGACCCTTTAAACATCATGTGTTCCAACAGGTGGGTTGAGCCTGTGTGTCCAACGGCTTCATTCCTGGAACCAACATGGTAAGTTACCATAAAAGTTGCAACCGGTGCTGAGTGGTCTTCCATCAGTAAAACAGATAAGTCGTTTGATTTCATTGTGTACTCTTCAATCCCACCCGAAGACTGAACATATTCAAAACCATTATTTTGATTTTTTCCCATTGCTATTCCTAGTATTAACGTTAATAAATAAATTCGTGTATTAAACAAGTTCATAATACATTTCCTTTTTTAATTATTAATAATAATTTTCCTTTTCATTTTTAGGGGCAGGAATTTACAAAACAGATTCATCATTATAGGTTTTATACTTTATTCTTTTGGTTCTTTTTTGATCGCTTTCCAAGAGGGTAAAAACTGTCCTGTTTTTTCTTGATATTCTTCGTATTGTTTGCCAAATATAGTTATCATATAATTTTCTTCCTTTTGTACCAACCAAGACCAAAAAAGCGAAAGCGGCAATACAAATGTTAAAACAATCCACGACTCATTCCACACTGCCATAATTCCTGATCCAGAAAAAATAATCGCGCTATATATTGGGTGGCGTATATATCTAAATGGTCCGTGTGTAATTAATACCTTTCCTCTTTCTTTTGGTTTTAATGTTAGTTGGCTTCCTAAAAATAAATACACAGCATCAATTAAAAATATTATAAGCAGAAAATTTTTGAATGTTGGGTTTATAATCATTTTTGGTATATCCATTGCGTTTTCAAGCTTAATGGCTCCGACCCAAATAATTATAGTTAACAAAAAACCAATGGGGCCTACACAAAAAAGACGTTTTAATTCTAATTTTAAATTCATTTTGTTTTTTTCAAATTTACAATGTCCATTCTAGACCTTTATCTCTTTCCAGTCTCCTTTACTTATTTTCCAAACCATCGTTCCTGCAAACAGAGCCATATAAACTGGAAAAAGCACCCATGGGGCAGTAAAACCTATCGCCATTTTTACCCCAAAAACATAACTGCCCAAAACAATTATAAACCATGTTAACACAGATTCAACCATAGCTGGGAAAATTGTGTTTCCTGCTCCAGCAAGGGCAAACCAGAGAACAAAGCCTATGGCATCTAAAAATTGAACGGCACCGATCATTCTTAAACCAAACACGCCCAGACGAATTATTTCTGGGTCATTTGTAAATATATACAAATACGTTTTAGGAAAAAGGATAAAACTTATCCCCATTACTCCCATTATATATTCTGCTAGTCGTATGGATTCTTTAATACTTGTTTCTGATTTATCTACCCTTTTCTCTCCCATATATTTGCTGACCAGCGTCGAGCACGCCTGTCCAACTCCTAGCGCCGGCATGAAAGATGCGTGCATTATGGTAAAAAGCAGTTGTGTGGTTGCCAGCTCGATTAATCCAATCATGCCTACGATCTTGTAAAACATGGACCATCCAATCGCTATGATCATTTCTTGAAATCCTTGTGGTATTGCGAGCTTTAGTTGTCTTTTCATCATGGTTGTATCCATGGAAAATTTAAAAACAGCAAAACGATGTTTAATCTCTTTTGAAAACAGAAATATAAAATAATGAACAGCCATCCACGTTGATGCAATCAGCGTTGCCAGGGCTGCGCCTTTTACTCCTAGCGCCGGGAATTCGATCCATTGCCAAAGTGGGTATAAAAAAGATAGCGCGGGTGCTGTATCCGTGAAAAACGTTTGCAGTCCGCTTGATCCATATATAAGACCTGCGTTTAAATATACGTTTAAAGCGTTACTTGAAATGGTGACAACCATATGTGTTTTTGTTTTTTCAATGCCGGTATAAAACCCTTGAAAAACAAAACTGTATGCAGAAAAGAGTAGGCTCAAAAATACAATTGAGGTGTATTTAATAGCCAGAGGGGTGGCAATTGTGTCTGATATAAAAAACGGTATCAGATCTTTTGCCAGAAGCCAGCCCGCCAATGACATCGGCAGTGCGTATACGGTGGCCATGATCAATCCGTTGTGAAATGCCGTTCCTGCTTCATGATAAATCTTTTGACCCAAGCGCCGAGAAGACAGTGTTTGAACGGCCGTACGAATTCCCAATACCAGGCTAAGGGCTCCCCACAACAGCATGGCGCCCATTCCCGTCGCAGCCAGCGCCTCCGCGCCAAGACGCCCCACCATAGCCACATCAAAAATGCTCATCATTACTCTGCTCAAATTGCTTATAATTACAGGAAGGGCTAACGTGAAGACTTCTTTGGAGATTTTTTTATCTTTTGGTAAAATAAAATTTTTTATGCTTGATAACATTGTTTGTTTGCCCTGCTTCTGTTTATTATTGCTCTAAAAATTATTTTTTGCTCGTTTTTATTTTCCATCTTAAAGGTTTGAAATTAATGCTAATTTTTATGTCCTACGCTGATAACTTTAACTATGACCATTAACAGTTTTTTATTTCATCCGGATGTAAAAAAGGCGCTCAAAAAGAACGGGCCTGTATTAGCTCTGGAGTCTACAATTTTAGCTCACGGCATGCCTTTTCCCGAAAATCTTGCCTTTGCGAAAAATTCTGCGGATTTGTTAATGAGCGCGGGAGTTGTCCCGGCCACGATTGCTATTATAAACGGAAAAATAAAAATAGGCCTTGATGAAAAAGATTTGGAGTTTGTTTGTAATAATCCGGCTGTACACAAAACTTCTCTTCGAGATTTAGGGGCTATTGTTTCTGAAAAGAGATCTGGAGCAACGACCGCTTCTGCTACGATGCATTTGGCTTATTTGGCCGGTATAAGCGTTTTTTCCACCGGGGGAATAGGTGGCGTTCACCACAATTATTCAAAAAACATGGACATGTCTCAAGATTTAATGGCCCTAAGCAACGTTCCTATAATTGTTGTGTCTGCTGGTGCAAAATCTATTCTTGATCTTCCAAAAACCCTTGAGACTCTCGAGTCTTTCGGTGTTCCGGTTATTGGATTTAAAACAAAAGAATTTCCGGGTTTTTATTCTCGCAACACAGGTTTAAAGCTTAATAACCATGTAAAATCTGTTGAAGAAATAATAAAACAATATAAAACCTCGCGAGCGCTTAAAATTAATTCTGCCTTCTTAATCGCAAACCCAATAAGAAAAAAAGATGAAATATCAAAAAAGGAAATAGGGGGTTATTTGAAGTCTGCTTTAAAGCTGGCAGATAAAAATAAAATATCAGGTAAAGACGTTACGCCTTTTTTATTAAAAACAATTGTTGATCTTTCTTGTGGAAAATGTTTAAAGGCAAATATTTCTTTAGCTCTTAATAATATAAAACTCGGTGCTGAAATAGCTACCTCTTTAGCTGGCCGCTAACTTTGCTTACATATCAGCTACAGTATGGTTAAAAATCTTTTTATAAATATATTTGTCTGGCGCCAAAGATAGCTGTTCCTATTCTAACCATTGTACTTCCTTCTTCTACGCCAATTAAATAATCTCCACTCATGCCCATGGAAAGCGTTGTTAGGCTTTTGTGGCCTGATGGAAGTTGTAGATTAACTCTATCTAGTATTCTTTTTAACCCTG
>Ga0208128_1000963_pt1 | contig 11101 bp, 8 predicted proteins | sample ETNtaG_35_FD_185758 | JGI IMG/M metagenome (GOLD analysis project Ga0208128, IMG submission 185758) | Marine microbial and viral communities from oxygen minimum zone, Eastern Pacific Ocean - ETNP201306PF51B (SPAdes) (version 2) | ecosystem: Environmental > Aquatic > Marine > Oceanic ... | reverse complement strand
TGATTTCTGATACTTGGAAGGAGAAGAAACCTTGCATTAGAATGCCTCATAATGCTCTCACTGCTTGGTGAGAGGTAAAAAAGGCCGAACTGAGGTTAAGTAATACCTAATAATCTCCCGTAGGATGACACTACCCAAGGCGATTTCGCTACTCTCAGCCATATTACCCAACAACTTGATGCCGACATTGGAACCATACTGAAAACACTTGCCGCTACTGGCCTTGACCAGAATACCGTGACTATCTACACCAGTGACCACGGCGAGATGCTTAGCGATTACGGTCTGACAGCCAAAGACTGTCGTTTTTAAGACGGCCTGGTTCGGGTGCCTTTGATCATACGTTAGCCTAGACGTATTGATGCCAATCGTTAATCACAATATCCTGGTCGAATTAACCGATCTTGTCCCAAGCATCGTCGATACTGGCAGTCACCAGTAAATTTTATGACACTTTGCAACCGGCCATGCCAGGCCATCCGGAGAAACACCGCCCTTACTGGGCGGCGATGTACCACAATCAACGCTATAAGTTAGCCAGCTATCATGGCAACAACTTCGGGCAACTCTATGATCTGGAACAGGATCCTGATGAGTTCAACAATCTCTGGGATGCTCTCCCTTAGTACTGTGTGATCAGTTGCAGGCAGAAAGTTTCAGCGCCGCGGTTAGGTCAATGGACCGGGGCTCTGCTATCATCGACCGTTACTGATCTTATTTAATCCAAGCTGTCGTAACGAATGATTTCAATTACTTTCATAAGAGATCAAATACCAGTAAAGGATTACGCATGTTTATCTACCGTCAGCATCTTTTTCAAGCTCGTGATGGCATTTACCATCATAGCCGCATTCCTAGACTACTGATCACACCTGGCGGTCGCATTCTAGCAACAGTTGAAGCTAGACGCAGCAAAGGCGATGATTAGGACTAAAACGACATCCGCATGCATCAAAGAGATGATGGTAGCTTGAGCTGGCCCGAGGCCACAACCTTCATCGATGCTCGTGCACTATGGCTCGGGCCCAATAAATAACTGCGTGCTATCTGCTGACACTCAGGCAGACTGCGTCCCCCCTAGTCTGTTATAATTATGCTCAGGTCTATGCCATACGTAGCAACGATGACGGCAAGACCTGGAGCCCTCCGCGTGAGATTGCCAATTGTTTTGACATTCTGCGCTTAGCCTATTCATCCGAAACGGTTGCCTCGAACTGAACAACGGACGGGTCTTACTCAACATCAGAACTGAAAGCGAACGACATCGGCGTATGTTCTCAGTCAGTCCCAACGGCCACGCTAATTGGTCACTTCTGCCTTTGATGACAAGCGACTCGAGCCCATTTGCATGGGTCATATTTTGCGGCTATCAAGCAAGGCTCAAAACGGCAAACACTACATTGCCTTTTGCAACCCTGCAGCGGTAGAGAAAATAAGCGGTTCGGGTCTCAAGCACCCAAAAATCAATCAGCGCGATAAGACCAAACCGATTCTCAGCGAGGTGACCGGATTCGTTGGACTTATTCAGGGCCTCCGCGATCAGACCAGCTAATCCCAGATTTGGCAGTTGGGTAATGCCTGTCGCAATTCTTCTTTTGCCCGCTTACTCATATTTGTCTCTCTCAACACCAAGCGGCGAAGTGCAGTCATATTTTTGAGATAAGGTAGTGCTTGATCTCCAACTTGTGTCCCATTGAGATCCAAAACCTGCAGTTTAGGCAGACCGGTGATTACAACTAAGCTCTCGTCGCAGATTGAAGTTCCACCAAGGATTAATTCTTCTAGCTGGCTTAGACCTGACAAGTAGGCGACCCCTCGATCTGTAATCGACGTGCCTCGCAAACTTAGCCTTTGCAAAGAGGTTAAATTCTTCAAATGAGCAATTCCCTGATCAGTAATAAATATCTGTTTGGTTTGTGGTTGGCCCGCTAAGGCATCAGGAGCCCAATCAAAACGCCCTAGGCTCAGGTCTTGCAACTTCAACATCTGTGACAGGTTGACTAGTGTTAGATCGGTAACCTCGGTTTGGAATAGGTTAAGTCGGCGTAAATTGGTCAGCTTAGGTAGATGGTCGGCAATTTCGTCCGTGACGGTACTGGATTCCAGATTAAGCGATTCCAACGTTTTGATTTTAGCTAGAAATTTGATTCCGGTGCCTGTCACACCTGTATTTCCCAGTTCCAGTTGACGCAGATTTTGCAATCCCGCTAGATGCTCTAATCCTTCGTCGGTGACCGGTGTCCGGTTGAGTTGCAATTTCTCCAAAGCATTTAACGTCGATAAATGGATCAAAGATTGGCTCTGGGTGGCAGTGACACTTAAGTTCAGAGAGGCCAACTGCTGAGTCGATTTTAAATGACAAAGTCCCCCTCCGTAGATCCGGGTCTGACTTAAATCAAGTCTCTGTAGAGATCCCAGATCGGCTAATGCACTTAGTCCTACATCGCTAATTTGAGTCCCTTTCAGATCTAGAAATTTGAGGCCAGTCAGATTGGAAAGTGCTGGCATTCCCTCGTCCCCCATGAAAAAAGGGACCGCCAACTCTTCTAGCTGGAGGAGGTCCTTGAGGTGCATCAATCCGGTGTCCCCGACATTGGTCTCTCTCAACCGAATCACCTTAAGATTGGTTAAATCGGCCAGATGACCCAGTCCGGCGTCTCCAACATAGGTGTCGTCCAGATTGAGGGCCTTTAAAGACTTCAAGCCCGCCAAGTGGATGGTTCCTTTGTCACTCAGGTTGGCTTCTTGTAGATCTAAGACTTTTAACTGAGTTAGGCCCGCAATATAGTGTAGTTGGTCTTGGTCTTCCAAATCGTTGAGATCCAACCGGTAAAGACCGTGTAAATCTAAATTAGCCAAAGCTTCTAGGTGGTTAGCAGTGTAAGGGCTGGTCTGTAGCCTCAGTTGTTGATCTGACCGTATTTTCGGCATCACCATCTCTGTCCGGTCCATTTGAACCCAACCTGTGCGAATAATAATCTCTGTTTCAGTCTCCAATGCCGTCCGCATCTGATAAGCGGGTTTAGACTCTTCAAACTCAGGCCAGGATTGGCCGTTATCCATTTTTGCAGGTCTGACATAAAAAGTTCCCCAGTCTTCACTTCTCTGGTTTTCCGTATCGGCCTCAACCGGCGGTCGTGTCGTTAAAGATGGCTTACCACAGCCAACAACGAGAAATAGAGCCGCTAGGACGCCCAATGTACACGATCGCTTTATTTTCTTTGTACCGTTAGATTTCATTACTTATCCAAGAAGGGGCGATTTAATCGCGAGTGGTACGGCGGTTCCATCACACTGCGCTGCCGTTCATCAGCCCATTCTGGAACTGGATAGGCCGGGACGTATGCCAGATTGCCTGCCGTATATCGTGTCAAAATAGATCTTCTGGGATGATCAGCAGTCCAGGGTAGAGTTCCGTGTGTTACAGCCTCAGTGAAGATGGCTACACTCCCAGCTTTAGAGGAAACTTGTCGGATTTGGTCCTGATGCTTTTCGTATCGACGGATGGAATCCGGGCAGGCGATGTTACTCTTGTGGGAACCTGGAATCACGACTAATCCACCGTCTCCTGGATTTATATCGGTTAGTTGGAAAATAACCACCGTCAGACCATTATGCATCCGTCCATCGCGAAAAATATAGTACTGGTTGGGGTCAAAGCCAGGACCAGAGGAGCCGTGAAAGATAAACCCCTCCACGCCTTTATCCATCGACAGTAAAAAGGTTTGATGATCCATTCGAAAGCCCTTACCCAAGATCTCATTTAGGTAGGGAACAATTTTCGGATGGGCTAGCATGTGGTGAAACGGGTCACACCAAGGGGAATCCAGGTTCAACACGCTCATCTCACCTCGTCCGTGCTCTCCAGCCAGGTGTGCCGACCCACCATCTAGTTTTTGATCCGGTGGTCGAATACGCATCTTATTCTGGTTTTGGTCGATAGCTTGATTAGCAAGTGCTACCTCTCCTTCGGTTAAGACATCTTCGATTACCAAGTACCCGTTTAGATCAAACAGATAGCGCTCTTCTTGGTTCATGCTCAATACCTTTTCACTATACAATTTTTAGGTTAGTCCATCAAATTTTCGAAATGCTTGCGGACAAAAATCGATTTTGGATAGGTTGGACAATGATGCTGACAGACACCACATCCAATACAGCCCTCTTCGACAACCACAACCTCATGTACTTCGGCATCAAACTGAATGGCCAATTCTCCAAATGGGCATAGATCAATACAGGTTCGGCATTCAATCTCTTCCGAATTAAGACACAAGCCAGTGTTAACCACCGCCACTCCAATCTCAATTTCTTCACGGGCCGTTTTCTGTAGGGTACCACTAGGGCACACCTCCATACAGGCCAAAGAATCACAGATCACACAAGGTTGCTGGTCAGGATCTAAGTAGGGAAGTGGATCTGAGTTTTCGCCCTGATCTAGTGCAAAAATTGCTTGAGCCGGACAGGCCACGATGCAATTTCCACTCCGCTCACAGGTTTCGATAAATTGGGATTCCGGCAATGCCCCTGGAGGACGCAGGTAATAGGATTGTGGCAGATGATCTTTTTGGTTAGCCTTGGAAGCTAGTTCGGCTCTGAGAGTTTGTTGTTGTTCATCAACATAATCAGCAACGGGTTCCAAAACTCTGCGGAGGGCCTGCTGGAAGAACCCTCGACGGGAAGTCTCCTTATCCTCAGTTTGGCTCATCTTGTTTCGACTTGATTAAGTTTTGGTTTACTCATAACTTCGGTGCGCAAATTCACGTCTGATAGATGAAGTCGCTCTGCTATCAAGGCCACGCCACTATCAAGCTCGTCCAGATCAAAGATCTAGAATTAGAAAACATCTCCAGTGTAAGTTGTACACCAAAGGCGAAAAAACAAACTTGACTCTCCTTACATCAGGAACGATCAGGTAATTTAGCTGAAACATAAGGACGAGACGGAGGTTTTTCCCTGTTTCTGCGGAATTTATCCACCGGACGAAGAAACGGCAGACCAATATCAATTATCCGTTGTCAATTATTGAGTGGGCTAATTGCATGAAAGACTCAGTAGAGACTCTATAATAATCTGGGAGTCTAATTCTAAACTTGACCTCTAATCAGAATTGCGGAAACCATTTCTTTTGGCACTAGAAAGATCTATTACACAACGAAAGCCGATATCATAGCTTAGCACTTCAGCATCCATCTTTCGACTATCAGATACGCTCAACCTTTCGAGGGCGTCATTCCATGAACCACCACGGATTGAGGAGAAATTGGATTGGCCTCCCCTAGAATCTCCGGGCCAGCACCACTCGTTTACATTGCCAGCCATATCGTATAACCCATAATTATTAGCCGGGAAACTGCCCACAGGTGCAGAAAAGCTCCAAGAATCCAGCCAGCCGCCAGTCGATGATCCTTCGTAGTTACCTTGATCCCTATCCATATCGCCAGTGTTCGGATATTTCTTGCCGATTAACCCCCCTCGTGCGGCGGACTCCCACTCTTTTTCAGTGGGCAATCGTTTCCCAATCCATTGAGCATAAGTAATTGCGTCTTGCCAACTGACACCTACTACAGGTTGGTTCGGCTGATTTAAGTCCGCATCTTGAAAGAACTTGGGTGGACGATGAGCAGCAGCCTGAACAAATTTAGCATACTGGGCATTGGTGACCTCATAAATATCCATGTAAAAACTAAAACCGCCAACAGGGATTAACGCCATTTTAGTTTCGCCCTTGGGTGAAACTATTACCTCTGCCAATTCAGTAGATTCCACTTTGGTTTCAGCTATGGACTTCGTCGATTTAGCCTTTCGTTCTAACTGTTTCAACTTAAACTTAGCCACAACTGCCAACTTACCATTTGGAAACAGATCTAAGAAATCTCTGATGTCTGAGGCTTCAGTTGTATCCTTAATTAGTTCCCACATTTCAGTTTCCGGGTCGGCCGCTTGAGAATTCACAATCACAGATGGTGGAGGCAGCGTGGGGGAGTCAGATTTGGAACCGTGATCCGTTATTTTGGGTGGAGAAACGACATTTTCAGCCAATACCAGTCTGGACCCACCCTGAAGGCTAAGCCACGGTGTCTGTTGCCTACCTTTATTGTTGTTAGCCCATTCGTTAACCTTGGTCTGTGTATAATCAGCTAAGTCTGTAATGGTGACACTTCCCTTGGAATTAGCCGCTTTTCCATTAATTCCTTCCAGCAAGTAATAACTAAAAATTCCGTGGTTAACCTGAGACCACTCGTAGGCCCTTTCTCCAACACTACAAGCATATAACGTTGCGCTCACGGCAGGCTTATTTGAGCTCTCATTTTGGCGTTTGAGTTTTAAGTCACGCGCGAAAGTATCGGTCAACAGATTATCATCATCACCACGACCTGAGCTAGGATCATTACGGCAGGCATCGATGATACTGAGCATTTGATTCGCTTTTATTCTGGAAAGAATCTCCTGTACTTTTCCAAGGGGGATAGCGGTAAGCTCCAAAGTGTCTAAGGTGGTAGAATCGCTATTTGCTGTCAGTAGAAACGACTGCTCTCCTTTTGAGATACCATGACCAGAAAAGTAGAAAACAAAGGTGTCTTCGGCATTTATACGCTGAGAGAGTAGGCCGAGCCGTTTCACAACGTTGACGTGCGTTGGATAGTCTGCTCCCGTTTTTTGATCGGTCATTAAGAACACATTTCCCGGCTCGTAACCGCAGACATCAATCAAAGATTCTCTAAAACTTACAACATCCGAGACACAAAATCTAAGCGGACTAATATCATTTTGATATTCATTAACACCTACTAAGAGGGCCCATTTCTCCCCCGCACTTGCGGCTATTTCCACTACGCTAAGCAGAAAAAGCAAAACGATCAGAATTCTTGAAGCCATTATCTTAAACTCCTTACTATTTTATTTTGGCTCGTTTCATTATGAGATTGAGTGCTAATTTGATAATTAAAGCACTCAATTTTATCATAACGGACTCTATCCGGTAAAACCAAAACGCGATAGTTTATGACTAAGGCTCAATTTTTAGGGAATGGCTATGGGTATTGAACTTCTACCATGAACAGGTGAGTAGGTTTATCTCCGACTTGACGGCAAATTGGTCTTGAGCTTACCAGCAGGAGTAACTCTGAGGTAGGTATAGAGAGAATAAGCTAAAATGCTTACCAATAAACACTATGTAATCAGCTCGAAAAGGGGGACCGCACCTCCGATCGAAGGTCGGCTACCGCTTTCAGTCGAGAATCCAAACCTGATTCCCAGTTATTTCAGGATGGCCAAATGGCAATCAGCCGGCAGATTAGTTGTCTCGCCGATTCTGGCCATCAAAGCTGGGCCAATTTGCCTGCCAAGAGCTGGCAATCTAAACACGACCCTTGAAGCCGACCAGAGAAAATGACCCCTCAGCATTTAGGCGGAAGCCGGATTCAGATTGAGCCTGTGATCAGCAAACTAAAGGCCTTGGCTATTCGGTGCTAGCGTTATGGCAAGCGACAACGACGTTTGTGACTCGGTTTTAATCTGATGGCAGCCATCTACAATCTGGAACTCAAACTCAAATCCTGACTTATGCAACAGGTCTAGCAGGCCGCGGAAAGGCCTGAAATTGAAAACGACTAGTGAAGCTGGTCAAAAAATACTGGAATTAATTTAAGAGAACTAGCGGGGGTTGCACTTATCACTTGAATTCAGGCAAAGTGGCAAGCCGCGCATTAGGCAGCGTTAAGATGGCACTGGTAGACATCAAAGGGAAAGCGTTGAACACTTCGCTGGCTAACTTTCGGCGCGGCTACTATCGGGAAGAGGCTGAATTCGACGGTTATCTTTTCATTGCATCTCCGGATGCGAATGCTCATCAAGCGGCGGAATTTGTCCAAAAACACGGCTTCCGGCAAATCAAAGTGAAAGTCAGACACGATATAGATGAGGATGTCAAACGAGCCACAGTGATTCGGGATACCGTTGGACATGACGTTAAAATACGCCTTGACATCAATCAGGAGTGGACGGTAAGTACTTCGATTCGAGCGATCGACAAGATGGCAAAATACGATTTGCAATTTGTCGAACAACCCACCCTGTTTTGGGATTGTGAAGGTATGGCACGCATTCAAGCGGCCGTTGACGTTCCCATCGCGGCGCATGAAAGCGTTATGACTCCACTCGCAGCGATAAAATGCGTCGAGCAAACTCGTGCACAATCTTGATAGTTGATAGTTGATAGTTCTGACTCTGGTGAGATTTTGAAAGCGAAGCAAATTGTTGACATCGCCAACACCGCGGGAAAATGGTGTGTCATGGGAACATGGATAGAAAATGGAATCGCAAGCGTTGCTAATCTGCATTTAATCTGCTCATCACGTAATTTCTTCTTTGCTAACGATACGTCCTAGCGACTCAAGGTTGATGATATCGTCAAAGAAAAATTCGACATGAAGAACGGAATGGTAAAAACGCTCAAAGCTCCGGGAATCGGTGTGACGCTGGACGAAGGGAAGTTGAAAAAATATTCGGCAAGCCCAGCGACTATATCGCGTTTCAATGAAGAGGGATTGGCTGAAATTCCTAGGTATGGTAAGATTGGATAATGCTAAAGACTGATGCCAAGGCCTGACAGGCAAGCTTTTTGCCGAGAAGAGATATCTGGGCAAACAACTTTTGGAACAGCTATTTGACGATGGATTAGAACTGATTAATTAGTTTACTAGGAGAATTGAAATGAGAAATCATTTGTCTGTAATTGGCGTTCTGTTGGTATTAGTTGGCTTTAATCTGGGACCTAGATCTGAGGCTCAGATTGATGCTTATGTTTACTGGCTCTGTTACTGGGATAAATTTTGACTTTAGCGGTGATGGTGGGCTCGTGTCCTATGCTTCTTTATCCCCCACAGGTAACGATTGGTGTTTTCGGTAAATACGGAGCTACGGGAATGACCTTTGGCTATCAGTGGAATCGGGCACATCTAAACAATACCTGCGTTGACCTTTAGTTATCTATAGGATTTTTAGCTGGAGCAGGAGTAGGCTGGGCTTGACAACCTAGCATCAAAGAAAGTTTTATTCGTGGCAAACTGTTCTAGCCGTCTCCTATCGGGCTAGGAATTGAGTATGATCGACAGCGGTTGAAGCCATACCTTTATGGTGTATTTCCTGTTTCCCTGTAATCTAGTCATCAATAGCTTGGAGCCTTTGAGGTGTATTAGCGAAACATCGCTATAGTCAATGAAAAGTCAGTGGTAGGTACCAATTATAATAATACCTGGGTTGTCCACCGATCCGAGGGGAAGGCTCTAGAGAATCGCGCCTTCTAAACACTGAAGTGCAATTTGGTTAGTTCTTTTACTTTTTTCTGAATAAATTGGGACAAGTGAGGTCATTTGTAGTATCTTCATCTTAGTAAGTTGCACGGTAAATTCTTTCGATATCGTTTAGCTTTCGCAAATTTGAAGAGGCTATCCCCCCATAACTCTGGTTAAATAAATAGTGACCAAGCAGTTTGCTAATCAGAGGAAGAGATCGCTATTAACAATGATACAAGGAAGAATTTGAAACTACTGAGACCTAATCCTTCAGAGGATCGAAATGAAGGGTTGGTTAGCCTGTCCGGTAAACTTACCGACGTCTGGGGCACGATCAAAGAGTAGCAGATTATTCTCCATTTAAGACCATCAATATAGGGCGACTTTCGGAGTCGTCCTGCTATTACGTTTATGTAAAAGTGAGGTACAGATGAGTCGAAAGGATGATATGATAGCGGTATTGGAATGCCGACAACCGGAGAACACGGTCCCTATCTGGGAAATCCATTTCCATTGCTGGGAGCAGGCCTTAGGCAGGCTTTTATCGCTGCTGATGATTTTGCCTAGCTGACACTGTCAGAGCAGGAAGAAGCCTTGGTGGATGATGCTGACATTTTATATTTTCGGTGGCAGACGAGCTAAATTTTGGCGGGGTGACGATCCCGGATCAACCCTGGAATTATCCACACAATGCCGCAAGAAGCACGCTTAAAGCTGGCAACCTTACTACGTGAAGAAGACCCTACGTTTATGGTGATCGGTGCATGTGGCAGGGTGATGGGTATTCCCGGCGCCAGCAACTACCTCGAGTTCAGTTACAAGTTGTTCGATGCTCCTGAAGAGATCGATAACATGGCTAGAAGAAACTTTGAGCGCGGACTGGAGCAGGGGCAAGCGTTGCGGAATGCTGGCGTAGAAGCCGTATACATGGCGGCGGATATGGCGGACAACCATGGCCCCTTTTTTAATCCAGAGCAGATGGATCGGTTTATCCTGTCCTACATCAGGAAAATGGCGGAGAAACTGAAAGAGATGGGAATGTATGTCATGTTACACACCGATGGCGATCTGGCACCCATATTATCGGATCTGGCGAATACCGGCATTTACGCTCTGCAGGCAATAGACCCGGTGGCAGGCATGGACATTAAAAAGGTAAAAGCGGAGGTGGGGGATCGGATCTGTTTGTGCGGAAATGTAGACACCGGTCTTCTGGTAACAGGTCCGGCAGCGGAGATATACGAATCTACTCGTGATATTCTGCAGGAATGCAAAGAGGGCGGTGGCCTGGTTCTGGGTGCATCTAACGCCACGGTATTGGAAACTCCCATGCAGAACTGCCACGAGATGATACGAGCCTAGCGTGACTGCGGACAATATGGTTAGAGGAAATATTTTGAAACATTAAATCTTGCACAAGAGGTTGAAAGAACTCACATTTCGCAAGATAATGCAAGGGGCATTCTTAATTTTGAAACAGGGTTATCCTCTTGAATTCTCAGGCCATTTATCGCGGAGAGTTCGATGAGCCAGATCCCACCGGTTTACAGGTGAATAATGTAAAATTTCTACCTATTGTGAATCCTTTTATTCGTGCGATTGGAATCCCTCAACAGTTTGAGCCACAAGTGAAACTGAATCCAGAGATCTGATCAGCAACTTGGATATCTCTCATGATAGTCGACACATTGAGTGGTCGAAGTCCACTATATCATCTCTCCAGATTAGCAGAAACTTTGAATCTGGACCTGTTCTTCGATGATTCATTTTCAGCCGAGGGGTTCAATGATGATGCGGAAGGACGA
>Ga0208128_1000958_pt1 | contig 11139 bp, 8 predicted proteins | sample ETNtaG_35_FD_185758 | JGI IMG/M metagenome (GOLD analysis project Ga0208128, IMG submission 185758) | Marine microbial and viral communities from oxygen minimum zone, Eastern Pacific Ocean - ETNP201306PF51B (SPAdes) (version 2) | ecosystem: Environmental > Aquatic > Marine > Oceanic ... | reverse complement strand
GCTTTCCGAACATGCGCGGGTTCCACTGGCCGCTGACAAAGAGGATTGAGTCGCGGAGAGTCTCGGCCTCAAGTCGGCGGACGTTCATGCGGCCGAGCAACCGGTTGTCGGGGTCGACCTCGTCAAGCGCGGGCGTGCGGCGCGAGGTTTGCCGGTAGGCTTGGCTGGTCACGATGAGCTGGTGCAGGCGCTTGAGCCGCCAGCCGTTTTTCATGAAATCGCTGGCGAGCCAGTCGAGCAGCTGGGGGTGGCTTGGCAGTTCGCCCAGTTTACCGAAGTCGCCCGGTGTATCGACCAAGCCGCGGCCGAAGTGGTGCATCCAAAAACGGTTGACGAGCACGCGGGCCGTGAGCGGGTGCGTGCCGTCGGTGAGCCGCCTGGCCAGGGCCAGCCGGCGGCCGGTCGAAGGCCGGGCTGCGTCGTTCTGGGGAATCGGGTTTTTGTCCAGAGCCACCACGCTCAAGTCGGCTGGCTTCACAGCGGCCCGGGGTTGGCCGGGGTCGCCCCGGAAAAAGAGGTGCGTGACGGGCACCTTGTCCGCCTGCTCGGTCAGCGCGCGGATGAACGGTTCCTCCGGCTTGGTGGCGCGGAGGTCGGCCGCCTTCTTGGCCATGGCATCGAGCACCGCCTTGGTCAGGCTGTTGCGAAAATACTGGATCTGCCCATCGATTTTTTTCAACGCCACCGTCTTCTCGACCGCATTGGCTGCGTCCACTTTTTTGCGCTCAGCGTTGAGCTTGGCGATCTCGTCGTTGAATTCGCGGTCGTAAAGGTACAGCGAACCGGGGCTGATCTGCCGCACGCTCGGGTGGTTGTCCAAGAGGGCCTTCTGCTCGTCGGTACGCTTGGCAGCCGGCGTCTTGTAGGCGGCTCGCAACGGCTCGTGCAGCTCTTCCGGAGCCTTCCGCAGCTTCCACTCGAGCGTGCGATCAATGAAGAAATCGACCTTGGCCTGCCGCTCGGCATCGAGCTTCTTCGCCTCGGCCTCGATGTCGGCGCATTTCTTCCGGTCGGCCCCGTTGAAGAGGGAGATTTGCCGGCTCTGCGGCGTGCGCCAGTTGGCCGGGTCAAGCGCTGGCTCGAAGACGGCCCGTAGCTTGTAGTAGTCCGACTGCATGATCGGGTCGTAACGATGATCGTGGCACTGCGCGCAGCCAACCGTCATGCCCATGAGCGACGTGGAGACAATCTTGAGCGTCTCGGCGATGACCTGGTTTTTGGCCACGGCGTTGTTCGCGCCGGAGCCTGTGCCGTCGGGTGCCATCCGCAGAAAACCGGTCGCGGTGAGCCTGTCGACTTGCTCCGGCTCCAGGCCAGTGTACGGAGGCCGGATCATTTCATCTCCGGCGAGTTGCTCGCGGATGAAACGATCCCATGGCATGTCGTTGTTGAATGCGCGGATGACGTAGTCGCGGTAGCGCCAAGCCCAGCCCCGCTCGGCGTCGCTCTCGGTGTAGCCCTCCGAGTCGGCGTAACCGGCGACATCGAGCCAGTGGCGTCCCCAACGCTCGCCATAGTTTGGTGAGGCCAGCAGGCGATCGATCAACTGCTCGTAGGCTCGTGGTGTTTCGTCGGCGACAAATTCCGCGATCTCATCCGGGGTGGGCGGCAGGCCAGTGAGGTCGAACGTCGCCCGGCGGACAAGCGTGTGTTTGTCGGCCTCCGGTGAGAAGCCAAGCCCGTTAGCCTTGAGTCGACGCAACAGGAAAGCGTCGATTGGATTGGCTGCGCCGCCTGGCACGGGTGGGTTTTTGATCGGCTGAAATGCCCAGAAACGTCGCTCCTCCTCGGTGATCCAGTCGTTTGGATTGTCCGGCTCGGGGCGGACGGTCTCGGCACCCTGCTCGATCCATTGGCGGAGGGTGTCGATCTGCTCCGCCGACAGCTTGTCCTGTTCCTTGGGCATCTTGCCATCGCTCACCTTTTGGAAGAGCAGGCTTTTTTCCGCCTGGCCAGGCGCAATGGCCGGGCCGTGTTTGCCGCCCTTGAGCAGCAGCCTGCGCAGGCGCACGTCGAGGCCGCCCTTGGCCGTGCCATCCTCGCCGTGGCAATGAAAGCAATGCGCCTTGAGAATCGGCCGCACATCGGCCTCGAAGGTAACCGTCGCCGCTTGGCCAAGCGGAAGCCCAAGCACCGCTGCAAGCAGGCAGAAAAAATGTTGCCTGAAAACACTGCCCATCGGTTTGGGGAAATCTACGACCGCCGGCAACCCCGCGCAATGGCTTTTATCAAGAGCACTGAGACAAGGGGGAAAGGCGTTGAATTGTGAACGGGCTTCCCTAGACTGCGCGGCCCGCGGCCCAAACCATTGATGCCGCTTGACTTTTGCCGAATGAAGAAGCCCACCCTGCTTATCGTGTTCCTGACCGTATTCATCGACGTGGTCGGGTTCTCGATTATTTTTCCGCTCTTCCCGGCGATGCTCGATTATTACCTTGAACTGGACGGGAAGGAGAGCCTGATTGGCTCGCTGGTTGCCTGGCTGGGCCAGTTCGCCGGGGACGACAAGAACGCCGTGGCGACGCTGTTCGGCGGCGTACTTGGCTCACTGTACGGTTTTTTGCAGTTCATTTTTGCGCCAATCTGGGGCGCCTACTCCGACAAACACGGCCGCCGACCTACTCTTGTTTTCACGCTTGGCGGCATCGTGCTGGCAAACCTGATCTGGGTGTTCGCCGGGAGCTTTGCACTGCTCGTGCTGGGCCGCGCGCTTGGCGGCATTATGGCCGGGAACATCTCCACCGCCTCTGCTGTCGCGGCGGACATTACCTCCGGCAAAAACCGCGCTTCCGGCATGATCCTCATCGGCGTCGCGGTTGGCCTGGGCTTCATCCTCGGCCCGGCCATCGGCGGCTTGGCCTACGGCTGGCAGTTGGTCAAGGCGGGCGAGGCCACGACTGGGCTGGCGCTGCACCCGTTCTCCGGCCCGGCGATCATCGCCCTAGTCATTGCCGGCGTAAATTGGTTGCTGGTCATCTTCCTTCTTTCCGAGAGTTTGCCTCCGGAGAAACGCGGGCAGCACTTGGCCAAGCGCAGCTTTAATCCGTTCGCCCAGCTCAGGCGCATCCACCTGCCAGGCATCGCCCGCACCAACCTGATGTACTTCGCGTACTGGAGCGCGTTTTCGTCGGTCGAGTTTACCATCACCTTTTTTGCGATGGAGACGCTCAAGTTCGAGCCGATGGACATCGCGTGGATGTTTGTCTTCATCGGCGTGTCGCTGATTTTTTTCCAGGGCGCAGTGGCCCGGCAACTCATCAGGCGCGTGGGTGAACGACGGACGGCGCTGTTTGGGGTATGCAGCACGCTGCCCGGCTTCCTCATCATCGGCAACGCCACGAGCACAGCCATGCTGTACGGTGGACTGCTCCTCATGACATCCGGCAGCGGGATGACCATGCCGTCGCTCAACTCGCTCGTGTCGCGCTACACGCCGGGAGACAGGCAGGGCCTGTCGCTGGGTGTTTTCCGTTCGATTGGCTCGCTGAGCCGCGCCCTCGGCCCGATCATGGGCGGCCTACTTTACTGGAAATTCGACAGCTCGATGCCGTACTGGATCGGCGCAGCCTTCCTCGTCGTGCCGTTCTTCATGGCGCTTGGCCTCCCGCCAGTACCCGACCACGACGAAGTAAACGCTGGGCAGTAAGCTTGGCCAAGCTCATCCCGACTCGGCTTGGTCAGTTTCGTCCTCGGCCGGTACGGGGAGGGTTCGCAACACCTCGGCCACCGGCTCGACGGCAGGGAGTTCCTTTCCTTCCGTTTCGCCGACCTGCAGCTTGTTGACGCGCTCGCCGCTTGGCTTGATCGACCGCTCGTAGCTGCCGACGGCGTCGTTGTACGCCTTGTTGGCCCGCTCGAGACCGGTTCGAATTCTGTCAAAATGCCCGAGAAAGGTACCAAGCCGCTTGTAGAGTTGCTGCGCTGCTTCGGCGATGGCCCGGGCGTTCTCGGACTGCGAGTGATACTGCCAGCTCACCCTCACGGAACTTAACAACGCGATCAGTGAAGTCGGCGTGGCCAGCGTGATGCGGCGCTCGGCCGCCCAAACTATCAAGTCGGGGTCGCCCTCGAGCGCGGCGCTGAAGAGCGACTCGGCCGGCACGAACATCACCACGCAGTCGAGCGCCCCGTCGATGTGATGCGGATAGTTGCGGTCGGCCAGCGCCTTGATGGTCTCGCGCATTTTTTTGCCGTGCTGCTCGATGGCAGTCCGGCGCTGCGCAGCGTCGCCCGACTCGAGCTCGTCGAGGAACGACAGTTCCGGCGCCTTGGCATCGACGACGATGTGGCGCCCGCCCGGCAGGTGCACGATCATGTCAGGCCGGCCCTCACTGGAGCCGGTTTGCTCGCTGAAATCGCAGTGACTGCTCAGCCCGGCAGCCTCGACCACACGGCGCAGGGTTTCCTCGCCCCACCGCCCGCGCGCCTGGCTGGAGTTTAGGATCATCCGCAACTGCTCCGTCTCGCTCGAGAGCGACCGGCTGTTCTCGCTGAGGGCGTCGAGTTGTTCGCGTAAGGCGCCTAGCTGGGTGTTTCGGTTTTTTTCACTCTCGCTCAGCCGCTGCTGGTACGTATCGAGATGCTGCTTAAGCGGCGCAACCAGCTTGGCCACGGCTTCCTTGCTGGTGTTCAGTTCGCCCTTGGCGCTCTCGTGCAGCCTGCTAAGCGTCTCGCCGGCCAGGCGCACCAGTTCCGGCTGGGCCTCCTTGAGCGCGTCGGCACTGAGCGCCTTGAACGACTCCCTGAGCGCGGCCAGTTGCTCCGCGGACTGCTCACGCTGCTCCTCGAGCCGCTGCTCGGCCGCCCGGCTCTCGGCCTGGGCCCGGACTCCTTTGCGCGAGCCGACCAGCCAGCCGATCACCCCTCCCAGCGCGACACCGATGAGCAGGAAAACGAAGATCTCCGGATTTTCCATGAGCACCGACAGTCTGTCGCCCCGGCGGCCTGGCGACAAACTGAAATTGCACCGGCGCTTGGCCAAGCGCCAAGTCGATGCTCGACGACTTGGCGACTCCGCCTGACAATCCGCGCGTGTCTTGGCTCTACAAGGCGTTCGCCCGACCGCTTTTTTTCAAACGCGACCCGGAGGAGGCGCACGATCTTGTCCTGCGCCGGCTCGGCTGGGCATCACGCCAGCGCTGGGCGCTGGGCTTGGCGCGGTGTTCATTGAGCGGGCCAAAGTTGCCGGTCGAGTTGTTCGGGCTGACGTTCCCCAACCCGATCGGCCTCGCCGCCGGCATGGACAAGGGCGGCACGGCGTTGCCGGCGTGGGCCGCGCTGGGCCTTGGCTTCAGCGAGCTCGGCGGCGTCACGCGGCACGCGCAGCCCGGCAATCCGCAGCCGCGCATATTCCGCGTGATCGAAGACGGGGCGCTCATCAACCGCATGGGCTTCAACAACCCCGGTGCGGAGGCGATGGCCGGACGGCTGCGCGACTGGCACGACTCCGGCCTCTGGCCCACCCATCCGGTTGGCATCAACCTTGGCAAATCCAAGATCACGCCGCTCGCCGATGCCCCCGCCGATTACCGGTACTCGTTTGAGCTGCTGAAGAATTTTGCCGACTTTTTCGTCGTCAACGTCAGCTCGCCGAACACACCGAATCTGCGACAGTTGCAGGACAAGTCGGCGCTGGCCGAGATTCTCGCCGCGTTGCAGGAAGCCAACGACGGCCAGCGGCCGATCCTCGTCAAGGTCGCTCCCGACCTGGGCTTCGGGGCGCTCGACGAGATTCTCGAACTGGTCGAGCCGCACCGCCTCGCCGGCCTTGTGGCCACCAACACCACCATCGAGCGCCCCTATGAAAACGGGCTTTACGCCGAGACCGGCGGCTTGAGCGGCCGCCCGTTGACCAGGCGCAGCACCGAGGTGATCCGGCACCTTTACCGGCAGTCAGCTGGACGCGTGCCGCTCATCGGCGTCGGCGGCATTTTCGATGCTGACGATGCGTGGGAAAAAATCACCGCCGGGGCGTCGCTGCTGCAGATCTACTCCGGCATGGTTTACGAGGGCCCACAGATCACGCGCGCCATCCTGAAGGGCTTGGCCAAGCGACTGGCCCGCGAAGGCTTCACCGAGCTGCACGAGGCCGTCGGCAAGGAACAATGAACCCCGCCTGGCCAAGCGTGTTGCTGCTGTTGGCGGCTGGAGCGATCCAAGCTGACGACGCCGACAAACTCCGGGCACTTGGCGGCGGCGTGTTCACAAAAGACGGGGTGGTCGCCGAGATCAACCTCAACCTCTCAAAGATCACCGACGAGCAACTGGAACTTGTCGCCGGCTTCGGGCATCTCACCGACCTGTCGCTGGAGCAAACCAAGATTGGCGACAAGGGGCTCGCTCATCTTGCAGGCTTGGCCAAGCTCGAGTGGCTCAACCTCTACCGCACCCAGGTCGGCGACGCCGGGCTCGAGCACTTGGCCAAGCTGCCCCGGCTCCAGCATCTGCCGATTGGCGAGACGCGCGTGACCGATGCCGGCATGACGCACATCGCGAAAATGAAGTGGCTTGTTTACCTTGGCCTGCGCGGCAACAAAATCGGCGACGTAGCGGTAGCGCCCTTGGCCAAGCTGCCCCGGTTGACAGGTTTGCACCTCGGCGAAACGGGCATCACCGACAAGGGCGTCAAGCCGCTCGCCGCTCTTGACCAGCTGCAAAAACTGTGGCTGCACGACACACTCCTCACCGACGCCAGCGTCCCGCGCCTAGCCAAGCTCAAGCGATTGCAGTCGCTTTACCTGCACCGGACGCGGTTGTCCATTGAGGGTGTCCGCCGGTTGCAAAAGGCGCTGCCCAAGTGCCGGATTTTTTACCGCTCGGCTACCGTGCCGGAATGATTTGAAATGAAAAAACCACAACGAACAGCCCGGGCGATTCACCGCTGGCTCGTCAGTTTCTCAGTGCTCGGCTTGTTCGCAGACCTGGTCGCGCGGCGGCATGAGCAGCGAGCTGTTTGAGATCGTCCATGAGGACGCAGAGCTGCTGGTGGTCAACAAGCCGGCCGACCTGGTGTGCCACCCGACCAAGGGCGACGAGATGAGCAGCCTGATCAGCCGCGTCCGGCTGCACCTTGGCCAAGCGAGCACACACATGGTCAACCGGCTCGACCGCGAGACGACCGGCATCGTGCTTCTGGCCAAGCGCGACGAGGCGGCGAAGGAGTTGCGGCGGCTTTGGGAGATCGGCAGCGTGAGCAAGTCGTATGACGCCATTGTGTACGGCCACGTCGGACCGGACTCCGGCACGATCGACGAGCCGCTTGGCGGCGATGAGGCGAGTCGGGTGGCGATCAAGGATTGCGTGCGCATAGACGGCAGCGCATCTCAAACGGACTTCACTGTGGCCAAGCGGTTTGAACGGAAGGAGGGGAAATTTTCGCTGCTGCGTGTAGGGCCTCGTACGGGACGCAAGCACCAGATTCGGATTCACCTGTCGTACATCGGTCACCCCATCGTCGGCGACAAACTGTACGGACACGACGAGGATTGCTACCTTGCGCTGGTGGAGGGCCGGCTCACCGACGAGCAACAGCGGGCGCTATTGCTGCCGTGCCACGCGCTGCACGCCGGCAAACTCACCTTCCAGTGGCGCGGCCGCCAGTGGCGCTTCGAGGCCAAGCCGGAAGCCTGGTTCACGGCGTTTTGTAGCGAGTGATCGGCCGCGCTTGGCCGGGCGCTATTTCTTGACGACCCAGATATTGCGATAGCGCACTGGGTTGCCGTGGTCCTGCAAATGCAGAAAGCCGGGCTCCGATCCCTCGGCCAATGGACTTGCGGTGGTGCGCTTGGTTAGCTCGACGTTATTGTGGATAAGCACGCCGTTGTGGCGGACAGTGATACGGGCACTCTCCGTCTTTTTGCCTTCGTTGTCGAACTTCGCAGCAGTGAAGTCGATGTCATAGGTCTGCCACTGTAACGGTGGGAGGCACATGTTCACGTCCGGATCTTTGATCGTGTAAATACCGCCGCATTCGTTGTGTTTGCCAGCCAGACCGAACGAGTCGAGCATCTGCACCTCGTACCGGGCCTGCAGATAGCAGCCGCTGTTGGCACGACCCTGGCCGCGCTTTGTCGGCTCGTACGGGAGGCGAAACTCGATGTGCAGCTTGTGACTTTGGAATTTCTTTATGCTGTTGGCGCCCTGCATCAACAGACCGTCTTCGGTCATGCGGCCGGGCTTGAAGTTTTCCGCCGACTTGCCGTTAAACAGCACGAGCGCGCCCTCGGGCGGCTTGGCGCCGAGCGTCGGGCTTTTGCGAACGGTGCGGTCGATGGCAAACTCCTCCCCATCCCGGGAGAAGGTCAGCTTGCCGCCGGTGATCGACTTGCCAGTGGTGCCGCCGGTGAAGGTGACCGTGCCGCCTTCGAGTGCGCCTTCGTATTGGCGCTTCTCGGTTGCGCCGTCGTAGCCGGCGCCGGGCAGGCCGCCGGGGAAGAGCACCAGCCTGAACTTGCCATCGCCGAGCGCGATGACCTGTGCGCCGACATCGAACTGTCCGGCGATCACCCCGGCGTATTCGCCCTGGAACGCGTAGTCGGCATCGACCTTGGACGGATCGGCCGCAGCCTCATTCTTGGCCGCGGAAACGGGAATCAGCCCGGCCAGCAGGATACCGGCGGCCGGGCACAACGGGAGTCGTTTATTTTTAAACATGGTACTTCGCGAAGATGACTACTGCGCTTGCCCAAGCGAGTCAACCGAATATGGAGTTTACCGAAGGGGATGCGGCTCGAGTGCACCCCCTCACCCGGCTTTCGGCCACCTTCTCCCCTGCGGTGGAGAAGGAAACGGGATGCGACCGCCCTTGGCACGGCGTGGTTTTTTCTTTCATCGACCGGGGTTTTGTCGATGATTCGCGCCCTGTTTTGAGCATGAAGATTGTTCTCGCATACTCCGGGGGGCTCGATACCTCCGTTTTGTTGTCCTGGATCCGGGAAAAGTACTCCGCCGATGTCATCGCGTTCTGCGCCGACATCGGGCAGGAGGAGGAAACCAAGGGTCTGCGCCCGAAGGCCCGCAAGACCGGCGCGGCCAAGGTTTACATCGACGACCTGCGGGAGGAGTTCGCCACCGATTTCATTTTCCCGATGATGCAGGCCGGCGCGATCTACGAGGGGCAGTATTTCCTCGGCACCAGCATTGCGCGCCCGCTGATCGCCAAGCGGATGGTGGAGATCGCCCGCAAGCACCGCGCGCAGGCCATCGCCCACGGCGCCACCGGCAAGGGCAACGACCAGGTGCGATTCGAACTAGCCGCCGCAGCGCTCGCGCCCGACCTCGAGGTGATCGCCCCGTGGCGGGACGAGGCCTTCCGTACCCAGTTCCCCGGCCGAAAGGAGATGATCGACTACTGTGTGGCGAAAAACATCCCGGTCGAGGCCAGCATGAAAAAACCGTACTCGATGGATCGCAACCTCCTTCACATCTCGTTCGAGGCCGGCATGCTGGAGGATCCGTGGCTCGACGCCTCCGCGCTGAAGTACCGGGGTATGTACAAGCTGAGCGTGTCACCCGAGGACGCCCCGAACAAGCCGGAGCATGCCACTCTGGATTTTGAAAAGGGCAACTGCATCGCCGTCAACGGCAGGGCGATGTCGCCGCTCAAGGTCATGCAAACGCTCAATCGGCTCGGTGGCAAACACGGCATCGGCCGGGTGGACATGGTGGAGAACCGGTTCGTCGGCATGAAGTCGCGTGGCGTGTACGAAACGCCGGGCGGCGCAATCCTGCACGCAGCGCACCGCAGGATGGAGTCGATCACCATGGACCGGGAGGTGATGCACATCCGAGACTCGTTGATCCCGAAATATTCGGAGCTGGTTTACAACGGCTTTTGGTACGCTCCGGAACGGGAGGCGCTGCAGGCGCTCGTCACCGAGAGCCAGCAAAACGTCACCGGCACCGTGCGGGTGAAGCTGTACAAGGGCAACGTGATCGCCGCCGGGCTCAAGTCGCCGGTCAGCCTGTACAACCCGGACATCGCCACGATGGAGGCCGACCCGACCGACGCGTACAACCAAAGCGACGCAACTGGCTTCATCCGGCTCAACAGCCTGCGGCTGAAGGTGGCAACCAAGGTGGTCAAGGCCAGGCGCTTGGCCAAGCGCCGGCGCTGACCAGGCTGAGCGGGGCGGACATGAGCCGACTTTTGCCATGCAGCATGTGCGGGAATGACCTGAGCCCCCGGGCAACGTTCTGCCCGCAGTGCGGCCACCCGCGGGTCAGTGCGGAGCCGGCACAAATCAAGCCAGGCGGCGTGGCCGACATGAGCGGTTCGGGGCTTCGTGACCTGATGGCCGTTATCGAGCAGAACCTGGAGATCCTCCGGGAACTGGCCATCCACGGCAGCGGCGAAATGAAGGCGCTGGCCGTTGCACTGCTGCAGGCCAGAGGACGGAAGCCGGAGCCGGACAATTCCCCCGGTGATAACCTGCCGTTTGACACCCCTATGCTGCCGTTGCCATCGGATGAAGAACCGCCAGTCGGGAATTAGTTGAAGGTCGGGCTGATGCGTTCGCGGCTGCTGTTTGCCTTGATGTAGTTGAGGAGGATTTCTGCCGCTTCATCCACGTCGTCCGTCAGTGTCATCAACTCAATGTCGCCAGGGCTGATTTGGCCACCCTCCTCGAGCGTGTTCTTTGCCCATTTGAGCAGACCACGCCAGTGTTTTTTGCCGAAAAGGATTATGGGGAATTGCTCGATGCTCCTCGTCTGCACAAGCGTCAGCACCTCGAACAGTTCGTCCAGCGTCCCGAATCCGCCGGGCATGTAAACGAAGCCGAGGCTGTACTTCACGAGACAGACTTTTCGCGAAAAAAAGTAGTGAAAGTTTATCGGCAGATTGGCGTACGGATTGCCGCACTGCTCGAACGGCAGTTCGATGTTCAGGCCGACAGAGGTTCCCTTGCCTTGGGTCGCCCCCTTGTTGGCCGCCGCCATGATGCCCGGGCCTCCCCCGGTGATGACCGGCACGCCGGCACGACCCAGGCGCCGGCCCAGCTGCACCGTCTTTTTGTACCAGGGATCCCGTGCCTTAGTTCGTGCCGAGCCAAAGATGGTGACACTCGGCTCCAGCCGGGAGAGTTCCTCGAACGAATCGACGAACTCGGCCATGATCCGGAAAATACGCCACGGATCCTC
>Ga0208128_1000956_pt1 | contig 11151 bp, 6 predicted proteins | sample ETNtaG_35_FD_185758 | JGI IMG/M metagenome (GOLD analysis project Ga0208128, IMG submission 185758) | Marine microbial and viral communities from oxygen minimum zone, Eastern Pacific Ocean - ETNP201306PF51B (SPAdes) (version 2) | ecosystem: Environmental > Aquatic > Marine > Oceanic ... | reverse complement strand
TTGCCCTACCAGCATCTTGGGCCAGCAGATGGATTTTTTTGGTCCACCCTCCTCCTGACTTTCCAATCGACTGCTGGCCGTTTTTTTAATGCTCCTGTTCCATCAGCATGCACTTTCACGGATATGCGATCTAATCAATAGCCTTCTATCCTGACGGGAATGATTTGCTTGGCCGGCCAGGCTGCAAATCTGCCATTTAAGACTCCTGTTTTGGCCTATCGGTTCATCCGCCTGTAGTTTGGAGGCCAATTTCCAAACTTACAGGGAAGACCTCTCCATTGACAGCCCTGCTCGTCAACAGACAAAATCCGATTCAGAACCTTCCGATTCGAGAGTTTGACTTTTCCTCTTTGGCCGGGTAAAGACGACTTTATTTCTTGATATTGTTCCTGTCTTAGTTCCATCATAGCCCATTATATAGGATTTCTCTTCTTAGTGTTAACAGACCCTAGTTTCGGAGTGTAGCTTGTAATCTTAGCTAAACAACCTCTCCAGGTTATGACCGCTATTCTGGATCGAGTTGAAGGTGCTTTCAATTCTCTGCCTGAGACGGTTAAGGCGATCATCAAACGCTTTTGGCTTTTGAACCTTCCGCTTCCTGCGTTTGGCAGCCTACCAACGGTTTCCTTGGTGTTTTCTTAACTCTTGTAGCCATTAACCGTCAATAAAACCTTGGTGCACCAAAGATGTCACTGTTGAAGACAAGTGCAAGCACTTCTTCTACCGCCGGTTGCTCCTCAATATTTGCCGAGACCAACTCCAAAGTCAGCAGGGCTCCCTCCAGTATGGCCCGCATTACCAGTTGATAGCCGAAATACTTCATTGGGTGGCTACCACGACACCATAGTTGGTGTTGTTGGTAAAATGACCCCTCTTTTTACCCCGCTAATACCCGACCACTGGCAGTGGTTTGGTGTCCAGCAGAAACTGGGTCTAAAGGTTGTTAGCCAACAGAATAACCCACTCTTTAGGTCAGGAGTTTGGGGAACAGAAGAAGGTAATTTTCTGAAATGAAACCGAGAAATTGAGTCTCTGCAAGGAAGAGGAAGTAATCTATCGCTAGGAGCAGGGCGATAACCTTCACTATGGCCAAAAGCCGGTTTGGTACTTGGTTTCCCTGTTAAAAGATGGATATCCTTTTGTCTGTACCAGTCATCCACCAGGACAAAGATGATAGTCAGCAAAGTTCAACCCCAACCCTTATTAAGATACCTCCTAAACTTTTTGACCACAGGTATATCAAGAGATTGCCCCAAATGTTAAGTTAATTGAGGCCAAAATTCCATATTACGCCTATCTATGTTAGGTCTTAAAGGTCTATTATCTCTCTGAGAGTTCCTAATCGGTCTGAGGCATTCTTGACTTTGTCTGTGACCTCTGTTATAATCAAAAATTAGTTTTTCAGGTGTCTTGAGCTTGGGATAAGGGGGAAGGAAAGTGTCGACAAACCTTGATGGTCATATCCAAAATATTCGCTTGGTTGATACTCACGAACACTTGCAGAAAGAAGACGGATGGTTGCAGAGCCAACCAGATATTCTGCAAGACCTATTCACCAACTACGTCCCCGCCGATCTTCATACCGCTGGTGCAACAGCTGAAGCCCTCCGTAATTTAACGGACAAGTCAAATCCAGATTTAGTTCAGCGGTTTGAGGCCATCCAACCGGCTTGGGAGGCCACACAATTTACTGGGTATGGAGAGGCTGTACGACTGATAGCCAAATCAGTTTATGGGATTGATGAGCTTACCTCCGATAGCCTGATAGAGAATCAGCATAAAACCTTAGAGCTTTGCCGGGCAGGTGAACGGTATCGGTTACTATCTGAGGTGGCCAACCTGGATCATGTGCAGACTGACGACTTTTGTTGGCCTTGTCTACCAGATTGCTCTGGACCGGATTTTTTCCTTTACGATTTATCATGGGCAGGTTTCTGCAACGGGCAGGTAGACACACAGGCTATTCAGACCGAGGTTGGTGTTAGTGTTAATGATCTCAACGGCTTGTCGCAAGCCATGGAAGCTATTTTCGAGAAATATGCGCCGGTCGCTGTTGCGGTCAAGTCACAACACGCCTATAACCGAACGCTGAATTGGTCAGCTAGAACTGAAGATGAAGCTGGTCATGCACTAGATCTAATTTTGAGGAAACCGGCCGACCAGATTGATACGGCAACCCGGCTTTGTCTGGGTGATTGGGCTTGGGCCAGAGGTCTCGAGTTAGCGACCCAGTACCGCCTCCCGTTCAAAATCCATACCGGCTACTATGCAGGTAATGACCGAATGCCGGTTTCTCGGATTTCAGCCGGGAATATGTGCGAACTTTTAGCCGCATATCCACAAGCCAAATTTGTTCTGATGCATATCGCCTACCCCTATAACAACGAATTAGTGGCTTTGGCCAAGCATTATCGGAACGTCTGGGTAGATTTATGCTGGGCTTGGAGTATTGATCCCTACAGTTCCCGCGACTTTCTACGACGGTTTATCCATACGGTTCCAATCAATAAATTATTCGCTTTTGGTGGTGACACCCAGTGGCCAAGTAGTGCGCTAGCCTACGCTATTCAAGCGCGTCGGGAGATTGGAAAAGCATTGACTGCTGAGATCAACGAAGGATATTTGACTGAAAAACAGGCCATGACCATTGCGGATAAGATTATGCACGATAATCAGTATGATTGTTTTGATCTAGAGGAAACCCGAGCGAACATTCATTCAACCTGAGATATTACCGACAGGAATTTGTTGAAAATGGGCAAGCCGCTGACCCAAATAAACCGACTCGAAATGTTGGATCTGCAAAAGACTCGGACCCGTGCCACCCAATTGACACGCGCTAAAGATACACCGAGTAAGATCCATAAACGTTCTTTTACCGCCAGTTCCAGTTATCTCGGTATCGGAAGAGATACTAATGGACACCTGATGGGGAGTGGTGTGATCGTTAATCGCTCAATCTGAACGGCTTATCGAATAAGCCTGATTTCCAGTCTCCGATTTCCAGTCTGGGAATAGTTAGTGTAGAATAGTAGACTCCTACGTTCTAAATTCTTAATTTTTTGATGAAGCAGTGGCAATTCAAGACATCAGATAACGACTTAGCAGATCGACTAGCCAAACAACTCGATATTTCCGTGATGTTGGCTAAAATTCTGATTGGACGAGGGATTGAAACCGCTTCAGATGCTCAGTCCTATCTACACCCTACCTGCCGGGACCTACACTCACCCTTTCTCCTCAACGACATGGAGAAGGCTGTAGATCGGGTCGAGGTCGCAATTCAGCAAAATCAGCAGATCTGGATTTACGGCGATTACGATACTGACGGTACAACCTCAGTTTCCCTTTTAATTTGTCTCTTCAGCCATTTAGGCGTAGCGGTAGATTATTACATCCCAAACCGATTTGATGAGGGATATGGACTCAATAAAGAGGCGATTCAAACTCTAGCTAGTAACGGTTGTCAATTACTGATTACAGTTGACTGCGGGGTCACGTCGGTTGCAGAAATAGAACATGCAAACACCTTGAGTATCGACGTTATTGTCACCGACCACCACCAACCACCGCCCGACCGACTACCACCCGCTCATGCCATTATCAATCCCAAGATGCCCAACAGCCAATACCCGTTTGACGGATTAGCTGGTATTGGTCTTGCCTTCAAACTAGCCCAGGCTATTGTTTCTCGAACCAAGCAACATGACGGATCCAACCTGGACGAATCGACGGGAATAGCAAGCAAAAACGCTGCAGACAACAATCAAATGAATCCGTTCTTGGAATCCCAACTCGACTTGGTGACGCTAGGAACGGTTGTTGATATGGTTCCGCTAGTGGGAGAAAATCGAACTCTAACTCGTGTTGGATTATCGACTCTAGACCGTCGTCAGCGGCCCGGAATTCGAGCGTTATGCCAAGTGGCAAATGTTGATCCAAACCGGGGCGTGAACGGCTATACGCTCGGTTTTCAACTTGGGCCACGTATTAATGCCGCTGGACGGATGGATACGGCACATAAAGTCATCCAGTTGTTGACAACTGAATCTGATGATGAGGCTAAGACCGTAGCCGAAGATTTAGATCGACTTAATACCGAACGTCGTCAACAGCAAGATCGAATTGAGCAACAAGCGATCGAGCAGATAGAGAAAAAAGATCTGAGCAGAATGAAGAGTCTGGTAGCAGCACACCAAGACTGGCATCCGGGTATCATCGGTATTGTCGCTTCCCGAATCAAGGACAAGTACCACCGTCCATCCTTTTTGCTAGCAATCAATGGTGAATACGCACACGCCTCAGGTCGAGGTATCGACGAAATCAATATCGCAGATGGGCTCAACATATGTGCCGATCTATTGGTCAAACATGGTGGACATAAAGCGGCAGCGGGTTTTACCATAAAAACTGAAAAGATTCCAGAATTTGAGGAAAGGTTCAACCAGTTTGCGGATCAACACTTGACCGAAGATCATTTTCAACCTAAGCTGCTAGTCGACTTCGAAGTAGATCTAGATCAGATTGAGCTCAATGCTCTCAAAGAGTTGAATGCACTAGAGCCGACAGGAATGGAGAACAATCGGTTGTGCTTGGTGACCCGAAATTTAAAGGTCAAAAATAAGCCTCGTATTGTAGGACACGATCGGCGGCATTTGCAATTTTCAGTGACGGACGGTCATCGCACAGTTCAAACAATTGCTTTTGGAATGGCTGACCATTGCGTTGCCTTGCAAAATCGTAATGTGCGCTTGAATCTGGCGTTTTCACCTGAAATTAACCACTGGCAAGACCAGGAAAATCCACAGTTGCAGATCCAGGACATCCAAATTGAAACAGTGGGGCGAAATGTTCCCCCTCCACCTCGATCAGAGGAACAGCAAGAGGTTTATCCACCTAATACGCAACCGAGCGGGGCTAAACTGGTGGACCGGCGGAATGTACGAGGCGGCAAACCTGGCTATATAGCCAAAGTGCTGGGCCGCAGCCAACCAACGGTGATCTATGTTCGTGATGATTTGGCTATCGAAAAATGTTTTCAGAATCTACAGACTTCCAGTGGTCGTCAGATGGGGCGTTGTGATTCAGGTCTGACTAATCCGCAAAAGCAAATTTTGGCTGAGATGTTGGCCGACGGACAAATTGATGCTATCGTCTCAAGCGAAACGCTACCTCATCTGCCATGCGTCACCCATATTATATTCTGCCATCCAGTTTTGGAACTGGAGCAATTTCACCAGCGGTGTGGCCTCGCCTTTGCTAATGATCCCCAATCCCCCCTTTCACAGGAACAATCGAGGGTAAATTTAACGATTTACTTGCATCTGTTATATAGCGATCAGGATTTTACGATAGCGGAACAGTTGCTTAATCGACAGTATCCAGAGCGGCAAGTTCTAGCGCAACTCTATCGCCACTTACAGCGATTGGTAACTGAATCTGAGAGGAAACCCGGGGTAGATTTGGAATATCTACTTAAATTTGTTCAAGGCCAAGGCATTTCACCTGTCACCACCACCTCGGCATTAGCCGTCTTCGAGGAATTAGAGTTGATTAACGTCTCCTCACTGGCTACAACCTGGATTGAACTCCCGCCCACCTCTCAACCGAGAGAGCTTGATCAGTCGCAACTATTCCGTCAAGGAGTCCAGGCTAAACAATCAGCCCAAGACAGTTTTGTTCTCTTAAAGCAGAATCTGGAACAGATTTGGAACCACCTTTCACATGAGTGCTAATCAGCTAATCCAAGAAATTAAGACCTATAATCCGGAAGCAGACTTCGACCTGCTCAACCGATGCTACGAATACGGACAGCAGTGTCATAACAGCCAAAGGCGTAAGTCAGGCGAACCGTACTTTTCTCACTGTGTCGAAACGGCTAAAACCTTAATCTCACTGAAACTAGATCTGAATACCATTTGTGCCGGTTTGCTACACGATACAATCGAAGATGTTGACAGTGCTACTGAAAGGCACTTGGCCGACAAATTTGGCGGCACAATTGCGGCTCTAGTTCAAGGCGTTACTAAGATCAGTAAGTATCCGTTGCAACAGCATGGCCGGGATGAACAACGGCAAGCCGAAAACTATCTAAAATTGCTTCTGGCCACAGCACAAGACGTACGAGTGATTTTGATTAAATTGGCGGATCGATTGCATAATATGGAGACATTGCAGTTTCAGTCGGAAGATAAAAAACGAGAAATTGCTAAAGAGACGTTGGAGATCTATGCGCCAATTGCAAATCGACTCGGTATTTCACGAATCAAGAATCGATTGGAGGATCTATCTTTCAAATACTTGTTACCTTATGAGTACAAGAACATCGCTAAAGCTCTGAACCTGAAATTGGCTGAACGCGAAGCCTATGCGGTGGAAACGGCTAATCATATTAGTGCTGTTCTACAACAAGCGTCGATTGATGCCAGCGTACGTGGTCGCCCCAAGAACATCTATAGTATTTACCAAAAAATCAATGAGAAAGGAATCCCTTTTGAAGAGATCTATGACCTGATTGGGATGCGGGTTCTGGTCAATCGTGACATTGACTGCTATACTGCGGCCGGTGCAATTCATACCCGCTGGCCACACGTTCCCGAGCGATTTAAGGACTTTATCGGGTTACCCAAAGCCAACGGTTATCAATCACTCCACACGACTATTTTAGACCATGGCCGTCGTGTCGAAATTCAGATTCGGACGCACAGTATGCATAACGTGGCTGAGGAGGGGATCGCTGCCCACTGGCTCTACAAAGAAGGAGCCCCTTCGAGTAAGCCCAGCCAAAATATTTTTAAGTGGTTGAAACAAACACTTGAGGACATTCAGGAGTTAAAAGGAGCAGGTCAGTTTATCCGATCCTTCAAGACCGAACTCTTCGGCGACGAAGTTTATGTCTTTACGCCTAAAGGAGACATAATTGCTCTTCCTTCGAGATCTACACCAATTGATTTTGCTTATAAGATTCACACTCAGGTCGGTAACACCTGCATTGGTGCAGAAGTCAACGGGATGGTCGTCTCGCTCCGTTACCGACTACAAAACGGAGATCAGGTCAAAATTAATACCAACGCAAACGGTCATCCCGGTCGAGATTGGTTGCGCTGGGTCAAAACGGCCCGTGCTCGCAATAAAATTAAACAATGGTTTAAGGAACAGGATCGAACCGAAGCCATCGAACTGGGGAAGCGACTGCTTCAGATTGAACTACGGCGATCTGACCTCGATCTACTCTCATATCTTAGATCGGCTGACTTCCTAGCGTTAGTAGGGGGCGAGAAATCTTTCGCGACAGTGGATAACCCTGCCCACACATCTGCCTGTACTGAGGTCTCCGCTCATACTTCGACACCTACTCAACAATATTTTCAAGATACAGAAGATTTTCTAGAGCAAATTGGTAACGGTGAACTGTCGGCCGGTGAGATCATCAATTTGGTGGACCAAGCTAAAAATAGCCGTTCTGAACTAGAAGTGACGATTGAAAGCCAGAAACCACTGGTATTCCAGTCGACACCTCTCATCGAGTTGAACCAGATAGATCTGACCGGCACCCGGGTCATGAAGTGTTGCCGCCCCATACCGGGTGACGAAATTATCGGTTACATTAAGCGTGGGGGCGGTGTTTCGGTACATCGCACTAATTGTTCACGGTTGCCGAACGATCCTGACCGTCTGATTAACATCGAGTGGAAGTCAATTGATCAGATACGATATGCAGTAGATCTTATCATTGATTGTCACGATCGCCCTGGAATTTTAGGTGAAATTACCACAGCTATCGCTGGACTTCAGGTCAATATTAGAGAGGGAAAGTTTGGACCGATTCTAGCTGACAGAAATAAGGATACTATCAACTGCCAGTTTGAAGAGGGCGGGGCTGGATTTGAAAGGTTAACAGTTGAAGTGACAGGTTTAGAGCAACTAGACCAACTCCTAGATGCAGTGCGAAATTTGGAGGGAGTAACTAAAATTGTTCGAGCGTGAATACCTTTAACCGTAGGATAGTTAGGTGGTAAATTCTAAATTCATAAACATGCCCCCTAACTTAATTGAGGGTGTGTAATCAAGTCGAAAGCGGACGAGATTGGGTATCGGTTTGCATTCGCGATATTGATTTAGTGATTTTGCCAGTTCTGATACAGCGTGTACACACGCGGATTCGTCGGACACCACCTTCCATTTGCACACGAACTTTTTGTAAATTGGGTAACCACCTTCGCTTGGTATGAACCCGAGAATTACTAATCCGATTTCCAGTCATCGGTTTTTTCTTACAAACCATACACTCTCTTGCCATTTTTCACTTTCCTAATTGTACCCCCAACCGGAGACTAGAGCGGAGAAATCCGCTGGGGCGAAGGTAAATTTATTTTTTATTTATTACACTGATGGACAAACCCACTTAATCTATCATAGGGCCCTATACAAGTGCAATATTTTTTCAGTACAGTTGCTTTCAGCAGGATCGTCCAAATCTGTTGTGGCTTGTTCCTTGTTTGGGTAATAGCTTGTCAGCAGCAATCGACGGTAACGCAGGAAGAAGTGGATAAACCGCCGTCTTTCGGTATCGTTTCCGGCGCTGTCAGCGATCAGCAAACAGAATATCCAATCCCGGAGACAACTATCACTCACCTTGATCAAACCGTTACCACTGATGAGTTAGGACGGTATGTTCTACGCCAAATTCCGTACGGAAAGAATCTCCTTTTGTCTATCCAATCAATTGACTATCAATCTCTTGAACTGAAGTTTGACCTCGATCAAGACTACCTACCACTCAACATTTCACTGATTCGTGCTAACGACGTCGAGCAGGAGGTAAACGATTACCTGACTAGCCTCTCCAATTTGGTGGCCGGTATGAAAGAGGTCGATAAAATTGAATCTCATTTTGCACTTGGCTACCTAGTATCAGATGATGTCGTCACGCAATTCGGTGTGGGTACAGGCGTTATCCCGGCCGATTTTGCTGAAGTACGCCCTACTTTCAAGAAACTATTTGAGGTCTATGATCGCCTACTCTTCCAATTTCACGATGTCAAAATTCAGGTCGATTACGCACGTCAGGCATCTGCGGTGCTTTCGCTGGACGTGATTTCTGAGAGAGGCCGTCGTCGCAAGCGACAAGAAATTCAGGTAAAAGCCAAAATTGATTTTCAGAAAGAAAATGGCGTTTGGCAAGCCTATTTTCTCCGACTATTCGAGGTCAACATTAACCTATGAGTTCTGATTTTGAATCATTTCCAGTCGAAGATCTACGCGAGTTGATCCGCTATCACGAACATAAATACTACGTCGAGAATCAGCCCCAGATTTCTGACTATGAGTTTGACCAGTTGATGGTGAAACTTGGCCAACTGGAAGCAGCAGAGTCACAGTCACCTCCTGTGGATTCACCTACACAGCGAATTGGTGGACCTGTCGTCGAAAATTCGCGTGGTACCCGGATACAACATCATGGTCCTATGCTTTCGCTGGAAAACACCTACGATCCAGAAATTCTGCGATCTTTCGATCAGCGAGTACGGCAGGCATTACCAGGTCAGGAAATTACCTACATTGGTGAACTAAAGATCGACGGGCTAGGTGTAGCACTATTCTACCAAAATGGTTATCTCTCATACGGCGCAACTCGTGGTAATGGTCAGTTTGGCGAAGATGTGACGGTAAATTTGCGAACTATTAAATCGATTCCCCTACGCTTGAAGGCAGTTACATCGGAGCCTATGCCGGATCAAATCGAGGTTCGGGGTGAGGTTTTTATGCCCAAAGCCGCTTTAGACCTGGTTAATCAACAGCGAGATGCTAATGAGGAACCGCCTTTTGTCAATCCCCGAAATGCGGCGGCAGGTTCGCTCCGTTTACTGGATCCTGGTATTACGGCACAACGCCCCCTTGATATTTTTCTCTACCACCTCAGTTTTGGTATTGATCTACAAACACACCAACAGTCCCTAGACGAGATTCAAAAATTTGGCTTTAAACTCAACCCATACAATGAGATTCATACCACTATTGATAGCGTAATTGACTATTATCATCGACTGTGCCAAATTCGTCATACTCTTGACTATGAAGTAGACGGAATTGTGGTTAAAGTCAACGATCTTACACAGCAACGAGTACTAGGAACAACTGCTAAATTCCCCCGTTGGGCTATTTGCTGTAAGTTCCCGGCCTCACAAGTGACGACTCGTATTGAACGAATTGAGGTTCAGGTCGGTCGAATGGGGATATTAACCCCTGTTGCACATCTACAACCGGTGGAGGTGGGAGGCGCAACGATTACCCATGCGACCTTACACAACGAGCAAGAGTTGATTCGGAAAGATATTCGTATCGGAGACCAGGTTATCCTGAAACGGTCCGGTGACGTGATTCCCAAAATCACTCAGGTTTTACCAGACAAACGAGACGGTACGGAACAGATTTTTCGCCTACCCGATCTCTGCCCTGACTGTCAGTCTCCAATCCAAAGATCTGAAAATGAAACTGCAGTTCGTTGCGTCAACACAGAATGTCCGGCTCAACGGAAACGGCGAATCTCTCACTTTACGTCCCGCTCTGCTTTGGAAATTGAAGGACTCGGCGAACAGATCGTTGATCAATTGGTCGAAGCAGATCTAGTTAAAACCGTAGCGGATTTGTATCAGTTACAAATGGGAGATTTACTGGGTCTGGAGAAATTCGCCGAAAAGAAAGCCGGTAATTTGCTTCAAGCGATTGAGAACAGCAAAACTGTCGCTCTACCCCGTGTCCTATTTGGACTGGGTATTCAACATGTTGGTCAAACAGTCGCAATTTCCCTCTGCGAAAACCTGCTATCGATGGATGCCATCATGGAGGCAACAACTGAGCGATTACAAGAAATTAATGGCATCGGTGAAAAGATTGCTAATAGTCTAGTTGGATTTTTCAGTCGATCCGAAAATCGGAATCTGATCTCACGGTTGCGGGAAGCCGGCTTGCAACTCGCCGCTATTGAGGCTTCTACTACCAGTTCGTCTGATCGGCACAACTTCTTTGTGGATAAAACCTTTGTTTTAACCGGCGTATTGACAACTATGACCAGAGCCGAAGCCACACAACAGATCGAGGATTTAGGTGGTAAAGTTACCGGTAATATCAGTCGTAAGACGGACTTTCTGG
>Ga0208128_1000952_pt1 | contig 11184 bp, 7 predicted proteins | sample ETNtaG_35_FD_185758 | JGI IMG/M metagenome (GOLD analysis project Ga0208128, IMG submission 185758) | Marine microbial and viral communities from oxygen minimum zone, Eastern Pacific Ocean - ETNP201306PF51B (SPAdes) (version 2) | ecosystem: Environmental > Aquatic > Marine > Oceanic ... | reverse complement strand
ATAACTCTCTAAAGTTCTACAGGGGTCACGTTGTTGGCCCCAACAACGTGACCCCTCGAAAGTTACGGGACTTGTTTCCAGCTCGACAACAGACAACCCATTGTAATATGAACAGTTTGCATCATAATCAGAAACGTTATGGAATGGTAACACAGTATCTAATGACTTGTGACAAACTTTTTCGTTGTGGATCGACGCTACTCTAAAGTCAGGGGTCCCGTTTGTTGGCCCAACAACGTGGCCCCTGTAAGTAAGTGTTTCGAATGCCTTCAAACAACTTATCTAATGTCCAGCTCGAAAACATAACTCTCTAAAGTTCTACAGGGGTCACGTTGTTGGCCCCAACAACGTGACCCCCAAGTTGTGTTTGAATTTTGCCAGGCAGGGTCACGTCCCAACAACGTACAACTACTCGATGTCCTTTCTCGGCACAACCACAACTTAAACGCTTCAGACTATAAGTGTTCAATTGTAACTTTCTAACTGGCGTTTTCTGCTTCCGTGCTTACGTGCTTCCAATAGTGTGTGTGTGTGTGTGCGTGCGATTGTGCTTCCAATAGTGTGTGTGTGTGTGTGTGTGTGTGAATCTCTGATTGCCTCAGGCTTTCAGATCGCAAGCACTGCGCTGTGCGGTTGCTGCAACTCTTGCTCGCCCATTCTCTCCCTGCCCGTCCTACCTTTCAGCCATGGTGGTGGGTCCTTATTCGTTCGCAGCTTGGAGCGCCGCGGACATTGCCAAGTTCGAGATGCACTACGACTTGGCATTGGCGAAAAGCGACGTCGGTCGTGAGGCCAACCTGGTTGGCGACTTCGATGTCATGAAGGGCCTCATGATCAAGCATGCTGCCGCAGAGATTCGTACACTCCCACCGCATCTTGTGGGTATCAATAATGATAATCGAGACAACAAGTTGATGAGCGCCGGCGAAATGTCTACGAAGGGCAGCAAGATCGTGAAAGTGGGGGCTTCGCGCGATCTCTGCGGCCCTCTTCGTGCGTGGTGCGTACAAGACACAGAGAGCCGAACCTTTTACAAATGGACGGTCAAGACCGCCGGCATGTCCGATAACTTCGCTGTGCCTTCAGACTCTATCGAGTACGGTAGCGTGGGGTGTAGCCACTGGAACCAGTTTCTGTGTGCTGTGAACCAGCGTCGCCCCACAAACATCGAATCTCTGAAAGGCAAGGACGGCAACATCGATAAGGCCAAAATCTTCGCAGAAGATGAAACCTTCGCTTCCCTGGCGGAAACCGGCCTCGATTGGTACGTCATAAAACGCGGATTCGTGGAGAGGTTTCCACAAGTGCCACGGATTTTCAGCAAGGCTTTGAATGCGGAACATAACATCGCCATTGGAGAAACCTGGGACCAGCAGATGTCCTCGGTTTGCTCCACCGCTCAGTTACTCTTGAAGGGCGATGACATTCCTTGGAAGCAGGTGCAGAAACAGATTGCGGCTTCCCAAGGGCCTCACATCGCTGATCTTGGTACCCATGTCGCATTCGTACGGAAGTACGGTGGCGGCTTGTCCTTGTTCCATGTCACAGAGTTGCTCGAGTACTTCAACCTGAAGCTCCCCGCTGGGCGCAAAGTTTCAGGACAATGGATCCAATCCTTGGCCTCTATCCCATTGACGACAGATTTCGCCATCCCGCACTTGGTCCATGCGGTCTTTAAGGCGCACGCTTGTTGCACGGAAGCTGACTGCGACAGTTCCCTGGCTCGTTATGTGAGTGGCCCAGAGTTGAAGTCCTTGGCTGCGAAGAACCAAGCGTTGGCGTTGCAGGCGGAGAAAGTATTGTCGAATCTACGGAACGTGTTCGCCCAGTCCGCTGGTGCTAAGACGCTGGAGTATGGCGATGTGAGTGTGCAGATTGCCGACGTGGTGCTCGGCAAAGAGAAGGATAAGACCATCAGGGACTCGTCGTCGTGTTTGTGTCAAGAGTTGCGTAGAGTACGTTTGTCCTGTTGTGAACTTGTCTTTGCATTTGCATCAGCACTTGCACGATTACTATCGGGCTATCGTAGACAGTTTGGATGTCATCTGCGCATTGGGTAGATTCGATCAGGTTTGGCTTTCTCGGGAGGTGGTCAGATTAGGTTTGTTTTCGTCGAGGTATCCAAACTCGTGAGATAGGTCATGGTTGTCCAATGTTCACAGACATTCATAGGACATCGCGTCAAACGCACTCACAGATGTTTTCGGTGACGCACAAATGCCTGAGAACGAAGAGCCGGAGGCGGAAGCAAAGGCAGCTGCACCGCCGAGCATGGTGCAGTTCGATGGAGCAGGACAAGCGATCGACTTGGGCAAGCGATCAGTCTTTGCGGCAGGCTTCTTGGAAGGGAGCACCATTGCATTGAACCCGAAATCGGTCGCGGACCAACGCGCGTCCGGCAGGGACCAATGGCAATTGTTGAAAATCAATTTGGACGGGTCCGTTCTGATCACGAAGATTAACTCCGACGGAAAGATTGAGCAGGACAGTACCACCTCCGTGGGATTGCCAGATTTCCTCGGGAATTACAAGCAAGTGGTTCGCATCGAGCTCGACACTCGCGGCCCGGTCAACAACCTCGAGGACTGGGAGAACGATTTGTTCCAGAACGCGGCCTTCAATGCATTGTTCCGAAAGCGCAACGCTGTTTCCGAAGAAGGAATTGTGAGGTACCAGTCGAAGCCGACGAAAGCGTTGTTCGCCCTTCGCTCTTGGACAGCCGATGGGACAGTTAGCATTCCATTGGCGACCGCTGGGCATTTGAAGTTGTTGGATTTGAGTACGAACGAGCCACCTACGTTTGTGATCACAGTGGACAACGGTGACGGTAAGAAGAAGTCCTTCGCCATGGGGCGGATGTCCTCGAAGGAGTATATGTCCTTGGCTTTTGAGTTCAAGAGCATTGACGAGGAGGAGAAAGCGAACTTGAAGCTCGGGGAGGTGAAGGTGAGTGTGCCAATGTGGGCGTTGCCCAATTGTCCGAAATTCGAGGTGACCCTCCCACTCGTAGCGGCGTCGAAGAACATCCAAGCGGAGGACGAGATGGTACTCTACATCCCGAAGGCAAAGAAAGAGCCCAAGCGCAAGGCGAAGGATGTCGATCTGGATGTTCCTGAGACAAAGAAACAGAAAGACGCAGGGTCTTCCACGAGCAAGAAAGAGAAGAAGGCAAAGGGTTACAAGTGATGCCTTGTGTCACATCGCGTACCATGCCGTTCGCTGTGTTCGCGCGACTTCGCGCGACAAAGGACAGTCGAACAATTCGAACAAAGAAAACCAGAGTCATGATTGTATCCCATGTGTGACAGGGGGATATCTCCAGTTCCGAAATGGTTTTTGTCCGCAGTGTCATCATGTCTGCAGTGTCATCATGTTAATCGGTATTGCATCGATGTTCATGTTGCAGGACAGGATGTTGTCTTTCGTCATGCCTACAGATTCGGTATTCAAATCGATGTGACTGTTCCGGCTAGTGTTCTCAGCTTGAGGCAGTTAATTCATTCCTTCAAGATATCGCTTGCTTGCTTGAAATGTGAACATCACATGTAGAGATGGGGTTCGCTACTCTGTAGGGTTCTCTGTGTGTGTGCTCATTCATGTCAATTCATTCCTTCAAGATATCGCATGCTTGCTTGAAATGTTAACGTCACATGTAGAGATGGGATTCGCTACTTCGATGTTAACGTCACATGTAGAGATGGGATTCGCTACTTCGTACGGTATCTGTGTGTGTGTGTGCTCATTCATGACATTGTGTGTGTTGTTGTCCGGAGGGAGCGTCTCATTTTGTTTGTCCGTTGTCTCCTCGCCGCGGATCTGGCCCCGACATGGTCCACGATCTATCGTTGAGCTATCAAAGCATTACCTTGGTCCTTCGCGCCAAGAGCAATTTGTTTTGCCGTTGCGAAGGCGGGAATTGCAGTGGCGACAATTGCGATTGTTCCAGAACTTTCACCATCCCGGATGATTGCATCAAAGAGGTTGCAGGAACATTGTACGTCAAGTTGAGTCGCAAGAACAATTCAATTCGGCGGTTGTTATGTTGCTTCGCTCACGCCAGTGAAGCTGCCCCCGATGATGAGATCTTTGGTGTTCTGGGAAAGGTCACCATTATCGATGACCTCGTAACAGAGCGTGAGATGGCCGTGCGTATGCATGTCGGCCAATGTTCACGCCAGCGTGCTGAGAAGATGCACCCGAAATGGCGCAAGTGGAAGAAGCACCAACAGGGGTTGGCCGCTGTTCCTGAGGTGTTGTGTGTCACTTCTCCACAACTTGGAGACATCCCAAGCTGCGAGTTGAAAATGCTGAGCGAAAGCTTAAAGACCAAGGGACCGTCATCTGTCCTCGTCGAATTGACATCACAGAGTTTGGGTTGGGTGTGCAGTGCTATCGACTGGCAGTTCCGTCAGGGTACATTTTCCAGTGTACATGTTACAAGCCGCGAGAAAAGGCGCAAGGTCGACACAGCGAGCGAAAGTGGTGTCAATGAGGGGTCCGATGATAACGATGGCGGGCGCGGCTCCGATAATTCTTCGAGCGATGACAGTAAGTCTTCGGATCGAGATGAGTTTCCGCAGGAGCAGGCAGACGAAGCCCAGCACGAGCAGCCAGAATATATTGCCCAGGAAACCGATGAGGTTCCCGAGGCCGCTTCCTCAGTCCTTGTCATTGCTGAAGATGATATGGCTGAAGATAATATGCCAAGGCTGGAGTTGTTGGAGCCAGCAGCAGGTGGGAAGAAGAAAGCACCAGAAAAGGCAAAGAAGCAATTGACGCTCAGCGACATGTTCCGGAAGCCATCGAAGTGAGAGGTGAACGGAGGCAATCGATGTGTCCAATTCGATGGGAACCCACAGCGGATAGTGTGCGGCTGTTAGCCTAGTGTGGAGCTGTTGTCATCACAAAAAGTAACCATCTCGGACAGTTTGTCATGTGAAAGATTCGCTTCATCAGCATCAACATTTGGTCAACGTATTGTGGTGTCCTATCGCATGTCGGGATAGTATGCAGCATTCGCATGTCGGGATAGTATGCAGCATGTGATGGCCTGGCAGCTTCGAAGACCTCCCTTCGCCCCCTTGCTCCGTGCTTCGGCGGTGTGAAATATTCAAATGATGAAGTTGTTTTCAAGCATTCGATTGTGATCGAATTTACAGGGGTCACGTTGTTGACCCCAACAACGTGACCCCCAAATTGTGTTTGAATTTTGCCACTTGTGCTCGAAGTGGCAGGGGTCACGTTGTTTGGGCCAACAACGTGAACCCTAATTTGTGTTCGAAGTTGCAGGGGTCACGTTGTTTGGGCCAACAACGTGACCCCTAAGTTGTGTTTGAATTTCATTATTTTCTAAGCAAATCTATCAGTTGTTGCTTGTTTTGTTTATTGAATTTCATTATTTGTCTAAGCAAATCTATAAGTGTTTGCTTGTTTATTTATTGAATTTCATTATTTGCTAAGCAAATCTAGCATTTGTTTTGTTTGTTTTTTATTGAAATTGTCGTAAGTTGTCAAGGCGCGGCCCAAAATTCGTTCACTGCTCTATTGTGCTCGCCGAGCACAATAGAGCAGTGAGCGAATTTTGCCAAATCGAATTGCTGGGTGCCAGCTTTTTCTAACAATTCAAGGCATTTCGAGGCACAAACGCCAGCGAACTTCCGGTCCCAACCCCCTTTCGAAGCTGCCAGTTCGATATTGCCAAGACAGTCTGCATTCGCTTTCGGTAGTGTCATAATCGGTGTCACGACAGTTCTGGTTCGATAGACCACGCGCTTTCGAAGCGTTCGCCTCGCACCCGCAGCTCCCACTCACCGTGCGGAGTTCCGATGGCCAAGACAATTTCGATGCAAGTGGCCATAAAGAACATCATTGGATATGTGTCGAACATGAGTTTGTTGCTGTCGGACGAGGAAGCAACAGCTTTGAAAAAGGAACAATCCGGAAAAGCAGTGGCTCTCATTAACAACTGCAAGATTGACCCTACCACCGCGCACGGAGACGGTGAGGAAGCGCTTACCCTGTTGACCGACCCAGGATGCCCTTGGTCGAAAGAAGAGAAAGCCCCTATCGTCTCTGCCATCAGGACGAAGGTCGAAGGCATTCGACAGAAGTCAAGCGACCAGCAGGACATCAACAACGTAGAGGAGTGGTATCCGGAATGGATTTGGGATTTGGCGAAGTCCCATTGTAACGTAGACAATGTCTTTGAGCACATCGCCGGTTACAGTGTAGGAACGCTGAAGTTGCGCAATCCCTCCGAGTTCGCCCGCAGGGACATCGTTGCACTAGTGTTCGCTGTTCGCGAGATCACTCCCACGAGCACTGACGCGATGGATCATATTGAACAAATCAGGAGGCACTTCGACGCTGCACGGACCTTGCACCAAGGGGCGAAGGGCCCAGCGGTGTATCCTTCCGATCCTGCTGTCTTCGCCAGAGCCGAACGTTTGTCCTCGCAAGATTGTCCTGTTCCCAGCAAGGTATCCAAGCATGCATTGACAGCCACCAAACTGGCGGTCAAATGCCGCAAGCCAAAGACTTCTACTGTGTCAGTTGAACCGAGCGTTCGTGCCAAGGGCAAGCAAGGTCAGGCAAGCCTCAAGGAGGAGGACGCTATGGAAACGCTTGCAGGTTATGTCATGGGTAAGATTAAAACAGACGATGTCATGCAGTTGCCGGGAGTAGCTCGTCTTTTGAAAGGCGAGCAGGCATCGACGGCGAGTGCGGCGACTGGTGTGAAGTCGGAGCCTTCAGGCGCTGCAACATATGAGCCCCTCTCACCTTCTGTTGCAGCCCCTTCAACTGAAACCCCTTCAGCTTCTGTTCCTGCATCGAGTGTTGGCGACCTCGAGAAGCTTCGCGAGATGACGAGGCTCAAGTTTGAGAAGTTGGGCATGGAGCTCGATGACGAAGGTCGCGCCATTGGCAATGTCGGAGGAACGACTTCGGGAAATAGACGAAAGACTTCGGTAAAGAAACGACCAGCAGCGTTGAAGCGACCGGCAGCAGCTTGCTCTGCTTCAGACGAGGACGAGGATGAGTCGGTTGAGAGTGAAGGGGATGCTTCGCCTGCCCCTGCTTCGAAGCGTCCTTTGAAGCGTCCTGCCTCATCACAGAAGCAGTCGTTGCCTAAAGGGTGGTCCTTCGAAATGAAGGTTTGCCAGGGCGGGGAGCGGTCTTATCCTGTGTGGACTTCCCCAAGCGGCAAGCGGGTGCGATCGTGGACAGGAGTCCGGAAGATGCTCGGCAAGAAGTGATGGAACAGTATGTCGACATCATGCAATAGGTGTTGGCGATTCCGGCTGACAGGGTGTATCGTTGGTCCGAATCCGGGAAGTGAACCATCCGCCTGCGAACGCATAGCAAAATCGAAAAAGAATGTAGCATCTCTGTATCTGGTTTGCATAATTGTATGACTGGTTCATCTGCGTATCATTTGTGTCTTCTGTCAATTCGATTGTTTCCTTCAGTCTTATCAGTCTTGTTGCATATCTACGTATTCTGTCAATTCGATTGTTTCCTTCAGTCTTATCAGTCTTGTTGTGTATGTAGGTCTTCTGTATTCTGTCATTTGTATCATCATTCGGTCTCATCATTCAGTCTTGTTGCAACTCAAGATCTTCATCTGTGTATCATTTGTGTATTCTGTCTTCTGTCATCTGTATCATCCTGTATCATCATTCAGTCTTGTTGCAGATCAAGATCTTCATCTGTGTATCATTTGCGTCTTCTGTCATTTGTATCATCATGCAAGATCAATGTAGTCTTATCAGTCTTGTTGCAGATCAAGGTTTTGCTCACAGCGCTGTTTCGTGTCCTTCGTCGGGGGCCACAACGATGCCACCAAAGAAGCGTTCCAAGACAGATGCTTCTTCGGCTGGGCCACCAGCAAGTACCATAAACACAGGCGAACTATTGAAGACAGGGGTTTCGAAATCAGGATTGAAGCAGATCCTCGATTCGTTGCACACCACGGGTCACCTGAATGTGACGCTGTCCGCGAACGCCATTAAAAGGAAAGTCGCACATCATTCGAAGGTGGACACACCCCACGGAAAAGTAATCCAGTCAATGCAGGTCGGAGGGAAAAGGCTCGAATACATTCATCCTGCAGCCCTTCTCTTCTACCTATGCACGATAAGTGATGCTTTCCGTTCAGCGATGCATTCGGCCAAGGCGGAAGCTACCGACGGCCGCTGCCAAATAGTCATTTACAGTGACGCTGCGACACCGGGCAATGCATTTCGCCCTGACAAGGGCCGGAAGTACGAAGCATTCTATTGGTGCCTTGGACATCGTTTTATAAAGTTGCCGAGAGTTGTAGTGTGTGTCGAGAGTTGGTTTTGGTGTCGCAGGTTGTTGTTGAGGTTTAGACGTTTAGACATTCAAGATGTCTGTAGACATTGGTGATATAGCACCTTGGTTGTCGAGGGTTGCAGGTGTTAAGTATATCCTAGCTTGCGTTCATGTTTGCAGGTGTGTTCCAGAGTGGCCCGATCATATCTTGACGAGATCGTTATGTTGGGCCACGCTTTGTTTGGTGAGGTCTGTCATCGTCGACACGATGGCCGGTGGCTTGTCCCTCATCTTCACACACTTACTGCAATTGTTCGATGTCTTGATTGGGGGGATCCTTCTTCCTGGCGACGACGAACCTTTCATGTTCAGTGGAACCTTCGCAGGCGTACTCGCCGACCTTGTCGGCCATCAATCTCTGACGGCATGGAAGGGCCCCAACGCAGTGCGGGGTTGTGTGAACTGCGCAAACTTGTCCTGTCGACGAAATGGAGTGCGTACAGATTCGGAGATCGGTCTTGCAGAGCACGATGAACGGCGCTTCGTGCAATCCACAGACGAAGAGATATATCTTCTCATCGACAATCTGGCGACATTGGTGGAAGCAGGGGCACCGAAGATTGATAAATTACAGACAGAGATTGGGTTCAACCATGAACCTCTCGGCATCTTGTCGAACAAAGGTCTCCGTGCTAAGTATAGCCCGACCAAACATCAGCTCACCGATTGGATGCACACGTTTTGCCAGGATGGCGTGGCCAGTGCTGAGGTGGTTTTGCTCTTGGAACGCTTGTCCACGCAACACCAGCCTCCGATCACCAATCCCATGGTCCAAACGTTTCTTGAAGAGTGCGTGTTGCCTACCGAGCATGGAAAGACCGATGGGAAGTGGGTGGAACCGAAGCGGCTCAGGGGCAACTCGTTAAAGGCGTTTTCTTCCATGGTGCTGAGCATCGTGCCGTGCATCGCTCTCCTGCTACGAGTATACAATGTTGCTGCGCAGCTTCCTGAAGAGGTCGAGTGCTTCTTGATGTTGGACGCTATCTTCGGGATCTTGACGCTGGGCCCCCGCCGGAGCATGCAGTTCATCGACCGTTTGCATGACTTGGTCATTGCACACCACAGACTCTTCGCCAGGCTCTATGCCGACCACGTGAAACCAAAACTCCATCACACTCACCATGTGGTTTCTTCGATGCGGTGGCTCGGGTTCTCGTTGAATTGCTTTGTCACAGAGCGCAAGCATAAGTTCGTGAATCAATTGGCCCTGCACACCTTTCGATACTTCGAACACACTAGCTTGATGGATTGTCTGCATCAACAATGTGAGTACTTGTCCACAGGTCATGACCTCTTTGCTTCAGAGTTTTTGGTCCACCCGAAGGCCGTCCAGCAACATGCAGGCTTGGCAACTTCTTCGGTCGCTCTGTGTCATGTCGGACAGGTCCACAGCAAGGACGTCTTTTGCACGAAGGGCGGTGTCGTTGCCAAGGCAGAGAGTTTCTGGCAGCACTCCACAGGTTCTGTCTATGTGCGAGCCAGCAGCTTTCCATCTGTAGACACCGACTTCTCCGTCCGAGATACCCGCTCATCCACAGTGGTGCTTGTCGAGGCGTCCGAGATCTTGGATATATGCATATGGTGCTACATCCGGCCCAACATCATGATGGTCCGGCTTCCTCCGGCACTGCTTCTTTGATCCTCATCGCTTTGCTCTGCTCAATGCCCAGGAAGGATTTTATCCATATGCGTTGAGATTTGCTAGCAGCCTTTGTCCTTGAAGTTCAGCGGTTTCTTCGGAACAGCTTGCCAATGTCAAGAAACGCTTGTGGATTGTCTCGTGGTCCGTGTTCCCATTTTGTGTCATTGTGTGCGTTTTTGGAGCCATCGCATCTTCGGTGTTGCATGTTCTGCTGATCGTGCTGCTTCAGTCATGTCGTGTGTGTCTGGCACAGCAACCGCAGGACTTCCAGGACCGACTGTTGGCTCAAGCTTCCCCGCGGTGTGTCTCGCCTCCTTTGTCAGCATGGTCAGTATCCGTGCGCTGCGCTTCGTGTTGGAGTTCGTCGGTGAGAAGCATATGCGCAATTGGCTCACGGCCCATGTTCGTTTGGGCCGCTTGTCCTGGCAGGGCTCAGAGGTCTTCCCACCGGGCGAGGCAGCAGAGCTGAACGCGCGCTTGGAAAATCTTGAGGATGAGGTGCGTGTGCAGCGTGAGCAACAGGAGGAGGACGATCAGACTATGGCCGGCTTGCAATGGCTCATCGACCACCAGGATCTGTTTGACCAGCCCGACGATGTCTGAATTGCAACACTCAGAGCTACCCATGAGATCGCTTCCGGAATGTGAAAACATTGTAGAACTTCTCGTCTATAGACACATTTGTTGCGGAATGAGATATAATGTGTGTCGGTGAGAGAGGCGACATGTGTCCGTGAGAGATAGGTAGATGCAATGTGTCGGTGAGAGATACGAAATGTATCCGTGAGAGATAGACGACACGATCGCTTATGCGCAAGGACAACGGACATCAACTGTTGTGAATCAGCATTGCGGTTGCGACTCATGTTGACAAAGTATATTGTCGCTAGTATTGTTGTGCACTTCTATTGCCATGTGTCATTCGATGTAGTGTTTATGATATAATATCGTATAGACAAGAGACAAGACACTGCAACTTATAATACGCATTGTAGTATAAATATATAGATTCGTAAACAGAAAAGTTACGGAATGGCAAACCACTATCTAATGACTGATGACTAACTCTTTCGTTTTGGATCGACGTTACTCTGAAGTTAGGGGTCACGTTTGTTGGCCCAACAACGTGGCCCCTGTAAGTAAGTGCTTCGAATACCTCCAAAGAACTTATATAATGTCCAGCTCGA
>Ga0208128_1000947_pt1 | contig 11217 bp, 11 predicted proteins | sample ETNtaG_35_FD_185758 | JGI IMG/M metagenome (GOLD analysis project Ga0208128, IMG submission 185758) | Marine microbial and viral communities from oxygen minimum zone, Eastern Pacific Ocean - ETNP201306PF51B (SPAdes) (version 2) | ecosystem: Environmental > Aquatic > Marine > Oceanic ... | reverse complement strand
ACAAGCCGAGCAACTCTCCCCTGCCGACTCGAGAGTACTGTGGCGGCTCTCCCGTGCCTACTCCGAGTTGGGCAACCAAAAGTATCAGTCCCGGCAAAAGGGATCTGAAAAAGAGGCACATCTGCTTTTTCTACAAGCGGAAACGATGGCTAGAAAGAGTGTGGAAATTACGCCCAACGATAGTCAATGCCACCTCTGTTTATCGGTAGCGGTCGGTAACCGAACCCAGACTGAAGGAAACAAGAAAAAGATCGAGTTAGCAGTGGTGGTCAAAGATGCGGCTAACCGAGCGGTTGAACTGGATCCCGGTAACCACTATGCCCACTATATTCTGGCACGTTGGCATCATAGCCTCGCGAATGTCAGCGGTGTTCTGTCAGTGATGGCCAAGCTGATCTACGGTGGGCTGCCACCTGCCAGTAACCAACAAGCTATCCATCACTTTCAACAAGCCGCTAAACACAAGCCCGATAATATCACCTACCGACTCGAGTTTGCCCGGGCCGGCATAACGCTCAAAAGATGGCAACTAGCGCAACAGCAGCTAGACCAGATTCAATTGTTAGAGGCTAAAACATACGCTGACCGGCAGTTGAAAATCGAAGCTGAACAGATGCGCACCAAAGTCAGTAAACACACCAAATTTAAAACAGAGTAACCACGCTCGAAGAGTAGACTGTGTTTCTACCCCGGTTTTGGCTCCAATGTCTCTTAATCGCTGGCATCTGCTTCTATCCTCTAGCTTGTGGGCAAGATGATCGTCTGCTGATTAAAATTGGAGTCAACGTGCCTAAAACCACGGCTCCAACTTATACCCTGATGCGACAAGCTATGATCGATCAGGCTAACACCTACAACACCGAAAAACATCAGGATAGAATCGAGATCGTCTGGAACGGCGTTCAGGACGGTGAAGCAGGAAAAAACCCGGTGGCTATGGAGCGTCAGCAGGTCACTACTATGCTAAACCAAGGGGTTCAGGTATTGATTCTCAGTACAGTCGATTCCCGATCTGCTTACGCCATTTTACGGGAAGCCAAGAGCCCCAATCGACCGCGACCGGTCCCTGTCATCACGCTGGACACTATGCTAGGAAGTTCTCAGATCAGAGGTCATTTAGCTATTAATGAGATCCGGTTGGGTGAGATAGCCGCCAAATATGCGGTTGAACAGGTTGAAGGTCGCGGCAACATTTTGGTCTTAGAAGGACCGTTAGGATCGCCCTCTTTCCGTCAGCTTACCATCGGTATCTATCGAATTTTGGACCAATACCGGACCATCCGTGTACTATCTAAATCCTCATTAGCTAATACGAACGAGGGGCGTCGATTGACCAGCCAAATCATCAGAGACTACGCCCAGAACGTACAAGCAGTAATTTGCGTCAATAGCGATCTGGTCGTTGGAGCTGTCGAAAGTGTTAATCTGTACGGGATGGCCGAACAGATTGTCACCGTCGGTATTGGGGCTAGCCGTGTGGCTACAGCCCTGATTATCTCTGGTCAACACGACGCCGAAGTAGATCTACAACCCTATGAACGAGGGAAAATAGCACTTAAATTGGCACTTGACGCTTACTACGATAAACCGATAAAGACTGATCAAAACCAAACCCAATTTGGGCCTAGCCGCATCATCACTGCGGCCAACTATACCGACCTGGAAAAAATGTGGCCGAATTTAATCCGGGAGCAACAGAGCAGATAACCTCAATCATGCAGACGATACTACTCATCAAGTTCAATTCCATCTGCTTGTTATTGGCTTGCAGTATGTTATCGCCGCTGTTAGCAGACGACAAACCGCCGACCGTTGGCGATACCGCTCCCGATTTCCGGTTGCAAACGGCCGACGGTAAAACACATCAGCTCAAAAAATTGCGGGGATCGGTCGTCCTACTGATTGCCGGCAATCGCAAACTGCGGAAGGACGACGACCGGTGGGGCCGGGCAGTAACGGCCAATTTCAAAGGCCGGACCTCGATTTGTAGCTACATTCTGGGCGACATGCGGAACATCCCCAGGTTCATCTCCCGCAACTTCATCAAGAAGCAACTTCTAAAGAAACCGCCCCCAGTCCCTTTACTACTCGATTGGGAAGGCAAGGTGCATCAGTTGTACGGAGCGGAGTGCAGCAAACGCAAAAAACCAGGCCTATACCTAATCGACCAGCAGGGCAAGATCGTCTTTCATCAATATGCCCGGTTTGATCCCAAACTCTACCAGAAAATCCTCCAGATCATCAACGATTTGTTGCCACGCCCGTAATTAAATCGTGAACATATTTCGGTAAAAATTTCGGTAGTGCTAAATCATAGCTGATTTCCTGTCCAAATTATATTCTCCGATCAACCACTTCATGACTTCAAAATGATGTTTCCATTTCTTGGAAACAGAAGATGTCTTTCTGACAAATCTTCCTCATCTTAGTCGAATAATATTGTTACAGCCTTCAATCTAACTGGTTTCACAAAACAAATGCTCAATCTATACTAAATTTAACCTCAGATAATAAGACTTTGTCCCACCAGATAACCGACTATGGCGGTGCTGTATTCTGTATTAACGAACAGGGAATGGAAGTGGCTTATCTGGGTGAAGGCAGTGAAGGTGCGGGTTTAATCTCTTTACGAGATAAGAAAGGTAACGAATTCTTTAATACACTGCAAATTACTGAATGAGCCTAATTAGGAGGGTTAAATATCCAGTATCACTATCAAATAGCTCCCCCGCAGGTTAGTTAATTCTTTCCTCGGTAGCCTCTGTCACCGCAAGAATGCAAGAATTTGAACTTCATACTTATTTGTGGCTGAACGCCTCTTGAATTTTGCGCCGGATTTCTTGCGTTTAACAGTATAGCAAAAATAGTTGCCACGGACTATAATTGATACTGAATAATAGCATTAGACTCTCCAACCCGATGATTATTAAAATAACAGCACCGTGTGTTTGATCCTATTTGCTCACCGGGTACATCCTCGTTATCCGTTGATTTTGCTCGCTAACCGGGACGAAGTATATGCCAGGCCAACCATGCCTGCCTGTTTTTGGCCGAATGCACCTGATCTGCTGGCTGGTCGAGACCTGGTTGCCAACGGTACTTGGCTGGGTATTACCAAAAGTGGCCGTTGGGCGGCAGTTTCTAATTTTCGCCATCTCAAGACAGATCATCCAGTAGTGAAATCACGAGGTGAGCTGGTCGCCGATTTCTTGACCTCCACCACTCCAATTGACCTGTATGCCAAGCGACAACAAGCCGAGAATCACTGCTATAATGGATTTAATCTACTGTTGGGCGAAGTCGGTTCGTCACAGTCGAGTCTAACTTACCTAACCAACTACAATCAACAGATCTCCACTCTGCCCTCTGGTATTTATGGGGTGAGTAACCATCTGATCGATGCCGATTGGGAGAAAGTGGTCAAGGGTAAACAACAGTTAAAAACCTTGATTCGTGACGATGTGATTAAAGTAAATCTGCTATTGGAAATGATGCAACAGTATGGGCAGGTACCGGAAGAGGCGCTTTTTATTACCTCCGACCATTACGGTACTCGGTCCACTACGTTAATTTTAGTCGAGCAGACGGGTCGGGTTCTGTTTCTGGAACGAACCTACGATTCGGAAGATTTATCAACAGACCTCAATTATTCAGATGTTAATTTTCAATTTCAACTCAGTTTAGCCTAAATCAAATTGGAGTTATAGATGCCGTTTATTTCGACCGATCAACTGAAACAAATCGAACTGTTCCCACAAGCCGTGAGCGGTATTGTGGCGGGTGAAAACATTATGCTCTCTTTTTTGGAACTGGAACAGGATTGTGTGATCCCGGAACACAGTCACCCACACGAACAAGCTGGATTGATACTGTCAGGTAAACTACGGTTTCGGATTGCCGAGGAGGAGCGGGTAGTCGGCGCCGGAGACGCGTTTCTGATTCCAAAGAATCTGGTCCATTCTGGCCTGGTGATCGAAGGCCCGGTCAAGGTATTGGACATCTTTAGTCCGCTCCGTAAAGATTATCTCGATGCCTATAATCAGTACAGCCAGACTTCAGAGAAGACGGTCTGGCGGTCCTAGTTTGATCTTAGTGAAATAAGTGTAAAATAGGTCTATTTGATGGCAACGTTGTTTACTGCAGACCCATAACCACAAGACTTTAACCATCTCCCAGGAATTGGGCTTCTTAGTACCTGGCAGATCAGACAGGGTCGTTTTGGGGCAATTACCTTTGGTATATTAACCGCTAGTTAGTGGCAGTTCATTGAGCCTATATTTCACTTGCGGTCTTCAAAGCATCGTATTACTTATTCCGCAAGGCTTCAATCGGTGACATTTTCGCCGCCTGACTAGCAGGGTAGTAGCCAAACACAACGCCGACGATTACCCCTGCCAACACTGCGATCAGCATCGACTCTAAAGTAATTACCGAAGGCCATTCAAAGTCTAATCCACCAGCTAAAACTTCACGGCCTCCCCAACCACCGCCTTGATCACCTCCGTCTCCACCTGTCATTAAGTAACCAGCCCCCCAAGATGCCGCCTGACCAGCACCGGCTCCAATCATCAGCCCCAACCCGCTACCCAGTAGGCAGATCATGACCGATTCGGTCAGGAACTGCAACCGAATTTGATAGCCCTTGGCTCCCAAAGCCTTACGCAGACCAATCTCAGGTACACGTTCGTATACCGAAACCATCATAATGTTCAAAATGCCAATTCCACCCACAATCAGTGCGATTGATGATACGGCCAGCACAAATAACTCGATGATACTAAGAACTTGTTTAAATAAATTGATCTGTTCCTGGACGGATGAAATTTGATAAAATTGTTCTTCTCCATATCGCCAGCGGATAACCGTTTTGATCTCTTTGATGGCCTGGTCCAGGTGCGCTGGTGTTTGGGCCTGCACCAAAATAGCGTCGATCCGTTTTGATCGTTTTGAGCCCTGGTGATATTGTTTGGCCGTGGCGTGAGGGATATAGACAACATTATCCCGGTTGCCGCTTAATCCCACACCACCTCCCTGTTTTTCCATTACACCAACAATGGTATAACGATTACCGAAGATCTTTAGTTCCCAGCCAATGGGGTTGAATCCGTCAAACAGGTCTTTCATTATTTCGCTACCGACGACACAAACTTTATCCAGGAAATCGACATCGGTGTTGGACAAAAACCGACCATATTGTGTGGATAAGTTCTGCACCAAACCCGTTTCAGCTGAGGCCAACCCAATCTGAGCATATTTCTGCTTTCCGCCGACACGCAGACTCTCATTTCCCCAGGTTTCGGCCGGAACAGCCGTCCTAACCGATGGACATCGATTTTGGATAAAGTCCATGTCCGCTATGGTAAAGTATTTGTTACTGGTATTATGGTGCCATTTGCCGCTCTCCGCATCTTGAATCCATTCCGACCAACGGAGGTCAAAAGTACTACCAGCTTGATTCATTTCAACATCCAGCAACTGTTTGCCTCCGGCGGCTAGAGACATAATTAAGACCACGCCGGCCACGCCGGCCGTCACACCTAGAACTGTTAGGAAGGTCCGAAATTTATTGGCGCTTAAAATCCGCCAACAGATCAGGATGTTTTCACCTAACATTAATCTCGAATCTCGCCTTTGTTACTCAAACCGCATGGCCTCGGTAGGTTGTAGGCCAGCGGCTTTGTGGGCTGGATAGAGACCGGAACAGAGGCCAACAACCGTAGATACCAAGAAGGCTGCTAGAGCCGACTGGAAAGAGATGGCAAAGGGCCAAGAGCCGTCCTTGACTAGAAAGGTACTGATAGCCCAACTGGATACTAGAGAAATTGCACCGGCCAACATCGTACCGATAATACCGCCAATAATACACAGCGATATCGATTCCAGTAATAGCTGAAAGCGGATGTCGTTGGATGTAGCACCGACAGCTTTGCGCAACCCAAACTCAGGCGTTCTCTGGGTGACTGAAACCAGCATGATATTCATGGTGCCAATACCACCGACAAACAGAGAAATACTGGCGGCAAAACCCAACACTAGTTGAATGATCCGGCTGACCGTATCTATCTTACCCTGCTCCCGTACAGCACTATGAACTTTGAAATAGCGCAGGTTTTGGTCGCCAAACAGGCGCCGTAACATAAGTTTAGCTTCCGCTTCTGCTTGCGGCACTTGGCTGATCTCATGAGCGTGTGCCATCAGCATTAAATTCTGAAAGAATCTTTTGCCAAAATAAACGGCTAATGTTGTCGCTGGAATTAAAACAAGTTCATCAACTAACCAACCCATCTGCTTGGTATAGGCAGTACCTTTCTCTTCCAGTATACCGACCACCGTAAACCGTATTTTTAAGGGGGCAGAAGCTGCTCCTAACCATTCTGCTGTTCCTGCGTCTTCAAATGAAACCTGGACCTCTTTCCCAATTGGATTCGAATTGCCAAACAGATGGCGACTTGCATCTTTACCTAAGACACAGACTCTGGTTGCCTGATCCATATCATCAGGGTTAATAAACCGTCCAGATACTGGTTCCCAATTCCAGACTTGATGCAACGAAGGGGTTGTTCCGAGAATACCACCACCGCGAGACCTTCCCTGGTGAGACATCCTTATGCCGAATGAAAATAACAGACCAGACGCACTCCTAATCGAAGGGCAATTTTGCACAATTGCGTCCATCTCATCCAACCATAAGTTGCCCTGGAATGGATTTTCCATCCAGCGATTGCCCGATTCATGCCGGACGTGGCTAGGTCGTTCTATTGAAAATATGGTTGCGCCAACGAAACGATCCAGTTCATGGGAGACGAAAGTGCTAATGCTTCCACCGAGGGAGACGGTGAAAACAACGGCGCCAATTCCAATCACAATTCCCAATGTGGTCAGCAAGGAGCGGAACTTGTTCCGATTAAGGGCCTCCAGAGCCATCGGTAAGTTAGCAACAAATTTCATCGGTTCTGCATATGTCTCATCATCAGGTATTCAGATGAATGTGCATATAGCTAGCCAGAGATTGCTGCAAGTTACGAATGGCTTTGAACAAGTGGGCTTTGACACTGCCTATCCGTATCTTCAGCATCTCAGCGATTCTAGACAGCGGTAGATGTTGATAATAGCGAAGGGCAAATACCTGCTGTTGTCGGAACGACAGTTTTGCAACCGCCTGATTGATACGGTCCGTTATTTCACTGACTTCGGCTTGACTGTATATTTGGTTGTCACTCAACCGTGGATGGAGCAGAGAATCGTCACGGGGAAAATCATCGAAAAATACGTATTCCGACCGACTCCTTTGGCTTCGTACATAGTCGATACCGGCGTTATGAGCGATCCGGTATAACCAGGTATAAAACGTTGACGAACTGCGGAATTGAGATAAGCCGGAATAGGCTTTAAGAAAAATTTCTTGGGAGAGATCTTCAGCCTCATCGACATGTCGAGTAAAGCTATAAGCGATCTCATAGACCTTGCGCTGGTATTTTTGAGCCAGTAGGCCAAAGGCTTCCAAGTATCCCGCTTGGGATTGCTCAATCAGTAGTTGATCCGATTCATTAGACGGCTTCCACTCTTCTCCATTTTGAGTTTGCAGTCTCTGCTCACGGTCTAAATCAGTTTTTAATGACATCCCTTTTATCTCTTGTCCTAAATTCAAGTATAGTACTTACGCATTGACAGCCAGCTAAAATTATAGGTTGAGATATGTTCATTATACGTTGGGGTTATCCTTTTGATTATTTGAAGAACTGAGAAAAATCAACGGAAGGAAAAGCCCGCATAATTCTTTTCTGTTCTCCACGGTCAAGTTGGCGAAATTGGCGGATCATTTCGCCCTTCTCTTTAGCAGAAGCATTTTCCCATCTACGGCTTATCTCCTTTGCTTCAGCCGGTGTAATCTCTCCCGATTTCCCTCTGTTCTTGTCATTCCCACGTCGCCGTTCTTTTCCACTACGATATTTGGCCCCTTCCTCAGTCTTCTCGTCCCTACCCCGCTTTTCTCCACCGGTACTCAAAAACTGGAGATTATTCAATTTAAGAGCAATCAGTTTTCCTTCAAGACTAAGGCTCACTTGGTTGGTTTCAATTTTCTCTACTTTAGTCAACTGAAGTTTGTCACCAACACCAAGATAATAAATTTGGCTGGAACGGCTCTCTTTGATCATAGCTTTAGCCGGACCTTGCGCCGGAATCTTAGTGGCCATTAACTGGTATTTCGGCCTGGTATCCGGCGGTCGCCAGCCTAATGGTCGAAACAGACTGCAGTCGACAATAACTTTATAAAAGGCCTGATCAGAGTCAGTCATCTTTAACCGATTGCCGGTCGAACGATCTACCTGTGAACGCACCAGAGCAGGCAGAAGTAGCAGAAGTAATAGAAAAGCTAGAACATCGTGTTTTAGTCTATGCATGAACATGATCTCTCGTCTGGGTCTTTGGGAGAAGTAAACAAAAAAGGTTCTCGGGGAAGCTAAAGGCGCGATCTACAACTAATGGAAGTTCACTTGGAACTATCGGACGGTTCTCTACGGCTAAAACCAGAAGAACCGTAGCAGTCCAAGCCACTAAATGGCGAGGCTGAAAGCAGTCTTGGTGATCGACAGTTGCCACAGTAGTAAAAGGAATGCACCAGTACCACTAACATTGTCACTTTCATTACTCATTTACCTTAAGTTTATAAGTATCGGTGAAGGTAAAGTTACGGTTTGTCAGGTAGTTAATTTTCCTCAAGTCGGTCAATGACATGCTTTGCCCACCGAATGTATACTTGATACATCTCTATGCCATGCTCTATAGCAAATGCGTCATATGGAGATTCCGTTGTTCTTGCGGTATCCAGATGCTCTTGAAGAGAAGGAATATAGCTTTTAAGCTGCATGAGGAGTTCTTTAAGATAAGACAACGTCTTTTCACGCCCAAGTATGTTACCCATAAAAGTAAAACGCAGCACTAAATCGTCCCTGCGCCGTATAACATCATCCTGGGTGACAGGCTGCTCCAACCATTGTTCCAACAGTTGCCGGCCGTCTTTTGTTAATGTGTAGACTCGTTTTGGCCGAAGTGTGTCTTGTCCCTCAACAATTCCTTTGATCAGTCCAGAATTTTCCAAGCGCTGGAGTGCGGGATAGATTGCCCCTGGACTGCTACTGAAGTGCCACATTGGTGTGGTGGTAAAAACTTTCCGCAGATCATAGCCTGTCATTGGCCTCTGAGATATTAATCCGAGAGTTGCCAAAGTGAGTACTGACTGAATAGTGCTTTCTGGCATAATACTTATATAATAATACGTTTCGTACTAAAAGTCAAGAATAAACCCTCCCTTTGGCCTTGGAACGAAATAACCTTCCAAGTCGTATCGCCAGGCTAAGAATTCTACCGATATTGGTCACCGCTGACACGCCGGCTCGTCAAACAGCCCTGCGATAATCATCAGGTCAAAAATATTGGCTATATTATCTCAATTGACATCACCTGTTAGCTTGACCTCGCCAGTGGCCGTAACAGTTGTCTGGACAGGAATAACTATTGTGAGAGTCAAGCTAATTGAATTGTCAGTTACGGACAGAACCTTGATTGCCGCGTAATCGTAGTCAGGGCCACAAAGTATCAACGGCCTAGAGTTGAATTTGACTGAGCGGAATCCCGCTCATAAACATACGAGCTGGATGATATTCCTCTTGATACTCTGTCAGACCGCACAGCCAATTCCAGGTATGTTCACCTCTTCGCCTGTCCCGGTAAGACTCGACTTCAGTGACATAGTGGTGCCGACCGGAATGTTGGTATGTTGGAGGTTCATCTGATTCTCGTACCCAATCCCTTTTGGGTGGTTGTGTGCGAAAAAAAGAAAACTTAATCATACTCCGCCGTGTGTGGTTGATTTTTGGTCCGGCTTTATGCCAGATGCCGTAGTGTGTCATGGCCACTGTACCGGCTGGAACGGTGATCGATATTTGTCCAGAGATATTGCCGTAATGGGCGATGGCTTCCCGGTCGACTAACCGTTGGTGAGAGCCGGGGACTATCATGGTAGCCCCATCCTCAATTTCAACTGCTTGTGGATAGTAGTAGCACTGCAGGTGGGTAATGCCGTAACCGAGTTCGCTCAATCCATCAGAATGCAAAGTTTGACCTCGGTGTGGATGCTCAAAGAGATGGTTGTGCGCCGAAGTCGGTACGGTAAAGTCTGCGCCTAATAACGATCGGGCAACTCCTGACACCTCTGGATGCAACAGCACGTTTTGGCGGAAGGGCTTACTTTGTATAAAGTCGGTCAAGTGCCCGGGGGGTAGTATCAGACATTCAGCGTTGAAGTCCTCTGCTACAACGGATTCCAGGATAATGTAACCGTTGTGGATAAAGTCGAATACCTGTTTATCGTTTAACGTTGGTTGAATGTCAAGCATCTGTTGATATCTTCTAAGTGAATTTTTCCAAAATAAACTCGAAAGCGAGGTAGTTGTTATCGATATCCGAAAATGGGAAATTTTCCGGTCGTGGGAACTGGAGGATGCGCCAACCATCACCAACAGCTTCCAGTACCGATCTGTATGGTGGATGCTGAGAGGGCAGTTCTGGTTCGTCGTCTCGATACGGATCGTAAATCGACCAGCCCGATAGAGGCGACCGCATGTTGGTTGATTTGGAGTAGAGATACATAATAGTCTGGTTTCGACGGTGGTTCGATGTCGTGAGTAGTGCTTCGAGTTGGTCTAAATCTACCGCCTGGAGTTGCCCGTTCTCCAGTTTTTGACGGCATTGACTCAGGTGATTTTTAATTTTGGTGTCCATAGTTAGCTAACTCCCGCAACCTGAATTCAGGTCTGACGAATCTAAAATTTGATGAGGCTATTTCAGTATACTACCGACTACTAATGAACGCAAGATGACGATAAGAAAGAGGATTGCCAATTCTCAAACAGAACGGGTACTTACCACCAGGCAACATCCTGACCTGGGCTGAGATAGCCTATTTTATACAGGTTTATATAGGTCTTTGATCGAGGCCACACACAATTTGCCGATTATTGGTACCGAGTTAGCCATCATCAAACGGTCAACGGAGATTGCTGGCAACTTACACCAGACTTTGATCAGTTTATTCGACACTCAAAGGTAGATGGGCTCTACTCTAAAGCTTAATGGGTGGACCGGTCTGCTTCTCAGAGATCACTCTACGACACATGTTCGCTTATGACGGTGGAACTACACAGGAATTGGCAGCAG
>Ga0208128_1000942_pt1 | contig 11264 bp, 7 predicted proteins | sample ETNtaG_35_FD_185758 | JGI IMG/M metagenome (GOLD analysis project Ga0208128, IMG submission 185758) | Marine microbial and viral communities from oxygen minimum zone, Eastern Pacific Ocean - ETNP201306PF51B (SPAdes) (version 2) | ecosystem: Environmental > Aquatic > Marine > Oceanic ... | reverse complement strand
TTGCAATGAAGTGTCTATCAGCCTTTGAAAAAAAGCAGTTTATTATCAGTGAAGTGGAAACAGATTACTTTTTGCAACGACTAAATTTTTGTCTAGAAAAGGTGCTTTAAATATGGCAGGTAAAATGTTTACAAGAATTGCTGGTGAATAATGCTCAACATCATTGTCACTAATTGAATCAAGAAGGTATCAACACCGATTTCTCGATTCGCTGCTAGGGGGTACTTTCCGGTGGATCTGAGTAGGAGCATTTGTACAATTGTTTGTTTCTCGGCTCGCCAAGCCTGTAGGCATAGTAGAGGGTTAGCAGCCCAAAGAGAATCGAGATTAGAAAGTTAGTTTGAAAAGACATCCGTTCAGCAATGAAACCACCCAATAAAGGGAAAATGGCTGTTGGAGCAAGCATCATGTCCATAAAAGCGATGTAAGATGGACGACGATCTTCAGGTGCAATCTCCAGTAGGTAGTTCATCCTACCGATCATGAATCCACCGTTAGTAGTGGTAAAAATAGCGTGAGCTAAAATCAAGCAAGCTAAGGCTGGCGTAATGAAACCGAGTTGAGTTTCCCAACCGATAGTGGCCGATAACGACCTAACCAGATAGGTGGAAACTAAAACCAAAAGCGGGGAAACCGAAAACAGGAACGTATTGACGATGATTAACAGGCGATTCCCATAGCGATCACCGATATAACTCCAGAGAAAGTTGATTGGCAGTGTTAGACCGGCCGAGAGGATAACCAGGTTACCGAGAAAAGCTGGTCGAATGGATAAGATCTGGATAGCGAAGGAGGCATAAACTACTGGCCCGACCAGTGCCATAGCTTGAACAAGGTTACTCAGATATAGAAACCGGAAGTTGGCATCGATCTTGAATATGCCGATTCCTCGCTGAATATGTTGTTGAATAGGAATCCTCTTCAGGTATGCTAATCCAGCCGGTTCGTACACGAAACCGAAGCTAAGTAGGCAGCAAGCTAGAAAAAATGCTGCAGTGGTATAAAGAACTGCGTAATTATGAGGGAACACCAAACCATTTCCCCCGAGAATATGCCTGATATAAAAGCCGCTGGCAATACCAACGATGCCACCGAAAAAACCGCGTAACCCCATCAATTGACCTCGTTGGCCGATAGAAATAGTTTTGGCGATTATTTCGTTGAAGCCGATACTGCTCGAGCCGATACCCGCTGCATAGAGTCCCAACAAGATCATAAAGATCCAGACCAGTAAGGTGGGAGCGGTTGTGCCAAGATGGTAAGTTGATAGCGCTATTAAGGCTAAAATCAGCACTCGAAACAAACCGCCACCAATATAGAACGGTTTTTTATGTGTCCAGGTCTCGGCTATATTTGAAATCACCAAGTGAGATAGAAACTGCCCCAGACGCATAATAGCCAGCGGAAGCGTGGCTAAAATAACCGAGTCTTTTAGTTGAAGGAGAAAAGCGGATAAGACCAGTTCAGGTTGGATAGTAACGGTGACGACGGCCCACAATGCCCCATTGAGAATACCCAGAACGAAGGCCCGTTGATCGGTCTGGTTAGAGATAGACACTGGTCGAAATACCGATGGTCAGATAGCTTTGGGGAGGGATGTTCGAGCCTACAGATCTACTCTTCAAGTTGTGGCAATTTGTAATCGCCAAGATGTCTTCCGTTGGAGTTCTTTTACACAAAGGCACTGATTATACCATTTCTCTACCCGGCTTTAACTGGTATTTATACCTTGAGGATCGGCAGAAGAAAGAGGTCGTTAATCGATGAAGTCGTATTTCGAGAGGAGATAATTGTCCCCAAGCGGTTTTCTCTCGACAGCCTTCTGTAATATGAGTTCGATATAAACAAGGGACTCCATCTGGTATAATGAATTAATGCAAAGGCAACAGAGGAATTCCCAATAAACATTAGGCCTTCTCCAGCCCCACCACCTGAAGTTGGGTTATTCGATGGGTTGAGGACATACCTTAATTTTCAAGGCCTAATATTCTTAAGTTATAACCCTCATCTGGTTAGTTGTAACCGGCCGGTGGAACTGATACGCAGTACCCGGCTACCGTTGTGTGCCTGCTCTATCCAGCTGAAAATGGAAATGTAGCAGAATTTTTGAAGTATGATTGGCCTTCTCAACCTTTGATCAGCTGATTAGCAAAACGGGTACCGCAACGAAACTCCTATGATAAGCGATGAACTGAATGGCCGCGGATAATCACCCGTTTTCCCGTCAGACGCTAATCCTGCCCGTTTATTTACCTACTTTTCTCCTCTCTTTTGGTCAAGGCGTTGTTAACCCGACGCTTAGCCTCTACGTTAAATCGTTCGATCTGTCCTACGCGATGACCATGTTTGTTATTGCTACTGCCGTGTTCGGAAACGTTCCGGCTGGAATACTGCTGGCCAAAATAGGACAGAAGCGGGCGATGATCATCGGAACCGCCATCCTCGCTCTGTCTAGAATTGGCGTCGGTTTAGCCGTAAACGTGATTCAACTGGTAACTTTTCAACTTATTGGTGGGATCGGTGTTGCGTTGTGGTCTCTCTCCAGGCATGCATACATGACCCAAATGATCCCTATCACTGAGCGTGGTCGTTCACTGGCTATCTTCGGTGGCATCAATCGGATTGCATCCTTTTCTGGACAGTTAGTGGTTATTTTTCTAGGACAGAGCCTTCGTTTACCCTTTTTTATCTACGCGGGATCTGCCATTATTACCTCCGGCCTGTGTATCTTTTTCGTTCGTGATCACCGGGTTGCAATAGCGGATCTTTCTAATACAGAAGATCCGCAGATGTCAGCATTAAAAAAGTTGCTGAATCTACTCCAGGAGAATTACAAGATCTTAGCCACGGCAGGATTAGCCCAGGTCTGCATTCAAACCATTCGGCGGGGTCGGACACTGATGGTGCCGCTATTCGCTAGCAGCGTGGTCGGGTTATCCTCCAAACAGGTACGGCAAGTAGTCGCCATCTCCTCTGCTGTCGATATGCTAATTTTTCCGCTGGCTGGATCTTTGATGGATACATATGGACGAAAATCGGCGATGATACCCGGTTTTACAATTTTCGCTACTGGGATTTTGATGATGGCGCAGACAAATAATTTTTTACCCCTGTTATTCGCAACAGTTGTGATGGGTGTCGGCAACGGCTTGTGTTCGGGAACAATGATGACCTTAGGGTCCGACTTGGCACCTCGTAATAATATTAGCAGTTTTTTAAGCCTGTGGCGGATAACCGGCGACATCGGTGGTAATGCGGGACCATTTGTCGTGGGCGGTATTGCTGATATTTGGGAACTTAAAACCTCGGTTGTAGTTTTGTCTGGAATCGGCTACTTGGCAGTGGTAATTTTCTGGGGCCTGGTTCCAGAGACACTACCTGGCCGGATAGTAAATAGTAGAGACTAAATAGATAAATCCCGCTAAAATCTAGCTTGCAGAATGTAAGCGTCTAAAGTACATTAAAGGGATTAAACAGTGGACAACTTGAAAATGAGACTGGCAATCCAAACTCTGGGTGTGGTTTGGTTATTTACGACCTGTCAAACCGTGGCACAAGACTATTTCCCAATCAGCGTCGGTAATCAATGGGTGTTCCGTAGCCGCGACGGAAACGATGAACGATTGATTGAAATCTTAACTGCTGACCAAGGACTACAGGTTAATAGCAACGGTAAAGGTCCCAAACGACTAAAGAACTTGGATTCAGAGATGGTCGCCGTCTACGATCAAATTAACTTTAGATCTCATTTCGTCGTCAGGAGAAAGGGAAGTTGGTATCAGTTGGCCCGAATTCAATACAAGAAACGGAAAAATGGTATGGTCCAATCGATAACCTATATCTACCCGGCCGACCAATTTTTTGTGCCGAAACAGATGAGAGTCGAAAAAAAGTGGACTATTTCCGGTCAGCCGTTTCGTCGCCGAAAAGTTGATGACGAGGTATTGACTATCAACTTCAAAGTGGTCAGCATGGCAAACTTCAAGGTCAAGGCAGGTCACTTCCGGCGAGTTTTGCGGATCTCCGAAGAGTCAGAGCACCAAAGAAAAGATCGAAAGAACACAACCTTGGGGGATCTCTGGCTGGCCCCTAATATTGGACCCGTTCGCTTGAAGACGGTTAATGAAGAGGTGTTTGAGTTAGTTAGGTATAGCCTGACACTGGACGTAAAGATGACAGATCAGTTACTATCGCTACATTGGGGCTCGATCAAGAAATTGAGAGAGAAATAGCCGATGATTCAAATTGGAATGGGACAAATGACCGTTTCCGGGGGTGAGGTCGATAAAAATCTGGCGCAAGCGACCCGATTTATTACCGCGGCGGCGCAGCAGGAGTGCGATTTTATTCTCCTGCCCGAATGTCTGGATACGGGCTGGACACATCCAAGTGCTGTCGATTCGGCTCAACCGATCCCCGGTATAACTAGTGAAATCCTCTGCCAGTCAGCTGTTGAGAATCAAATTTATGTGGTAGCCGGTATCACCGAGCGGAACGATGAACAGATCTACAATGCGGCTATTCTGATTGATCCAACGGGTGAAATTTTGCTCAAACACCGGAAAATCAATATCCTGGATATCGCACAAGACCTATATAGCGTCGGCAATAGATTGGAGGTCGCAGAGACTCCATTGGGCAAGATCGGGCTCAATATCTGTGCCGATAACTTTCCCGATACCGCCTATTATGGGCAGGCACTGGCAGGGATGGGAGCGCAACTGATTTTATCTCCTTGTGCCTGGGCGGTCGATCGAGATCACGATAACCAGCGAGATCCGTATGGAAGTCTCTGGCTCAACGCTTATACCCGGTTAGCATTAGATCATCGAGTTGCAGTTGTCGGGGTGAGCAACGTCGGTTGGATCACCGACGGGCCGTGGCAAGGCAGAAAATGTATCGGTTGTTCGCTGGCCGTCGATCAAGAAGGTAAAGTTATCAAGCAAGTAGACTACGGCGAAACGGCTGAAAGATTGGAAGTTATTGAGTTAGAGATCTAAAGAGATTTCAAAAGAGTTGAAGGAAAAACTGCCGTCTGATAGAATAGGCTGTGTTGCTGAATCACGGTATATGTTGAGGAATCGAATTTGAAACTGAACCAATTAAAAGGGAAAATCGTCGGTGCTGCGGTCTCTGGCGGATTGGATAGTTGTACCATCACCCGCTGGCTGGTTGACCAAGGGGTAAATGTCGTCTGTTTTACAGCTGACCTTGGTCAACCGGACGAAAAAGATATGAATGAGGTTAGACAACGCATGTTGGCCTCCGGCGCCAAAGAAGCAATTTTGGTTTCAGCCGCATCAGACCTTGCCGAGGCTGGACTGCAGGTGATTCAGTCTCAGGCTACCTACGAAGGTGGATATTGGAACACGACTGGAATTGCCAGGCACATCACGGTGGCCGTCCTCTTGGCGGAGATGAAAAAACAGGGAATCCGTATTCTGGCGCACGGTGCGACCGGTAGAGGCAACGATCAGGTTCGATTTCAACTGGCTACCAACATGCTAGACCCCACTTTTGAAGTTTACGCTCCCTGGCGAGACGAATCTTTTCTGCAGCGATTCGGAGGGCGGAAAGAGATGATCGATTTCTGTAACACCCACAATCTGCCCATCACCGCCACGCATGAAAAGCCTTATTCTACCGATGCCAATTTACTCGGACTGACCCACGAAGCCGGTAGATTAGAGTCACTTAAGACACCGGCCAGTTTCATTACTCCCGGCATGGGTGTACATCCGACCGAGGCACCAGACGAAACCGAGTATTTCACTGTTCGTTTTGACCGAGGCCGTCCCATCGAGATCAACGGCAGTCCGACCACACCTCTGGACGCCTTTCAGCAAGCGAACCTGATCGGTGGTCGAAACGGTATTGGTATCGGTATCCATGTGGTTGAGAATCGATTTGTGGGCATTAAGAGCCGAGGTGTTTATGAGTCTCCGGGGATGGAACTCCTCGGTCGCTGTTACGAATATCTGCTTCAACTGGTGCTGGATCGACGAGCACGCAGGGTCTTCGATCGACTCTCTGATATTGTCGCTGAACAGATTTACGAAGGTTACTGGTTCGATCCAGCCACCCAAAGCCAATTGGCCTCTATTCAACCCTTTACTCAACTAGCTACGGGTGAAATTACGGTTGCTTTGTATCGAGGTAATATCTCGTTTCATGCTGCAACATCGGTTCCTCATTCACTCTATTCTGAAGAGACGGCCTCTATGGAAGACATCGGCGACTTCAATCACGCCGATTCAGAGGGATTCCTTTCGGTTTTGGGGGTCAGCGCTCGAGCCCTGGCTGTTTCAAACCAAATCGAGGACTGAGACGGATGTTATTCCCCAATTCTCATTCCGGCTCGCTTACGTCAGAAGAGGTGCTGCTTTAATGTCAGAACAGTTTGGTCATCGACTCGTACTGGTTGGGTGGCGATCTTATTTGGTGCAATTTTGTTTGCTATTGAGTTGGGCTTTACTGCTAACCGGTTGTGGAGAAGAGGGGTTATGGGACCCGATTGACGAATCTAAGTTTAAAGCCCCCAGTTCCGATGGATTGCATGCGCCCGAGTTCCCTACACCGACAAGAGGTAAATGGACCTACCAAAATGTGGATCTTCCTGAAGAGAGTCATCAGATCTCCATCGATGACGAAACCCGTTTTGATGCCGGCTTTACCTTTCGCCAGATGTCATCACGGTATATTGATGCCAATAATCCGGGGGGGGAACTTTATCTATTTAGTATGGAAGAGGAATTTGACCGTATCTTGGATGAGTTATCGGGGATCGTACTCCCGGACTTTGATGAAGATAAAAAAGAGGAAGAACTAACCAAGGAGCAACTAGGGCAGTTGGATATCAAGCTAGAGTTGGAAGAGCTGATCAAAGGTGTTTTTAAGCGCAATCAGGTTAAGCTACCCGCATCACTAGTCATTAAAAAATCCGATACGCCGGCGGTAAAGCAAACGGCTGGGGATTGGTTGATTCAGGATATTTTTAGCCCTTACATTATTCGGCGCGAAAACAACAGACTATCCGTCTATACTCGTAAGGCAACCAGCCATCTATCCGCTAATGGTTACTATTTTAGACAGAACGGCGATTTCTTGCCAATTGGGATTCCAATTTACGCTACATTTTTCTCTAAATCTGCAACTAAACTTGAGGAGCGTGCATTCGACCTCTTCTTTGGTAAAGCATTGCCCCCCATTATGCACCAGGTTCATCCGACCTTTCGTAAGCTGTGGGTCTTTCCTCTAAAGTCTGGGGTCGAGTGGACCGTCTTCGAGAAGACAAAAAGCCCAACAGTAAGAATTAAGCGGAAGGTTATCCAAGACCAGGTTCAGATTACCGTACCTGCGGGTAGCTTCACAGGTGGCTATCTGGTAGAGGAAATTATCGAAGGCAAAGAGGAGTTTTCGTTGATAACAAATCCTGAACAGGATGATCCGGAACGAGGTCAGGATCCGGATGCGGAAGAGGAAAAGCCAAAAACTGCAGCCAAAGCAACTAAACTCTTGCCGGCTGCCAGATATTGGGTGGTACCAAACGTGGGTATCGTCAAACACCAATATTTTCCCAAAGCCGATCAGCCTGTAACCTACGAACTTAAGTCCTACCGGCTTTAACCGGTCAACACTAACCACCGATAGTTTAGAATTTAGCCCTTTTGGTTCCGGTTAGCCACCAGGCTCTCGATGCCCATCAGTGCCAGTGCTAACACCAATAACTCGCCCCAAATCTCCCGACCTGTTCGTAACGTATTGAGCTTCTGGTCTAACTCTTCTTGACTATCAACCGTATGGGCTGAGAGCAGAACCCCGGCTCGTTCCAAATTAATCGGTCGTAAATCCGATTCTGATGAGTCCAAGTTGACGGCCAAAAACTGGCGCTGTTTATCCTCATTACCGTAGATATCGATCTGATAGATGCCCGGCTGATCCGTACCAGCAAAAGCGATATGCCGGTCCTGATCCAATTGGATAGATTTAGAGGGTTGGCCATCAGGAGGACCTATTTCCACTCGATCCACCAACTCCCTTAAATGTATTGAGAGTGGTTGACCTACGGTCAGCTGTCGATTCATAGCTACCTGTCTCGACTTCGCATAGAGAACCGATTGCTGAAGTAACGGCAAAAAATAAGGCGTCACCAATAAATCTGCATCAGTCAGGGTTTTGCCCGATGCGTTGAATATCAGCACGGTTCCATTTTCGATTCGGTACTCAACCAGAAACGGAATCTGGTTTTGAAACTGCGCTAATACCTTTGCCGTCGATTCGACACTCATCTCCAGGCCCCGGAAAAACCTGGGTGCTGAATCTCCAATAAAGGCGGTCTCTTCAAAAGGATCGAAGATTACGTGCTGCGGGTCGGACAGTGTAATTTGGGTCGGTGGGTTCCAAATTACATTTTCTCCTAATGTGATCCCTAGCCAGTCTCTCAAGTTTTGGTTAGTCTGTACCGGTTTAACGAGATCCATGCCCGCAAAAAGGATTAAACTTTTACCCGCCCGTAAGAAGGTCTGAATCTGCTGAATCGTGTCGGACGAAAAGGTCTCTAAGTCAGAGAGCAATAGGATATCCCAATCTTCAACCGAAACTGTGGAGATCTCACTGGGGGAGATAGCACCGGGGGAGATGGTCGCCGAAGTTTGAAAGCTGGGGTCTAAACCGGCTTGGTCACCGGCCGACGAACTTGGATTCAGTGCCGCCAACAGATAGAATGGAGCGTCGGTCACACAGAGCGTTTTTATGTCGCCGTAGGCCTCAAAGACAAAGTATCGCCGATTATCCGCTTCCAGTCGATCCATTGGTAACTGCAGGTGGCCGATGTGGGAGCCAACTATCTGGAATTGGTGGCTAAAGCTAACTGAGAGATCTGTTTCTAACTGAGCGGGTAGTTGAATTGATCGTCGTTTGAGATCGTTGAAAAATACCTGAACTAAAGTTTGATTTAGAGGTGCATTAGTATAGTTTCCGATTTCGACTTCGATCTGCACTGGCAAATGCGTGCCGATCAATGGTCTAGAGGCTTGGATCGAAGTAATTCCGGCATTTTCGGCAACTTGATCGCCAATCGGCAAAATAAAAATCTTGGCTCCAGAACGGTTAGGGATAGGAGTTGTGCCTTTCCAACCCGCTAGATCAGTGATGAGGTAGATCTCCTGATTCAGGTTGTCAGCCCCGGTTAAGATCTCGTGTGCTAGATTCACACTCGCGACAATATTTGTACCGCGATAGGTTAGCTTCGCTTGCTGGATGGCTGTCCGAACCAGGTCTAGATCCGGGGTTAGTTTTCTGATAACGGGATCGGCAATATCGGACATCAGAATCAGGGCGGACTGATCGCCACTTTGCAGGGATGACAGGACTTCGGTGGCTTTGTTTCGGGCTAACTCAAACCGCTGGCCGCTAATATCCTGGTAGCCCATACTGTAAGAGTTGTCGAGGATAATGACACAACTGGTTTTGGCACGATGACCGACGAAGAATAGATTATTTTTCAGGAGTGGACGGGAGAGTGCCAAAGCGATCAGAGTAATAATGGCCATCCGTAGCAGCAGAAGAAGGATATTGTAGAGATGTATCCGCCGAGCCGTTTGCTTGTGGGCAAGGATCAGAAACATCAGGCTGCTAAAGTCGACGGTTTTTACTTGGCGGCGATGCCACAGGTGAATCAGCAACGGGATTACCGCTGCTACAATCCCGAACAGAAAGGCGGGGTTTAGAAAACCCAAATAGGTAATTGCTCCTTTTGCCAGAACGAAGTTTGGGCTATCAACTACAAACGTGTTTAACCAAATTCCGCCTCAACTCGGAATTAATTTTATCATCTTGACACAACATTCACAACCAAAGGCGGGGGGGAAATGCATGAGAAAAGTATGGGGCTACGGAATTTAAGCAGGAAAAGGCTAAAATAAAGCAGAGTATTTAGGTGATTTAAGCCGAGACTTTTGGCAAGAACCAGTCAAAGAGAACCACAAAAAAGCACTGGACAAATGAAACAGGTCCCCCAAATCGAATATGAGCAAACCAGGCTCTAATCATTCGATCACAGGAGCATCATTTGGAATGATCTATTATTTATTTTGAAGAAAAGAAAAGGGTTCAGATAAAGGAAGAAAAATTGAGTGTGGTGGTTAAACGGCTATTATCAGTAGCTAGCGAATCTATTACACCTTTGAAAGTAGTGTGATACCAATTCTAACGATGATACGGGAAAAAGTAACCCCAGAAGCGATGAAGGGCAAAGATTTAAGAACGTGATGCGGTAACGGTAGTGAAAAGAGGGTTAACAAAGGGGAGGAGTGGTGTCCAACTATTAGGGCTAGTTAACACAATCTAAGCGAATCGACAATCAGCACCAAGAACCAGAACGCAGAAAACATCCGATCCAGCTGGTCCCAGCCAGAGATGATCCGGCCAAATCCCTTCCGCCTGCTGAACAATCCTTCCACTTCATTTCTCTTTTGGTCGGGCTCTTGGTCAGACTCCCAAGGATCCAGGCGATTCGATTTGGCAGGAACAACAGCCGAGAAGATCAAGTCTAAAGCCGGCTGTCGAGTCGTATCTCCTTCATCTGCTGGATCCATAATCATTGGGCGGCCAGCAAAAAGGCAATCGATGCCTTTCAACCAGCCTTCTCCTTCAGGTGCATCATGACCGTGGCCGGGGGAGAGTCGAAAAGCTATTGCCCGACCAGCATCTTGAGCCGGCAGATGGATTTTTGTGGTCCACCCTCCTCCTGACTTTCCAATCGACGGCTGTCCGTTTTTTTAATGCTCCTGTTCCATCAGCATGCACTTTCACGGATCTGCTGTCTAATCAATAGGCTTCTATCCTGACGGGAATGATTTTCTTTGCCGGCCAGGCTTCAAATCTGCCATTTAAGACCCCTGTTTTTGTCCATCGGTTCATCCGCCTATAGATTGGAGGCCAATTTCCAAACCTAGAGGGAAGATCTCTCCTTTGACACCCTTGCTCGGCAACAGACCAAATCCGATTCCGAACCTTCCGATTGGATAGCTTGACGTTTCCTCTTTGGCCGGGTAAAGACGGCTTTATTTCTTCATATTGTTCCTGTGTTAGTTCATAATAGCCCATTATACAGGATTTCTCTTCTTCGTGTTAACAGACCCTGGTTATATTGAAGGCTTTAACAATATGATTCGACCAAGATGAGGCAGATTTGTCAGAAAGACGTGTTCTGTTTCCAAGAAATAGGAGAATCATTTTGAAGTCATTAAGTGGTTGATCGGAGA
>Ga0208128_1000937_pt1 | contig 11315 bp, 7 predicted proteins | sample ETNtaG_35_FD_185758 | JGI IMG/M metagenome (GOLD analysis project Ga0208128, IMG submission 185758) | Marine microbial and viral communities from oxygen minimum zone, Eastern Pacific Ocean - ETNP201306PF51B (SPAdes) (version 2) | ecosystem: Environmental > Aquatic > Marine > Oceanic ... | reverse complement strand
CCAGTGCCACCCAGCGCACTCCCCCACGCGACGTGGCGATGAACAACGCAACGAGCCAACCCGCCGTCACCGCGCCCAGCGCCACCGGCACGGCCAACGCCAAACTGTTGAGCAACAGACCCCAGCTCATGTCAGTCGAGGAAGCTGGCTGGAGGCCCTATTTTCGGGATGCTGTGAAATTTCAAAACCTTACTGCCACTTTTGCTGGCACTTTTTGAGACCGTCGGTGGCATCACCTCCCGCTTGATGTTGGTGCAGATGGATTGCTTGCTGCTGACCTCCAAAAATGGAACCGACCAGATTTCATCGTATGGTATCAGAACCAAACCGAAGTAGCTGGAATCGTCTTCTGAGTAAAGCTCAGATGTCGCACCAATTGCCCCTCTGGCTGACCGGCTCGTATGCTTGAGGTTCAGCCATCAACCTTTAGTTTTTAAGGCTGAAAGCTTTTTTGCGGCAACAGTTAAAACGGCTTGAAAACTGCGCTCACTGGGATGACGGTCGGCCCGTTATGAAATCAATAGTCTCGCAGCTCGGTGTCGGGCCTTGGGAAATTATACTGCTTCTGTTGGTTTTATTAGTGGCCGTCATATCGATAGCACTCATTCTTTTCTTCGTGACTAAAGCGGCGAAAAAGGCAGACAAAAAAGATCAACAATCAAGTGCACCACCTGTCATTGAAACCAAGCAAGACGACTGAAGAACTGGAAGTTGCTGGAAAATGAAACACCTCCTACTCACAGCAATCGCAGATGAAGTTGGCTCATGACCAAGGCCAAATCTACGCGCAGATTGGCAAAACCTTTGGAATCAGTCGTATGAGTGTTTATCGGCGTTTACGCTCATCCACGGAGAGGCGAAGCGAAGACCTTTAAGAGGTGGAAGAAATAATCTAGTAGTTAAACCAACACAAAGACTGAATACACCATGAACAATTTAAACAAACGAGAATTTTTGAAGACGACGGCCCTGCTGGGGACTGCAGCCGTTGTTCCAGCGACATCGCCTGCTGCAGGCGAAAACGCGCCTGTCCCGGCGACCATCCCGCCCGCAACGGACCTGGTTGACGAGCATTTCGCATCCACCTCAGGCCGGCATTTCGGATCTCAAGTCATTCATCACGGCGAGCAGGTCGGCTACCAAGTCACACCTATCAGCCAGGACAAGGCCGCTCCGGGCTACCAGCGGCCAGGTAACCTCCATAATCCGACAGTTGCAGCGCTGTTACGCAAAGTGATGGAAATGGAAGGCACCGAAGCGGCCGTGGGTGGACCGTGCGGCATGAGCATCATTTCGCAGACCTATATGGCGTTGCTCAAGCCGGGTGATCGCGTGGTGGCTCACCGCTGCAACTACGACTGGGTGATGACCCTGTTCCGCGATTACTTGCCAGCTTGGGGCATCGAGGTTGAGTTTGTGGATCTGACTGACCCCAAGAACCTGATGAAATCCCTAAAAGCCAGGTCCGCTAAGTTCGTCCATTGGGAACCTTATGTGAACCCAACGATGGAGGTACTGGATACGCCGGCCCTGATTCGAATCGCCAAGGAGACCGGCGCGACGGTGATCGTGGACAACACTTGGTTGACCCCATACTTGCTGCAGCCGTCACGTCTTGGCGCCGACCTGGTGATTCATAGCGTGACGAAGTACATGGGCGGCCACGGCAACGCCATGGGTGGAGTGGTTTCCGGCAAAAAGGAACTCGTGGGCAAGATCGAACAAGCGCAAAACTGGTTCGGCGGTCTGTTCAGGCCCATGGACGCATTCCTCGTCACGCAGGGCGTGAAGACCCTGACTTTGCGGATGCGCCGGCACTGCCATTCCGCCCAGATGATTGCCGAGTTTCTCCAGTCGCATCCGGCCGTTGTCCGGGTGCGCTATGGCGGCTTGCCTGCGTGGAATCGGCATGCGGAATCGGGTTCCCTGAAGGGGTTTGGCGGTATGCTGGGCGTCGAATGGAAGAAGGATGCCGTTCACCGAGACTTGGGCAAGCACGTCAAGTTGATCCTCAATGCCACCAGTCTGGGAGACCCTGTCACAAGGATCACGATGCGCCGCGAGGAAAATTCCCGCGGAATCCCCGCGCGATTCACACGCGTTTCGATCGGCCTGGAAGAGCCGGAAGATTTAATTAACGACTTCAAGCAAGCGATCGCGCGATGCAGTTAGGCATAGACTATGAAAACGGAACTTGATCGTCGTGACTTCACCAAAGTTTGCTCCGCAAGCACGATCAGCGCGCTGACGTGTGGGCTTTCCGATACACTCACCGCTGCGGCTGCCGAACCTCCCTCCGGAAAGCCGTCTTACGATTGCATTGTGTTAGGTCTGGGAGCCATGGGTTCGGCCTGTACGTATCAACTGGCAAAACGTGGTGCGAGCGTGCTCGGGCTCGAGCAGTTTGACATCTCTCATGTCCTGGGCAGCAGCGGCGGCATCTCGCGGCAAACAAAAGTGGCGCCTTACCTCGGCGGTCCGAATGAGGCACTCATCCGACGGGCGAATGAAAACTGGCGGTCGCTCGAGAAGGACAGCGGCCAGAAGGTTTTCCATCCGTGCGGCTGGTTGGATATTGGCGTTAACAAACGACTGTCGCGTGCTCAAGACAACAGCACCGGGACGAAAATCGAGGTGGTGGATGAATCTTCGCTGGCAAAACGTTACCCGCAATTTCAAAATCTGCCCAAAGGCTCTAACGCATTGCTGGATCATCAGGGCGGGTTGCTGCGGAGCGAACTGGCCATCGCCAGCCATTGCCATGTGGCGCTGCAACACGGCGCCCATATCCATGCCCAGGAGTCAGTCAAGGATTGGGCCACCGATCGTGATGGTGTCACGGTTACCACGACGCGAGGGAAATATCGGGCCAAACATCTGGTCATCGCCGCCGGCGCATGGAATTCAAAACTGCTGACCCAACTCCCCGGCAAGCTGGCGGTGGCCCGGGTTGCTTTGGGCTGGTTTACGCCTCAAGACCCCGGCGCATTTTCTTTGGAGGAATTTCCATGCTGGGGGAGCGGAGCGTATTACGGCTTCCCCGTGCTACCGGATTTTCCGGGGCTCAAAGTGGCCATGCACTGGGGCGGGACTGCGACCGACCCAGACACCATCGACCGCACGCCAAATACCGACGACGAAAAACTCGTGCGCGACTACCTCCGCAAACAGCTTCCCTCGGCCAACGGATCACTTCTGGCGTTGAAGATCTGCATGTATACATGGGGTGGCCCGTGGCTTGACCGACTCCCCGGCGAAAAGCGCATCACGTTTATCGCCGCATGCAACGGAGGCGGTTTCAAGTTCTCCAGCGCTTACGGCGAAGCCTTGGCCGATCTCGCCACAGAAGGAAAAACGGATCTGCCGATCCAATTCATGGCCCTGCGCTCAGCAAAAGCGACAACACCATGAGGTTTTCTGCAATGATTCACCCTAAGTCAAAGCTGCCAGAAAAGAAACCACAGATCTCCTTCGCAAACACGGCGGCAAGACGGGCGAAGAATTGAAAGTTGAAGGGAAATGAAAGCGAGATCAAGACGGGCATTTACACTCATCGAGTTACTGGTAGTGATTGCCATTCTTGCTAGTCTATTGCTGCCAGCATTGACTTACTCTACGACATTGAGCAAATAATCAACCCGTCCAGACTAACGAAAGCTTTGGCCCAGTTTGGATGACTCGATCACTTGCTGGTGATGCCTTAGTTCAACCTCAGCGCCACTTGGCGGTCAAGCGTCTGGCGATGCGTCGGGAGAATTCGTACCTCGACTTCTGAGCCGCAGCGACGTCGGTTCGGTGGACTTTGCCGGCGTCGCCGAGTTCCTCGATGGCTCGCAGGGCGAACATACCTACCAGCAGGTTGGGATCGTTGATATGCTCGATCAGCAGTTTTAGCTGGCTTAGGTCGCCGAGCTTGCACAAGGCCTGAGCCGCCGCGACGCGGATGGCGGGTACGGGACCGACGGTCAGTTTCAACAGCGTGGCTTTGCCGTCAGCCGTCTTATTGACGCCAAGCCAGACAGCCGCCCAGTAACGCGTCGATGGATCCGGAGATTTTGCATATTCCAACAGCTTGGCGCCGTCGTTCGCTTCCCCGGCAGTGATTACATCGATCAAACGGCGTGTCTGCCCGCTGTGGTCGTTGTCGAGAAAAGCCAGGTACTTGTTTCCGGCCTCCCGCCCGACGTCCTCGAGGATCGGCTCGGGGATCAGGCCGACGTCCCGCGTCTCGGTCATGCGTTGGGAGAGGACCTTCCGCATGGCAGCCAACTTCTTCTGATGCTTTGGCGTCACAGCCAGGTTAACCAGTTCGTGCGGATCGCTTTGCAGATCATAGAGTTCTTCCGGCGGCCGACGGAGGGCAAAAGGGCGGGCCTGCTGCTCGTTCAGCTTCCCTTCCTTGTGCAAACCACGAATGACCTGCACGATCTTCTTGCCGTCCTTGTACTGGCTGGGCTGGGCATGGGGAACGTGCGACATGAAGTTGCGAATGTACTTGTAACGGGAGTCGCGCACGCAACGCAGGATGTCGACCGTCTCGTCGCAGCGGTCCCGTCCCGCAAAAATATATTTCCGAGGCTTGTAGTCCGCGGCCAGGAAGTCGCGACCCTGGACGTTGCCGGGGATCTTGATGCCAGCCAGCTTCAGCGAGCAAGCGGCGACGTCGATGTGCTCGATGAGGTCGTCCCGCACCGTCCCGGCGCGTTGCTTCCCCGGCAACCGTATGATCATGGGGACGCGAATGCCCTCTTCATAGAGGAACTGCTTGCCTCGCAGGTGACTGACACCGTGGTCGGTCCAGAGGAAGACCGCGGTCGAATCCAGACGCCCAGCAATCTTGAGGTCAGCCAGTATCCTGCCAACCTCTTTGTCGGTCTCGACCCAGGAATCCAAATACTTCGCCCAGTCCTGGCGAAGCTCCGGGTGACCCGGGTAGTATGGCGGCAGAACCACCTTGTCGGGATTCGCATGGCTTTGCGCTTTGCGGTTCTTGCCACCTTTCAACTGAAATTGTGCAAATATGGGTTGATTAGCAGGCGCCTTTTTCCAGTCGCTGCCGTGATAGAGCTTGCTCGTCGGTATGAAGTTGTAGTCCGTCTTGCTCTTGTTTGTGACGTAGTAGCCGGCATCGCGGAAGAGCTCGGGGATCAACTTTACCGACTTGGGCACCTTGTAGCTGTCGTAATAGGCCACGTTGCCTCCGCCTTTTCCGGACGAGACCTGACTGCGGTGGTTGTGGACGCCGAGGGTGGTCTGGTACATGCCGCTGACCATGGCCGAGCGACTGGATGAGCAAACCGGGGCCGTGACGAAGGCGCTGCAGCAGCGAATGCCTTCCCGAGCCATCCGGTCGATATGCGGTGTCTTGATAAGGGTTTCACCATAGCAACCGATATGAGGGGACGCATCCTCGATGACGATCCATACAACGTTGACGGATGCAGGTTCCACCCCAAAAACATTTGAAGCAAAGAGGGCCGAAAAGGCGAAGAGTAGAAGGCGTTTTTTCCCACACCCCAACACCACCAAACCTATCAAAATTGGGACCAGTACTTTCATTGCCTGAGTGAATCCTACCCTACCATCCTGATTCAGAGAAGTTCAGAGAATCAGCCGTGGAGCCAACTGTGTAATCTGTGTCGAGAGATGTGAAATCTCCGGGGAGAATCCTACCCCACCATCTTTAGGTCCTCCCGTAAATATTACGGCGATCCGCCTTTTTTAACTTTGTCCGGGTTCCTGGATTTCAACGGTTTTTCCACCTCAAGGACAATCCGCATAGCATTCGAAACTTTTGGTTTGTAGCCGTAACGGGCTGCTGACCTTACGAAATCCCAGGAACTGCCCGACTGCGCCCCCCGGAGTACACGCCTTGAGGCTGTATTTATACCGTTGCCACTGTCCAGTGATGGCCCTGTGGGGTCGGTGACTGGGCCAGGCGGATAATCGGCCAGAATGTCACTGCACCACTCGAACTTGTTGCCCGGCATATCATAAAACCCCCAGGGGTTGGGAAGGGTCTGGGCCACTTTTTGGGTTCCCAATTCCAGGCCCGGCTCCCGGGTATCAAAATTTGCATATTCACGGGTAATACTTTTCCCGGTAAAATTGGGGGTTGTTGTTCCCGCCCTGCAGGCGTATTCCCACTCAGCTTCGGTGGGCAGGCGGAACGTGTATCCGGAATTGAGAGACAATGCTTCGGTGTACTTCACTGCATCAAACCAAGTAGCCTTCGCGGGTTTGGCACCCTGTTTTTTATCGGATTCCATGAGCTCGCCGTACTGTTCGGCGGTCACTTCCGTTGCCGCAAGGTAGTAGGGTTTGCTTATGCTGACTTTGTGTTGCGTTTCATCAGCAAAACGGCCGGGCTCACTTTCGGGGGAACCCATCATAAACGTGCCGGCTTCAACCAGGATCATTTCTATTTTCACCAAGTCATTCAGTAACACGGCTATTTTTTTCGCCTTGGCATCAGGGAGCTTTGAAAAGCTAACCTTCACTTTCGGCTCGGGCACGTTTTGCAGGGCCTCTAATCGTGCAGCTTCAAAGGCTTTGGCTTCGATGTATCCCTGCACATTTAAAACTTCAATTTCATCCAGAGCCGTCTTGTATTCCGCATAATCCTGCAAAGAAGTCGTGGCAGCATTGGGATTTGTGCCGTTTACATATTCCTCAAGGTTGGTGTAGCCGTCCTTGTCGGCATCGTTCTTGTGGTCACCCGAGTCGGTGGACTTCAATCCATGGGCGCGCTCCCATATATCGGCTATCCCGTCCCTGTCTTTATCCACTGGGGCTTTTGTGGAATGATAAACAGGCCAGCCCCCCACATCCTTCTGGGAATTTATGATGGCGCCTTTCCCGGTCTGAATTTCGTTTATAATTCTCTGGTCAACCGGGTCACGCGCCGGGAGAACGGCCCCTGCTCCATTCAGAACTGCCTTATAAATTTGTTTCCCTGTTTTCTTTTCCATTGGAGGATACGGAAAAGGGATGTTTCGCTTATGGATTTTTCCATCAGCAGATCTGATCAAACGCCAGTTGTCTTTGGTAGCCTCGAGGTTGTTGCTGTGATAGTTGTCTGCCACATGAATACTGTTCAGGATACCCCCCACGTGAAACGCGATTGTGGAACGACTCATTTTTGTGGAGGGGCCCGATTTATAATAATTGCCCACAAGGTTGATGCGGACATGTTCATCACTATTCGAATAGCCCGGCGTACTGCCCCAGTTGTAATAAACGTTGTTACGCACATCAAAAACAGCACCGGGCGACACTTCACCACTGCCTAACTTGGGATTGCGTGAATTGTTGTGGACGTAAATATTGTGCAGTATCGAAATACCGCCGTAGGAGCCCCTGATAACCGAGCCCATACTGTGGGACCCCTTGGGGTGATAGGATCGGTACAGGCATTCAGAGATAATGCTCCACTGGACAGTACCCCGTTCTGTGCCGATCGTGAAAATTTCGTCCGTGGCCCAACTCGCTGAACAATGATCCACGATTACATTTGAATTGGGAGCATCTGACAATTGACCGGAGTTATCCACGACCGAGCCTATATCTATGGCATCACTTTCCAGCCTATGAACATCACCCAGACGCACACGCAAATACCTGACAATGGATTCATCTGCAGTCACTGAAAAGGAGTAATCTTTAAGGCAGATACCCTCACCCGGGGCTGTCTGTCCGGCAATCGTTATGTAGGGATGTTCAATCTTGAGAGATCTTTTCAATTTAATAATACCGCTGACCTCGAACACAACCATGCGGGGGATGGCCGCCTCGACCGCCTCCCGAAAACTTCCCTTGATTACAGGTTCATTTACGCCGTAATCCTCAGTAGTTGTCACGATGAATACCTCGCCGCCCCGGCCCCCTTTGGTGAAGGCGCCAAAACCCTGCGCTTCGGGGAAGGCGGGTGTTTTTGTCTGGGCTGAGACAGAAGTACAGATACATAAGCTGGCAATCAGCCGAATAAACTTTCTCACATTCTTCATAGAAATACCCCCCGGATAACGTAAAAGGTTGCTTATGCTAAAAGCGACTCATATTTGACTAACCGGAAAGCAGAAACAGGTGTTTACCCTCATCATCAGCAGACACGCTGAGGTAGCTTAGAGATATAAGGGTAAGTAGAAATAGGGGTTTCATTGCTGAGAGAATTCTACCCGACCATCCTGATTCAGAGAAGCTCAGAGGATCCTCAACTCAATCCTACTGTTCTCCCCAATTCCCTTGAGAAACACTGAGATTCAATGAAACGAAAAATCCCACACCCCACCAACAGCACGACTGCGATTGTTGTGATTAGGAGGTGTTTCATTTCCCTTCAGCTTTTAATTCATCACCCGCCTTGCCGCCGTGTTTGCGGAGGAGGTCGGCGATTTCACCTTTGGCATAAGATAGCGGTGTATCACCATCATTATCTTTCGCATTCACATCCGACACCGCTGCCTCTAATCAGCTAAAAGAGACGGTATGAAAAGGGAGATTGCAGGGATATAGGTTACCAGCATCAGGGCCAGTATCATGGCTGCGTAAAAAGGAAGCATCGCTTTGGATACACGGGCAATATCACTCTTCCCAACACTACAGCCAATAAACAAACAGGCCCCCACCGGTGGAGTGCATAGACCGATGCACAAATTCAGAATCAGAATAATTCCGAAGTGAAGCGGATCTAGTCCCAGACTTACTGCAACAGGCAGGAGTATGGGGGTGAAGATTAGCACTGCCGGTGTCATATCCATAAATACTCCAACAATCAAAAGCATGATATTTATGGTTAGAAGGATCATTATCGGATTGTCACTTAGACCCATTAGGAAACTACTGACTGCTGCAGGGACCTGCTCATTGGTAAGAAAGCGACTCATCGCTGAACTTGTCCCCACCAGTAAAAGAACCACCGCTGTTGTGCGAGCTGAACGCTGTATTAATGCTGGCAGATCCACCCACTTAATCTCACGATAAATGATGACTCCAAGGACAAATGCCCAGACTACCGCTATCCCCGATGCTTCAGTTGGCGTAAAAACACCACCAAGTATACCCCATAATACAACCACTATCAGCAAAAGACTCGGGAAAGCCTTCCAGCCGGTTGTCATGATATTGACCTTTTCCGCATCAGGGCTTCCCCCATACCCTTTCTTGCTGCTGATGATTACACAAACTGTCATAAGCAAAGCAGCCATCAACAAGCCTGGCAAAATTCCCGCCATGAACAAGGCCGCAATGGAAATGTTTGATGCAGTCACCGCATAAACAATCATCACGTTACTTGGCGGTATCAGCAGTCCTGTGGTTGCAGAGCATGTAGTCAACGCGATATTAAAATCTTTGCCATAACCCTTGCTGTTCATCTCGGGAATCAAAGTTCCCCCGATAGAAGACACGGCTGCGGCTGCGGAGCCGGATATCGTACCGAAAAACACACAAGTCAAAGTATTCACCAGTCCAAGACCACCACGGAAACGCCCAACCAGCGAGTTCGCAAAATCAATTAATCGCTTTGCCAGGCCACCTGCCCCCATCAGGTCACCTGAAAAGATAAAGAACGGAATTGCAAGCAGCGTAAAGCTGTCTATTCCACTCGCCATATCGGAAGCAATGGTAACAAGTACCTGCTCATAGCCGAGAGAGAATGCCGCGGCAACCGTTACAATGCCCAGAATAAATGCGATTGGCACATTGATACATAACAGGGCCACGAAAAGGATCATCAGAATACATAATCCGAGACTCATGATTCCTTCTCCTCCTCCTTATAAATCAACACTTTCTCCAGTGAAAATACAATAAACAGGACACCGCTGACCGGCACTGACAGATAAAACCAAGCCTTGCGTATACCTAGTGTCGGCATCAACTGCCCGGAGTCCCATCTCTCGATAAACAAGTTTCCACCTCCGTATACAAAGACTCCAATGGAAAATAACAGAACCAGTGTATGCGCAAAGCCGTTCATCAGACGCTTTACTTCAGGATCCAGTTGGCGATCAAGTAGATCGATTCCAAGATGACTGTTTAACAGATAAGCATAGGTGCTCCCGAGAAACACGAGCCAGACCATCAGGAAGGTCGCCAGTTCCTCTGTCCACCCGATCGGAGAAGAGAGCGCGTAGCGCCAGAAGACACCTAAAACGACATCGACGACAAGGACGACAAAACATACTACCAGCAGAATCCCCAGCAGGCGCTCACTTGATTTATGTATAGCTTCAAACATGACTATTCCCCGCTGGATACCGTTTGTATCTTCTCGTAAAGTTCCTTGATCTTGCCATGCAGGTTTTTCTCAACTGCCGGCATGGATGCTTTCTTAAAGAGTGCTGTTTCGACATCTAGAATCGTTACCCCATTTTTACGCATGACATCCATTGCATCATCACTTGCCTTCTTCCATAGCTTTTTCTGCAATTCCTTGGATTCTTCAGCTGCGTCCATCAACCAGCCCTGTTCCTGCAGGCTCAGGGTATCCCACTTCTTGGCACTCATCAAAACGATATCCGGGATTCGGGAATGATGATCCATGGCAAGGAACTTGCAGGCTTCATAATGACGACTGGATACTATACTCGGCGGATTATTTTCAGCGCCATCTACAACACCCTGCTTTAATGCCGTATAAAGTTCTCCCCAGGGTATGGGTGTCGGCGAACCGCCCAATGCGTGCACCATGTCCATTGCAACAGGATCTTTCATCGTCCTGATCTTCAAACCCTTTAGATCTGCCGGCTTTTTCACCTGTATATTCGTATAGAAATTACGACTCCCGCTGTCATAGTAACATACTCCTTTAAACCCACTCAGAGCACCACTGTCCTGCACAGCCAGAATATCCAAGAGTTCACCGCCCAGCTTTCCGTCCAATACTGACCAGTAATGATCCTCATCACGAAAAATGTAAGGGACACTGAAAACTTTCATGCTGTTTACAAAATTGCCCATTACGCCAACACTTGTCTTGGTCAGATCCAAGGTTCCCAACTGCAACTGCTCAAGACACTTGGTCTCATTACCCAATTGACCAGATGGATACACCTGAATGCTTAACTGTCCATCAGAAAGCTCTTCCAGGCGCTTGGCAAAAAACATTATCGCCTCGTGCACAGGATGGGTCACAGATAAGCCATGTGCCATTTTTAAAACACGTACACTTTTCTGACCTGGGGAGCTCAACTGCTTCCGACCCAAATAGGAATAGGTAAATGAAGTCAAAATTACTCCGATTAACAGACCTACCCAGAAGTACGATTTACCTTTTGTCATAATAATGATGATCGGGCCAGTTCTCGGTGACG
>Ga0208128_1000919_pt1 | contig 11425 bp, 8 predicted proteins | sample ETNtaG_35_FD_185758 | JGI IMG/M metagenome (GOLD analysis project Ga0208128, IMG submission 185758) | Marine microbial and viral communities from oxygen minimum zone, Eastern Pacific Ocean - ETNP201306PF51B (SPAdes) (version 2) | ecosystem: Environmental > Aquatic > Marine > Oceanic ... | reverse complement strand
AATCGTCTGCCATAATGAGAACGATGTTTGGTCTCTGGCGACTGTTTTCTTTGTTCATAATATGTCCTTTTCTGTTGGCAGAAAATTATGTTAACATGCAACTGGAGGGTTTTAAGGCTGAAACTGCTGGAGCCCAGCGATTGTTGATAGCAGAAGGGATTGACCAGAACACGCCTGCTTGGAGGCTATATGATGGCAAATATGGCACCATTCGTCAAGATGGAGAATGGTGAAAAATAGGATAAGCGTGCTAAATCTCTGGATGAACGACTGGCCCAATTTGGATCGTCCTCATGTTTTTAGCCGGTGTTAAAGACCGTAATAATGTATGGCCATGCGGCTTACTAGGCGAAAAACGAAGGCAATCAAGCAGGCAACTCCTCCGATAATAGAGATGAGTTGACCAGAGGGCCGATCCCGATATAGCCAAAGGCGTAGGGTGTCAAATGGAGCATCCCCAGGCCCCAGTAGAATCAGCATAACCCCGCTGACGTGCGACCATAAAGACTACGCTTGGGAACGAGTTGAGCAAACAATTACAACCTGGAGGGATGCATGAAGTTCACCAAACTCGAAGATGAGCAGAGAGAGTTCTTTGATACAAACGGATATCTAGTCGTGCGCAACGCATTGGATACCAAAATGTTGGAGTGCGTCACGGCGGCATGCGATGGGATCGTCGAACGGCGATATAGTAATTCTGGCTTTGGTCGGGCTAGTTTGGTTGATGTGCTGCCTGAAGACGAAATTTTCATACCGTTACTGACTTGGGAAACCACGGTGCCGCTGGTTGTTCAGCTATTGAGTTTCAATCTTCGACTGGCGAAATCACATCTCATCTACAAATACCCCGATCCTCCGGAAGCCGAGCCGTTAACCAATTGGCACCGTGACTTCAGAGAAAGTCCCTTCGATATGGGGCCTCATCGCTGTGTACGTTTAATGATCAAGGTTGCTTACCAACTTTCCGATACCATGAATCCGTTAAGCGGTAATACCGTACTAGCACCCGGAAGCAACACGCTTACTCGGCCGCTCGAGATTCCGGCGGGACAAAATGATCCGGACAATGCCATAGAACTTCAGCTAAAAGCTGGTGACGCCTTTCTTTTTGAGAATCGGACCTATCATCGAATTGGACTCAATCGGACAAAAGTTGCCAGGAAATGCCTGATGATGGGATACTCCTATAGCTGGATTACTCCGCTTGATTACGATGTGCAGCCGGATTGGCTGGTGGAAAAGGTAAAGGATCCAATCAGGCGACAACTCGTCGGAGGTAGCAAGATGTCGAGCACGGAAGTTGACCCGTGGCCGCTCAGGGAATGGGCAGATCAGCATGGTTTGCAGCGTGCGTCAGAAATCGAATTTGAGCACCTGACTTGAGGTAAAAATGAATGCAGCAATAACTTTTGGTCCCGGAGACATTCGTGTAGAATCAGTGCAAGATCCAATTCCTGGTGTTGGAGAGGTTTTGGTCAAAGTAGAAGGCTGTGGTATCTGTGGTGGCGATTACAGTGCACATAAGCCAGGAGTAAAAAAATTGACTAAATCCAAGGACCCGACAATTGCAGGTCATGAAGTAGCAGGTACCGTAGTTGATTCTGGGAAAGGTGTTAGTGGACTACCAATTGGAACCAAGGTGGCGGTGAGTCCAAATCGTCCATGTGGGAGTTGCTTGACTTGTCACAGAGGTATGTCGCATCTTTGCCAGAATCGAAAACCCCGTGTACTTGAACAGGGAGGAGGATTCGCTGAACATATGTCAGTATTCTCCGAACAGTGTTTTCCTATTTCTGCTGATACCAGTTTGCTTGAGGCTGCCGTGGTTGAACCCTTAGCTTGCTGTATACACTCTACGAACCGGATACATGTTCAGCAAGGAGACGATGTAGTCATTATTGGTGCTGGCTTTAATGCTCAAATTTTCGTTCAGCTAACCCGGCTCAAAGGAGCCCGGCGAGTAACTGTCATCGATAGCATATCTAAGCGATTAACAATGGCATCGGTTCATGGTGCAGACGCAGTCATTGATTCATCCGTCACATCGCCAGAGCAGGTGATCAGTCATTTCCCCCGGGGAGCAGACGTTGTGATCAATACCAGGGGCTCAATGAAATTTACTAAACTAGCGTTCGATATTTGTGCGGTAGGTGCACGCATACTTTGCTATGGTGTTGCACCTGTGGGGGAGACTATTCCTATTGAACCAAACATGATTTTTCGAAAGGAAATTCAACTTATTGGTGGACGTTCATTCAACAACACCTTTAGTGCTGCCGTGGACCTGATTGCATCCAAACGTGTTCAAGTTGATCCTTTGGTCACGCGAACGGTTAATTTAGAACGATATTCAGAGATTATTAATTCTCTATCAGAAGATCACATAAAGACTGTTGTTGTTCCAAATCAAAAGACCCGAGAAAAGTCTCGCTGGTAAAACTCTCGTAAAATGAGGGACCACGTTACTTTTACTAAGTCAAATAAGATTCTGCCACCGTTCCCATGTGTTAAAATATTCGGTGATGTGGCTCCTAATCCACCGACATCAATCCATTTTTGCAAATGGATTACTACCTAATACCGATAAAATCACCAGACTCAACATCCAACTAAGTTTTCTCATCACACTTCCTCCCACAGGTTTCTGGGTGTCAGTCGCTGTCACTCCTGAATATTTCCCGTCTGGCCATCTTGAGTCTACCCTCGGTGTTTGATATTGATTAGCACATCTGCTAGACTGAACTGGTTCCGGTTACCGGATGAAACTACTAGACGAAGGGCTTACACAAACTCAAAATTAGTTCTTAGAATTTTCTTAGTTGGTTAGTGAGTAGTGGGTAGGCTTTTGATCAGTGAATATGCAGATACGAATACAGATAGATTCCCTCGGAGGTGGAACAATGGCATTTGTCGAAACTGAGATTCGCGGCCAGATTATGGTGATAAGGCTCAATCGCCCCGACCGGTTGAACGCTCTAAGTACGGTGGTGCGTGAAAGCATGGGCAAGGCGTTCACTGCGTTTCGTGACAGCGATTCACTCGAAGTGGCGATTCTCACCGGAACCGGCCGGAGTTTTTGTGTCGGGGAAGATATGAAGGAGGCCGTGGAACACGGTGAGCCCGGCTTTTCAAAGCAGAAGATCGAGAACCCTTTTGACGATCGCAGCCTGCAAAAACCCGTGATCGCTGCGGTCAATGGTTATGCGATGGGTGGTGGATTTATGCTGGTGGAAGGCACGGACCTTCGTGTGTCGGTCAAAGACGCAATATTTGAGATGTCGGAGGCTAAGCGTTGGCTACTCGGGGGATATAACCACGGCTTTATCGCCGGACTGCCTCATCCGATTGCAACGGAGATGGCACTCGGTTTTCGATTTACAGCCGAACGGCTCTACCAGGTCGGTTTCCTGAATCGGCTGGTTGATGCGGACAATCTGATGCCAACAGCGATGGAGATGGCAGAGCATCTGCTGACGTTGCCACCGGCTGCGCGAGTTAATACCGTGTATATGATGCGTCAGATGATTCCGCAGGTTCCACCTCGATTTGAACGACTCGGGGCAGCATTGCACCAGCACGGTTGCAAAGAAGATCGGATGGAGTCGAGGCGGGCGTTTGCAGAAAAACGTGAACCTCAGTTTAAAGGATGGGATGATCCCAAAGATCGGTACCGTATGCCGACTCTGGAGTCCGTCGCGAAAGTTGAATGAGTATTCCCCTAGAAAATAAATCCCTTAATTCGACAGGAGGAAACGAGGCATGACAGACAAACCAGGCCCACTGGCTGGCGTGCGGGCTGTTACTTGCTCAACCGCCCAGGCTGGCACTGTTCCATATGCTCTGATGGCAGATCTCGGCGCAGAAGTGATTAAGATCGAGTTGCCGGGGAAGGGCGACAGCAGCCGAAACGCAGGTCAAGTGGCGGGGCATCCCAGCTCATTTTTTGAAACCAACAATCGAGGTGTAAAAAGTCTGACGCTAAATCTGAAGACCGATGGGGGACAAGAGATTCTTTACAAACTGGTCAAGGAGGCGGACATCTTCGGCCAGAATTTTCGTCCGGGTGCGGCGGAGAGGAATGGCTTCGGCTACGAGGATCTGAAAAAAATAAACCCCCGCCTGGTGTACGTTTCTGTCACCGCATATGGGTCGCGTGGTCCCCACGCCCATCTGCCGGGAACAGATGCTGTTGGGCAAGCTCTCGGCGGAATCGCTGAAGCGTATTCCGTACCCGGGCAAACGATGCGCACAGGTGTGGTGTCGGTTGCCGACGAGTCCTGCGCATTCTTGACTTTCGGTGGTCTGCTGGCCGCACTCTATTGCGCGAAGACTACCGGGGTCGGGCAGAAGGTTGAAACGTCGCTGGTAGGTAGCACTGTTCGTTTAATGGGATGGACCCTGACGACGGCAATGTGGCGCGATGAGAACCCCATTACAGGTGCTCGCGTCACCGGTACAGGCGACAATCCCGGCGTTCTTGCCGCGAGCTTCAATGACTGTGATGGAAAGCCACTCGTTTTTCAACTCGGCGGCGATAGCTGGGAAAAGGCGATGAAGGCACTCGATTTTTATGCAACCCTAGAGGAAAGAGGCGTTGCAGACCTCGGCTTAGCTACGGAATCAGAGCAAAAGCGCAACCTCCTCCTCGGCACATTGTCCGAGCTATTTGCTACCGGTCATCGTGATCAATGGATCGAGATTTTGCGGGGGATCGATATCGTATCTGCCCCGATCAATTCCCTACTCGAAGCCTCCAATGACCCTGATGTGCTTGCTAATGGCTACATCAGCGAAATAGAATATCCCGAGTACGATAAAACGGTTAAAGTACATGGCTCGCCGTGGCACTTTTCTGAGACTCCAGCCCGGATCAGGGTTGCCCCGAAACTTGGTGAGCACAACGTGGAGATACTCAAATCCCTCGGTTACGACGAAGCAGAGATCATAGAGTTCAAAAAATGCAAAGTGATTTGAGCTTTTGCCGCATGACACTTTTTTAGACTTTAGACACTGAGATGTAACGACGGTAAAAGAAGCTAGACTTGGGGCATAAGGCACCAATCCGCAAGAGATGGAAAAGATATATGCAGGGCCGGGAGCCCTCGTCCTTCACTACTCATACCTTGGCGGTGAATGTATGGGTGTTCGGCTTACTATATCGATTTGTGTTCTTCACAGATGTGCTTATGCCTGAGGATAGTAATCTTCATCAATGAGGACTTGCCTTCAGTACTCCAAAAGGTTTTCTGTTTTGCTATCTTGGATGTTCTCCCCTTCCTTGGTTGATACTGGAAACGTTGCCACCTGGCCTGATCCGCTCGGCTACTACTTGCATGAACAATGCTCACCTACCCGGCCTTTAAGGCTTCTGATAAGCCACATGATGAATTGTGGCACTTATTAGTGCTGTAGACCCAGTATTCACCTCCTGTGTCCGCTTCACTTTTACTAGCCTTTGACTGCAGGCAACTCCATTGGGATAGATTCACCTTCTGTGATAGCCCACAACGTCAGTTATCATATTGTGTGTATCCGCAGACATTACTCAGATCAACTATCCCAATAGTGAGGTTCGGTATGGGCGAATTTGGTTACATCCATGCATTAGACTCTACGGGGGCACTGAGAAATACTACATCAGGTTAGCAAACCGCAGACGGGAAATCCCGAATGAAGAATTTGCGCTCATTGGTTTGAACCACCACAGGTTACACTAACGCGTCTGATCATGATAATCAGATTGGATACGGGAAAATACTGTTACATTAAACCACTATCCATTGCCGTCCAACAACGCGGGATTTGATGGCCAATTGATACTTCGCGGTATCAACAAGAATCAATCTGCCGTGTAAAAAACACAAACCTAGGATTCGTAACAAAAACTCGAAATTTAAAATCGCACCGATTGGTGGAGAAGGAGATATTAACCATGGCCGACACCAACAAACCTAGGCTACAACCGGAACTGGAATCACTTCGAGTCTATGGTGACACGTTAGTTGGATGGGATGAGAATACCCCACCCAATGAAACCGTAGATGCTGACGGCAACGTTAATCCGAGTCATCGTGGGTTTGGAGTAGCTGACCCAAACTCACCCAACCATTGGGTGTATAATGATCCCGGTGTCGAAGCACTACGCTCGCGCCTACGACAACACAACGGAATTCGCGGCCTCGAAATCTGTGAGCCGCACGAGATAAAGAGAGCAACCAGGATTTTTCATCGCGATGGTTTCGTTGTAGTACGAGATCTGCTCAATACTGAGCAACTGGCACGTTGGAGGAAAGGTTGCGCCCGAGTACTACGGGAGATACTTTCGATACCTGGTCAAGGAAACAGAAAATATATCAGCGAAACTGGGCGGTTACCTCACCGGTACAGTTATGGCACCTCTTCCGCTTCCAGGCAAATGCTACACGATCCGGTCTGGGCCAGCATGATTGATCTCCCTACAACTACCCCCATTGTCACCGAAATCTTTGGCTCTTCCGATTACCGGGTCTGGGGGTCAGGTGGCGACCTCTGTCTGCCAGGTGCGATCGAGTATCAGCATCTGCATTCTGATGGTCGGGACGCTCAACATCTGTCGGAGAGCCGTATTGAACAAGCCAGACGACTCAGCCTTGAACTCAAGACAGACAGCTCAGGACAGTTCGATGTTCCGACCCAGAAACTGATTATGGAAATGACGCCGCCAACAGTGACTATCAATTTCCTGATGTGCGATCTGACCTGGGATAATGGGCCCATACGTCAGATTCCAGGCACTCATGCCGCCCAACAACCACCACCGAAGCCTACCGATGAACCGGCGTGGATGAGAAACACTCCACCTTGGTCGGTGCGCTAGCAGGTGCAGGCGTTTTTCGGGATAATCGGGCCTGGCATGGAGCCACACCGAATTTGTCCAGGGAGGTGAGAGCCTTGCCAAATGTCGAGTATGCTGCTCCCTGGCGCTCGTCCCATGGCTTTAAAAAGATCATGCCGCATGAAATTTGGGAAACCCTGACACCACATGCCCAGAAACTGTGTGACTGGATCAAGGCGGATCCAGGTGTTTGGCCACCCGGTGCCGGCATTATGCACCCGTTAGCGAGTAAACGAGCGGAAGCATCGAAAAGACGAAATACTGAACAAGGAAGAAAGAGATGTTAAACTGGGGCGTAATGAGTGCTGGCAGTATTGCCTATGTATTCTGCAATGGGATGCGTTTTACGGACACAGGCCAGGTTCTAGCCGTAGCCAGCCGAACTCCATCACGTGTGGAAAGACTTGCCAACGATTTCGGTATCTCCCGACAATACGCTAGCTACGAGGCATTGCTGGAAGACGAGGAGATCGATGCCGTTTACATTTCAACCATTCACCCATTTCATGCTGAATGGGCGATTAAGTCAGCTCAAGCTGGAAAGCACATTCTGGTCGAGAAACCAATCAGCATGAATTCCGCCGAAGCCGAGGCGATGGTCCAAGCGGCACGAGAACACGATGTGTTCCTGATGGAAGCCTTTATGTATCGTTGTCATCCTCAAATAGAACAAGTCGTGAAGCTAATACAAGACGACGCGGTAGGAAAAGTGCAGGTGATTCGGGCCACGTTCAGCTACCGACTCAATTTCAATCCACAGAGCCGGATTTATAACCATGAAATGGGTGGTGGCGGAATCCTTGATATTGGGGGTTATACTGCTTCAATGGTTCGGAAGATAGCTGGTGCGGCTGAGAATAAGCCGTTCTTACATCCAATCGCGGTTAAAGGTAATGGGAAAGTTGGTCCCACCGGCGTGGATCATATCGCAGCAGCGACCCTTAAATTTGAAAACGGTATCATCGATAATTGTTGCTGTTGAGTGTAGCCTAGGGAGCAGTGTATCTATTTATGGTTCTGAGGGTGTAATAACTATCCCGAGTCCCTGGCTCCCCTCAAGCCCTTGCCGCCATGCCAAACAACCTTTACCACTCGATACAGCTTTTCCTTCAACAAATATTATCGTTCAATCTTATCAAAACCGGGAACCATCTGAGATTATAGTCGAGGTGGACCGGGATCTTTTTACCTACGAAGCGGATATGGTAGCCAATCATATTAATGATCGACAAGCACCAGTCATGTCCTGGGATGATACACTTTCAAATATTCGGTTGTTGGACGCGTGGCGTGAAGAGGTAGGGGTTGTTTATGAAAAACATGATGCTCCGCCATAACGACGAGATGATAATGAGACACGATTCGCTCGGTGCCGGCATCAACCACCGCTTCCAACTGCTCAATGAATTCCACTTGATCTGGTAGCTGGACCGTGATTTGTACTTCGGTCATTGATTATTCCCTACATAGCCGACTTTCCTGGGCTACTGATTTGACCCGCCCCAAACTATCATTATATTCTAACATTGGCCCGCAAATACAATTACTAGCTATCGTCCAAAACCGCCTAATGCTTGATTCCTATCCAGGCACTCTATTCTTGACGCTTACATAATGTCCGCTAAATAAGGTTGTCGGTTATTATCACCAATCCAATACCCCTACTTCTCTTTTTCCTCAGCTGTCAATTGACGGGTAACTCGGCTCTTGGGATTTCTAGTAGTTTATCTATGTCGGTAGTATAGATTTGGACTGTCCCATCATAACTAGCGGTCACAATCCGCTGCCCATCTGGGCTACAAGCCGCTGAATTGACCCGACTATCATGGCCTATCATAGTCAGCAGTTCAGCTGACTCCCTGCTAGCGTGATTCGATGCATGATCCGTCTGAAACCCGGATAGTCGTTTACCGGATTATGCTGGGCACAGCGATTATCCCACAGGGCCAAACAGCCCTGTCTCCAACGAAAACGACAGGTAAATTCTGGCTTGATCTGATGTTCAAAAAGATAGCCTAGTAGTGGGTCGCTCTCTTGCTCAGTCCAACCTTGGAAGTGCGTGGTGTGAGCTTTATTGACATAAAGTGCCTAGCGTCCGGTTTCAGGATGAGTTCGAATTACCGGATGGGCGGCACTCAGCATTTTCAATTCTACCTCAGCATCACGCAAGCGGTTCTCCTGTGTCCTGGAAACTTCCGCTTTGGTCGAAGTATTAACGGCCACCAGATTATCAAGTGTCTTCTTTAGTCCTGACGATAGGCTTTCATATGCTAAATACTGGTTAGCAAATATGGTGGCACCTGGACCGCGTAGAGCAAACTGGCCATTGGTGGTTGTGGCAGATAAGTGGTATCGGAATGCCAGACACCACCAAAGCTGATTCGTTCATGTTCCAGTTTGGTCACTGCTGTAACCAGTGGACATTCGGGCAATCCTTTCATTTGTGGGTACGGTACGGTATGGGTTGACCAAACTGTTGAGCAAAGGCCAACTGGTCACCCGGGGTTAGTTGCTGGTCGCAGAAAAATATCACTAAATAATCGAGGAACGCTTGATGAATTTCAGTCACCGTTTCAGGCGCCAATATCTGAGTAAGATCTAGACCATTGATCTCAGCACCAAGTCCACCAGCAAGACCTCGATGTATCGGTAGTTGCGTTGTATGACTTGATCCATTATTTCTCCTATATCCCAGGTTATAGTACCCGGCCTCATACTTCTCTTTTCCTCGACAGCCGGTTGGCCGAGCGCACGGTTGTCGGCGATTGGCCGCAACTCATCCATGTCTTGGTGTAGATTTGAACCGGGCCGTCCTTACTTACAGTAACAATTCGCTACCCACCAAGTTAATGCATATTGATAGTAAGAAATACAGCTATTTAACATGGTAACCAAACAACCTGAGATTACAAATTACAGATAGGGCTATTATAAGGATCTTGGTCTATCCTTGCAAAAAAGCACTTTATCGGCCGCATTTAGAATTCCAGTGGTAAAAAATTCTTCATTAGAAAACACTTACGGCGGATTTCGATGTGTATCAGGATCGAATTAAGATGGTTGATTAAGTGGTCACAAGAGAGGCTAAAGCTGGTCATTTTTCAACTGAGAAGGTATGCTTAATTAACTACCGTACGTGATTAACTACCGTACGTGATGGAGACATAAAATGATGGGTCAATATCAGGAACTGCGAATTTCAAATGACATTATGGAAGATGCAGATGCACTTAGGGAACGCATTGATGACGAAGGGTACCTCTTTTTCAAGCAACTGCAAAGGCCAGAAAAACTGCTGGAGCTGCGCCAGCAGATGCTTACTGTTATGCAAGAAGGTGGTTGGTTAATCGCTGGAACTGATCCTCTCGATGGTATTGCGGATGTCTCTCAGCAATGCACAGAAGGCGATGTTGAATATTCCGATGTCTATCATCAGGTTTATCGGTTAGAAGCCTTTCATCGCTCGGCCCATTGGCCGGAGGTGATGGAGATAATGGCAAAAGTTGCAGGCAAACCGGTGCTGCCGCATCCACATAAGGTGGCTAGACTCTGGTTCCCACAATACACCGCTCATACGACTCCCATTCACCAAGACTTCGTTCATTTTCAGGGTAACTTTGAAACTTATACCTGCTGGGCACCGATTGGTGACTGCCCTATTGAATTGGGTGGGTTGGCAGTTCTCCCGGGGTCACATAAAATCGACAAAGTAATGGATCACCATTTTTCGTTGGGCGCTGGCAGTTTGTGCATCAACACAGATGAGCTGACCGACAATTGGCATACTACTGATTACAAAATCGGTGACACCCTGATTTTCCCTGCTCTGACTGTGCACAAAGCTTTACCTAATCTAACTGAAGATCGGCTCCGGGTCTCGTTAGACAACCGTTATACGGCGACTGATAATATTGTTGCCGACCACATGCTGGAACCCCATCTCAATATTTTTAATCAGTTGAAATGGGAAGATGTCTACCGGGATTGGGAATCCGATGAGTTCAAGTACTACTGGAAAAATTTGGGTTTGAGGGTGGTTCCTAGAGACTTTAGCTATTCCAACACCGGGTTCCGGGAAGCGTTGGATTTAGCCCGAATAGGGGATGAAAGGGCCAAAATTCATCTTTCTCGTATCATTAAAAGGGATCCGACGGCGGAACAGGCTCAACGGGCCACAGCCGTACTGCAAGACTTGGCTTCTTGACTGAGTCTTTTAAATCTTCTAAGACTATTTAGATCATACGCTTATATTTGACTTAAGCGGTAGAGGCTGCGATCGCAAGGAGAAAAATCTAATGTTCAGAGTATTAAAGTATTAATCACCGGCGGAGTGTAGAACTGACAGTAATTCAACAACATATCAACTAGTAAAAGCCCTCTTGCTCCTACACAATAGGGCTGATAGTAGTTGAGATGTTGGTTGACGCTTATTTCAGGATTACTATCTTTCTGGTTTCCGTATTTATAAAGCGTCAGGAGATAGAAACAGGAAGAGATCACCAGCTGAGCCAAGATACAATTATATGCAGAAAGCAACCAGACTTAATG
>Ga0208128_1000913_pt1 | contig 11470 bp, 11 predicted proteins | sample ETNtaG_35_FD_185758 | JGI IMG/M metagenome (GOLD analysis project Ga0208128, IMG submission 185758) | Marine microbial and viral communities from oxygen minimum zone, Eastern Pacific Ocean - ETNP201306PF51B (SPAdes) (version 2) | ecosystem: Environmental > Aquatic > Marine > Oceanic ... | reverse complement strand
GGAAAAGAAGCCGCTACGCTGCCAATAGTACTTTCATCTGTTATCGTCATTTAAAGTTACCTTAAACCTATCAATACGGATTATAAGATGCAGGGAATAAAATAATAGGATGCCTATATCCTATTTGTTGCAAAGTGAATCCACTTCCATTAGCACTCTTACAGAAAGCAACTTACATGCCACCTCAACTAGCTCCATAAAGGGCCGTGAATACAGGGATTCTAGCAGGAGATAATTAGATAGGGCACCACTACTAACGGGCACAATGCCACCCGCATCGGGTATTATGCCCGCCACTAAAGTGCCTATTAGGGTAGGAGAGATGCCAATCATAGAATTTATCGCCGTCTATTTCAATAGAATTTTGAATGCTCCGGCTGCAGATCGACCGCTGAACAATATACTCACTCAGTTAATCACGGTTACCATCAGGGAACAGCTTTAGCCGAAGATCTGCGCAGTCAAAGGGAAAAATCTGGGTCTGGGCAGAGCCCTTTTTGACGGTAACTCCGGAGGTTATCGCTGGAACTGGCACTGGACGATGCAGGTCTTGATCGGAGTGGGTAAAGAGATCAGTCTAATCGGCAAACGCATTGATCATTCAAAGCCGGTAACCGGTAGGGCTAACTAAGCTCGGCTTTGACCGTGCGTTTTATTACACCGTCCAACATTGGGCATATTCCCATCTGGTTTCGTGACGACTGCGTTGCTGGCAATCCTGAGCCCGGTAGGAACGATGCGTTGCGCAATCCGGAAGTGCAGTGCGATACGGTTGACGATTTTCACCTACAACATGTGATTGACTGTGTCAGCGGCTGTGCCAGCGACTGGAACCCGCGCCACGCAGACAAACCGTTCTTCCTTTATTAGCTGCTCAATGCGATCCATGGAATGACTCCGGTTTCCAAGCGATTTGAGAAAAAGAAGGCGGATAGTTCACACTGCGATAGGCGTGCAGTAGATAGGAAAACATTATAAAGATGATTTCACGGCATGTTAATCTTTCTTCTTGTTGCTTCAGAGGGGCTGGCAATAGGTTGGCCTCTTGGTAATCGGGATCGATATTTCGGTTTTTACATTGTACGAGATGGTAGTATAATGAGGATTGATCATCGCTGGCTAATGAGAAAAATTAATCCCCGACCAAAGTTACTATCGCCGGTGTTAACCCCTAACATGAATAGGCCGTCTTTCCCTTCTTCTACCTGTTTACAATATGCTGTACTTGCTACTTACTCCGCTTGTGCACTGGGATTACTCTACGTGGTTATTGGGTGTCAAGATACCGAGATTCCGCATCGGAGTGGAAGTTGGAAGCAGATTCGACAAGCGGATTGGGAAACCCGGTTTTACGATGTATTTTTCTGGAACGGTCAGAAGGGTTGGGCTGTTGGCAACAACGAAGGCAGTTCACACAGCGAAGATCTTGAGAGCATTATAGCGACAACGTATGATGGTGGAAAAAACTGGCATTCACAAAAAAGTGGAACCGTTTTTCCGCTTCGGAAAGTTCAATTTACAACTGCTCAGATTGGCTGGATCATCGGTGACAACGGCGTTGTCTTATCAACCTTTGATGGGGGTGAAAATTGGCGCTTTCAATCCACCAACACCGTTAATAATCTTTATGACCTATGTTTCATTGATACCGATCAAGGTTGGGTAATTGGCGATTATGGATTGCTCCTTCATACCCTTGACGGTGGACAGTCCTGGCAAAAAATACCGGGCGACTTTCGAGAACATGCCTTACGGGGGGTCTATTTTTTAAATCCAGATTTGGGATGGATTGTCACCTATGAAGGCTATATGTATCACACTCAGAATGGAGGTCGAAACTGGGGTCGGCAACGTCCAGTCGGCTACGAACTTTCCAGCGTTTACTTCGCTGACGCCCAGTGCGGATGGATCACTGGTAATAAGCGAACCATTTTAAAAACCCAGGACGGAGGGCAATCTTGGCAATACGTTACCGAAGGATCTAACCAACGCCACGAGGAGGCTTATGGTCAGCGACTACGGATGGGCGATGAACCTCTTCATAGTTTTATTCTATTTGAGATGAGTTTCCCGGACCCAAACAACGGTTGGATTGTCGGTGACCTGGGGGTAGTGCTACATACCAAAGATGGAGGGCAGTCGTGGCAACATCAGCGGGGCGGGCACAGACAAATCCCCGGCGGTGATGTGGTATTACAAGGTGTCCATTTTGTCGATGCCAAAAAAGGGTGGGCTGTCGGCGAGTTTGGGACTATTCTTCATACCAAAGACGGCGGACAAGTTTGGGAGTTGCAGACTACCCCTTGTTACCTGTTGTCGGACTTGGCTTTTGTTTCAAGTGAGCAGGGTTATGTGGTCGGAGATCGGGGCCAGATTTTTATTACTTTGGATGGTGGACAACTTTGGGAATCACGGAACAGTGGTACGATGGAGTGTTTCATGTCTACCCATTTTGTCGACCTACAAACGGGTTGGGCAACGGCCGAGTGGGGTACCATTCTGCATACCAAAGATGGTGGTCAAAACTGGCAACTTCAGGAGGCTGACACCAAAAATGCGCTATTGCGCCTTTACTTTCTGGACTCTCAACTGGGCTGGATTGCGGGTAACAGCGGTGAGATTCTGCACACAACCGATGGGGGCCAAAACTGGCATCGTCAGCAAAGCGGTGTCAATCGAGATCTTTTTGGGTTACATTTCGTCAACCCTCGGGAAGGGTGGATTGTCGGTGACGGGGGATTAATCCTGCATACCGAAAACGGTGGTCAAAATTGGCGACTCCAAAAACGACTAGGCGAACGCTGGCTCTATAGCGTCTATTTTGTCGATGCCCAAACGGGATGGGTGGTCGGTATTGACGGACTAATTTTTCATACCGATGATGGGGGGCGAAATTGGCAAATTCAGCCTAGCCGTCTCAAAAATTTCCTCAAAGACGTTTTCTTTCTCGACCGCAACGAAGGATGGGCAATTGGAGGTGAGGGGGTGGTATTACATACTATCGATGGCGGACAGACGTGGCGTTCGGAATCGGCCGATACCACCTACAACCTGAATGCCATCTACATGGTTGATCGGCACCACGGCTGGATTGTCGGTGACTTGGGAATCATTCTACAGTATCACCCCCATCTGGTCTCCAAACCGTAGTTTTAAAACAAAGTTAGAAGTTAGGTGAAGCGGCCTTGAGCTTGATCTTCACCACTCCATATTTTAACTGTAGTCATAGTTTCTGGATATGGATCTCGGCTTTGCTTGTTGCTTCTTAACCTCTCCAGCCGGGGAACCAGTCTCAACCTGGTAAGTAACTGGGTGCGGGGCTACCGCCGCTCTAAAAAATACCGAGTTCATCCTTGGCCTCCTCACTCATCATTTCTGGTGTCCAGCGAGGTTCCCAGACGACATGTATATTGACGGTCTCAACGCCGTCAAGTTGCTGCACGACGGCCTGCGACCCGTTGACAAGTTGTGGGGCAGCAGGGCAAGCAGGACTGGTGAGTGTCATCTGAACCTCGACAGCGTCGTCTGTAATATCGACCCCGTATATCAATCCCATATCAACGATATTGATACCAACGTCTGGGTCGATAACCTCTTTCAATTGTTCCATAACTGTTTCTTCTGCAACCATTATAAACACTCCTAAAAATGTCCTCAACTCAATCAGGAAAAATCTCGTTAGTCGTTAGCAGCGCGACTTAGTCTACACAGACGAAGATCTCATTGTTTTCGATTTTAACCGGATAACATTCGATTGGCTCAAAGGCTGGCATACAAAGTGCCTCACCTGTTTTGATGTTAAAGCGGGCACCATGGCGTGGGCAAACAATTTCTTCGCCCTCTGCTTCTCCTTCAACTAATGGACCGCCATCGTGAGTACAAACATCTTCAACCGCGAAAATTTCACCATCAATGTTAAATATAGCTACCGGTAAAAAATCGACTTCAACCAGCTTTCTCCCACCTGGCGGGATTTCACCTAGCGCTGCCACCTTAAAAAAATCTGCCATTTCGTTCTTAACTTGCTAATAATTTGATTCGGTTAATCAGGCTTCCGATACCATTCTGCCGACCAGGCGTTACTATATTTTGAATGCCCAGTTGAGCTAGAAGAGCCACGTCGAAGTCTCGAATTTCTTGCCGAGGACGATCGTTTAATATCTGAAAAACAATAGCCACCAAACCACGAACAATGACAGCGTCGCTGGTCGCGATCATATGTAAACAGTCACCGTGATGTTCGGCATAAAGCCAAAGATCACTTTGGCAGCCTGATACTTTGAGTTCATCCAGCTTATATGATTCAGGATAGGGGTCAAGATCATCTCCCATTTCAATGATCGTTTGATATTTAGTGAGGTCATCCGGACAATCTTCCAGTAGCTGTCGGATATCCTGGATCTCTTCTGTGATCATCATCACTATAGCTGAGATGTAGGAGGAGCTATAAGGTCTGCAACGACTTTTGCAGTGCCGTGATCAGGCGATCGATCTCTTCAGTTGTGGTATAGCAACCAAAACTAGCCCGGATGACGCCTCGGCCAAGCCGATTCCTCAGGATTGGTTCAGCGCATAGATAGCCGCTTCTGACAGCTACCTGCTGTGCATTTAATAACGTTGCCACATCGCTACTTTGTGCATTATCCACGGCGAAGACAATTAATCCCAGTTTGGATGAATCCGGGAAAAAAACCGAAACTCGATCGACCGATTTGAGGGCTTCCTGTGCGTAGTCGGAAATCATTGCTTCGTGGGCTGTGATATTATCAATTCCTTGTTCTTGAACCCACTGGATGGCGCGCCCCAAACCGATGACGCCAGCGATATTCTGGGTCCCCGCTTCATACCGCCATGGCATGATATTAAAAGCGGTTTCGGCAAAACTAACGGTTTTGATCATATCGCCACCACCCATGTAGGGAGGAGCATCATCAAGGAGTCCCTGCCGAGCGTAGAGGACGCCAACACCCGTTGGCCCATAAATCTTATGCCCGCTAAAAACCAAAAAATCACAAACCGAAACATCGGTTTGAATCCGGGGGACGCTCTGCGCTCCGTCGAAAAGAACAGTAGCGTCATACATTCTGGACAATTGACCGATCTGTTGCCAATCCTGCAATATGCCGGTTACATTGGGCAAAATACTGGTAGCAACCAACGAACGCTTGGTTCCACGCTTCAGCAGATCTTCTAAGTGGTCTAGATCAATTTTCCCTTTTTCGTCCAGAAAAACGACTTGAAGTTTAACACCGCTACGATCTCGAAGCTGTTGCCAGGGAACAATATTGGCGTGATGCTCAGCTTCGCCAATAATCACCTGATCATCCGAGTCCCAATCAGCGCAAAAACTGTTAGCAACCAGGTTGATACCGTGTGTGGTACCGCTGCTAAAAACGATTTCGCAATCCTTAACAGTAGTAGTACCCATTTGAATGAAATCGCCCACAATCGGACGGACTGCTTCGTATTCTACCGTTGCCTTCTCGGCCCAGTTATGAATGCCACGATGAATGTTAGCGTTGTAATACCGATAGTACCGGTTTACTTTTTCCAGTACACAATCGGGAGTCAGGCTTGTGGCTGCACTATCCAAGTAGGCCGTGCCGTCGGGTGAATCGGTAAGGATTGCGAAATCGCTTCGGCAGTTCAAGATTTAGCTAGAAAAGCTGGTCCAGTTTGTCGCTGCAGCTTGTCGCATAGCGTCGTGCTCTTCGTCGGAGCAGGCGCTGTTGGTAGCGACTCCCACCTCAGTGTCGTTTGGCTCAACAATTTTTTCTTGTAGTAAATAGGCTTCAACTTCGTCGCCATCGACATCGACTAGCATAATATCATCAATCTGAATGCAGGGCTGCAGGGTTTGGCCTGTTTTCTCGACCATTTCCTGGAAGTTGCCAGAATTGTTAATGATATCGAGATCGTCGTATGCCAAGCCATATTTTTCAAAAACAGCCCGCACACCACGGCTCCATCCACACTGTGGTTTCATATAACCGGTGATTTTAGGTTGGTTCACTTCGTATACTCCTTTTTTGCATGTAACAATGAATATGTTGCTTCGTTAGTAATCATTCATTGCTTGGCGGATACAGGGGTTGCATCCTTTTCTAGTTTATGGGAAATCGACTGCTCTAGCCGGTTTCTCAAGTCATTTGACGGAATTCGTTGTAATACCGGTTCGAGGAATCCAGAAACGATCACTTCTTCTGCCCAGTGCTGGGGCAAACCCCGGCTCATCAGATAGTAGATCTGCTCTGGGTCAATTTGCCCCGCAGTTGCCCCGTGTGTACAGCGAACTTCGTCAGCTAATATTTCCAGTCCAGGGATCGTATCTGCCCGGGCGTGTTTACTCAGTAGAAGGTTGTCATTTTTTTGGTAGGCGTCAATGTTTTGGGCATCTTGGACCACTTCGATCATGCCGCGCCAAACTGTCCGAGATCGATCGGTAAGTACGTTCCGATAAAGGAGATCACTGGTCGTATGTGGTGCCGCGTGTTTCTGGTAGGTATGCACATCTATATGCTGTCGTTTATCGGCCAACGCCAAACCCAGCATATCCGCATTGGCACCTGTGCCCGTCAACTCAACCAGTTGATCAATCTTGGTTAACCGACTACCCAGACAAGTGGTTACCCAACGAAGATTAGCGTCACGCTCAACGATTGCGCGCTGGGTGGAAAAGTGCCAGGTTTTCTGGTTCCAGCCTTGAATTTGTACGAAGTTTAGGTGTGCATTGGGAGACAAAAAGATCTCTACTGCCCCACAATGAAGGGCCGGATCCTTATCCGCGGTGGAGCGAAACTCCTCAAAAATCGTTGCTTGACTGTTGGCTTCCGCAATAATCAGCGTGTGCGAGAAATCGGCTACCGCGTCTCCGTTTAGCGTTATGAAGACCTGAAACGGATCTTCCACCACAGCTCCTGCCGGCAAATAAAGTACATACCCGCCTTTCATAAAGGCGTTATGCATCACCTCGAAACGATTTCTGCTGTAGGTTTGGCTTTGTTGGATCGCCTGCCCCAAATAGGTCTCGACCAAGCCTGGCTTTTCTTTGAGTGCTGTCTGGAGATCAGCGAAATATACGCCCCTATTTGAATTAACTGAGTTCAGTATAACACCATTTTGTTGAACAAGCAGGCCAGCCTGTTGATCAGAATCATGCGGAATTTGCTGGACTAACGTTGAGTCCAAAGTGTCTGGTGTCGGAGGATGAAAATTGTCAACCGATAATCCCCGGATATCCGTTCGTCTCCACGCTTCTAACTCCGTACTTGGCATTGGCGTAGTGCGAAACTGCTCAAAAGCGTCGGACCGACGATTCAGCATCCACTGCGGTTCGCCTTGACTCACAAATGTAGACGCGATGTAATTGGAGGAAAAGGCCGCTTGACCAAGAACCGTGGTGGAATTTCCGTTTTCCGTGGTTACCATCTGGGGTACTGATTCTTTATCCGCGTCAGTTAAATCTGGGTCGGTTAAATTTGATGCTATCAATGTTATTGCCGTTGGCGTGAGAGTGACTAGCCAACAGATCCCTCCATTTGTAACTGGATCAATCGATTCATTTCAACCGCGTATTCCATCGGTAATTCTTTGACTAGCGGCTCGATGAACCCATTGACGATCATGGTCGAGGCATCTTCTTCTGAAATACCCCGGCTCATTAGGTAGAACAATTGTTCTTCACCAATCTTACTGACACGGGCCTCGTGTTCGATGGTAACGTCCTGTTCGTCGATTTCGATGTAGGGGTAGGTGTCGGACTGAGATTCGGAATCCAAGATCAGGGCGTCGCAAACCACATTGGATTTGCAGTTGGCGGCACCACTGCCAACTTTTAACAGCCCACGGTAGGTAGCTCTACCACCATCTTTGCTAATTGATTTGGAAGTGATTTTGGAGGTTGTATTTGGAGCTAAGTGTACTACTTTTCCACCGGCATCTTGGTGTTGTCCCTGGCTAGCGAAAGCAATGGACAGGATTTCGCCGTGCGCTCTTTCGCCCACCATGTAAACACTAGGGTATTTCATGGTTAGCTTGGAGCCCAAATTACCGTCTACCCACTCCATGGTGGCATCCTCGTGAGCCATGGCTCGCTTGGTTACTAGATTGTAGATGTTGTTGGCCCAATTCTGGATGGTTGTGTAACGAACTCTCGATTTGGGCTTACAGATGATCTCGACCACCGCACTATGCAGAGATTCACTGGTATAAATAGGAGCTGTACATCCTTCGACATAGTGAACCTCAGCCCCTTCGTCTGCGATAATTAATGTTCGCTCGAACTGCCCCATATTTTCCGTGTTAATCCGGAAATAGGCCTGCAACGGATAACTGACCTTGACTCCCGGTGGAACGTAGATGAAACTCCCCCCACTCCAGACAGCACTGTTCAAAGCGGCAAATTTGTTGTCAGCAGAGGGGATCACCGTGCCGAAGTATTCGCGAAACAGATCTGGATGTTCCTGTAAGGCCTGGTCGGTACTCATAAAAATGACACCAATTTTATCCAGTTCCTCTTCGATGCTGTGGTAGACGACCTCAGAATCGTATTGGGCACCGACACCGGACAGGAATTTCTGCTCAGCTTCCGGTATCCCCAGCCGGTCAAAGGTGTTTTTGATGTCATCAGGCACATCATCCCAGCTTCTCTCTTCCCGATCCGAGGCCTTAACGTAGTAGTAGATATCGTCGTAATCGAGCTGCGAAAGATCGCCTCCCCAATCGAGGTCAGGCTTATCTTTGAAAATCTGGTAAGCCTCCAGGCGATACTGACGCATCCAGTCAGGTTCATTTTTGATGTCACTCAACTGGTGGATTACCTTTTCGCTGAGCCCTTTTTGCGATTTATAAACGGGTTTGATGTCATCGCTAAAACCGTATTTATAGTTACCTATGTCTGGTTGTGCTTTGTTAATTGCCATCATTGCTCCCCTTGCCGTTCCCTACACGTTAGCAGGAACAGTATTCGTATACTGTTCCTTTGTATCCAGATCTACTTCTTTATACTTTTCACGTATGGCGTCGTAGCCTTCGGCTTCGAGTTGTTCCGCTAATTCCCACCCACCGGACTCAACCACTCGTCCGCCCAAAATGATATGGACATGATCCGGCTTAATATAACTGAGTAGTCGAGGATAGTGCGTAATCACCAAAACGCCCAAATCGGAACCAATCAATTGATTGACACTCTCACCAACGATGCGTACTGCATCGATATCCAAACCGGAATCCGTCTCATCCAGAATGGCAATTTTAGGCTCTAGCATTGCCAATTGCAGGATTTCAGCCCGTTTCTTTTCACCACCAGAAAACCCATCATTTAGGTAGCGACGAGCAAAAGCTTCATCAATGCCCAGTTTCTTCATCTTTTGACGGAGTTCCTGACGAAACTCTCGCATCGGAATCAAGGAGGTAGTAGTAGAATCAGATGTTCCATTATTGCGGACAGAGCTGACTGCCAGCCGGAGAAAGTTGGCCATGGTGACGCCGGGAATCGCCATTGGGTACTGAAAAGCCAGGAATAGTCCCATTTTGGCGCGTTCGTCTGCTTCCAATTCGATTAGGTCTTGACCATCAAAAGTGACGGCACCGGAGGTCACTTTATAGCTAGGGTGCCCCATCAAGGTGTTGGCCAGCGTGCTCTTCCCAGAGCCGTTTGGCCCCATCATGGCATGAATCTCGCCAGAGCGAATGGTTAAGTCAACCCCTGTTAAAATTTCTTCTCCATTTACACCGGCATGGAGGTTGTTAATGGTCAATTGGTGTTGCATTAGTGAGTTTATTGCTCCGTAGCCTATTTTTTCAGCCGCCAATCATCGACATGTTTCTTTTAGGTTTAATGTAGTTTTGTGAATTAATTAAATGCCCTTCCGCCTTGTCTGCCACCGATTGTCGCATTAGATCTGCCAAATGAAGATCTGTTGCACCATGGCGAAGGGGTGTCAAGAGGTCGGTTTCTTCTAAAGCAAATAGGCAGTTTCTAAACTTTCCGTCAGCGGTCAGTCGAACTCGATTACAATCGTGGCAGAATGGTTCGGTCACCGAGGAGATGAAACCAATTTTTCCCTTACCATCGCGAAACGAATAATCTTTAGCCGTAGCGTGTAGGCGGCGACCATCCTCCTCCCCCTGTAAAGGAAAGGCTTGACCGATTCTATCTTTCAATTCTGTGTTGGGAATAAACATCTCCTGTCCCCAAATATTGCCAGCATCGAGTGGCATGAACTCAATAAACCGCATTTCGTAACCGTTATTACGTGCAAACTCGACCAGATCCAGTACTTCATCTTCGGTAAAACCGCGCATCGGCACCGCATTGATTTTGATCGGATCAAATCCAACCTGCCGAGCCTCTTCCAACCCGTCCAAGACTTGGCCTAACAGATTTCGCCGCGTGATCTGAGCAAATTTGACTTCACTGAGCGAATCCAAGCTAATGTTAATCCGCCGTAAGCCAACATCATAGAACTTTTGGGCTTGACTTGCCAAACCGATGCCATTAGTGGTCAAGCTGACATCAGTTAAGCCTCGAATGGCAAAAAGATTCTCGACCAACTCTGGCAGGTTTTTTCGAACCAGAGGCTCTCCACCTGTCAACCGCACCTTATTAACACCCAAGCTGACGCTAATACCGACCAGACGCACGATTTCGTCGAACGTCATAATCTCGCTCCGCTCAACGAAATCCATCTTTTCCGTCATGCAGTAGAGACAGCGGAGATTACAAGCATCAGTGACTGAAACCCTCAGGTTAGTTGCGATGCGATTGTGTCGGTCGGCTAAAGGTGCCATATCTTGGTTGTCTTGAAGATCGAAAAAATTGGACCTACCGTTGACTAGCGAATTATAACACACGGTCGATTTAGTCACCAAGCCATTTTATAAGTATTTTTACTTATTAAACAAAATAGCTTGACTTTAGCTTAACTCGGCAACCAAATCTAAGTGTAAATTGTCAGCATTAAATTCCGTCGTCCACCGCGGTTCCTAAATTCGCAAAGATAGATTCCTTGCCATTGTCCCAGGTTTAGTCGATGGTTGGTAATAGGGATGGTCAGCGAACTGTCAACCAGCGTCGATTTAATATGCGCTGGCATATCGTCGGCCCCTTCGTAAGTATGGAGGTAAAAGGGCTCATTTTCACCAACCAGATAGTTGAAACTACTCTCAAAATCTTGTCGAACCGTCGGATCTGCATTTTCATTTATCGTTAGGCCAGCCGAGGTATGCTGAATGAAAATGCTTAAGATTCCAGTTTCTGGCAGTTGGCCCAAGGCATCAGCAATCTCAGAAGTAATCAGGTGAAATCCTCGTCGATAGTTAGGTAGGGTTAATTTAATTTGCTTGATCATCGTAAGAATTAGCAGTCGGGCCACCGAGTTTAGAAGTCCGGCAAATAGACTCAGTTGGCATACTCAATCGTTACCCCGCACCGATTTTGCTCAAAATTTAGAAAGGATAGGCGGAGGGC
>Ga0208128_1000911_pt1 | contig 11475 bp, 10 predicted proteins | sample ETNtaG_35_FD_185758 | JGI IMG/M metagenome (GOLD analysis project Ga0208128, IMG submission 185758) | Marine microbial and viral communities from oxygen minimum zone, Eastern Pacific Ocean - ETNP201306PF51B (SPAdes) (version 2) | ecosystem: Environmental > Aquatic > Marine > Oceanic ... | reverse complement strand
CCAACTATCCTAATCTTTTCAATCCAGAAAGCTGGATACCTTTCCAACTGAGTTAGGATGCGGAGATGAGGCTGACCATTATTAGACTTAATCGGCTACGAATAGAGCCTTCTTGTTGGCCCCAATTTTCAGGGTGATGTCTGTGTTGTTGGTTCATATTCTTATTATTGTAAGGTTAATAGGCCATGCCCATTAGTCTTGGGCTCAAGAGAAATTTAGAATTTTGGATAAACTTCAAAATTTGAAATATGAAAACAAATGAATAATGGAATTAATCAAAGGTCTCTAAAAAGGGAAGATTAACTAGAGAGATATGAAATCTTCTTCTCTCACTTATAGGAGAGGGGTTACAGAAGAGGGGTACATGACAAATTTCGTGTTAATCATGGCAGATGACATGAACTGGGATGCAGTCGGTGCGTTTGGGTGTCCGACAGAAGGAACAACGCCAAATTTGGACCGGTTGGCTTCTGAAGGCTTGCGATTTAACTATGGGCATGTGACGATTGCCGTGTGTCAACCGAGCCGGTCTGCACTGATGACGGGGCGTTACCCGCACTTGAGCGGTGGCGAAGGATTTTATCGGTTGCGGCATGAAAGGGTGCCGATTCTACCTGAGATTTTGAGAAATGAAGGTTTTGAGGTTGGGATTTTGGGAAAGCTGACGCATTCGACACCTTATGAAGCTTTTAAATGGGATATGGAATACGATCAAGGTGATCTGGGGCAAGGGCGTAATCCGGAAGTGTATTATCAGCACGCAAAGGATTTTGTGCAGGGGGCAGTGGGCAATGGTCGATCGTTTTTCCTGATGGCAAATTCTCATGATCCACATCGCCCGTTTTATGGCAATGACAAGGCTGAGTGGTATAGTGAACTTGGCTCACCTGCTGTCCCGCCCTCGAGGATCTTTGATCCTGATGAAATTGTGATCCCTGAGTTTTTGCCGGATATTCCTGAGGTGCGATTGGAAATCGCAGAGTATTACAATTCTGTTCGTCGATGCGATGATATGGTAGGGCGCGTGTTAGATGTGCTCGATGAAGTGGGCGTGGCAGAAAACACGCTGGTAATGTTTTTGTCGGATAATGGGATGGCTTTTCCGTTTGCAAAGACAAATTGTTATTTGAACAGCACACGCACGCCTTGGCTGGCGAGATGGCCCGCAGTGATCGAGGCAGGACGTGTGGACTCTGAACACTTTATTTCCGCCGTGGATTATTTGCCAATTGTGCTTGATACGTTAGGTGTTGCGATCCCTGAAGGTGTAAATGGTAGCTCGCGCTTACCTGTGTTGCGTGGTGAAAAACAAGAAGGGTGTACACAGACTTTTACGCAGTTTCATCAGACCGCGGGGCGGCGAAATTATCCGATGCGGTGTGTGCAGACGAGGCACTTTGGATACATCTTTAACCCGTGGTCTGATGGCGAGCGAGAATTTCGTAATGAGTCTCAGAATGGGCGATCTTGGAAAGCAATGAAAGAGTCCGAAGGGAACGATCCTGACTTGGCAGCTCGAAACCGCTTATTTACACATCGCGTGTTGGAAGAGCTCTATGACTTTGAGAATGATCCCCATGCACTCAACAATTTGATCGATGATCCAGAATACGCCGATGAAGTTGAGAAACTGAGGTATACGTTGGAAGAATGGATGGTTAATGTAGACGACCCGGCACTGGCCGCGTTGCGCGGCAAGTCGTCTCGACAGGCGCTGGATGATTTGATGAATGAATTGGCCGAGACAATTGGAAAAAATCCGAATGATTCGTAGCAACGGCATTTTAGTATTGGACGATGGTCGATATTCCTGTAGCGCTTCAATTGCATACTGTGCGTGAACAGTCGGCTGAAGATCCCGTAGACAAAAAACAGGAAGCACGCAATCGGTAGACAACTAGCAACCTGGCGTTTTGTAGGATTTTCGGAGGGATTTGGTTACTGCAGATGAATTGTCGGCGCGGGGTGATTACACTATACTGATTTTATACTGGCGAAAGTTGTTTTTATGCGTGAGGGTGGCAATTTGCACTTTGTGACGCAGACGACTTCTGGAACGCACGATGTGTTTTCCGATGTTCGTGTCATTGCTGCAGAAGGTGCCGAAAGGATTCATTTGCATGGAGCCAAGGTAAACAACTGGTGGTTGGATGGTAAGATTGATAAGGTTGAGAATTATTAAAGTGTATGTGCGAGTGGGCATTGGATCGCATATTCCTGAAGCACTTGATTATGTAGAAGAAAAAGGTTGGGACGTTGACTTTATATATGACATGCTTCTACAATCTGTACAAATAGAACTGCGAGAGTACCTTGACTGTCCTTTTTAAAAGTGGTCGACGGAAGAATTTAAGACTGGCGATTCTCCTCGGATGAGCGCACGGTTTTTGAATATGGTGCCACTGCTAACATTAAAGAAAAGGATGTTATGGTCGTTGGAATGTCCCCCAAGTACTTGGGGATTAGATTACATTGAATATTGAATACACGCTGTATGTGATCAATACCGCTAAAGACAGCGACCACATACAGTAGATTGATTGGGAGAATCCATGGATGATTGGAAGGCTGTAGAACCGGATTGGGATGCGGCATTAGCACGATTTGAAAATCCGATCCAGGCATTGGCTGATGCCGAAGTCCCCGCATTTATTTTTCGGCAGGCGTTTAATCCTGATCACTGCGCAGGGCTCACACGCCGGTTTATGGATCTGGGTGTAATGCGCGATGCCAGAGCCTCGCAGGCAAACCTAGATCGACGTACTCGGATCGATATTGGCACGAGTTTAGGCAATCGGGCCAGTGACAAAGAGCGGTTTTTGGAGCATGCTGAAGCGACGCATTTTCTATTTAACTTTCTGTTTCAGGGTTTTGGTAATCCGGTTGATCTAATTTATGATTCGCTGCAAAAGTTGGCGCCAAAAAATGATGTAAAAGTAGCTCGCGAGCCAGACGGGCGTTTGTATGGCTCTGCGATCTTTCGCGTACATTACGATGGCCACACCTATAAACCTCACATCGACCACGTGGTGCTGCGTGAAAATCGGGTTGATTATGAGGTTTATCGTTTTAAACATCAATTTGCAGGCGTGCTTTGTGTGCAGAACGCCGATGCTTCAGGGTCTGGAACACAGGCAATTTTGCATAGATGTCTGTGGTCAGAGGATATTCAGCCATACATTGCAGAAGACACTTTTCACAACTATGCGCAAGAAAATAATATTGAAAACTGTCAGGTAGATCTTGTACCAGGCGACCTGTATTTTTTTAATACGCGGTGTATTCACGAAGTGCCTGCGGTTCAGGGCGATTTGCCGCGGATTGTGCTGGCTGTGTTTATTGGATACTCTGAAGAAGATGATGAAATTTACGTGTGGTCGTAACTAGGGAAACACGCAGGCATTTTCTCGTCTTTACGATCAGTATCGTCGAACGGTTTATGATATTGCGTGGTCCTAACCGGGCGAGTAGAAGATGGGACTGAAACATCATTGCCGGGTTACTACGGGGTGAGAAGTACAGGGGGTAGATTTTGAACCGGGTGTTCCTGTACCCATGCGTACAGGAGATGTGTTGTTCATGCATCGTTTGATGCGCCATAGTCCATTGCTGAACGTGAGTGATAAGAGTTGCGTGATATAGACGTGTGGAAAAAGATGTTGCACGGTTCCAGCGATCGCTGGCTCAAGAAGAAAGCCGACTGTTTAACCGGTCGGGGTCGGTGATCCGGTATGTGCTTAAAAAAATAGCTTGGATCAAAGAAACTGCCTTCGCTTAATCTTCTCGTTTCAAAGAGAAGACCAAGAGGACAAAAACAGAAGGAGATCATTTTGAGTCGAAAACCAAATTTTGTTGTGATGTTTTTAGATGATTCGGGGTGGGCGGATTTCCGCCCGTTTTGGGAAACAAAATATCCCACACCCAATGTGGAAAGGTTGGCCGAAGGTGGATGTTGTTACCATCAGTTTTATGTGCCACAGGCTATTTGCTCTGCTTCCCGGGCGTCGTTGTTGACAGGATGTTATCCTGGTCGGCACAAAGTTTATGGCGCAATTCCTCCCAGAGCACATGGGTTAGACCCGAGTTTTTTGACGATTGCCCAAGTGTTAAAGCCGGCGGGTTATACAACAGGCGTGTTTGGCAAATGGCATATTGGCGACCATGAAGAAACGCGTCCGCCGGCAAAGGGGTTTGATGAATCTTCCGGGTTGATGTATTCCAACGATATGTGGAAGTACCATCCTCAGAGTCGAAATTTTGACAAATTTGAATTACAGTTCTGGAAGAACAATGAAATCGAAATTGACGATGTAACACCGGAGCAACAACGAAATTTGACGACATGGTATGCCGAGCACGCGGTTGATTTTATTGAGCGAAATGCTGACAATCCATTTTTCCTGTATGTGCCGCACAATATGCCGCATGTGCCTCTCTTTTGCAGCGATAAGTTTGAAGGTAAGTCAGGCGAAGGACTGTACTCCGATGTGATGATGGAGATTGACTGGTCGGTGGGGCAGATTATGGATGCATTGAAGCACAAAGGAGTGGCGGATGATACGGTTTTTGTGTTTACGTCAGACAATGGTCCCTGGTTATCGTATGGCAATCACGCAGGGTATACACCCTATCGCGAAGCAAAAGGGACAGGCTTTGATGGGGGGACACGTTCGGCATGTGTGATCAAGTATCCCAATGGTATCCCTGCAGGACAGCGGTCGAATCAGGCATTTTGCTCGGTGGATTTGTTGCCGACGTTCGCCAAGTTAGCGGGTGCAGACTTACCCGATTATGAGATCGATGGGGTTAATGTGTGCGATATTATCACCTGTCAGCCCGATGCCACCAATCCACATGAGTATTATCCTGTATCGACCGGGCGTAACTTCGATGGGGTGGTCAGTGGCGATGGGAAATGGAAATTGCATTTACCGCACAGTTATCGAACGCTTGTCAGAGCAGGCAATGATGGCGAACCTGGTGAGTATGGAACGGCTAACATTGAGTTGTCACTTTTTGATCTGGAAAATGATCCTTATGAGACAACCAATGTGATTGATCAACACCCCGAAATAGCTCAAAGGCTTCAATTGTGGGCGGAGAGCCATCGAGACAGATGGTGGGTGGAGAAAAACTAGCAAGAAAGCTTTTCTCCTTGTGGAGAAAAAGTCATGGCAGACGTCAGTACTACTCATCATCAAGTTGTTAATCGATCCAACACGTAGAACCTGGTGATATCTAAGTTGGAATTCGCCTTACTGCCAACATCCATTTATGTGACTGCAGAGACTGAAGGGGGAAATACAGGAATTTATGGCCCTATAGATGCCGATACGGCTCTCCTTGCGGATAAGCTCTTGACAAAAAAAGTACTGGGCAGAAATGCCCTGGAGCATGAAGCGATATGGAACGATCTTTTCAACAGCAATAGACATTCTCGAGGAGGCCATTACCTCATGGGGATGTCTACGGTCGACAATTTGCTCTGGGATTTGAAAGGACAAATTTTTAGACAACCGGTCTACAAAATTTTGGGAGGAAATCGCAAGCAAGTCCAAGTCTATGGCAGCTGCCTTGGGTTTTCCCAGGAACCTAAAAAATGCAGGCAAAAGCCAGGGAGTTGAAAGCAGAAGGCTATGTACATCAGAAATGGTTTCTCAATAAGACAAGTCCTCAGGATGGTCCGGTGGTAATGGCTGACAACGTTGAAAAGGTAAGGTTGCTACGGGAAGCCCTTGGAGATGAGTCCGACCTGATGATCGACGTATTATTCAATTGGGATTTTCCCTATGCCGCTGCTTGGGCGAAACGTGTTGAAAAGTATAACCTGAGATGGTTTGAAGAACCTGTTCCGACTGTTAATCTGGATGCATTGATTGAACTGAGTCGGGAAACCTCAGTCCCCATTGCTGCCGGAGAGCATTTTTATGGGAGGTGGGATGTTCAGAAATTTCTGAAAGAGGATGCCATCCGGGTGGTGCAGGCAGATCCTGAATGGTGTGGCGGCGTGTCTGAATTGGTGAAGATCTGCGCAATAGCATCAGTTCATGGTGCACATGTGATACCACACGGTCACAGCATTCATGCTGCCATGCATGTTGTGGCGAGCCAATCGCCGGATGTATGCCCGCTGGTGGAATACCTCATTGGTAAAATGGATGGCAATTATTACTATTTTGAAAAAAATGCACCGAGGGCAGTCAACGGAAAGCTCACCTTGCCTGATAATCCGGGCTTTGGAATTGAACTCGACTCCTCAAAGATTAATAAGAGAGAAATAATTACTTGGAGAGACCTATAAGTAGTTAAAAGGATGCAGTTACCGTGGATATTTCGTCTACTTATCAAGGCATAGCGTCGAAAATCTAATGAAAACGGATATCTTGTCGTGCCTGAAGCCGGAGGCCAATTGATGCTATCATTCAAGTATGAGGTTTTTCAAGACTACTATTCTATTATTCTATCTCTTTCAAAATTATCAACAATGTTGTCCAAATCCGTATTTTCCTATCTCATCGGCAACAACTGTGAAGTGTTAGTCATATGTCAGCTATTTCTTCTTTTTATTCAAGGCAGGAAAGCTTAGAGAGCCATGTTTCCTTGGTTGAAGAAATTGTTTGGCTGTTGGTTGGTAAAATCGTGTTGCCAAACACCACGGAACAAGGTCTGCCGTTTGGCAGGCATTGTCTCAATTACCTCGTAAGGCAGATTCATCTTATGGTATTGCACCAAGCCTGCATTGTAACAGTTCAGAATAGCTATTCGGTCGCGCTGGTCAGAGTTCCAGGTCATACCGGCGTGTGTCGTATTTTCAGTAAAAATGACTACTGACCCGGCAGGACAAGAGTAGGTTTCTAACAGCGGAGAATCGTGTGTGCTGTAGGCTTCAGGCAAAGAGAAGTTCATCTTGTGTGTACCTGAGATGAAGGCGGTAGGACCATCGCCCGGTTGGACCGGGTTAAGTTCCCAAACTACCCGTGTTAAACCACTGTAAATGCGATCCCGGTAAACCCTGTAGCCGTGTGGGCCATGCCAGTGCCCTCCGTGCGGTCCTGGGCCAGCCTGCCCCTTTGAAAAGCTGTTCTCGCAGCGAAAACCATAGCACTCATCGCTACGATCACTTTCCAGGATTTCTCTCAACACACCAACTACTACAGGGTGATCGAGTAAAACTTGGGCTGGCCCAGCTAGAGAGTAACGCTCCAGGGGATCAATGGATTCAGGATCAGTTTTCAACTGAATAATGTGTTGGCGAATTGCGTTAGTCTGAGTCTCACTTAAGACATTAGGAATGCAAATCCAGCCTTTAAGGTCAAAGATAAAACGCTGATCGTCAGTCATTGGAATGTCTGCGCTTTTAATGGACATAACAACTCCCTTCATATCTACTCATCAATTGGTTAATTCTAAATCCCTTAATTTACCCGTGTATACTATTATTTGATGCTTAATACTTTCGCTGGTCCCTTGCTCGATCGTCCAATCTCCCATTATTGCTCTCGATGGGCCAACACCAAATTGACCATCTACTCGCCACGCTGTTGGTGAACCACCATTTGTTGGGTGATCTAAAATTGCAATATGGGCAAAATCATCCCTTCCTTTAATCTGCATTCCGACATCTAGCCACAGGGCTCGTTTCCCTTCCGCCGCCAGGTTCCCTTGTTTCGCTGCATTCATCACCTCAGCTCGCATTCCTTCACGCCAAGGCATACGCAAGAACATACCGCCATACGCAAATTGGTTAACGGTGATATCAATTTTGGCCTCACCTTGCCATTCCAAGTCTAAAATATATTTCCCTTCTTCTAAACTTATGGCCCATGTTTGAGTCTCGACCATAATCGTTTTTCCATCTTCATCCAACATGTTATAAGCCGTCTGCCATTCTACTTTTTCACCGCTAGAACTAATTACTGAGGCTGATTCTAATTGCCAATGGTCAGCCCCAGGATTATGAAAATAATCTCGACCCACAGCCTGAGATATTTCTTTTGACTTATGGCGAGATACATAGAACCAGTCAAGTAATTTATCTTTCGGTATAGACTGACCGTTGACTCGAGTGAAGCCCCAATAAAGTCCAGTTTGATGTTTGTGGTGTCCAGGGCTATATTCGGTGAGAGTACCTTTCCCATCTGGAGCAATGATGGGATGCAAATAAGGGCGATGATCTTGATGAGCATTTTGGGTGAGGATTGGTAATGTGCCATCTTGCCGATAGATTGAGATAGTACCAAGTTCTTGATTCTGCACTATTCTTAAGTTAGATTCTTCGAAAGATCCGTACATATCTGAATTTTGAGTGGTATTAGCAATGCTACTTGTCATAATCATCTCCATAATTTTTGAGAATGGATTTTTGGGTCACCATATTCATCCCACTGATCTTTGCAACCTCTTCCATGCTATTTCGGTAAGATGTGTTATTTCAACCGGTGGTGTGCACCAGTCGCCGGTTATGATCCTTGATTTTCTGCCAGAATTGATTCCTGTTTTGCTTAACATTGCCAGATCAACGAAGATAAACCTATTCTAGTTATGGCTTTTGACCAATGATAGCCGGGCGACCAGTTCAAGCCAATGAATATCAACCCAAGACGGTCAATACTGGCATAGACCCTATCACTTTCAACCTGCCTCCGGTAAGGGAAAGTCGTTTTTATCCACCGCCATTCGAGAAAGGCTGGTACGGTAATGAAGTCTCAGCTTATTTCTCTGCCGTTAATACGGCTCCTATTGAAGGTGGTTGGTTTCAAATAATAAAATTGGAACCCAATTTTATTATGTATATGGTATTGAAACTCAGTCAATTGCTATGGGTGAGAATGGCATGACTCCTAACTATAGCCAATATTAGCAAGATGGTCGTCTGTGCAACGGCTGGAGGCTGTATTTATGTGTGGCCGACTGCGGCATTATCAGGTCGTTCTGAAAAAAAATCTGAACTAATATTATTTCAATCCTTCAGGAGCCAATTCACCGATTGAACTTGCCAATTTATCTGTATGGTCTTTTATCGAAGTTGTGTTTGCACAAGCTGGCAGAGGGGTGGCAAATTGATAATTCGGGTTGTTTTTTTGTTGTCGGCGAATTTCTCGCATCTCACGCCAAGCGCCGACTAGTGTTCGAGGCTCAGGCATATCATGTGCAATAGCTTGGGATAATTTCTTTAGGTTGTAGCAAGGAACACCCGCGTACATGTGATGTTCAGTGTGCCAGTTCATTCGCCAATATAGGAAAGATACAAAGGGGTTTAGTTTTATTGACCGAACACATTTCCGAAAGTCCGAAACATTATCTTGGAGTCCACAGTGCTGTGTAATACCTACAAAGTATCCAAGCCAATTCGCGGTGAAGGCGAAAAAGTTTATTAAGAATGGGAGTACCCACTGACCAGTCCAGATTGAATAGGCAAAAACGGATCCGTGAAAGAGCAACTGGAACCTCGACCACCACATGGATTTTCGATGTTCGGTGGGCTGGTCCTCGTGCAAGGCTTGCAACCATTCCTGACTGGGAATTTCAATTGATCCAACTAGCCCTAGGGAAGATTTGAAGGTCAAATAAATTGTAGAGAGTAAGCCTCCTTTCCCAAAGACTCGACCGGATTTGGAGAATATATTCAGGGTGAAAATTTGAATTAAAAAAATAGGTCCTAAATGAGGATCAAGAGGGAAAAGATTTTCACGGTCTCCGTCTGGGTATTGTGTATATCTATGGTGGTAGGTATGGCTGCTGGCATAGTCAAATGGATCCCACCAGCTTAATAGACTAAAAAGGTACATAAAAAATTTGTTTAACCACTTAGTTCGAAAGACGGTTCCATGACCAAGTTCGTGAGGAGCTACCCCACTAAAAAAGCTTCCAATGGTTCCGTGAGCAAATAACATTATAGAAAAGCTTAGCCAATCTCCAACATTCCAGAAGTAATAGGCTAAAGATCCAGTGGATAGGAATAACGCGAGGTGTCCCCCAGCTTGGAACCAACCTTGGGGGTTACTTCGCCTCGAAAGCTCACGCAGTTTTGAGTGTTCGAGAGGGCATCTATACCAATCGACGCGGACTGTTTTTCTAACTTCAGAGAGTGGGTTGTAGCTTTCTTCCATATCTTATTCCTCAGAAAGGTTTTATTTCAGTGGCACAAAAGCATCTTTGTTTATAAGCGATAAAAATAGACGTCACAGGGGGCTAATCCGCCCCATTTCGGCTGTCCTCCGAGACCACGTTCCTTCCTCACTCGCTCTTGGCAGTCATATGAATAGAATTTGTGTCCGGATTCGAGTGGTTGGGCCGGTTCTGTAGCGACTGTGAAGTTTAAGGCAAAATCTGGACTCAACTCCAGTCTCGGAACCTTTGATATGAAGTCTGCCCTTAGTCAAGCACGAACTCTCCTCTCCATTTTCTGTTTCCCACCACTTGCATTTATCCTACACACTGCTTCGGCTTGACTCCCGCTCCCATCCCAAAAACACGCAAAAACTATCATTTCGTCAACCAGATTATAGCGAACTCCACCGTATATCGCTTGACAACTCCGTTTTCCCCACCATCCAATTTTCATGTTAATTCTTAGTCTCGTTCATTGGCCTTTCCCTATATTTCTGGCCACATAGATTTCATCTGACGTAGATCAACGGAGTTTTCGGTATAGACTTACAATGATCAACAATACCTAGGAGAATACTGGGTTCCGCATCTAGACTGACTACAGTAGGTGTGACATGCTTATATTAAGCCGTAGCTATTCAACTGGTGGTTAGTTTGACATAGGATATATGATTATCTCTCTGCTTGGAGATCGGCAGCGTGGTCTAAACACAGATCAAACCCAACGCTGGTTTTCCTACTTGAACCAATAGTTATAAAATAGCATATAGATAGAACTATGTAAAGTTATGATCTGTCATCCAATCTGTATAATGTCCCCCAATTTTTGGAGTAGTTGCTAATGTGGACTTTACTTCTTGCAATAAAAAATAGAGGTAGAAAAAATGGCATAGAGAAGAAGGTGATTCTCCAGAGAATTCAAAGTAAAAGTGGCATTAAAAGTACTCAAAGAACAATTGCTCAATTGCTCAATTGCTCAAAATAGAATGCCAGAATACGTTTGGGAAGGAACAGACGAGAGGATGCAACCGTTGCTTGGTCAGCACGGGAAGGGAGCATATGGTTAGGCTAATACTCGCTCACGGTCGAGGTTACATCACCACTGGTTTGTATTTCCTCTTCTTCTTTAGATTGGAAAGTATCGTTGTCTACGAGTTGAAGGAACTCATGTGTCCAACTTCCAGTTTTCCTACGGATCTGATTCTGACCGCTGTAGGCTGGTATCTTCGATCTAATCTCAGTTGCCGTGATGTGGAAGAGCTTCTTGCGGAGCGAGGAATCGTGGTCGACCAGTCAACGATCAATAGATGGGTTGTTAAATATGCGTCCTGATTAGTAGAACCGGCCAAGAATCACAAACCAAAG
>Ga0208128_1000910_pt1 | contig 11491 bp, 15 predicted proteins | sample ETNtaG_35_FD_185758 | JGI IMG/M metagenome (GOLD analysis project Ga0208128, IMG submission 185758) | Marine microbial and viral communities from oxygen minimum zone, Eastern Pacific Ocean - ETNP201306PF51B (SPAdes) (version 2) | ecosystem: Environmental > Aquatic > Marine > Oceanic ... | reverse complement strand
AGTTAGATGCCACCTACAAAGTAATTAGGCAGGACATGAAAAATATAAGAATGGGGTTAACCAGTTTCATTTTGAATAAGTTATAATATTTTTTTAAAATTGTATAAAATCAAGTTTAAAAATCGGAATTTTTTCCTAAGTTTTTAAAAATATGTGAAAACTAAGATTGGATTTTGTCAAACATAAACATCAAATACATGTCATAAACTTCACTATTTTTCCATCCTTATCTCTTATCACTTCATGCGTAATGTTTCTATTTGCTACAACCATGTTTCTTTCCCCAATTGCTCACCCATTTCTCATCTATGATATGTCGTCCTCTTATAACTTGTCCTCCGCGTCTTGGGCCAATCCCACCCAATTCCGTTGACATGTGCCCTTGGCAACATGCCATGTCATCAACATCTTGCGACATGCCGTCCTCTTATAGCGACATGCGTCCAAGGCCTCTCGTCATGCCCTGGCGTTGGGGTTGGTTGTCTTTTCAGCCAACCTGGGTGGGGCTAGCAGCTCTTTCGGATTCCTGAGGTAATATACATGGGTCGTTAAAGATATATAACTTATTGCCTTTAAAATAAAAATATAAATTAAAAATATAAAATTTATCATTTTATAACTGTTTTTTTATGTGCGGTAAGCAACTCGTCCCGGAATTTTACATATATCTTAAGCGCAAATTTATAATATTTAAACAGATGCCTAAGGAGTATTTGCTTAAATTGCCATCGTAACAGCAGTTATTATAAAAAAAATACTTTTTTCCAAATTTGATGGATAGCCCAAGTGGACCAGCGATGTCCGAATCAGACACAGTGGACTTGATACACGTTTCCCATGGTAGGATGAAGAGGCCAGAGGCCGGAGAAAAAACAGCAGAGGAGATTGTAAAGGAGACTTTAAACGCATTTGATGCATAAATGAAGACATATGCAGGGGGGTAGACAGTCTCTATAAACGCCACAGTATAAACAAAGCTTCCTTGTGGTGTGTTGAGGACTTGGACGGGACGTCTGTTGTTTGAGACTGAAGAAAACCTGCTGATCAAAAGGAAGCCCTCGTGTGAGAAGAAGAAGAGGAGCAAGAAGAGGAAGAAGCAGAGGAAGAAGACGAAGATGGAGAAGAACATTGTAGGCAGAATGAGCTGGAAAAAACTGGACAGGGCGCTGGACGCCCTAGACTGCAGCGTCGACTTCCAAACGTTTCCTGTGCCTGGCCACAAATGGAGTTCGGGTTCCCTGAAGTATGCAGAAGTTGTGGAGATACAGACGTGCATAGAGAGGTAGGTCTGGAAGTCACTGTCACCATGGAAACTTGCTATGAAGAAGAGGCTTTCTCTGGAAGCGGTAATTCCGAGGTTCTTAAGCAAACAAAAAGCGGTGATAAAGAGCAAGCTAGTAGTGCTTTTGGTGTGCAGATTAGTAAAGAAATATCTGGTGAAGAAGCTGGTGTTGAAGAGGGTATATGGAGACTTAATGGACACACTAAGATAACTTGTTTTGATAGGGCTAGAAGGACATGAAATAACCTGGTAGGAGGCTTCTGGAAAAGGGTGGATGAGGTTCAACATGGCTTTGGAAGGCTGGAGAGAGGTGTTCTACCTGTCAATGTTCCTGGTGAGGGAGTTCATGACGGAGATAACAACCGAGAGCGGGAAGAAGGAATGGCTTTAGCTGGTAGAAGTGGAGATGAAGGCAAGCGAGAGATGCGGAATGAGCGAGGAGGAGAAAAGGCTGTTGGGGCAACTGGCAGACCCGGTGGAAAAATGAGGAACCAACGGAAAAGAGGCATGGTCATTCATATTGCGATTCTTTTCCTAAAACACGCCAAATTCAAAATTTATAAATTATATATTTTTAAAAAATATAATTTTATTATATAAAAATTATGTATATTAAAAAATTTAATTTAAAAAAATATGTTTTTATTTTATAAAATTTATGTATATTTAAAATTTTTAAATTATATAACTTATAAAAATATAAGCTGCAGATAGCACGTTTTTAATGAACGAAGAAAAGCAACGAAGGCACGTAAAAAGGCATGCGGAAAGCATGTACAATGAACGGGTAAGCCGGGTTTTCGGGCGCCCACCATTGAATAAGCTTGTGAGACAGGCCACCATGAGTTATTTGCTGAGGCTTTTTGACGATACGTACATGATGGCGAATTCCCACAACAGGGAGATCCCTACTGCTGAAGACCTTGTACTTGTGCGCCGCATCAGGGGTGAGTGGAATATTGACAAAAAAGGGCGTATGGTAGAAGTTGAAATACCATAACCCGGAGTCCACCGCAGTGACATCATGGAAGTTGATTTTTTGACAGGTGAAACCGAAACGGAAACGGAAACAGAGGCAACCACATGCAGTCAAGAAACAATTATAAGCAGACTTCCTAGCAACTCGCCCTACCGTCAGTGATGTGATATGTGATGCTCATTTAACACTTTTCTTTTAAACTTCAAAATACATATATCTATCATAAAAATATAAATAAAATTTTAAAAATTACGGCTTTTATGTGCGGTAAGCAAGTCGTCCCGGAATTTGATGTTTAAAAATGGGAAAACGAAAACCAGGATAAGACGGGCCAAGTAGGCTTCAAAACCATTTAAAAATTAAAACAAAGCAATAAAGTGTATTTTTGAATAAAATGCTTTTTCATGATCATCATCCACATGCATTTGAACATCTAAGAGGACACAAGTAGTTGTCCCCATAGTCAGAGGCATAGTATCTATTCGAACATCTTCGGTGTGCTTTATGACGCTAGCATTTAAAGAAAACAGTTGTCCTCTTGTTTTTCAGTGCGTTAAAGCAAATAGGGCAGTTTTCATAGTTATAGGTGCAAAGGCCAGTTAGCCCACGAGCTCTGGTATCTGTGGACATGGTTTAAAAGCCTTGGAAAAGACGCTGGAATTCCTATGTCATGACAATAGGCTGTTGCTCAATTTCCTCTTCTTCACGCTTCTTTTTCAAAGTATGTACTACCTTCAAAATGCTGTCTGGCCTAACCGTGTTGACCACGTTTAGCAAATATTCCTTTTATGGAGAGCGGCTTTTCGAATAGACAGGAAAATACAATGCAATCTTAGGGTCTTTGCACAGCTCAGTCCAAATCCGTTTTGAGGTAAGCTCCGGATAGTTGGGAACCCCATCAATCCATTTCACCTACTCAGTTAACAGCAGTTTCTTTTTCCCCGACAATACGTCCTTTTTAAAATAACAAAAAAAAACATGGAAAACGATGCTTTGCAAAATTCCAATGTCATGTCTCGGTTGGGAGGGCAATATTTTTTGCATCTGTTTTTGAAGAAGTCCTACAAGGCAAATCGGTTGGGTATGGTTTTCAAAAACTAGCTAGGAGGCATTGAGATCACTCTATTTCTCTCAGGATGCGCCTATTCTTGTCTCTATGGGTGTCGCAGTGAAGGGACCTGTTATTGCTCAGGTTGTTGCTACCTCCCCTATTGGGGCTGATTTTGAATAGAGTGCATCTAAAAAAAGGGTGAGTGGTATGTAAAAAAGCATACGGAGAAGGACTCAGTTGCGTCTGAATTGCTGTCCGACTGCAAATTTGGCCTGACCACATTCTCCTTGTGTTCTTCTTCTTCTTCTTCCATTTAAGGAGAGGGGCCCTAGCTCTTTTTTTCAGGGCTAATACTCATTTAAGTAGTGCGTTTTTTTCCCTTTGTGATGGGGTTTTTCTTGCGTGCTTCAATGCGACATGTTCGCTGGGATTACCTGCGGGGCTTGGAGGTGTCCATTTTTTTAAATTTGAATTTAAAAGTGGCAGTTATAAAATTAATTTGAATTTAAGATTGGGGCTAAAAAGGTGCTTTTTGCATTTTTATAAAATTCAAAATAAACAAAAATATTTTTATACATAATATACAATGCATAAAATGGTGAAATTTCCATTTTTTAAAATTTTAAAAAATTCTTCCATGCTTTTTTTTTCTGTTCTGACACCTGATGAATGGCCCTTTTTTAATTTTAAATTTAATTTTAATGTTAAAATTAACTTTAAAATTTAAAGTAACGATGAATATGCCAAATTCAGCCTGCTTTTGTCTTCATGGTAATTTCCCCAAAATGCCCTTTGAGTAAATCTTTAAAACAGGAGTCATGTTGAGAGACGCCTCTTCCATTAATGTCAGTAGCGCTGAGGCCTTTTCTGCAGGTAATCCATTGTCGTTTAGAAGTTTTCTAGTCTCCTCCTACATCTTAATTTCCAGCTAAAAGAAATACGAGCACATCCATATTATTAATGGTCCTTTCGCCATCTCCTTGTTATACACAGCATCATAGAAATTGGAAACCACCCCATTTAGCAACTTTTACGCGGAGGTCAAAGATTCAATTCTATTCAATAGGCCCTTTTAAGGGGTTTGTTTTTTCATATTTTTGAAACCAAACGTTTTTTTAAATTTTTAAATTATTTTATATATATGTTTTTTATAAAAAAGTATATAAATTATTTATAAAATAAATTAATTTTATATGAAATCAGCGGAAAATATAACTACGGTAACCCGCTCTACTTTTCCGGTGGACATTGTGTGCCCCTAGCATGAGAAACATGTGTACTTGGGCGATGGCCTTGACACCTTCTTTTAGGCCGAATTCCTGGACAGCTATTGCAAAAAACTACGTGTATATCTCCGTAGGAAGATGCGAGGAAGGGGAATTCGGTCCTGTCGCATATATGTTAACATGGACAAGCACCAAAGCCAATGGCACTAATTTAAAGACCATGTTCATGCAGCTAGGGGAAAAGAAAGACCAGGTGCTTTGATGTACCCTGGTTTTTTGTAGCTCTTAAGGTTCCTCTTTTTCGCGGCTAAACAAGGTTCTGAAGGATGTTTCCCAAGCCATGTCCAGGTTTATACATATTAAAGGGAGAGCTGGTCCTTTTTTTTCCCTCGAAACCAATGCCTAGAGCTAAAAAACTTATCTGTGCCGGACCAAATAAAATATGGGGCTAGGACAAGCTTCTTTAGGTTTCTATAAACCAACTGGTGCCACTTCACGCCTGACATACTTAAAGAAAAGCTGGAAATGCATTTGAAAAGACAAGTACACATCTTGAAGAGATCCAAAATAACAAAGAAGCCTCTATATATGGTTCCAATTCCAACCAAGGCCAATTATGATAAACGGGTTATTTTGGACTTTATAGAGGATGAGGCGGCAGCGTATGAAAAAACCCTGGAATGCAACGAGGGGCATAAACTTGTCTTTGTCGGGAAGCTCGACTACGTCTATCCATAGCAGCCATAGGGCTCATACGGCTCATACAGGTGTGACAAGTGCGGCTCTCGACAAGTGGCATCGAAAGGGGTTTGGCATTGTGCTCAGGGCTGCTGCTATGACATATGTCAAGAATGCCGACCACTACGTTTTTATTTGCGATGCCCCGATCACCATCCACTGGTGTTTTTTAAAGGAGCTGGCGAAGAGGTAAAGGAGGCATTTAAATTTTATTCGCGTGGAAATTATAAATGCGATGTAACAGGCGGTTCTTTCAGGGTAGAAAATGGGGTGTGGCATTGTGCAAGGACCTGCTACTACGATATCTGTCCATGGGCTATAACTTTCATAGCAAGTCCAAACATGGATTCGCGTACGCCCTCGTAAACAGCACGCAGCTCGTTTTTGTTGAAACGTTATTTGACTCCGGTTTAAAGACGAGACGAAATGGCCGCTGGAAACATGCGCAGAGGACTGAACAATGTATAACCGTGATTTTTGACGTTAAACATTGAAATTAGTTTTATCGTTTGTAATTTAAAAAAAAACTATTTAAACAAGGCATCAGTCGTTTCTTAGGCCTTAATACTATTGTGTCATGTGTTCAAAGACGTTCCTGCTTAAAAAACAGACCAGATCGGTGTTGTCAAAGAAATGGAGAAGCCACCAGATCTTTCTTAGACTTGTAAATGAAATCTTTACGATTTGGTCTACGCATTCTCCTCCGTATCCCCCAAAAATATACACGCTGGCTCGCTCTCCGGGTGCCCTTGTGGCCGTAAAACCCCATCTTCGAAAAAACACATTGCCTTGGTGGCTTTTGGCCAAGTCGTCCCAGCGGCTTGTTTTTGTCCTGAACTCCTGAAAATCACCCAATGGAGCCATCGAATGGTTGGTACCACCCATGATGTACAACTCAGTTTCATGGCTAAACATGGACACGAGCCATCGTGGAGCTGGTAAAGGCCCACTTGACACAGCAATTGGAATTGCTACCCATTCATTAGAAATGATATTAAGGGAGTAAAGGGAGTTATCCATGTCTTCAAATTCTACTTCCAAGGTTTAAACCCCACTAAAGATGAAGAGCATATCCCCAATCACGGCGGCGCCATGTTGCTATCGCACACAAGGCCCGTTTCCACTCGTTATAGCTTTTTGAAGTGTTTTGTTTTTAACCGCATACTTATGGAGCTCATTTTTGAAACCATAACCAGCGGCATATCCTCCGAACAGATAAATAAAGTCCCCAATACGACTTGCACTATGTCCCCATCTTTCATATGTCACGTTGTTAAGGCTGCTCCATTTCATGGAAGCCAGGTCTAAAGCATAAACAACCCCCTCGACATTTCCCTATCCTCCGTGGACTAACATCATTCCTTGTTCCTCAACAATGGTGGCTGTATGACAAGCAACTGGCTATGGTATGGTTCCATAAACAACAGCATGGCTGAATTCATCAGTAGCAAGGTTATAGATACCAACCTTGTTTTACATGCTGCCATTTTCATCAGCTCCTCCAAAAATGTAGATTTTTTACCCATAATGCACTGCGGAGTGAAGTCCTAAATCCACCTTAACGTGGATTTCTTGCACCTCGATTAGACAATGGTCCAGCTTAAAATCGGCCTTCCTAAAACGGTATGAAGAAGCAGCTAGATGTAGGCCTTCAGGCTGCTTTTGTTTTTGGGTTGTATTTAGCTTTACTCTCCTCATTTTTAACAGGCAAATTTTATTTAAAATGTAAAATCCAAATTATTTTAAAAACCATAAAAAGCCGGTAAGCAAATCGTCCCAAAATTTTACTATTTTTTAAACATGTGTTTTAGGTTTTAAATACATTTTTAAAAAATTGGAAACAAGCCGAAAAAATGAGAACCAAATCCGGGCAGTGTCTGCAGAAAATAAAAACCCATAAGCCGCGTAGGAAAGCTCCTGACTCCGATTCGGAAGGAGATCAGTACCCCTTCTTTTAAATCTGGTCATTTCTTAGCATCAGAAAACTTCCCAAAAAACAGATAGAAGCCCTGGGAATATGTCGATATCCAACCCAGTATGCCATGGTTAAATTGGCTTACAAGCCCCCCAGCCTAATTGTAGAAGTGGGAATGGGGATTAACAAGGCAGCTAACCCCTTAAGGGAAGGGAATGAGCAATTTCTAGGGCAAGATGAAGAGCAAGTTGAAGTGCAAGATGTGCTGGAACCAGAACAAGAAGAGTCGCTTCCAGATCAAGATGTGCCACCTCCAGAGCAAGTACGACTGTATTTCATTAGGGTACCTTCATTTTTGAGGAGGGCTCCAGAAGATTGCATGACTTTTAAAGTGACCAGGTTTTCCGAAGATACTCAAATAGCCTTATCCACTGAGGTGGAGGCCAACATAGTTGAAAAAATAGAATTTGGGCTGGTGACAGAAGAGGTTGCAAGCGTGGGATTAGTCTATTAGATGGCTTAGATTCGTGTGCCCTTTGCCCTCAATCGTTCATTTGTGCATGTTGTATATCTTCGTGGATGAGTGAATATAAAAAACGGTTTTATTCCGGCTTTCATATAACTGAAAAAAATGTGAAAATTAAATTATTTTAAAAACGGGATATTTAAAATTTTTAAAAAATGGGAGGGTTATAAAAATTATATTAAAAATATAAATTTAATTTTAAATTACCATGAAGCGCATAATGCTTAAGTCAGCCCGGTGGAGGTGGGAGAGGATGCCTGTTAGAAAGCTTGGTTGGGAGAGGGGGGAGTCCCAGATATTGTATGAATAAATACCACTTGATTTAGATCTTCGCGAGTTCGCATCGGTAGTATACAAGAACCAGATCATCATAACAGGTGGGAGGAAAAGCCAAAGCAACTCCGCTTGTAGCCGTATTCGCCTGCTTAGCCTTGGTTCATTGACGTTGGACTGGGGGCAATACATAGGCTTAAAGCAAATGAGACTACACACAGCAACCTTAATTGTGGAAGTTGGGCAAGTCCTGGTAGTGGGAGGCTACCCTCATCGCTATGGCGGGGCTGTTTTTAACCTGCATCTATGCGACAAATAATGCGTGCGCATGAAAAACGCAGTGTATAAAAGACATGGACATACAGCAAGTCGTATACGAGGCTCGGTATATCTGTTTGGAGGTTGTTTTTAAAAGGTTTTTTATAACGACGTTTAAAAATACGAAATCAAGCAACAGGCTATCTACCAGGTTTGCGCCAAGGGCATGCCTCCATGTTAAAGAGGATATCATAAAAGCACCACCATTGAAGACAGCATGTATATTTTCGGCGGCTACAACTACGTGAAATACGCTGGGTCCGACATTTACACCTTCTCGGCTTCCAGGAAAGAATGGACCGTTGTTCCGGTTGCAGTGGGTTCCGCGCAGCCATTGGGCCGTTCTGGATTCAGCTTTTTTAGCTTTGATAAAAACCTGTATATCATGGGAGGGTATTTTAAAGGATGAACATTTCCGGGTATTTAGGAGTACAGCTTTAAATCACAAAGGTGGAAGTAGGTGGCGAACCCTCCATTTAAGGCTGGCCCTCGTTTTGAACATGGCACGGCAGTGATACCTTCTCATACGGGGATAAAACAAACGGTATATGTTTTAGGTGGGATTGGCATAGACTAAGGGCCCTTAGATCACGTGGCCAGGATCTCCTTTACAAGCGCCGATATTTATATTTGGTGGTTAGTGCACCTCTGCTAAGCCACTGACTTGTGCTACACACTCGACATGAGCACAAACATTATCCAGGACATCGCGGAATTGTTTCAAGATATTTGAGGTAGGTTGAACCCATATTAACGTGTAAAATTCATTTTTTAAACTTTAAAATTTTAAAACCACATTTTTTATATTATATTTTCACGCAAGTGGATGAAACCATATTTTTTTAAATTTTTATTAGCATATGGAAGCAAATAGCTATTCCCGAAACATGAGCCTTTTCCTCACTGGGGTTCCTTAGGAGGTCGTTTTTGCCCCCAAAGACTTTCCAAAAGTGGTTACAGAGAAATACAACAAAGACTACGACCTAGAAGACATGATAACTTGGGGTGTTCTAGACTTTAACAGATTTCCAGCCAAAAAACTGGGGGCGTAGATCATGGGCTTTTTGGAAAAAATGGACTACCACGCAATAGGCAAGATGATAAACGATCTTAAAAACACCCGGTTTTTGATTTCACAGCAGTTTCCACTAGTTCACTCAATTTGCAACGAATATTACAACGAGTTCAGAGCTTATATGAGTTAGAAAATGGCTTCAAAGAAATTCAAAAAAGTCAAATTTGACCTGGTAACCAAGCTGCATTTGGACTATTTTAAAGAGACCATTTTAAGCAACCAAACAAAGCGAAACCTCTCCGTAAGCCAGAAATAGGATTTAATGCAAAGGCAATTTCCAAACATGCGCTTTTCTCGTAGCACAATTTATAAAATCTAAAGAAAAGTATTTAACTTTACCTATAAAAGGATATCGCAGTACCGGCCTAGGGTAATTCCCGTTTTATGTTGTCGTTATTCTTCTAAAGAGCGTTGGTTCGAAGCAGAAAGAAAAAATTGCATTCATATAGGTTTTTTTGGAAGGACTAGGAAATGCGGAAACCGAGGTTTTGGTCATCGATGAAGTTGGCTTTGGCACCAAAGACCTCACCCATTACGCGTATAGCTTGGTTGGCACCCCGGTTCTCTACGAAACTAACAAGAAGCTGTTGCATAACCTGACGTGTATTGCCACAATTTCAACGAAAGCAGTTGAGTTTTTGTAGTTTTTTGACGAGGGGGGAACAAAAAACGAAATGTTTGAATTCTATTTTGGGAATCTTGTCGACGAAATGAAGGCAAAATATCCCGAAAAAAATTTCTTATTTATCCTGGACAACTTGCTGGCGCATAAATCTAGCTTAATTATGAAGATAATGAACGGCGAAGACCGTTGCAAAATGCTTTTTACCCCGAGCAACTCGCCGGAATTAAGCCCTATTGAAAATATGTTTTCGCAGACTAAGAAAACAATCTCAAAAAAGTACCTAGTTGAAAAAAAAGAATATGCACACGAGGTGACAAAGATTCTGTTTGGTTTTAAAGAGGGTGAAATCCAAAAGTTTTACAGAAGAACCTTTAAGAACATTCTTGGTATTTGGGGCAGCTTAAATAGACAGCAGCTGATTTAAAATATATGTATTTGAACATTTTAAAAATCTCCTAAAAATAACTGCATTTTTATATTTTCCAAATTTCGGGACGATTTGCTTACCGCATTTTAGGCTTTATTTATAATATTTTAAAAAAAACGTTTTAACGCCTTTATCATGAAATCCCAACCACCCAAAAAAGACGTTGGATTCTTCATAAGAACCCCAGAAGAAATCATTTTAGGACTCTCCGCTAAAGAAGCTCTGTAAAAACGAATGGAAAATATCCAAAGAAAGAAAATGGAAGAGCTCTTCTCCAAAAAAGACGTGCCAACGATAGTCAACAAGATGCAAAAGCCTTCCAGACGAAGGAACTTTGTCCCAGATGGGGAAATCTCTGAAGCACGTTCTTTTTCAAGGATACGGTCAAAAGGACATCCTTAAACAGCTTTTGTTTCTTTTAAAAACGCCAAAACCTGGGACCACTTTCAAAGCTGCATTGCGTAAAGCTAGCGTATCTTATGCGAGGCTACAAGGGACTACAGAGATTCTTTTCACAGGATTTCGGTGGAGTCGGCAAAATGTGAAGCATGCTTACAAAGGTAGCAAAACTGCTGGACTTTTGCAGATGCCGGAGAAGGCCTTCTAAAGCTGCTAAAAGTTGAAAAAAAGGAGGGGTATGTTCGCAAGCCCATTCCAATGCCCTGCCATTAGCGCCTCTGTCAAGTGCATTAAGTTCTTTTTTCTTAATGCGAAAGAGTATCTGTTAGCACGCTTAAAACAAGCCTGATAGAAAAAATGAGCAAAATGCTAGGCACGCAAGCACCAAAGAAGACACCAACCAACATGCCCATCCTAGGAACAGAAGAACAGGTGCTGGCTGAATTTCATGCCAAGAAAGCGGCTGCCATAAAGCTGGTAAGGATGGAGCTTGCACAAAAACACCAAGTGAGGAAGCATATTAAAAGCATGCAAGGGCTCTTAAAGCAGCTGCTTGAAATTGGTGGCGATCTAATTTCTGTGCCCCAGCCACTCTAAATACACTATGATGGTCAGTGTCCATCCGATCTCAACAGCCTCGTGCTGCTCATCATTCAT
>Ga0208128_1000909_pt1 | contig 11495 bp, 10 predicted proteins | sample ETNtaG_35_FD_185758 | JGI IMG/M metagenome (GOLD analysis project Ga0208128, IMG submission 185758) | Marine microbial and viral communities from oxygen minimum zone, Eastern Pacific Ocean - ETNP201306PF51B (SPAdes) (version 2) | ecosystem: Environmental > Aquatic > Marine > Oceanic ... | reverse complement strand
CTATATTTTTCATTATTTGCTTTCAAGTCTAATTCTGTGCTACACGTTCTTTATGCCAATCCCGCACGGCCTTAGGAATTTCCATTAAGTTCTCAACGGCAGTTTGTAGGGGGATAGCACATTCCGGTCCAACAAGTTGGACACCCGCATCCAGATTTTTATAGACTTCTTGTCGAACCTCCTCTGGACCTCTGGCAAACAGCGTTTCAGGATTATTGATATTCCCAACCAAAGAGATCCTGTCTTGTGTTATATCTATCGATTCTTGGGGGTGGTTCTTAGAATCATAATGGAAGGCAGACATTCCGGTCTGCGCAATGTATTCCATCCGATCAACCGTTCTGCCACAGATATGCAGAATCAAAGGAATCGGAATCCTATCAACGAATTCAGTGTGCAAATCACGTAAGTATCGGCGATAATAATCACCACTAACCAGATCTCCGGTGGCATGATCAGGCAGCGTTAACGCGTCCGCACCTGCTTCAATTTGCGCTACACCGAAGTCTATTGTTACTTTTTTTAATTTATCCAGACATTGCATAGTCTTATCCGGATCATCCAGAGACATCAATAAAAAAGATTCAACCCCAAAACCGTGGTATCCGAGAGACCATGGCCCCATCGTTTTTCCAATAATAGCCACCTCATCGCCATACTCTTTCTTTAGAATCTTGATAGCATCTAGTACACACTTCGTATCCTGATGAGTCAGCAGATCGGATGGAATGTTAATATCATCTACATCTTCATAAATAGGTTCCCGCATCTTCACCGTTGGCCAGTTATCTTTCTGCTCCCACTGAATCTTGCAGCCGAGAGCTGATGATTCTTGAATAATAGTGAAAACCGGCATTATAGTATCAAATTCTAACTCGGTGTATCCGGTAGCAGCCAATCTTGCCATTAACTCCGGTTGCCTGTTGGCTTCCGGAAACGAGGCGTCAGCCAGATCCATCAACTCCACGGTAGCTACTGATGTTGGATTACAAACTGGGGTTCGATCGACAGGTTCTCGACTCAGTGCTGCCAAGACACGCTGACGACTAGTCATTGAATTAATTTCGGTCTTCACACTTATATCTCCTACTATTTACAGCTTTATATCCAGCCTATTCCTGTTGGCTGGGAGAGGAAAGAACCCCACGTGACGCTGTCATCTGATGTTCTCGCACTACTGCTCGCACGTTGGGAGCGCGAACTAACAGTAATCCAACTAAGGCGTCGTGGGAGCGACCGCAAGAGAAAACAACTTGATCCGAGTTTTTCTCATCAGTAGCTATCATATCTCCCAGTTTGATTAGTCCGCCAGTAATAGCGGAAACACGTCTCTCTTTTCCCGTTTCATCGCCATCAACTGTTACTTGATAGCGCCCATTTCCACGACTTAGTACCGTCACGTTACGATTCGACTTCTTGTCAACAATTGTATTTGGACGTGATTCAACCAACTGCGTCGGATCAGATTTACACGCCTCCAGAAAAACTCGCTTACAGGCGAGTTGATGATCCACTCCACAGGAGAATCGGAGCAAACCCAATTCTGTTAACGCCATCCCGCCCAACACCTGCATGGCGTCAACCACAAACTGAATACGTTGTGAAGCGTCCTCAATCCGACTGTAGGTATGCACCAAAAATGAAGGTCCTATGGCTGGTTGCTGCTGATACAAAGCGATAGTAATGTCATGGAAATAAGAATCCATCGGAACTAATTCAATCCTTCTACCAATATCAACTATTTGACCCATATTGTAGATTCTCGTTCTTGTTAGATTTGGATTACAAAGTTGTTTTCAGAAAAATTAAGTCTAACTAAAAACAGGTGAATTGTCAAAATGATATCTCTTTCTTCAGGTCAAGAGACAAACAGCGGTATTAGAGTATTATATATTACGGGAGATCTATCTGAAGGGATCTATTCTGTTTTCAGAAAGGCCTTTACCCGGGGGTGATCCAACACATCTGAGTTGAGAATGTGCGCCGGTTTCCTTCCCTGAATGCCATCGGTAACCTGTCCAAAGGTCCGCAAATCGAGACGAATAGCTGACTCAAGGGTAATCCCAGCGTTGTGATTGGTGCAGATGATGCGAGGGTGATCTTTGTGTATTTCCCTCGGACCGTTGACCGGATCGTCTACCACGTAATAATAGAGACGTTCTTCACGAATGGCGCGGTTGACAGCTTGATCATCAACCAGATTTCCCCGTGAAGGGTTAATTAGTGATCCATGAGGTTTCATAGCACAGAGGCAATCGTAGTTAACAATGGCATCATCACCGGCAACGTGTAAGGAAACGGTATCACTCTCACGAAATAAAACCGTGGGATCATCCACAGCAATAGCTCCGTATTCAGCTGCTAGTTCTTTAATATCGCTGCGAACATCATATACGAGCAATCTTCCTGCATTACCGAGAAGCGGCTTGGCACGTGTCGCCACGGCTTGACCGATCCGACCAAAACCGTAGAGTCCAAGCGTAGATCCACTGGCTTCATAAGTTCGGATGATAGAGAAGTCTCCCCCATGAGAAAGGTGATTCAAAGTATAAACACGTTTGAGGGTCGCCATCCATTGGGCAATGGTATATTCGGCGACGGTTACCATATGCTCAGGGGCAATGGTGACGAACACACCATGTTGGGCGGCAATCTCATAATTCGTGTTCTCATAGCCTACTCCCCATCTGGAGATGACTCTCAGTTCCTTAGCCGCCTGATAAAAGCTCGGATGAATCAAAGCCGAACTGGCGATGACACCGATCACACCATCAGCATCATCTTCCGTCAGTTCTGCCGGTTCCATTTCCAAGTCCCCCAACTTGGCAAGTCTGTCCAAGCCTTGCCGGCGTTCCTCAGTATCAAATCTTTCGTTCTGAAAAATTGGTGCTAATAGAATCTTGTTTGGCATCAAATTCCTCGTATTTATTAATGTGCAGTACTAAAACACCAGACCTTTTGCATAAATAGTAAAAAAAATACTGTATTCTACCTGAGAGGCGGCTAGATTCTTTAGTATATGTAATGATTTTGTCCCTGCAATTCCCCCTCTAGTTAAAATAGCACAGCCCCAACTTATTTGGGGGGAAGATTGAAGAAGACTAATCCGGCCATTATTCTACCAACTTCTACCAATGGTCGCAACTTGGGTTAAATACACGCAAAGTAAAAGCGGCGTTAGAAGAGTATTCTACTCGTTACAACTAAGAAATGAAAACTAAATCTGTAAAGGCCTACGCAGGAGGTCAATATCCCATCAATCAGCTCGATCTTCGGGTTTCTCCACGGCTACCGGACCAACTTGCCGACGGCACAAGTTTCAACAGAAGACGGTTATGAGGTCAAAGGCTATAGAAGAGGTGTAATCAGAGTGCGTTGTTCCCCTTTGTTGATAAGCAGGTAGTTGAACAAACCGTAGCTGATCTGTTGTTACACGAACCTTGAGACTGAGAAATTTCTCCAAATGTAGATTGTATTTTCTAATCACTTTTGGTATGATGTGGATGCAATTGTTTTAATAATGGGGAACTAAAATGAAAATTGCTGCAATGTTCGCTGACGGTTCTGGGGGAATCGTTGATCGACCCGATCCAAAGGCGGTTGATGATTTTGTCGTTGTCAAGATTCGCTCGGCACCAATGTGTACCGAATATAAGGGGTTTAAAGGTAAGCAAGATCAAGACCGTGCTGGATTTGGGCATGAAGCCGCTGGCGAAGTAGTAGAAGTGGCTCAACCGGGTCGAGTCACGGTTGGTGATCGAGTAGTAGTACAACCTCAATATGGTTGTGGAGCTTGCTGGCTTTGTCTGGATGGAGAAAGCATCCACTGTCAAAATGGGAGACGTCTTCCAGAAGGTCAGAGCGCTTCGGCCACCTATGCCCAATATATAGTCAAACCTCACTGGCTGCTTTCTCCTTTCTCTGAAGATATTAGTTTCGATCACGCAGGTATGGCTTGTTGTGGCCTTGGACCGACTTTTGGTGCCATGCAACAGATGAATGTCAACGCCTTAGATACGGTGTTGATTACGGGTATGGGCCCTGTTGGACTCGGTGGTGTGATCAACGGTCATTATCGAAGGGCTAAAGTAATCGCAGTGGAAAGCCAACCCTATCGTGCTAAATTAGCCAAAGAATTGGGATCGATAGCAGTTTTGGATCCAAACGACGATGACAACCTCGAGAAGATCAAAGATCTGACCAATGGACTTGGTGCAGATAAGGCGATCGACTGTTCAGGTGCAGCGGCGGCTCACCGATTGATGATCGATGCGTTACGCCGAAAGGGGCAAGCCTGTTTCGTTGGCGAGGGGGGCGACTTTCCGCTAGGTGCAAGTCGAGACATGATCCGCAAAGGAATTGTTTTGCGCGGGAACTGGCACTATAAACTGTCGGACTTCCCGGCTCTGATCAAGGTTATCAATGAAGTCGGTGACCAGTTGGATAAATTTATCACCCATCAATTCGGGATGAGCCAGGTTCAAGAGGCTTGGGAACTTCAAACCACAGGGAACACTGGCAAAGTGGTTCTCGACCCCTGGGTTTAACTATCATACTACACTTGGTTTTATTATAACTGTCGAGAGATCCTTTACCCGTTCACTACGAAGTATGCGGGTGAAGGGCTTCTCCACCTCAAGACAACAGTTAGGTCGTTGTTGACGGATGGACTAGATCGCTCCAGACGACTAATCCCAATCGACAATCACTTTTAAGCTATCCGAGTCTGTCGCTCGCTCAATTGCTTGGTCGAGTTGAGGATGTTGAAACCGTTCGCTCGCACTGGTCATCAGGTCGATTTTGGGCAGTCTTCCCTCGGATAAGAACTGATGCGCTAAACGGATGCCACGCATGCTTGAACCGTGCGTGGCTTGATAGCACTGAAGGCGATAGTGGATATCACCGTTGAGATCAACCTGATGGGGAATGCGAGGCTTGCCGGTCGCTCCTTTGACGCCGGCATGACCATCCAGTACCGTGCCATATCCCATCAATTTTGGCGCCAACTCATAAGCCTCTAAACAGGGGGCGTTAACCATCACAAAATGGGGCTCGTTGAAGGGGTGACAGGCCTTAAAGACCTTATCGATTACCTGATCATCCCAGCGGAAACCGACCACGTTATCAGCGCCAAAGCCGGCCATCACGCGATCCAGCCGTTCTACACCTCGATTGATAACGATAATTTTTCGAGCCTTCATGGCTTGGGCGGCCTGCAAGGCGTAGGTGCTTTGTGATCCCGCACCGATCAGCACTACGATTCGATTCTCGATGCAATTATTGACCCGGCTCATTCCTTCGAGGCAACAGGCTAAGGGTTCCAACTGGCAGGCGTGATCCGGGTTAAAATCAGCCGGAAATTTGACAATGGGTCCTAACTTGACAAACCAGTCTGGTAAAATGGCATAAGATCTGGCGAATCCGGGAAACTCGTGACCGGTGGCTTGTGTGTCGGGGCAACTGGTCCAATCGCCTGTTCCGTTCTCTCCACAGTAGATGCAGGCTAAATCACCGCACGGAATATCGCATCCTAAGCCGACCAGGTCTCCGGGCGCATAGCCGGTCACCCCATCGCCGATCTCATCGACCACACAACAGGCTTCGTGCAGCAGAATGGTTGGCCACTCTCTGATACGGGGGAGCCCTTGTCGTTGAATCACAACGTCAGACTGGCAGATGGATGTCTTGACTGTTCGTAAGCGAATTTCCCCGGCTGCAGGTTCTGGAATGGTTTCGGCGGTAACGGTGAATTTTCCACCTGGTTGATCGAGATAGTAGGTCAGGTTATTCATGGATTCTGAGAAAGGGTGTGTTGAGTTGGTCGTCTATGGTTTTTAGGGATGGATCAGCACTTTGGAAAAAAACTGTCGTTGATCTCGCATCATTTTTAGAGCCTCAAAAGCATCACTCAGTGTCACTTGATGGGTGATCAACGGTTGTAGGTCTAACGATTTGGCCGCCATAGAGTTGAGAACGGTTCGCCAATCATCGCTGTTACCGCAAGCACTAAAGTCTGAGTTCCACGTGCCGATAATGTCGACCTCACGGCGCATCAACTGGGAAATTAAGTTGGCCGATAACGTCACGTCGGCTGACGGATTTCCCAGCATCACCATTCGTCCTCCGCGTTTGGTTGCTGACAGGGCTTGAACAAAAGTCGATGGTACCCCTGCCGCTTCGATAGATAGATCTACACCTTGTCCGTGGGTTAGATCAGCAATGACCTCTAGCGGATCGCAATTACGACTATCGAAGGTGAAGTTGGTACCCAGCTTTTGGGCTAAATCTAACTTCTCCGGTACAATGTCGAACAGGATTACTTGTTGAACTCCCATCACCTTTGCCCATTGGGTGGTAATCAGCCCGATCGGACCGGCACCGAAAATAGCGACCGTCTGCCCGACACCGCACCGACCTCGCTTCAGGGCGTGTAATGAGACAGCGGCCGGCTCCGTCATGGCCGCTTCTTCGAGTGAGACTTCGTCAGGGATTCGGATCAAGTTTTCTTCCGGTGCAACCACATATTCGGAAAATGCGCCATCGCTTCGAGAACCGAGATAATCGTAGTGGTGGCACTGAACATATTGACCCACTTCACAGGCCTCACACTTACCACACCAGAGTAAAGGAAAAACGACGACAGGATCGCCGACCTGAAAGTCGGTGACATCCTCGGCACAACTCTCAATCGTACCCGCAAATTCGTGACCACAAACGGTGGGAAAATGGTAGGTGCCTTTGACGAAGATACGCGGAATGTCAGAGCCACAAACGCCACAACTGCCAACCCGCACCCGAACTTGACCTGAAGTTACTGTGGGCACTGGAATCTCTTCCAGTCGAGCATCGCCCACAGCGTGCAGAACCAGGGCTTGCATGGTGTCACTAGACGTCATTCTGATCTGTTCCGCAGAAAGAGAGCCTTTTTGCCATTCCTCGATCAATGGCGTTTTGCATCTTCTTTATATTCTCCGATTTTGTGCCGCCGGCATGGAAAATACTGCTGGTGCCAGCCACCAGAATATCGGCGCCGGCAGCAACCATATCCGGGATGTTATCGAAACTGACGTTACCATCAATTTCAATCGGGATCTCAACTCCGCGTTGTTTCAGGAACTGTCGGCAGTCGGCGATCTTTTTAGGGGCAGAGGGCACCATCTTTTGTCCGGCAAAACCGGGATTAACCGACATGATCATGACAAAATCGAGTCGATCCAAGACATATTCAATAGCTGAAAGAGGGGTGGCAGGATTCAAAGCCACACCGGCTAGAACTCCGTTCTCTTGGATCAAGGTCAGTGTCCGATCCAGATGTGTGGCCGACTCTACATGAACGACAATCTGTTGGACCCCGATTTCAACCACCTTTTGTACAAAGAAGTCGTTATCTTCTACCATCAAATGGACATCATAAGGGAGATCGGTTTTGGAACGCAGTTGATCCAGTAGGGCTAACCCGATCGGCATATTAGGTACAAAGTGAGCGTCCATCAGATCGAAATGGAGCAGGTCTACACCGATCGATTCCAACGCTCGCAAATCGGTTTCAAAGTTACAGAGATCAGCACACATCATCGAGGGAGAGATCTTAATTGGCCTATTGAGTTGCATAGCAGGAGCCTTTGACAAATTTAAGGAGGTCAGTATACCAGTGGGAACCAAAAATAACAGCAGCGGACCAAGTAAACTTTAAGTACGATGGGAAGTCTATCATTTAGCTCAATTACTGTCAATGTCTGTGGATTTTACTATTTATTGATTTAATCGATGAAGTTTGACCGATGTAATAAATTATCCTATAATACCGACCTATTCTTTACACTCGATTGAGAGCAGTTTCTCAGCAAAAATCTGAACGGGGTGATGTCTAAATTTATCGGCATTGACCTCGGCACTACCTCTATCACCGCCGTGCTAATTGATATTGGCAGTGTAGACGACCCCGACCGTCATCCGGTTCGCCGACAGTTGAGCGTCGACAACCAGAGCCAGCGGGATAGACCGGAACACCCGATCTATTCCGAATGGGATCTCGACCAGATGATCAATTCAGCCTTCGGTCTGTTAGCCGATCTGGTCGATGGGATGCCAACGCAAGAGATCGCCGGTATTGGCGTGACAGGACAGGTACACGGGATGGCGTTGCTTGACGAGCGTCATCGACCGTATTCAGCTTTTATTGGTTGGCAAGATCAGCGTGGAAATGAGATCCATTCCGACGATTTGACCTATGTTCAACGAATGCGGTTAGTGGCCGACTCGACCAAACTTGGATCTCGACCCTCAACTGGATATATGGGAACAACCCTGTTCCGGTTCTCCGAGAAGGGGCAACTACCGGCTAAGACACAGACCTGTTTTGCCCCGGATTATTTGGTCGGCCAGTTATGCCAAAGTCCTCCTGTTACCGATCCGACCAATGCGGCCAGCTCTGGTCTATTTAATCTTCAAACCAACTCGTGGGAGGCAGATTCACTCCAATCACTGGGTTTGCCAATCACCCGCCCTCCACCCGTTATCGACGCCTGTACGGTGGTTGGTCCGGTTAAAAACTAACTCCGCTAGCCGGAATTCCAGTTTCGGTAGCCTGTGGTGACAACCAGGCCAGTTTTCTGAGATACATCTCTGTTATCGTAAATATGAACTGTGGCGGGTAGTGATTGGCTCCTGTTACAGTTCGAGTTCAGCGTAGGTCAATTCCAAGTTTACCTTTGACCCGGCAGATGTATTCCGATCTCTAATTGAAGGAGAGAATTCTATCTCAAATCGAACGTTCTCAGCCGGTCAAGGCAGAATAACACGTGCGCAACTAATCGGATACGTCCTGGTTCCAATCTCCGTGATATGGATGTTAAAGATGGAAATGTTGAGCGGCGGGTCTACACGGGGTGGTGGAACGGCCGTTGGTGGAGCGTCCTATCCGACGGCTATGTCCATTTTTTTTCATGTCGTGGCTTTCCTCTTTGTTGTCGTTGTTCTACAGAAATGCTTGCCCCGATCCTGGAAAGCTGTTGTCCTGACCGCTCCGGAACTGTCGATTATCTATGCTACCATAACCGTTGGCACTGCGGTAGCAGGCGTTGACATGCTGCAGGTATTAGTTCCTGTCACTGCCTATCCGACCTGGTTTGCCACGCCGGAGAATGAGTGGAAAAAACTGTTTCTGGACTACCTGCCTGGTTGGTGGATCATCCATGACCGTAGCATCCTGAACGGATTCTACCAAGGGGGAGACCGGTTTTATCTCGAGAAATACCTAATAGCCTGGCTGCCTGTTATTGCCGCTTGGATCAGCTTTCTGATGGCTATGATTTTTGTCACGGCGGGGCTGTCAGCTATCTTACGCCGTCAGTGGGTAGAACATGAACGATTGACCTACCCTATCACCCAATTACCGCTTTCGTTACTGGATCCGAAGAACCAGCTATTGAGGTCGTACCCGTTTTGGTTCGGTTTCGCCGTAACCGCCGGCATTACGCTATACAACGGGCTAGCCTATCTGTTTCCCCGTCTCCCAATCCTGATTTGGAGCCTGAACCTGAGATCCATCGTCACTGATTATCCCTGGAAGGCGATCGGATCTACTCCAGTCAGGATCTTTCCTTTCGTTGTTTCAATGGCCTTTTTAATTCCTCATGAACTGTCGTTTTCGTGCTGGTTTTTCTATTGGCTGATGAAGGGGTTAAAAGTTATGGGATCCGCTTTTGGCTGGCGAACTCTACCTCAATTCCCCTACTCTCGCCACCAATCATTTGGCGCCTATATGGGTATCTTCGTCTTTGTCCTGTTCGCCGGTCGCCGGCATTTTATCAGGGCTTTGATTACGGCTTATCGATCCGTTGATAGGGAGAGTGAAGATCCTATTTCGATGCGGGTTGCTTTCATCTACGTTATCCTGGGTGGGGTTTGCCTGATCGGTTTTGCTGTCTATGCCGGCATGTCGGCCTGGGTAGCACTGGCTTTTTTCGCGCTCTATTTTATGTTGTCGGTCGGGCTTGCCAGGATTCGGGCCGAACTCGGTGCACCCGTTCACGATCTACACTTCATGGGGCCGCAACGATTGGTTGTTTTTGCTACAGGCACCCGATTGATCGGCAACCAAAATCTGACATTGCTTGCTATTTTCTCCTGGTTTAATCGGGCGTATCGGTGCCATCCAATGCCGATTCAGTTGGAGAGTTTAAAACTGGCACAGGTTCAAAGATTTCATGCCCGCCGCATCTTTTTCGCCTTGATTATTGGCTGCGCCATCGGTGCGATCACAGTCTGGTGGAAACTATTGGACTCCTTCTACCAACAAGGTGGTTCCCAAGGAATTGCCAGATACGCGGTCTTCGCTTTTGGACGAGAGCCCTATACCCTTCTGGAGAACTGGTTAACCTATCCTAACCCGCCAGATGTTCCGGCCCTGATTGCGGTTGCCATAGGCTTCTGCTTAACTTTGGTAATGCTGATACTCAGGGCTAGACTAATCTGGTGGCAATTCCACCCTCTCGGCTATACATTGGCTGACGACTATGCGATAAACTGGATCTGGTCCTCTGTTTTATGTGGTTGGGCCCTAAAATTGTTGGTCTTGAAACTGGGCGGGATTCGCGTTTATCGAACGGCGTTGCCATTTTTCATCGGACTGATCTTGGGAGAATTTGTCCTCGGTAGTTTTTGGAGCTTGTTGAGCCTAGTCACTGGTCAACCCATGTACGCCTTCAAAAACTGGTGACCGATAAAGATAAATACCGTCCACAGGTCTGACATCTCACCGCGGGTGACCATGACATATCCTAAAAGGCAGAATGGCCAACAAAGAGAGCGGAGTTGCATCAGAATCATGCCGGTGGTGAACAGAAAGCCAGCGGCCGTAAAAGAGACACTGGGCCAATCGGTCGAGCCGGGGCAGGAGAGCCACCCCTCCAGGATTGGGCTTCGTCGATGCCCACAGCGGTGAGATCGGCCGGTTTGACGGCCATGATGCTGATGGTCGGTGGAAGGTCCGTCGGCGACCGGCTTATCCCCCAAGCCCAAAGCGGTACGCTACCGACAGGTTGAAGTGCGCAACGAGCGGGTGCAATCCATCCTGCACATGGGACGAAAAGGATGGAAACGTTCTATATCAATCCAGGTGAAATGAGCTTTACTGAGTTGATTTTCGTTGTCATAAGCATTGGTGCGAGTTTAGAGACGGAATTGAGCAATGGAGAGCGGGTTATTCCAGCGAAAGCGGGAATCCAGTTGATTTCGCGGCGCCATCTAATATCACCTCAATATCACTTTACAGGAATACACAAGGTTGCTATACTAGCTTTGCCCGATTGAGATAGAAAATTCTACTAGCACTTTGACACTTAATTGGGCTTGTTCTGCAATTTTTGATCTGATTTCAATCACATGAGAAATACAATAATTATGATCCACTTTGAAATCTGAGAATAGGAGTTATTGAAATGAAACGTATTGGTCTTGTAGTGGTGAGATCCAGGTAGGTGAAGTAATGGAAG
>Ga0208128_1000908_pt1 | contig 11495 bp, 18 predicted proteins | sample ETNtaG_35_FD_185758 | JGI IMG/M metagenome (GOLD analysis project Ga0208128, IMG submission 185758) | Marine microbial and viral communities from oxygen minimum zone, Eastern Pacific Ocean - ETNP201306PF51B (SPAdes) (version 2) | ecosystem: Environmental > Aquatic > Marine > Oceanic ... | reverse complement strand
CCCACCGATAGGTGAGTCTTAGGTTTGATGCTTAGTAATTAACGGAGGAAAGGTGCGATACGTTCTACACCAACCTCAGGCTCAGGTGAAGATTCACCACTACCAAAGGTGTAGGTGAGACCGATCTCAGTAGCTACATTCAGATCTTCATCGAAGGTGCGATCAGCAGTGATTGCATAGACTTCAGCATATACATCGAAGTTATCAGAAAGCGCAAAGCTTGCTCCAACAATCCCAGAATATTCAGTAGAAGTTGAGCCTTCGTTTACTGAGACGATAGCAGGTCCGCCTTGAACGTAGATATCACCAGTCTCATTAACGTCGAAGTTATAGCCAACATGCAGGTCTGTAACAGATGCATTGTAGTCAGTGCCTGTGAAGCCAGCGTTATTTTCTACATTTACATAAGGTGCTGCCATAGCAGGTACTGCAAGGAATGAACCTGCAAGCGTACCGGCAATAGATTTAAAAATACTCATTTCATTAATAATAAAGTTCTGCAAACCATTTGCTTGCCTGAATCAATCTTAGCCTATTAAAGGCTAAAAATGTTAAATATTATGATATCAATAGACAGTTTAATTAACGACTATCTTAGAAATTGGCGGTTGGCCTATCCGTAATAACGGCGAGCTTCCTTCTTTGCCTGCCTGGAGAGCTGCCTTCGCCCTTTACGTATTGATTTATTCGCCTGACTGCGCTCTTTATTCGCCTGACTGCGCTCTTTATTCGCCTGACTGCGTGCTTTACCTGCTGTTTTAGCTGTTCGTTTTTTATTTGCCGTTCCAGTTGTTTTCCTTTTAGATGTTAGTTTCTTAATAGCCATAATAAAAGGAGTGCTGTTATTTATATATTTTAACGTATAAAATAATAAAAAACCCCGGCGATAGCCAGGGCATGTGAAGTTATTTAGTGTAAGCTACACCTCTGTAAGTGTACTTAGTTTGTGTGTGCTTGTTCAATTCACGCAGACGTGCTGCATGAAACTCACGCTCAGTTCTGAGCATTTTATTGCGTGCGGCCAGAAGGCCCTGTGTTTGTACAGTAGTCATTGGATTACTCCGGTAGTTTTGGATAATCCCGTTCCTTCAGCTCCTCTCATGAGCCTACTTGCGTCGGACTAGCCGATGAACGTACTTTAATTCTAACTTATTCTACGCTTTAAAAGATTCTAGGGTTATGGCATCCCAGGAGGTGGTGACCATTTAAGTTCGCCTGGTGGAGATACCAATTGTGTTGGCAAGTTACCAAAACCAGCAGCAGACATCTTCTCGTCATAAGTCATAGGAGTTTCAGGTGGCATCTTCCATTTAGCTATTAAGCCTTCTACTTCTCCCTTCCTTTGTTCAGGAGTAAAGGGCTGTTGCATATCTTTAGGAAAAGCTGTATTAGTGTTAAATAATAGCCTTTTACCTGTTTTATATGTCTCATTAAGATCACTTAGAAGTTTAGGTTGATCCGGTGCCATTGGAGTAGTTCCAGGTTCAATGCCTGGTTTATTCCAATCTTCTTTTGATATAGGTACATTAAATTCTACAGGTTGATATGTATTAAGTCCTTTAGGACCAAACGCAGAGTAAGCTAAAGATGCCAGTGGTCCCCCTTCAACGAGATCAGCATGACCATCAGCTTTATCTGCGTTAACTGGCCCTCCCATTTTTGCCGCTGGATCAACTTTCCAAGTATCCACTAGATTAACCCCTCCTGTCTGATTATTAGGGATTACAGTTGCATTTCCTAATGTAAGCTTTGTGCCTCTTGTTCCAGAATATAGGTCCACCCTTGATGGTTTAGTAGGGTCGAACTTGCCACCGGCGATCCTCGCGTTTGCTGGATCATTATGCCATTCTCTGTAATGATCATATGCACCTCTAATATGAGGAATGAATTCTGAAGGTAATTCTGTTACTGGTTTAGATGTTCCTCCTATCATTGTTTTAATAAACATTTCCTCAGGTTTAGGAAGATTAGGAGCAATCGTTTCCATAGCAGCGTTTCGCAGCTTTCTTGCAGCATCTGTACGCATAAGTGGTCCTAGTACTCCCCCTACTTTTCTTATTTGTGAAGTAGCAGTATTTTTACCTGCATCCACAACAGCAGGTATTATTTTATCTTGAGCAAATCTAGTGACTTTATTTTTTACAGCATGAATTTCATTAAATCTATCTTGCAACCAACCCATGATTTTCTCACAGTAACAATCATTATTACTATGATATCTATTTATTTATATTAATTGTATTTATTTAATCATGTACAATCGCATATTCAATAATAATACGCTTATAGCTGGTGCCGTCGTTATTAACAATGGTTTGATAAATGATTGTGCCATTCAGCTTGTCAGCAACGTTCTGTAGCTGGGAGCCAAAGATGACTTCAGCTTCCTTCTGTTCTTGGTTATAAGCTTTCTCAGCAGCAGGTATGACAGGCAGAGTAGCTGCCATGCCTTCTTCTAAACGAAGACGGTGTCCTTGTTCTTTGGAGCTTTCGTTGATTTTGTCAATATCTGCTTGGTTCATATTAGTTCTGCAATTTTAGGTAAAAGATTTATATCTACTCCCATGAATGGCGGGATAAGCCCCATCAGACGGAAGAGACCGTCCATGAAAGCTGCAAGTATACACCAGCCAATAATGATACTGATGATGCTTGCATTACGATTGTGTCTCGCTATTGAGATATCAATCATTCGTTGTACTTCTTCTTCATTCATAATTTAATGTGTATCGGCCCATGTATCACCAATTTCTGAAGCCGCTGCAATAGGAACTTTAAAGTTATAGTACTGCCCGGCCTTTGGTGCTGCTTCTACTAATAGTGAAGCAAGGTGTTCAGCTTCAGATGGAATTACAGAGAACTGCTGTTCATCGTGTACATAAGCACAACGTGTGTAATCTTTATCATAGGTAAGACCAGCTGCGTCTATTAGCTGCTGACTTATAACAACCCATCGCTTTGATAGTATAGCACCAGCAGATTGAAGTAGATAATTAAGTGAGCAGTACTCTGTAGTACAGAATATGGGACGACCATCTAAACCTCTAATCCTACCTTCAGCACGTACTTTAGTTTTAACAGCGTCAATTAATGGCTCCAATCCAGGAATAGCATCCAGGAACTTACGTCTTATCTCTGCACCGACAGATTTCTTTTGTGCGTCAGAAAGTTCAGGAGATAAGATGTGGCCAAGTTTTGCGTCACCACTGCCATAAATAAATGCATAGCTGAGAGTTTTCGCTTGTGTTCTTGTAACGCCAATACGATCAGCATTCTGCTGGTGAATATCACCATCGAGTACAACTGCAGCGAAGTTGCCATCATCAAAACGCGCTAAGTAACCGCCTAAGCACCTTAGCTCTAAACCCTCAAGATCACAGCCAACCATCTTATGACCAACATGTGGTACAAACAATTGACGTGCCCAAGGTGCACTTACCACTTGCCCAAGGTTGGGACCCCGGTGAGCGTTACGCCCGGTTTGAGTTGCTAGAGAGCATGTGTGATGGATACAACCATCCTCTTCAATTGTATTAAACCAGCTATTACTACCTTCAGATAATTGCCCCATCCACTTCTGTAATGTCAGCAAACGAATAAACCATTCGCATTCTTCAAACAGTTGCCTGTTTCCCTGTGATAACGCGATGTCTCTAACTTCTGATAAAGTAGCTTCATCTACTTTAGGTTTGCCAAGGTCAGTTAGCTTCGTAAAACGAGCACCACGGAAAGTAGTAAGTGCCCAAGCAATGTTCTGCCTACTAGTAGGATTAAAGGTATTCAGTTTTGTAAGTGGTGCACCCGATATATAGCCTTTCTTGGCATCATTACGTTTTGGAGTAAAGACTTTATCAGGTACATACAAATATACAGCCTTGATTTTTTCTTCAAGTTCTTGAGCCTCAGCTGCTAATTCACTTCTAACACGTTCAGCAGCTTGTACATCAAATCTAAATCCTGATGTCTCTTGTTGGTTCATCAGTTTAGCCATTTGCATTTCAAGTTTCACGTAATCAGGAAACATCTTCTTCCTCCTTGTTGTACCGATAGTTCTCAGTCATCAGTTGTATTTCTCCATTCTTCTAAGCAGCATTTGATAAAGTTTCAGTGTCACTTCAGTGTCACCGATACAATAATCAAGCATCTCTGGGGTATAAGTTTCCCATGCCCCTTCGTGCTTGCCATAGTCACCTTTGAAGCAGCGTAAGCGATAGCCCCATGCTTCTAAACTATGCCGGCCATACAGTTTCTTTGGCATCCCATCGGGCCTACGTTCATAGTCCCGTTCAATAATATTGGGATAGAACAGTCTACTCAGAACAAGAGTGTCTATAGCATCTCCTGTGAAATTGAACTCAGGGAACTGTTCTTTGATAAGTGGTATATCAAAGGAGATAATGTTATGACCAATGAGTACATCAGCTGTTTCAAGTTGCTTAACAGCTAGCTGTAGATCACGTTCAGGTTGATGATCATAGACAACTGGAAGCTCTTCTTCTTCCAGGTTACGCATGACAATGCAGTGTATGGAAGAGCCACGGCGTAATAGCCCTGTACTTTCCAAGTCAAATAGCAGTTGGGTCTTCATCGTAGATTGTTTCGGAGTTTTCGGGATCGAACTCATCTTGTTCATAGGGGTTGATGTCTGTATATAATTCGGTGTCAGCAATCTTCTCCGGTTGCTTGTTAACCGCAAAGCGTTTGTCTTCATTTTCAAAATATGGTTCGATTGAAATTGCAAGTTCGCGTGCTAAGCGTGCAGCACGTCTATATTCATCTTTATAGAATGGTTCCCATTCGTGAGCAACAACAACTATTTTTCTAATGCCCATGATATAGGCTTGAAAGATTGAAGTAGAGATAGGATATCTTGTGCTATAAATCACTGTACCTACAGTAGGTGTTCCTCTAGCAGCACAGGTTGCAATGGCATGGCTAATGCAATCCATTTCAACCTTACAAGCTGCGACAAGGCTCCGTCCGTCACCAATGATTTCACGGTTACGGACAAGCACACAGCCTCCAGGAGCAAGAGGGTGAGTAGATGCTTTAGCTAGAGTTTTAGCTACTTCTAAAAAGAAGCGCTCTTTATTTTTAATATAAGTTGGATCACCTTTAGGAGATGGCATAGGTCACATTATTATACGTTTAATCCTATATTAGGTAGTGAAACAGATTCGCGTGACTACATATGCATTGGGAAAGAGAATGGTACAAGCAGTACAAAAAGGAAAGGACTGATTTGATTAGTACTCATGATGCTAAATATGATCTATATCGTTCTGAAGAAGGACAAGTGATCCCTGATCTAGTCAATAGTCCAGCTCATTACACCCGTGGCAACAAGGAAGTCATTGAGATCATTGAAGAAGCGATTTTGGATGCAGAAGATCCAGTAAGGGGTATGTTGCAAGCTCAAGCATTAAAATATTTATTGCGAATGTGGTTGAAGGGTAATGCGTTGCAAGATGCAGAGAAAGCACGTTGGTATATTAATCGCTTGATTAGTAATTTACAAGAAGATAGACCCTAGTTTTAGCATCTCTTAAAGAATAAATGCCGTCTTCGGATCTCAAGAGTTTCATGTTCTAATACATGATTCTTTAGTTTTTCGTAGACGGTTTCGTTGTTTTGTGTTGAATGAGTAAAGTAACAGGAGATACCATCTTTCAATTCAGGATCGTTAATCTTGAACCATACAGAAGGTATAAAAGCTTCCCATGGCTCTAGCCCTTGAGAAGCCCATGTATTTAATTCTTCTAAACGTTGAGCAGTTTTCATGATATGAGCTTCCTGTGCTTGTGTTTCAGGTATTGCGACAAGTTCATTGCGAAAGAGCAGTGCATGTTTCCACATTAAAGTACCATCTCTATGTATCAAACGACAGGGATGTACTTTTAATCCAGATGGAAGTTGAATAAGATATCCTTCAGCAATGTTCTTGCTCATCAAACATTACCCTTCGATTCCTCGTAGAACTCTAAGTCCTTTGCCCAGCTGTCACCAGCATATTCATTGTAGATGATACGGCCTACATCTCGGAACGTACTGTAGAAAAGACTGATGCGATCGATGTTATTCAAGGTGGCTTCCAAAGGTGGGCCATAAGCAATGACATTCCAAGTAGAAGGTGATACATGTTCAAATCCTGATTTAGTTGCACGTAGTTGTCTAACCCTTTTGAATGGGATACAGATAGGATAATCCCATAGAGTAGGAGAAGCACGTAAGATTTCTGAAGCACTGGTAAAGAATACGAAACTTTTAATGTGGTTGTTACGATATTCACTAATAGCTTTATTCAACCAAATACGTGTATTACGTACAGCACCTTTAGGAGCTAGGAATACATTGCCATGCCAGTGTTCTTGTAGAGGATTAACCTCTAGAGAAGGTACGCTAGTGGCATTAACAAGTACCTGCTGTACAGGGTCAGAAGTAGGATCAAAATCAATAGACCCCATAACAGTTCTTGCTCTTTCAATTAACTGTGGCGTAGGATATAAAGGAAGCTTGAGCCCTTGAGCATCTAGTTTATCCTGTAAATTCTGCTGCGAGCGCTCGGAGGCTTTCTTGGCTCCCGCCTGCTTCAACTGCAAATGTTCTTGTTCCATCCGGTGATATCAATGTAATGAGGACATGTGTTGACCAGTCATTTTCATCAATCTCTGATATCAGTTGACGAAGGAACTTTAGTGTATCTTCATCACGTTCAGATTCAGCTAATGCTAGGTCCTTTTGGACATCATCTCCAGAGCAGAATGTTGAACTATTATTTTGAAGATTGATAACTAAAGATCCGGCACCATGTTCCTCCACTCCTTTAAGTGCAACATTAATGAGATCAGTAAGTATCAGTTCAGCAGTTGCCATAAGGAAACGCTGCTCATTATTCTTATCATCTCCAAATTTATCGGAGGATATAAGTTGCTGAATTAAATCGGTTCGACGTGACATAATGTAATGACTCTTTATTAAGGATAGATGTTATTAAAAGGAAACGTGGGATACAGTTAATCATTAGTATCTGAGTCTTCGCTTTCATTGTCAGTAGGATTTCTTTTCAATGCAGGATCTTCAGGTTCTGTTTGACTAATGTGACGACCAGCAAGTATTTCATTCATTACTGCATCAAATTTAGCTTTATATTCAGTGTCAGGATTCAGTACAAGTGCAGCATGATCATCAATTAGTTCAGAGTCATCTTCTTCTTCCTTCAGTGCTTCTTCCATTACATATTCAGCAACCTGTTGCTTCAATGTTTGGAGTTGGCAGGCCATCTCAAAGCTTTCTGTATAACTATCTTGGTCAACAAATACACCGATATGCTGAGGAATAAGATGAAAGGGATTACAACAATACTTATTGCCACATGTGGTTTTAACACCAGTGTAACCAAGATCACCCCAGCTAAACCACATAGCAACTCGTTGGGGATGATGCTGCGTTGATGTTGATATGCCATGGCGTCTCCATGCAAATTGAGGTTGTTTGGTTCTACCATTGATACATCCACACCAATTCCAGCATTCATCTGGCGCACCAATTTCTACTTGTGACCAGAACTTAAGCGCTCTAGCTCTGAACTTCTTGAGAAGGGTATCGATATCTAGTGACATCCTACCTTCTCTAGCAGCAGCTACACATCGAGTACATGCTTGGTGACTATCGAATCTCATTGAATGAGAAGAAAATCTACCTATTGCATGTCCTGTATAAATACACAGTTCGCCTTCTTCAGCTGTATTAGAGATTTGCTTTTGACGCCGGCCAAAGGTATGCCCTCCTACTTTCTTACTTGGTTGTGCTTCAGCCATAGTTAAACTTCATTTTCAGGTTTCACATAAGTACCGCCGTGTGCTGGATACTGTTCTTCGATAGGAAGAGGTTCAAGCATATGATTTAAGACATACTCAAAACGAGTACTATTCTCATACTTTATACGAACTAGCTTCGCCTTGGGGGTGTAATACTCAGGCCTTCCTACGACAAGCGCGGTCATGTCATTAGTTACGACACGCACTCGCAATCCTATTTTAATATCTGTTGTAAGCATTTTAAGTTTAAATTAAAAATCATTGAGGATATGATCAGCTGGCAGTGGATCATCTTTAGGTCGTTGCCAAATCCGTACAGATTTAGACTTACCAGTAGTTTTATCCTTTCTAGAAGTTACTAGTCTTCGCCAGCCCATTGATTGCAGTACATCTGCAACACGTCTAGATTCTCTACGTCCTTGTGCTTTTGGATCAAGCTCAAGAGCATTCGTAAGAATTTCAGCAGCGGTAACTTCTTCCCTTATGGAAATGTAATTACTAACTTTATCTAGCCATGGATCTGGATCACCAAACTCCTGGATATACTCAGCAATTGCTGCGATCTCTCCACTGTCAAATTCATAGCATTCACCATTACGGTACGCTTGAACTGCAGCTGCCCATATACTATCACGTTCTTCAGCTAAACGCATCCATGGTACTTGGAATCCAGTCCCAACTTCTAATGGTACGAAGCGACGATTACCCGTGCTATCTACAAGGAATTGATTTCGATTGGTAGTACCAATCATCACAAACCTTCTAGGAAGGCTAGTAGGTAGAGATGCATAAGGGAAGCGAACTTCGTCTTGCCTGCTGGTTACTAGGTTCTTAAAGTTCTCAATGTTTCTGATATTGAAATAGTTATCAATCTCTGGTAGCTCAAGTAACCAAGCTACATGCATACGGTACTGTTCCCGCATCAAAGTATCTAGTGGAGTTGTGATCTCACTAAATAATTTATCAGGTACAAGGTGCCGACTAAACATCGACTTACCTACACCCTGGGCACCTACTAAGATAGGTAGCCATGACATAGAGCAGCCTGGATTATAAGCTCTAGCAACAGCACCAATCATCATTCTCTGCATTGCAAGAGTAGCGATGTGGTGCCTATTCCCTAGAAAAATAGCTCCAATCTGTTTCCAGTCTTCATGAGGTTTACTATTGGCAGCACAGGCATCAAGGTAACGTTTAATAGGACAGTAGAGATTCTTTCCAGCAGCGTATTGGATAGCTGACTTTACTCTAGGTTCAGGAATAAAAATTCCATTCTCACAAGCAAGTCGAGTGGTCATCAGATCAAGGTCAGTTCCTTGCAGTGCAATAACTTTCCCCTTGCTATCTGTGTATTCAATCTGACCAGTCAGCTCATTCTTTCGTAGATCACGGAGTACTTCCTTGACTTTACGTACATCATCCTCACGCTCTTTAGCAGCACTATCATTAGTACGCTTTGGTCTACCTTTAGTTCGTTTAACTTGTTGAACATCAGGTAAGGGTTCTGGTTCAATATCCATTGGTTCTCCTTTATGGTGTGCTATTACAGAATCGAAGTTATTCAAAGGATCAACTTCGGTATAGCCAACAGCTGCTCCTGCGGCTCTGAAGCCTAAATTACTAGGTAAGTTTCTAGTCCAATTACTATCTTGCTTTTTAGCAAGGGAATAAAGTTTAGCAGGTCCACTATAGTTACCGAGACCTTTCCATTTATAAGGTCGAATATTATCTTCCTTTTCCCCATGATGACCTTTGAGTACCCATTCAACCCATGCATCAAACATGACAGTACCGATAGCCGCACAAGCAGCCATAACCGGTACATACATAGATTCATACTCACCATCTTCTGATGGTCGTAGGAAGTTCGCAAGCAGCCATTGGCAGCGTTCTATATCTAGATTAGATACATCGCTTTTGCTAAATTCAACTGGCTCCTCATAATCAATATCATTGAGCAGAAACTCAGGGACTTGAGCATCAGGATTCCAGTGAAAGTTTGCTTCAGTATTACCATACCAAAGGCGCTCAGGTTTCTGTCCACAGTTATCTTTAAGCGCTGTAAGCTCTAGTTCAGCAACTAACCTATCAGCAATTAACCAGTATGCACCTTTGTGCTGACTGATAGTAGTTAGTGGAATCTCCAGAGGGAACAAGGCTCTGAACCTATGCTCTGTTTGACTATGACTAGCAGAGGTATAAGTCCCAGCACACCAGGCTTGAGCAGTGGGAGTATTCCAGAAAGCATCTAGTGTTGTGTCACCATCAATGTCAACAACAATCATGTTGCTGCCACTTGCGTTTTCAGATTTACGATGTCGCTGATGAAAATGGGTAGAGCACCAGCCATAGCCAGCCTTTACCCACCCTTCTAACCAAGATAAATCTTCAACAATGTTCGACCAACCTTTAGCAACTTGCTGTGGATTAGTCTTGTTCTTGCAATTCTTGTGGACTGCAATCTTTATTTTCATTCTCAGTTTCCGTTTGGTGGAATTGTTTAACTCGCTTTAAAAAACGAGATTCAGCTAAATCCATTTGATCGCCATCTATAAATATACCTTGTGTAGTTTCTTCAGTAGAAACTATTATTAAGGCAACCTCACATTTATATCCAGTACGTTCAGCTAATGCCAACCTATAGGCTGCCATTTGTTGAGCACACTTTTGATATTTTCTAAAGCCGCCGAATCCCATACGGTCGCCCCTATCAGGGAAACTATTCATATAAGGACCGTTGCTGGTTTTAAAGTCAGCAATGACTTTTACACCACCGATCTCACCAATTAAGTCGGGGCATCCGGCGTATAGATGTTCAGTGCTCCAGACATATGCAACCTCCTTATCATCAGATCTCAAGTGATGCCAATCCTTTCGGAGTGGTCGTTCACTCCAATGAATTGTATCAAACCAATCAAGGTATTGGGACATACCGTTCCAAAAGTCCTGATATTCTTCAGGACAATCGATAGGCTTACCTCTAATGTGATTTTCACAGCAGAGGTGGATAGCAGATCCCCTTGTACTGGCAGTTTCTAAAGCACCAGGGTTATTCTTTTGCCACGTTCTTAGCCCTGCTTTAGACTTTTCAGTCTCAGTGGCAGAGAGAATTGTTGTAACAGAAGGCATATACAGACCAGAACATAGATATTTTCTATAACCTGAAGGTGTCTGAATACGATAAGGTTTATCAGAACTCATCGTCTAGTGAGGGTTTCTGCGTTTGGAAAGTTGCGCTGTAATTTGAAGGCTGGGTTTGGACTTGAAACATATTGTACATTTGACTCACAGCATCTCCTACCGCAGCGGTTACTTGGGATGATGCTTGTACTTGCTGTGAAAGCATTTGAACTTCTTGACGCAAGGCAATTACATGATCCATCAAAGAAGGCGGACGTGTAGCCAATTGAGCCGGCGCATTATGAGAAACCGCTGCTTGTCTAGGTGGTTCAGGTATAGCCTGTTCAGTCTCAAAAGCTTGACCTTGACTGATGATGCTTTGAATACGCTCCCGCATTTCGGGAGGTAGATTATCAAGTGAGTTAGGCATTAGAATTCAGTGTCCTCATTTACTTTTGCTGTAGCTTTTTTTGGAAGTACGGTACTTCCTCGTTTGTCAACTCCACCAGCCGGGAGGCCTTTCGCATCAGTTTCAGATCCAGCAAAAGGATCCTTCCC
>Ga0208128_1000906_pt1 | contig 11504 bp, 8 predicted proteins | sample ETNtaG_35_FD_185758 | JGI IMG/M metagenome (GOLD analysis project Ga0208128, IMG submission 185758) | Marine microbial and viral communities from oxygen minimum zone, Eastern Pacific Ocean - ETNP201306PF51B (SPAdes) (version 2) | ecosystem: Environmental > Aquatic > Marine > Oceanic ... | reverse complement strand
ACTGATTGTTAACCTTTGCTTGTATACTTTACCCCCTTGCTTGACAGTGAGGGGGTTTTATGTTATACTCTTAAGTGTTAGTGTATTCGTGATTTAGCAGTTAAGTATATGCGTGATCGGGCAGTCCTTATGCGCGTTGATGTTAGCGTCCGCGCCGCGTTGCCCCCCTTAAGCTTAAAAAAGCAAACTACCCTAACCTACAGAGGTGACAAAACGAGCTATCAATATAAAAACAAAAAAAAATTTCCATAGTATATAAAAAAATCTCCAAGATGAAAAAGCGCCCCTATTGGAATTTTTGGAAAGTAGTTCTTGCAGGATGGTTAATCAGATATCCAAAGACAATGGGTAAGATTGTATTAATACCCCTGGGAATTTGTATTGTATTGATATATAATGCATGTGTATCTTAAGGAGGAATATGTCAACAAGGGAGTATCAATTTCACATATATGCAAAGGAGAAATGTTTATATCATTCATTAAATAAAAAAGAATTTGATGAGAAATGGGATATGTTACAGAATATGTTAGAATTAATAAAGACAGATTATGAATTAAAAGATTTAAATTATGAAAGAATTGTAGTAGATAAGAAAGGGAATGGATATAATGAAGAAGGATATAAGGAACCAAGTGGGGGTCCATCATATTAGTGAAACCCGAAGATAATACATCAAAAAATATAATTGACAAGTAATAAATAAACTGATATAATTGAACTGAAGGTTTATTAAAACTATGGCAAAAGGATTTACAGTTAAAGCAAACACACCCAAGCCTAAAGAGGCAGAATGGGACATTGAAGCTATTAAAGCAAGAATGAAAGGTAAAACAATTGTATTTTGTTTACCTGGAAGGGGATGTTCATTTATATTCCTAAAGAATTTTGTACAATTATGTTTTGACATGGTACAAAATGGAATGAGTATTCAGATCAGTCAAGATTATAGTAGTATGGTTAACTTTGCACGTTGTAAGTGTTTAGGTGCTAATGTACTACGAGGACCAAAGCAAGTACCTTGGGATGGTAAATTAGAGTATGATTATCAACTATGGATTGACTCGGATATTGTCTTTAATACAGAGAAGTTCTGGCAATTATGTGATTTAGCAGTACCTGGACCAGATAGTGCAGGAGTAGAGCAAGCAGAGAATGAAATTGTAGGTGGCTGGTATGCTACTGAGGATGGACAAACCACGTCAGTTGCACACTGGTTAGAGGAAGATGATTTCCGCAAGAATGGTGGAGTTATGAATCATGAAACATGCGAATCAATGAGTAAGCGTAAGAAGCCATTTACGGTTGATTACACTGGATTTGGGTGGGTAATGATTAAGAATGGAGTATTTGAGAATCTTGAGTATCCATGGTTTGCACCAAAGATGCAAGTATTTGAGTCTGGTAATGTGCAAGATATGTGTGGTGAAGATGTTAGTTTCTGTTTAGATGCTAAAGAGGAAGGGTTTGAGATTTGGTGCGATCCTCGTATTAGAGTAGGGCACGAAAAAACTCGCGTTATTTAATAAATAGCAATGAGAAAACTTTCAAACGAAAAAACTCATTGGCCTATTAAATATAGGGCAAGTTCGGAATTATGGGATCTTTCTGCTGAGATCCTTACCGAATTGTCTCGTAGAGATAATGTTAGTTATCGAATACGTGCCACTTCAGAATCAGTAAAAGAAAAACTAATTAATTTAAACTTATGACTGATAATTCATGTAAAGGTTGTAATTCTTCAGATCCTTTTATAGAAGCAGAACGACAAGTAAAAATAGAAGAAAGAAAGATAGAAGAAGATAAAAAAAGAGAAGAATTACAACAAAACTTTATAAAAAAACAAAAAAGGGAATATAAAGAATGGGAGGAGAAAGAATCTAAAAAAACAGCAGAAATGCGTTATAATTTAGTTAGTAATGGTAAAGTATTAAAAGAAAATCTTACTTCAGAAGAACAAAATCACACTATTACTCAATGGGGAATTGATACTTTCAATAAAAAAGGAAGTATTACCGCAGAAGATATTATGAATCTTGTATTTGAACCTATAATTAAGGAGGAACCTAAAAATTAATGGCACTTTATAGTAATATTGAAGGAAAAATTGAATCAACACCAAAAAAATCACGTCAAGGGACAGGTAAACACACAAAATATGCGGCCACCTCTCGAAATCACAAAAAAAAGTTATATCGAGGGCAAGGTAAATAAAAAATAATATTTAAGGAGCAGTAAAATGCTCTTTTTTTATGCATATAACTAATAATATATGAAAAAAATTAAAAACATGACAAATCACGATAAAAAATTCCTTAGGGAAATCTCAAATGATGATTTAACACCTAAAAAACGTGATTTAGGAGTCCAAAAAGAGATTTATGACCCAATTTTAGACATTGAAGGTTGGGATTATGATGATACTGAAGGAGAATCTGTCCCTATAGCTGAATTTTAGTTAATTATTAGTAATAAATAAAACAGATTCCTAATTTCTTAAATTATAATGCCGGTAGAACGGATAAGTAAAGCTTTTAAAGACATTAGCGCCTCATTTAAGGTCAATCCATTGACCACTGATATTATTGCAATTAAAAATGAGACTGCTATTGCTCGTTCTATTCGTAATTTAGTACATACGCAAAAAGGAGAAAAGTTTTTTAGACCAAATCTTGGTTCTGATGTAACCGCACTCCTTTTTGAAAATGTTGATACTCTTACAGCATCTTCAATTAAGACTGAAATTGAATTATTAATTAAAAATTATGAGCCAAGAGTTAGTCTTAATTTTGTTTCTATAATTCCAAATTATGATTCTGGAGAATTTGAAGCAATTATAAATTATAATATTATTGGAATTGATGTATTGCCTCAACAATTGTCATATGCCTTACAACCAACACGATAATGTCCCTAGTAAATTTTGCTAATTTAGATTTTGACCAAATAAAAGTTTCGATTAAAGATTATCTTAGATCGAATTCAACTTTTACTGATTATGATTTTGAAGGTTCTAATCTATCAACGATTATAGATGTTCTTGCATATAATACGTATATTACTTCATATAATGCCAATATGGTATCAAATGAAGTATTTTTTGATAGTGCAACTTTAAGAGAAAATGTCATTTCTCTTGCAAGGAATATTGGATATATTCCAAGATCAAGAAAATCTGCAAGAGCAGTGATATCATTTTTTGTTGATACTAGTAATTTTACCAATCAACCAGTAACTTTAACTTTAAAAAAAGGTATTGTATGTAATACTGGTGCATTTGGATCGCAAAGTTATTCATTTACTATACCTGAAGATATTACAGTTTCTGTAGCAAATAATATTGCACAATTTAATGATATTACTGTTTATGAAGGAGTACGTGTTACACAGAATTTTACAATTGATCCATTCAATCCAAAACAAAGATTTATTCTTGAGAATTCTGGTATCGATACAAGTTTAATAAATGTAAATGTAAAACCTAATAATTATTCTACAGTTACAAGAAAATATAAACTCGCAGATAGTTTATTTGATATTAATTCAAAATCGGCAATATATTTTATACAAGAAATTGAAAATGAAAGGTATGAATTAATTTTTGGTGATGGTATATTTGGAATAGAACCTGAAGCTCCAAATTATATTATGATAGATTATAATATTTCAAATGGTGAAGATGCTAATAATCTTTCTAAATTTAGTTATGCTGGAACACTAGTTGATCAAAGTAATAGAATAGTAACTACTGGTATTTCTTTACTTACCACAATTCAAACCTCTCATTCCGGATCAAGTATTGAAGGTGTAGAATCAATTAAAAAATATGCATCTAGAATATACGCATCAAGGAATAGAGCAGTAACTGCAGCAGATTATGAAGCTCTAATTCCTTCCATTTATGCAGAAACTGAATCAGTTTCAGTTTATGGTGGTGAAGATTTAGTTCCACCACAATATGGAAAAGTTTATATTAGCATTAAACCTAATAATGATAGATATCTTTCAAACTTAACTAAAGATAATATTAAGAATGAACTTAAGAAATATACTGTTGCTGGTATTGTTCCAGAAATAGTTGATCTTAAGTATCTTTACGTTGAAGCAGATTCAAAAGTTTATTATAATACTAATTTAGTACCAACACCAGACGTTGCATCTGATGCAATTCTTTCAAATATTACGGCATATTCCGATTCGACAGAATTAAATAGATTTGGAGCAAGATTTAAATATAGTAAATTCTTAACTTTAATTGATAATAGTTATCAAGCAATTACCTCTAATATTACTAATATAACTATTAGGAGAGATTTAAAAGCATCAGTAAATACTTTTGCTGATTATGAAATTTGTTATGGTAATAGATTCCATATTCGTAGTATGAGTGGATATAATATTAAATCATCCGGATTTACTGTAAGTGGAATTGGTGGTATTGTTTATCTTTCTGATCTTCCAAATTCAGATGGTAAATCTGGATCTATTAATCTCTTTAGATTATCTTCCCCGACTCAACCAGAAATTGTAAAAAGAAACGTTGGAGAAATTGATTATATAAAAGGTGAAATCAAATTATATCCTATCAATATAATTTCAACAGTTATTGAAAGGGGAGTTCCTCTTATTGAAATATCAACTATGCCTTATTCTAATGATGTTATTGGACCGCAGGACTTATTTTTACAACTAGATATGAATAACTTTACTATTCTAATGCTTCAAGATGGAATTTCATCTGGAGCAAATACTGCGGGAACAAATTATCATGTATCATCAAGCTATTCAAACGGAACTTTAATTAGATAAGATATGTCAGATACTAGGGTTAAGATACAATCTATCGTCGAGAATCAATTTCCGTCTTATATTATTGATGAAGATCCACTTCTTGTGGATTTTATAAAACAATATTATCTTTCTCAAGAATATCAAGGTTCAGGATCTGATATAATCCAGAATATTGATAAGTATATTAAATTAGATAAGATTTTTGATAAATTTGATTCTACTATATTATTAGAAGATATTGATTATAATGATACAACAATATCTGTAAAGAATCCTACATTTACTGATGGATTTCCGGATAGATATGGTCTTATTAAGATTGATGATGAGATAATTACATATACAAGTAAGACAAAAACATCATTTTTGGGATGTGTAAGAGGTTTTAGTGGTGTAACTTCATATTCAACACCAAATAAACCAGAAGAACTTATTTTTTCTACTTCTGAAATTAAGAAACATTCAGAAAATGCCGTTGTTTATAATTTAAGTGGATTATTCTTAAATAAATTTTTAGAAAAGATTAAAGAACAATTTATACCAGGACTTTCTGGTAGAGAATACTCATTAACTCCCGAATTAAATCAAAATCTTTTTATTAAACAATCAAAAGATTTCTATAATTCAAAGGGAACTGATGAATCATTTAAGATTCTTTTTAAGGCCTTATATGCTCAAGAAGTTGATATTATTAAGCCAAGGGATTATCTTTTTAGACCCTCAGATGCTGGATGGAGAAGAACTAAAGATTTGGTTGTTGAACCAATTTCAGGAGATCCATTAGATCTTTTAAATAATACGTTATATCAAAATGCCTATCCGGATTATGACATTACAAATTCTTATGCATCTATTACTGATGTAGAAAGAATCTGGATAGGTGGAAAGGAATATTTTAAATTAAGTTTTGATGCAGATTATAATAAAGATCTTATTTTAGATGGAACGATTTATGGAGATTTTTCTGTTCATCCAAAAACATTATTAGTAACTACAGTTGGTACAGGAGCCACTACTCTTGATGTGGATTCTACTGTTGGATTTCCCACTACTGGAGAATTATTTCTAAATTATTCTGCTGGGACTACTGGAATAGTAACTTATACATCAAAGTCAGTAACACAATTCTTTGGAGTAATTGATGGTGTAGAAAGTGGAATTGGTACAGCATCAGAAATTAGATTAAATGTCGATGCTTATGGTTATTCTGGTATCGATACTTCTAATCCAATTACAGTTAGAATTGGATCAGTTCTTGATGATGTTGTAATACCAGATAAAACATATCTATTTTCTAAAAATGATACCGCAAAAATCAAAACATTAGGAATATCTTCATTTACGAATAGAAGAGATAATTGGATTGATAATGTTGCTAATACTTATAAGCTGGAATCATTTATTCTTCAAGATATTTCAAATTATACGTATGATGTAACAACTTTTGATATTCATAATTTTAGAGTTGGTGATCCATTAACTGTTATTGATACTGGATTAGTTGAGAAGGATTCTATAGTTACTGATGTATTAAGTAGGTATAGTTTTTCCATTAAGGGTCAAGGTCAATTAATTCCCGGAATTACTTATACACTTAAGAGAAGAATTTTAAAGGTAAATTCAAAAAAATATCCTTATTTGTTGAAAAGGAATGCTAATGTACAAAATACATATACAAATTATAATGATGAACTTTTAATTGCATCCCCATCTCTTCCATATTATCATAATCAAGTTCTTGATCCTTATAATAAAAGATGTGTAATTAATGGTAGTTTTAGTGGCGAAGTTCTAAAAATAACTTCTGGGGATCAGGATCATGGGTTTTATACTGGGGATCAAATTTATTATAAACCATCCGTAACTTATATTGTATACAGTTCTGAATTTATTGTACCGCAATATAATAAATTTCCTGAAATGGAAGAAGGAGCTTATTATGTTAGAAGAATAGATGCGAATAGTATAAATGTTGCAAAGAGTTTATCGGAGATTTCAACGGGAGATTATGTTTCAGTATCAGGAATAGTAACTGATAATGTTATTGAAAGTTATAAATTTGCTAATAAAAATTTAGAAGCACAGAATATTATTAGAGAAATAAAAGATCCAATTAATAAAAGTGGTAATTATGTGACAGATCCTGGTTTCACTGGAATTTTGGTAAATGGTGTAGAGATTTTAAATTATAAATCATCTGATACTGTATTTTATGGAGGAATTAAAAATATTGATGTAACGGGGGAAGGATCTAATTATGATATAATAAATCCACCAATCCTTAATGTTGTAGATTCAGTAGGAACTGGTGCAACTGGTATATGTGCAGTAAATGGTTCTTTAGAAAGGATTGAAATTCTTGATCCTGGATTCGATTATTTGAATAAGCCATTTGTTACTATTACTGGTGGAAATGGTAAAGATGCTTCCGTACAAGTAAATATGAGTACGGTAGATCATTATGCTGATTTTAATTCAGAACATGTATCTGAAAATGCTGATATAAGTATTGGAATTATAGGCATTGGTAGTACTAGTACAATTGGGTTCTCTACCTATCATAAGTTTAGGGATTATGAAAAAGTTGTATACGTAACAGATAGGCAAAAGGGATTAACTGGACTTACTACGGACGCATTTTATTATGTTTCTGTTTTAGATGGTAATAATATCAATCTTCACACTAAAGAAAGTGATGCTATATCTGGAATAAACACAATTTTTATTACTAATTATGGTGAAGGTATACAAAGATTTAAAGCATCAGAGAAGAAAGATGTAGTTACTGATATTATTGTTAATAATAGTGGTAGTAATTATCAAAATAAGAAAAGAACTTGCACTAAAGCAGGGATTAATACTGCTCTTGATATAATTAATATACCTTCGCATGGATATGAAACTGGAGAAAAACTTGAATATTCCACAACTGGTCTTATAATTAGTGGTCTTAATACAACTTCACAATATCTTGTTAAAAAGATAAATCAAGATTCATTTAAACTTGCTCCTGTTGGACTTGGTTCTACTTCACAATCAAGGTATCTCGATAGCGAACAGTATATTGATTTAAGATCTATTGGTAGCGAAATACATTCTTTTAATTATCCGCCAATTTCAGTTACGATTACTGGAAATATTGGAGTATCAACTTTAACGGGACAAGATTTTTCTGCACAATTGCAACCAATTTTTAGGGGATATATTGATTCTTTTCATTTAGTTGGAGGGGGAACATCATATGGATCTCCGGACATTATTAATTATGATAGACAACCACTTTTTGAATTTAATAGTGGATCGGGAGCAGAATCAATTGTTATTGTTAATGAAGGACAAATTCAAGAAGTTTTGATTACAAGGCCCGGATCTGGTTATAATAGCCCACCAGATCTTACAATTAATGGAACTGGAAAACATGCAAAACTTGCTTCTATTGTTGAAAATGGTGAACTTAAAGAAATAAGAGTATTAAGTGGGGGTGTTGGATATAGTGTAGCAGGAGATCCCACAACTATTACTATTACACCTGCCGGAAAAGCTGCACTTTTAAAAGCAAATATACAGCAATGGACAGTAAATCTGTTCCACAAATATTTTAACATTATAGAAGATGATGATGGAATTGTAACATTACCTAAGAAAGATGGTGAGGGGTTACAATATAGCCATTTATATGCACCAAGAAAACTTAGACAGTCAGTGTATGTAAAAATTCAAGGTGGAAAGGAATTAGAACTTGATGAGTTAATACAATATGGAGTTGAGGATTTAAGGTTAGAACATAATGAAGAAGCTATTTCAGAATACCATTCACCAATAATTGGGTGGGCCTATGATGGAAATCCAATTTATGGACCAACTGGATACTCCACTCCAGAAGGTGGTAGTGCTAAGATAATGGAATCTGGATATAAATCTGTTGCAAAACCAGGTCGTCCTGATCTTACATATTTTCCTCAAGGATTTTTTAATGAAGATTATGAATTTAAAGGTACTGGTGATCTTGATGAACATAACGGAAGATTTGGTATAACTCCAGAGTATCCAAATGGAGTTTATGCATATTTTGCTACTATTAATCCAGGAAATAATGATGGAGGTGGTCCATTTAAAGGATATAGAAGACCTGCTTATCCTTATATCATCGGACCATCTTATTATTCTCAATTAAATAAATTTAATACAACTTCCGAATCAAATCAAGATGATTATAATTTAAATGACTCCGGGTGGTTTAGGAATACTTTAAGTTATAAACTAAAAGGTAGTAATAGTTCATATGATTATGTGTTTAATCCGGATAAAATTAGAGATCAAGTAGTAAATGTAGATTATGCATCATTTGGAAATATCCAATCTATTGGTATTGTAACGGGTGGATCTAATTACAATGTAAATGATAGAATTAAATTTAATAATGATGGATCTGGTGGAGGAAATGCATCTGCTAAAGTTGGGCAAGTTTATGGTAAAAATGTTAATACAGTAAGTACTGCTACAACTTCTTTTTCATTAGTAGAGTTCTCTCCACTCGATTCGATTGGAGAGATCATAGGATTTACAACATCTCCACATGGGTTAAAAAATCTAGATATAATCAGTGTTTCTGGACTGAGTAGTTATTCTGCTGATATCAAAGGTTTTTATACACTTGGTGTAAGAACAGATAATTTTATTACAACTCTTGGAATTCAAACAGTAGGATTTACTGGTTTAACAACTTACTTCTATACTGCTGGACTATTAAAGTTCCCATACATTAGGGAAAATGATATTCTTGGTATTGGTGTGACAGCTGGTATTGGGACTCAAGAAAAAGTTAAAGTTCTTAATGTAGAACCTGATGTGGGTAGAATTAGAGTTTTGAGGGAATATGATTCAACTGTAAGTACTGCGTATAGCGCATCTTCAATACTCTTTGAAGATCCACGGAAATTTAGAATCAATACTGGATTTAGAACTAACTATAGTTTCTCTTTAAATAGAGAAATTTATTTTGAACCAAGCGAATCCGTAGGTCTTGGAACATCAGCAATTCTTGGAGTTGGATCAACTATAACGTTTGCTCTTTCTGGTATAGGAGTATCTCAGATTTTTATTCCTTATCAAGCAATTTATCTTCCTAATCATGGTTTAAAAACTGGGGAGAAAATTACTTATTCATCTCATGGTGGAAGTGAAATTGTTGCTTATAATGGAATAGGAACATTTTCATTGCCACAAACTCAAGATCTATATGTTGCTAATAGGGGAATAGATTTTATTGGAGTTGCTACAGTTAGAGTTGGATTGGGGACTACAGGATCTTTTGTTGGTGTCGGAACAACAACTACTCAAACTATTTTATTTTTTGATGCTATAGGTTCTGGTAGTTATCATAGCTTTAAAACGAAAAGAACATCAATAACTGGTGAAATTGCTAAAAATATTGTTACTGTATCTACTGCTTCTACTCATGGATTATTAGAAGGGGATCAAATTGAATTTACATCGTTGCCAAAAAATGAACAAACGGTAGTTGTAAAGTATAATGATGTCAATAGGAGAGCAATATTTAATCCACTGACATTTACTGCTAGTGATATTAATACCACTGATGATACGATTTATATCTTAAATCATGGATTGGAGCATGGAAGTAAAGTAATTTATACTGCATCTATTCTATCTGGTGGATTAGTAAGTGAGGAGATGTATTATATTCTTCCATATACTAAAGATAAGATTAGACTTTGTAGAACAAAGCATGATTTGAATTTACAAATTCCAAAATATATTAATATTACTAGTGCATATGCTGGTACGTTATCTCAAATTAATCCAGAGATTAGTACTTATAGAAATAGAACTATTACATTTGATTTATCAGATACTTCATTAGCATCTTTAAATGGGGCTACTTTATATTCGGCTTTTACTCTTAATTTCTATAAAGATCCAGAGTTTAAATATAAATTTGATTCTACTCTAACTTCTGATAATTTTGAATTTGTTAGTAGTGGTGAACCCGGTATTGATTCAGATGCTAAGGTTTCTTTATTATTAAATAAGTATTTTTCTAAGCAATTATATTATAAATTAGATAATACAAATATAGATTTTATTAGTGATATTAAAAAGGAAATAGTAATTGATAATGATGTATTTAATTATAATCAAGTTAATTTAATACCTAGTAAATATTCTGGATTCCATACATTAACTGGAATTGGCACAACTTCCTTTACTTTTAATTTAGAAGAATATCCAGAAGTTAATTCTTATACTACTGATGGTGGAGATAGTTCTAAAGATACCTCAAATCTTTATTATACAACTCATTCTTCTAATGCTTTTGGTGCGGTTGCAAGAATTGATATAATTAATGGAGGAAATAATTATCATTCTATTCCTGGCATTAATACATTAACTTCGGCGTATGGGAAAGGTGCAATATTTGATGTCAATACTACAACTATTGGAAATATTGCAAGGAGTAGGATAGAAAATATTGGATTTGATTATCCTACAGATTTTACTTTAAATCCTTCGCTTAATTTACCAGAAATTCTTAAAATTGAACCTCTTACCTCATTTAAGAGCATTAGGATCTCCTATGCAGGTAAAAATTATTTAACTTCACCGGGTCTTGTTGTTATTGATGGATATACAAAGAAGAGAATTGATGATGTTGATCTTCGATATAATATGGGTTCACCTGAAATTGAAAT
>Ga0208128_1000904_pt1 | contig 11509 bp, 8 predicted proteins | sample ETNtaG_35_FD_185758 | JGI IMG/M metagenome (GOLD analysis project Ga0208128, IMG submission 185758) | Marine microbial and viral communities from oxygen minimum zone, Eastern Pacific Ocean - ETNP201306PF51B (SPAdes) (version 2) | ecosystem: Environmental > Aquatic > Marine > Oceanic ... | reverse complement strand
GTGCTCTGGGTCAGACTCCCAAGGATCCAGGCGATTTGATTTGGCAGGAACAACCGGAGAGAAGATCAAGTCTAAAGCCGGCGGTCGAGTCGTATCTCCTTCATCTGCTGGATCCATAATCATTGGGCCGACAGGAAAAGGGCAATCGATGCCTTTCAACCAGCTTTCTCCTTCAGGCGCATCATGACCGTGGTCAGGGAACAGTCGAAAAACTCTTGTCCTACCAGCATCTTGGGCCAGCAGATGGATTTTTGTGGTCCACTCTCCTCCTGACTTTCCAATCGATGGCTTGCCGTTTTTTTAATGCTCCTGTTCCATCAGCATGCACTTTCACGGATTTGCTATCTAATGAATAAGCTTCTATCCTGACGGGAACGATTTTCTTTGCTGGCCAGGCTTCAAATCTGCCATTTAAGACCCCTGTTTTGGCCCCTCGGTTCATCCGCCTGTAGATTGGAGGCCAATTTCCAAACCTACAGGGAAGACCTCTCCATTTACACCCCTGCTCGGCAACAGACAAAATCCGATTCAGAAGCTTCCGATTGGATAGTTTGACTTTTCCTCTTTGGACGAGTAAAGACGGCTTTATTTCTTGATCTTGTTCTTGTCTTAGTTCCATCATAGCCCATTAGACAGGATTTCTCTTCTTCGTGTTAACAGACCCTAATACCTTAATAAAGGTTAGGTTTTTCAGCACTTAAGGCCCATAATAAATCCTTATCAACGACCATTTTGGCAAACACTTCATATTGATAACGTATTAGTAAAAGAAAGATACGGCTTTAACTTCATCGGCCCTCCCTAGTGGATGCCAGGTCACTTTTTTTATATTCCGAGATCGTGATCTGCTCGTTCAACTTTTCTACCCTTGTTCGGCGTTTCCTTCGATGGAGTTTGACATGCTTACGATACATATTTTCATCACAGTCTGATGCCGTTTCACGGTCCAGAAACAGTGGAAACTCTGATGCCGGCGGCTTGGCATTATGATAGGCGTGGCTATAGCTCCGCATGATAATACGTTGTTCGCGATTGAGCGTTCTTAACCATTCTGGGTCAGATTGCAAACGGTCGGCCGGTGTCACCCACGCGGGGCAATACGCTATAAAAATATTATATCGGGTGATATCGCTCTCATTTGGTTCAACACGATGCCAAATGCTAGAGTGCATAACAGTCATCGTCCCTTTCGGTAGACAGACAATCTTTTCCCCCAACATATTGTCGTGGGTATCATAAGAGTCCAGATACTGTTTCCGATGGCTGCCAGGCATAACAACGAGATTGCCCATCTTTTCGTCTGGCAAATCGTTAAGCCAATACCCAATCTTAATCTGAAGGGGTAATTCCGGCGAAAAGACATTATACGGCAACGCACGCGCGCCATCAGGATGCCAAATGTTGTAATTTCCTCCGCCGGGTGGTCGGAGAAAAAATTGGCTCTGATGAAGTTTGAGCAGTTCACCGAAAATGTCGTAGGCAAAACCGACATGGCGAGGGTGATCGATGAGCGAAGAAAAATGGAGGTCTTTCTCCACAATATTATCCAGGCCGAGATACCTACCCGGCTCATATCTGGGATGAGCTTGAGAAACCCGATCGATGGCGGCTCGGTACATTTGAATATCACTGTCCGATAGGGTGTTTTCGATGAAGATAATGCCATCTTCGTTGAATGTTTCCCACTGTTCTAGTGTAAAACCTTTTGGGGCTAAGCGATATTTCGTTTCACCCATGTGAATTCTCCCATAACGAGTTAAAGCTACTATGAATGTTGTGAGATAGTAACGCCAACAGGGTATAAGAATTAATTGTTCAAGTCAAGGGGACTATTGAATAGTATTGGTAACCTCTGAAGTGCCGATTGTGGTTACGGGTAAAGAAAAGCTAGCACGATTGTCGTCTAGAGGCAAAGAGGTAGGTTAATCTGACGACGGTAATAATATAAGCCGCAATCAATCCAGCCAGGCCGACCTGCGAGTCTAGTTCTGACCGGCATGGATGGGCTGTTTGGTTTTAGACTCTAGCAGAAGAGTATTGCCGAGTCTGGATACAGGAGTAAACTGCAGATGCTGGGGTTTAGGCTGCGGTGGCATTCGCACAACTCGTGGGGGTAAGGAAAGGGGACCAACTAGCGCTGATACCCGTTTGATTACCCCGTTTCTGGTCTTACCGTCTCTCCGTGGTATCAAGTAGAAAATAAAGTGACGGTAGTACGCCACGCTGGCTAAATCATTGCCTACTAGTATGCTACTGAACGGTAGTGAACTCTGCGATCATTGGCCTGGCTGTGTTCCATTGTGTCATTGATCTGTTAAAGGGAATGGTAGCGCGAGGGTGAAAACAAAACATTGAGAATTGGCCATCGGTCATATGCCTATCCCGTTCAGTCTTTTCGACATACGGCACACCATGATGACCTCAAGTCGGTTTCAGTTCACCCAGCGCGTACTGCCCGCGTGATTGATTCCGTATTGAAGTAACTCATTTATGTCAATGGTATGGACTTGGGTTGTCTGATCACTACCAGATGTCGCTATTCTTGACTCATCCGGGCTAGATACGGCGGAGATTAACCAACCATCATGGCCCGCCAAGATGAATAATTCCTGAGCGGAGTCAGCAGCCCGTCTCTCATGCCACCAGCACTGGCGAAGGAATCGTCCTAATGCACACACCATTGGCGCAGCAGAACGCGGTGCTGTTCGAGTTCTCCACTCCAGCCCCGTCGAGTGCCAAGTTGCAGGTTTCTCCTGGATCCGCTTCAAGGTCGAAGTGCATTTCGGCGGCCTGGCCTTGGAAAAACACCACATATTTGAAGCACCGCGTGCGTAGCAGCAGCCCTGCATTTTCAGGTCTTCGGTGTCCGGGTACAGTTCGGAGATCAGGAAGGAACGGCCTTCTTGGCCGGGGTTTTCAACTAGGAGCCGGAGGCTGTTGCCAGCAACCTGAGGAAAGTACACCTCAGCTCAGTCGCAGAGAGTGGGCAGCACGTCTAGACCAGAGACCAGGTGCTGGCCATCGACCACACCGGCCGGGATTTTCCCCGGCCATCGAACAATGAAGGGCACTCGGAGCGGCTCTTCGTAAAGCATCAGCTTAATCGCCCAGCAGTGTGCGGTCATACCTTGTCCATGGTCACTGGTGAAGAGAACCAGGGCACTTCCTTCCAGATCCTGTTTCCGCAAAGCCTCCAGCAGGCGGTCGACCTGGACATCCACTGCTTCAGTCAAGCGATAGTAGGCGTGAGATAGGCCCGCCGACTTCTCTCAGTCCTAGGCAAAGGTACCCTCCTGGCCGTAGTAGGTTCGCCGACGGCAGGTACCGATGAACTCCGACTGCTGCGGATCAACGGCGAAATTGGCTGGCAAGAGGGGCAGGTCAATCGTTTTTAGTGCAGTTTTAAACAGGAAATGGGTCTGGTGGGCTTGCTGCATCAACCGTACTGTTTCAGGGTGCGACAGATCCTGCGGCACCGACTGCTTCCTGATCCAGTAGCAGATGTCGTGGGGTTGCACAGGGAAACGCTGAAGAAGAAGGGCTGATCGTGTTGGCGCTGCAAAAACTCGATGGCAGCGTCGGTTACCGGCCCATCGCCCTCCAGGCCCAAGCTCAGGCGCACCTCGGAGTTGTGCAGGACGTCGAAGCCACAGATCTGCCTGTCGTTAGCGGGCAGATGCCAACGGCCGGTCCAAGTGGTGCGGTAACCGGCTCGGCGGAATAGCTCGCCCATATTGGGCAGGGAGGGGGTCGGCGCCATTCCGTTGACCAGGACCCCGGTCTCGTGCGGCAGACGACCGGTCATCAGGTTGCTGTGCGAAGGGCCACATACCGGTGTGGCACAGTAGGCCAAAGCGTGTACCTGAAGCGGAGAGTGCGTCCATGTGCGGGGTGCAGAGATGGGGATTGCCGGTACAACTCATGGCGCGCACGGACTGCTGGTCGGTGAGGATAAAGAGGATATTGGGTCTGTCCATGAATAAAGTCCCAGATTTCAGTAGTCTCTCACCTCACAATGACGGGGTTGGTACCAGAGGATATATGGGGCCGTGGCCAGAAGTCGCTGATTCTCCAGCAAATCCTGAACTGTTTCTGTTGGCATAGTCTTCGACCTGTCTTATTTGGCTGTATTGGTGCAACTGATAAAGAGGTCAGACACACCGAGTTTTGTTGTGAGTTAATAAAGCAATCGATAAAACCAGTCAAAGGGTGAAATAGACAATAGATAAGCCAAGAGAGATTAAAGTCTTCCGATGCTAGGATAGTTGGATATATATGCTAGGTCAGCTGTGAAAATGCACGGCTAATCCCTATTTTGAGAATGGCCTCTTAGTTTGGGAATTTTGCTTGGGCCTTTTCCTGGTGGTGTATATTGGCCGGTCAGACTCTAGTTCCTCGATGAAAAACAGTCCATCAATCAATCTGCTGACTGGCCTGAGGATTGGCCTACAGTTGTGGTTTTTATCAACTGGTGTAGGCCTGTTTCTTGAACCTTGCTTCTGATTTGCAATTCAGACCTAAGAATGGAGGAAGGTAGGGGAACTGAACTTCGTCCTGGAAAAATTCAACTACCTCCATACTTGGTATTATGACCCATCGACTTTGGGAGTCTAAAACGAGTGAAGCCAGTATTCGCGGGCTTTTGCGTGGATATCAGTGAGTGCTTAGCGTGGAACTAAAACTGAACCAATTCTGCACTCCTCATTTCTCTTTTTATTACTTTATCAATTTAAAAAAAGATATGTATACCGACGATTATTTCTTTGATGGCAAATGATAGCCTTTTGTATTTAAACGAATTGAATAAAGGCTATTACCTGCAGTAATGTAGAGCAGATTGGCATCCTCTCCCCGACCAAACCCAACGTTGGTAGGGAGATCAGGTGTCTTAATGTAGGCCAATTCTTTTCCGTCCGGATCATAAACATAGATCCCGGGACGGCTTTCAGCTCAGCAACAAAGAGATTTCCATTCGCATCAACCACAAGCCCATCCGGACCGTCCTCCGGCGCATAGTCAACAAGCGTCTTACGGAATTTGGCTGACCCATCTTTCTTCAGATCAATAGTATCTTGATTGAATCTGATAGAAATGAGTGAGAAGCTATGTTCTCAATATTTTACCTTTTCCTGACTTAGTGTGAAGAGTCTCTAGGCCTCAGGAGTCAAGGGGTTGGGAGAGTGAGCTAACAATTGAGCATTGACCAGCAATCTTTCCGGCCACTTGAACCGTGAGCATCGGCGGCGTCTTTCTAAACTGCATCTATCAATCGTTGGTGATACTGCACCACAGGCTCGATCTCCGAGGTACAGATACCAACATTCGCTGAATCAAGGCTGATAAAAGGCAGGAAAGTATTAGTTGCTTCGATGCCGCTAGAAACCTAAACTAGCTAGTTTTCAGCTAGCATAAATTTCCACACCTTTACCTCCGGCCAAAGGAGAAAAGCTACATCTAAGGTCAACGGTTCTTGCTTCAGAATGTATATTTACCCGGCTATTTTCACAATAACTGTTTCGTGAATGTCTTTAACCGTCAGTACAATTTCGTTACCCGACCGACTGATTTTTGTCTCACGGTTCAACGTTTGTACCCTGATCACCGGCCGATTAAAGCTGATTCTCACCTGGTACATTGGTAGGTCTTCAATTAGTGAAGGTAGGATGAAATTGGCATGAGGGCGACCTGGCCCGGTGCAAGCCGGTGGCGAAATATAACCAACTAAGTGTATTCGCCATACCAAGTTACCGGGCTCGTTAGTAACTACACTTTCAACATAGGAGGGAGCGGCAATAGCGACCTCTGGATTGGGCCGAAGATATCGAACCAGGTTGCGAAGTAATAGTCGCGGTTCCACCGTCCGATATTCACTGGCCAGGGCTGCGTCAGGTGAACAAGGCAGGTAAACCACTTTTCCTTGGCCGTAGTTGTTGATTAACACGGCTGGGCCGACAACTTCATCCGGCGACATCGGCAAGGAGAAATTCCCTTCCCCTTTTCGTTGTTTCAGAGTCCGATGAGGTCGGTAGAGGTGGCCGTAGCCTTGTGCGGTGGTGAGTTCAAAAATCGCGGCCGGCCCATAGACGAGAAAAGGCCAGTCAGGTGGGATCTCAGTACTGATTGGTGGTAGGTCGTCGGCCAAAGCGGGCAAAGAAATGTGGTTGTCCAAATCCGGCAAAGAGCTAATAAATTTTCCACCCACCAAATCTTCGATGGTCGACAGCGGTGCCTGCTGGCCGGGTCGAGTATACAGACCGGTAAGGCCAGTAGCCAGCAGATAGCCTCCATTCGCTACGTAATCCCTCAACATCTCTATCTCTTGATTGCTTAAAACAGCCGTATTAGGTAAATAAACCACCGGGAAATTTTCCAGCTTTCGTGGGTTGATATTTTCATCCAATAACACTCCCATGGGGATATGAGAATAGGTGAAAGCTCGGTGCGCGCCAACAAATGATCGTTGATATTTATCAGGCGATTTTCTACCATACCAATCTCTACTAGCAGCAGAATAGTAGACGCCTACCTCCTGCCAAGGGGACTGACCAAAATGGGGACGTTTCTCTTGCGCTTCAGCGAATACCTTTCTTATCCGTTGATACGTTACCGGGTTAAGCTGACCGTCATAAGCAGTTTTGTCAACTATGGTTAGTTGGGCGCCGTGGGCCAAAAGGGTCAAGGCCTCCCAGCGGAGATCAGCTAACGGACGGGCAGTGGTATCATGGTACATTCGGGCACCGGTTTGCATAACCATTTGATAAACGGCTCCTGGTTTGGTCGCAGCTAAGAACAGAGCGTTTAGGCTAGTTTGCAAGGGGCCAAAGGCCCAAGTACCACATTCACCGGTCACAAAATCACCAATGTGAGCGTGCTGAACGGGTCGTTGCCCTACCTCCCAAGCACAAGGAGGCCCGCCATGGTAGTTGAAGTCGAGACTTAGTCCCGGCCAATGAGATTTAACGTGTTGGCTTAACTGCTGTTCAAAATTAGCACTGGTGTTATAACGAAATTCCAGCATCTTTTCCCATCCGGTGTCCCAGTCTATCCGGCGAGGCATGGGATGGTCATAGTTGGCTTCAAATAGTGCCTGGCACTCGGCACACCAACAGCCATAGGGTGGGCCAAATCCCTGATCCATCATGTCGAAATGGAAGCCCTGGATCTGATATTGACTGATCTCATCTACTACCTGTTTGATATGGTGCAGATAGCCAGAATTAAAGCAGATGCGACCGGGGATCTGTTGTCCGTCAATGGAATGCATTAAAAACTGTGGATGAGTTCTCAACAAATAGGTGGGGTATTGCAACTGACAATAGGCGATCACCGGTAAATTGAATCCTTTAGCCGCCTGCGTGGTTTCCAACAGAATATCCCTTTCACCTAATCCCAAGGCTTTGGGGACCAGTTGAGAATTGTAATAGGCCAACTCATTGTCCTTGGCCCAAATAACCAGATATTCGGCCTTGACAGCCATGCACTGCTCGACAATGGACTGACCGGAAAAGGCGTGAGCAAAATCAGCATCTTGCGGATCTAAACCGAATTGTGTACCGGTGGGACCAACTTCCAGACCCACTAATTTGTCAAGGTACCAGGGGGAGGAAGACTGTATTTCAGGCATTCAAAATTCTCCGATGGGGTAACTTGAATGTATCGTTTATATCGACCTAAAGTGGGATATATACGGGGTTGTGCTACCAGTGGTCAATGCCTTAGGCGACATATTTCCACTCTGATTTGGTCGGCAAACGCTTGCCCGCCATTCAGCATCTATCTTTACCCAAATATAACCCCTTACCGACTTCTTTCGGCTTTTTTAGGCCTGTCAAATCCCCAAGGACATAGATATTGTTTGAGTCGTCGGTGTAAGCGGTCTAACTGGCTTGATAAACAATCGTGTTCATTTGGCTATCGGCCAAGTCCCCGGCTTGCTTACCACCAAGAAAATGCTTGGCATCGTTGACACGACTGGGGTTGCTGAGTTGATCGACTTCCGTACCATCGGGATAGTAGGTCACGATCATGGCTGCTCGCATTTGGTCGGTTTGGTTGCTAGTGGCACCGTGGATGGTCCAGCCATTATGCAAGGTAGCATCGCCGGCCCGCATCTCTCTCTGCCAAATTGGATACCCTTGGTCTTCGATGAACTGCTGAAAGAAGTCTTGCGACTGTTCCGATATAGCCACCTGCTTGACAAAACCACGGCGATGAGAGCCAGTGGCAAACCGAATTGGTCCCATTTCTAACGAGATATCGACCAACGGCATCCACAACCCGACTGCGTATTCAGTTGCCAAAGGCCAATAGTATTGGTCTTGGTGCCAAGGAGTGAGACCACCCTTGGGTTCTTTGAACAATGCTTGTTCGTGGAAGATTCGCATACTGAGTGGCTGTCGGTCTGGATCAGAAGCGGTTGGCTTGCTAATTAGGTCAGAGACGATTTTACCCAACCGAGATGCCAAAACAAACTGCATCACTTTTGGACAGTGATAGCGAAGGTTGAGTGTTTGCAAGAAGGGACGATCGGTCTTTTTATCTTTAGGGAAACGCTGCCAAGCTGTGTCAGAAATGGCCTGTCGGTAGTAGTCAATCTCATCGGTCGAACAAACATTGGGTAGGTAAACATGTCCGTCTTGGCGGAAGGCTTCAATCTGAACCTCTCTCAACTCATATTCGGATGATAGGTCAATTTGTGCGTTCATAGAATAGTCAGATCCTCAGTTTAATGGGCAAATGCATCTTACGACGCAATTTGGTAGTTGTGTGTGAAACTAGACTTGGCCAGTGAAATTAATTTCCTCTGGATACCGTTTCTCCAGTATTTAAAACTGGAGTGGAAGTTGTCGCACCCAGTTTGAGACAATACAAAAATAAAACTAAACCAACCAGCCATGAAGTCATAGGTCTTTTTACCCATTGATCTGATTGTATTAGGATTTTTCAATTTGTTTCCATTATATTTCCTGAGTGACACCGTCAACGATAGTAATGGTTAAATGAATAACAAAACACCTGTATTTATTAAGAACAAGACCATCCAACCGACTACGACCAACTAAGACTACTTGAGCCAATAAAAAATTGTCTATACCTTAAATGTTGTAAACAAACTCAATCGGATTTACTCATTGGTTTTGGCTGGTTAATCCAATGACCTGACACATCATTTCCCCTAGCCACGATAGAATTTCCGTTCCAACCTGTCAAGGCTTTGACTTCTGGTGGAACAAATCGCATAGTTAGTCCACATCGACGCCGGTTAGATTGGTTAGGAGCCGATCCATGAAGTAGCAGATCAGAGTGAAGTGAGATTTGACCAGCCTTTATTTCGAAAGTTACTGGTGCTGAACCGTAACCTTCCGCATTTTTCACCGTCTGTCCCAAAACGTTTTTTTCCTCTTTGCGACTATTTTCGAAAACGATCTGTCCGTGTAGGTGGGATTGAGGAATGACCTGCATAGCTCCGTTCCCAATATCTGCGTCGTCGATAGCTAACCAAACGGTTACTGTTTTGCTCGGTGTGATTGGCCAATAGGAAGCATCTTGATGCCAGCTGACTTGCTTAGTATCTCCGGGTAATTTGCAAAAATAGTGAGTTCCCCAACAGATTAGATCAGACCCAAGCAAATCCTCTAGGTAGTCTAAAATGCGACTATCTGTCACCAAATCGTAAATTTCCGAGTGTGTGCTATGCCAACCATTGATTGAGTAAGCGTCTTTTCCTTCACTTAGCTGCTGTTCGACTAACTGATCAAAATAGCCTCGATGTTGGTTAATCTCGGTTTCGCTAAATACATCAAGCGGAAATATGTAGCCTTTTTGATTGAAATGCTGAATTTGTTGGGGCGTCAAAGTTTTGGGTTGATCGTTTTCAACAGCGAAAAATTGGATCTTTCTTTTCAATTTGGGCATAGCATCGGCTATGGGCATATCTAAATCCTCCTTCAGCAGTTATTCTACTTTGTACTCTGTGATATAATCGACAATCTGTATATCCGTGAAAGAATTCGTATCGAATCTATATTTACGGCTTCCCTTGATGGCCCCCCAGGTGATTGGCAATTTTTGTTCTGGCAATACGGAAAAAGGTTCCAGATGACCCCTAAAATATTCATATTGAATATTTCCCTTCCCTGCAACTTCGCAATTTTCTGCGTAAATACCAATTTCAATTGGATCTTTCAGATCTAAGGTTTTGTCTCTGTCAACTTCTGCCCATTCATCCTTTTCTTTTTTATTCCACCAAATAGTAAAGGTTTTGCCCTTCCGAGCTAGGCGAATGTGGACATCCGTTGATTATCCCGCAGAAGGATTGAACCCTGCAAATTCTTTTTGTATGCTACCTTCCTTCACTTGGAATTAGAGGATAACGTTGTCACCACGACCCCAAAATTTCATGGTAACCCACTCAGGTTTTCCACCATTTCCTTTAGTTGATTCTGATAGTGCTACTACACTGGAAACAATACTCTTAGTATCATAGTCTATAAAGACATGTGTTTCCACATCGGAATCACCACTATGTTCATGGTAGAGTCGATTCGTTGTATCGCTAGTCCATAGATTGCGATTTGGTGCTGCATCTATGTGAAGCCAATTTCCCTTAGTTTTCCAACATCCAATTTTTCAGGTTCCTTACCTTCAATCCTTTTGTTTTTCCATTTCCACTCAGGATTTTGCAATTTGTTCCCATCAAAGGGATCTCCAAGCGACTTAGCCATTAAATCCGAGGCATAAAAAAGGAAAGTGTAATTAGGGCTAGTTAACACGATCTAAGCGAATCGACAATAAGCACAAAGAACAAGAAAGCAGAAAACATCAGATCCAACTGGTCCAAGCCAGAGAAGATCCGGCCAAATCCCTTCCGCCGGCTGAACAATCGTTCTACTTCATTTCTCTTTTTGTAAAGCTCTTGGTCATACTCCCAAGGATTCAGGCGATTTGATTTGGCAGGAACAACCGGAGAAAACATCAAGTCTAAAGCCGGCGGTCGAGTAGTATCTCCTTCATCTGCTGGATCCATAATCATTGGGCAGCCAGCCAAAGGGCAATCGATGCCTTTCAACCAGCCTTCTCCTTCAGCCGCATCACGACCGTGGCCAAGGGAGAGTCGAAAGGCTATTGCCCGACCAGCATCTTGGGCCAGCAGACGGATTTTTGTGGTCGACCCTCCTCCTGACTTTCCGATCGACTGCTGGCCGTTTTTTAAATGCTCCTGTCCCATCAGGATGCATTTTCACGGATCTGCGATCTAATCAATAGCCTTCTATCCTGACGGGAATGATTTGCTTTGCTGGCCAGGCTTCAAATCTGCCATTTAAGACCCCTGTTTTGGCCCCTCCCGCGTATAGATTGTGGGCCAATTTCCAAACCTAGAGGGAAGACCTCTCCATTGACAGCCCTGCTCGGCAACAGACCAAATCCGATTCAGAACCGTCCGATTGGATAGTTTGACCTTTCCTCTTTGGCCGGGTAAAGACGGCTTTATTTCTTGATATTGTTCCTG
>Ga0208128_1000903_pt1 | contig 11518 bp, 9 predicted proteins | sample ETNtaG_35_FD_185758 | JGI IMG/M metagenome (GOLD analysis project Ga0208128, IMG submission 185758) | Marine microbial and viral communities from oxygen minimum zone, Eastern Pacific Ocean - ETNP201306PF51B (SPAdes) (version 2) | ecosystem: Environmental > Aquatic > Marine > Oceanic ... | reverse complement strand
AGGGGGGGGAATGACGAAATACCCAATGACGAAAGAATGTCGGTGCTTGAATGACAAATACTGACATCCCTTTTCCTTTTTAGTGAAGGATTCTCTCGACACGCTACGAAGACGATTAAGATTGGGATTAAGATTAAGATTCCGACGTCTAACTCCCAGCCATTCGTCATTCGGTTTTCTTTCGTCATTCGTCATTCTCCATGCTTCTCCCTTGTCCACATTGTTCCCATGCTATCACGGTAGAGCCGCGTAAGGCGGAACAGGCCGTGACATGCCCGGGGTGCAAAAAGACGTTGACCCGCTCGCATGCCGCGGAAGAGCTGCGCAAGCTGCGGGCGGAGATGGAGACCGTGGACATGTTTGCGCTGGAGGCCATGCCCAAGCCGGAAGGGCCGCCGACCGAGACGGTGATGCCCGGCATTGAGGTAACCGATACCAAATCGCTTGAGCCCGGCGATGCTGTGTCCGAGCTGCTTACGGTGGCGCGGGACGGCTCGAACGAGCGGTATAAGGATCTGAAAGAGATTGCACGGGGCGGCATCGGCACTATCCATCAGGTCACCGACGGCAACATCGGGCGCGACGTTGCCATGAAGGTGCTGCGCGGCGAAAAAGGCTCTGCCGGCCAGAAAGTCATTCGTTTTATTGAAGAGGCGCAGGTCACCGGCCAGCTCGACCACCCGAACATCGTCCCCGTCCACGAGATTGGCATCAATGCCGAGGGGCAGCCTTTCTTCACCATGAAGCTCGTCCAGGGGCGCTCTTTGCAGGAGATCCTCGATGGCATCCGGCTCGGTACGGTCGATCTGATTTCCAAGTATTCGCTCACGGAGCTGCTCAACGTCTTTCTCAAAGTTTGCGATGCGGTGGCCTTTGCCCATGCCAGGGGTGTCATTCATCGCGATCTCAAACCGGCCAACATCATGGTCGGCGCGTTCGGTGAAGTGCTCGTCATGGACTGGGGGCTCGCCAAAGTACTGGGACAGGGCGACAAGGAAGAGGAGACGGGGAGACAAGGAGACGGGGAGACAAATGCGGTGCATTCGCTGCGCTCCGATCAGGCTCTCGGCGAAACGGGCGAAGGCAAAATCCAGGGCACGCTCGCCTACATGCCGCCCGAACAGGCTGAGGGGCGCCGCGAGGCCATGGGGCCGCATTCGGATGTTTATTCGCTCGGCGCGATCCTCTACCAGATTCTGTGTCTCGACCCGCCCATCCAGGGCGACACTTTCGATAAAGCACTCGAAAACATTAAGGCCGGCCTCATCCTCCTGCCCGAACGCCGCAACATCCTCCGCCGCGATATCCCGCCCGAGCTGTCCGCGGTCACCATGAAGGCGCTCTCCCGCGAAATTTCCGGACGCTACAACAACGTGGACGCGCTGGCGCAGGACGTCCGCCTCTTCCTCGAAGGCCGCGCGGTCAGCGCGAAGGAGGACAATTTTTTTGAAGGCATCGCCAAACTCATCCGCCGCAAACGTGAGATTTTTGCCACCGCTACCGCGGCCGCACTGCTGCTCGCCACGTTCGGCATTTACAGTTTCTCGGAAATCGTGCAGCAGAAAAACAGAGCCATCGATGCCCGGCGCAATGAGGGGCAACAGCGCCAGGCCGCCGATCGAGAGCGCATCAACGTCATCAAAGCCAACCGCGAAACCGCCCGGCGCTTCGCCAACCAGGCCCTCGATCTCATCGATGCCGGGCGCATGCGCGAGGCCAGGCAGCGCGCGGAAGACGCCCTCGAAATCGCCGACGATACGCCTTACGGATGGTATGCCCAGGCCATGATCGCGCAGGCTGAAAACCTTCACCGGGAGGCACTCGAACTTTTTAAGGTAGCCCTCGAACGCGACCGCAATCACACCGATTCAAAGCTGGCGATGACCAAATCGCAGCTCGCGCTCAACGAGCTCGCCAAGGTCGCAGCCGTGTTCGAGATGGAGGATGAGTACGGCGAAGACGATACCCCGAACCCGGCGCTCGAAACCGATCTCGATGGCAACATCGCGGATCTGTTCGCGGTCGACCTCGAAGAAGAAACGCCCGAAATCAAAATTGAGGAGGATATCAACGACTGGCGCGCCATCCTCAAATACGCGGACACGGCCATGCAGCTCGGGCGTTACGACCGGGCCGAACAGGGCTACCAGCAGGCCCTCGAAGCCATGGAGATCGAAGATGTCCTGCCTTTTGAAATCGATTACGCCAAACGCAAAAAGGCACAGGCCCGGGTGCGCGGGCTCTGCGAGCCGTGGTATGCCGAGCGGGACAAGCTATCCGGCACGGAAAAGGCACAGGCCGTCTTGAACAAGATGAACGAAGTCAACCCCGACCGCCCGGACGCAGAGGCCAGCCCGTGGCGTTACCAGGTGCAGCGTGGAAGGCTCGTCGCCATGACGCTCGAAAACGGCGCTTTCACACAGTTTCTCGAACCACTCAAAGGGCTTCTCCTTCGTGAGCTCACCTTCAGTAATTGCCCCCGGCTCGCGGACCTCACATCGCTCAAAGGCATGGCCATCGGCAGCCTCACCCTCAACGACTGCACCGCGCTCGAGGATCTCGAACCGCTCAAAGGTATGCCCCTCGCCGAGCTCGTCCTGCGTAACTGCCCACAGCTCGACGACCTTTCACCGCTCGAAGGCATCCCGCTCACGTCCCTCGTCATCGAAGGCTGCGGCAACATCGCCGATATCTCGCTGCTCAAAGACATGCCCCTCGAACGGCTCGAGATTGATTCCCTCGGCGCAAAAAATCTCGATGTCCTGCACGGCATGCCGCTCAAACAGCTCAAGCTCGGGCGCATGGCCCCCGACGAGCCGGCCGTCCCCACGAATGACCTGAACTTCCTCGCCGGCATGCCCCTCGAACAGCTCGCCCTCCGATGCGATGGCGCGACCGACCTCTCGCCCATCAGCGGCATGCCGCTTACCGAGCTGGCGATTACTTCCGACACCCTCGCCGACATCTCCCCCATCGCCACCCTCGAACCACTCGAATCGCTCGCCCTGAACTGCGGCAAACTCGAATCCATCGAGCCGCTCGGCGAACTCCTGCTCGCCCGCCTCGACCTTTCCTATTGCGACCGCCTGGCCGACATCTCACCGCTCGAGGGCATGCTACTCGAATGGCTTTCGCTCGACCTCACCGGCGTGAATGACCTTTCGCCGCTCAAAGACATGCCACTCACCAATTTCTTCTGCGGCCACTGGAAATCCATCACCGACCCTTCCGGCCTGGAGCACATCTCCAACCCCGGCCTGCGCGACAACGTAGCCCTCGTCTACATCAACCAGGGCAAGTGGAAAGACGCCGAACGAGTCTACCTCTCGATGCTCGAAGCCTGGCCTGAATCCGACCTGCCGGCCCGCGGCCTGCGTTTTATCGCGCAAAGCTATCTGACATCCGGCAAGCACGACGAAACCCAACGGTTGTGTCAGGCCCGCATCGACGCGCTCTCAAGCCCTGCGGCCAAAGCACTGTTCCTGATGATGCAGGCCCGCACAGCCATCGAAAAAGGCGAATACGAAACAGCCAGCAAGCTCTTCCTCCGCATCGCAGATTCCTGGCAGGATGGCCCCTTCTTCCCCGAGCTTATCCTCTCCGCCTACATCCTCGGCGAAACCCTCCCCATGGCCAACGCGGCCAACCAGCCCGAATCCATCATCCGCGCCCTCCTGCCCCCCGACGTCGGCGCAGCCATCGAAGAGCCCCCCGCCTCGCCCACCATTGAACTCGGCCCGACCGATGTGTCGCTGGCGTTCAGGACCTACTCCGGCTGGGCCAACCAGCACCTGGTAAAAGGGACGATGTCGCTGCCGAAAAACGCGGTGCACTTCTTCATAGCCTGCCGGCGCCTTTTAACCGGCGACCAAAAAGCCGCCGCGTCCGAGCTGCAGAAGTGCATGAAGATGGAGGACGGAAACGGGTATGGGATGCAGGCGAGGAGGATGACGAATGACCCTGTGGGGAATGACGAATGACGGTTGGAGTGTTGGAGTGCTGTTCTTTGCTGAGAGTGATACTGGATACTGGATACTGGATGCTGGGCAGTGCCGGTGTTGTTGGCTGCTGCGGTTGGAATGTTGGAGTGCTGTTCTTTGCTGAGAGTGATACTGGATGCTGGGCAGTGCCGGTGTTGTTGGCTGCTGCGGTTGGAATGCTGGAGTGTTGGAGCGCTGGAGTGCTGTTCTTTGCTGAGAGTGATGCTGGATGCTGGATGCTGGGTAGAACCGGTGTTACTGCGATGTCGGTTTTAGTTGACGCCGCATCGGTCGTTTCGAGCCTGAACCGCATAACCCAGCATCCAGTATCCAACATCCAGTATCCGTTTCAGCACCGACCGGTGTTGATACTCGGTATGATCAGCAACCAGTATCGAGCATCCAGTATCCCTCCGTCATTCCTTCCTCAATCCGGGAAATTTTCGCCATCTCCACGGGCCATTTTTTGGACGAATCACGATTTCCCCACGATTTCCCGGCGGCCGAAGAAAACCTCTAGTCGATTCTCAGGTCTGAAACGAACTTCATAAATTCAAGCTCTTAAAGCATCTAAAACGGCCTCCTGGCGGTTCTGCTTCGTCTGCCCACCTCAGGGCCGCATCTTCAACAAGTCCACCCACTTCCAAAGCCTGCGGCGGTATTTGTTTTGCACAAAACGGTCTCTTGCCGAGTAGTCTCGGCGCTCCGCGACGAGATTGCTTCTTCAAGCCTTCAGGAATGAACCCATGATTGACGGACCTGGTTTCGACAAAAACTTCGCCGTCCTCGAATCGCTGATGACCCTCAGCGCGAACAAGCAGAAGGTCATCGCCAACAATATCTCCAACGTCAGCACCCCCGGCTTCCGCCGCAAAGAGCTCGTCTTTGAAGAAGCCCTGCAGGACGCTGTCGCCAACAACGAAGTGGAAAACCTCCGCAGCCTCGAAGGCTTCGTCAAAGAATCCAACGACCCGACCACCCGCAACGACGGCAACAACGTAAATATCGATAAAGAAATGGGCCTCCAGAACCGCAACGCCCTCGCCTATTCCCTCTACACCGAGCTCTACGCCAAGAAAGTCGAAATACTCAAACTGGCAATGAGAACCACGTAATACGTCAACCATTAACCACTAACTATTTACCATGCCCATCGACGCCCTATTCAACACGATCAAGATCAGCGGCACCGGCACCCGTGCCCAGCGCCTGCGAATGGATACCATCGCCAGCAACCTGGCGAACATCAACAGCACGCGCACCGCAGAAGGCGGCCCTTACAAACGCAAGGTGCCGGTCTTCGAAGAAGTCTTTGACCAGACACTCGAAAGCGAGCTCGACCCGAAACGAGACGTCTTCAATGGCGTCATGGTCACCGGCGTCGTGCCTTCGCAGAACTGTTTCAAGCAGGTCTATGACCCTGGCCATCCCGATGCCAACGACGATGGCTACCTCACCGTTCCCAACATCAGCTCGATGGAAGAAATGGTGAACCTTATCGATTCTTCCCGCGCCTACGAGGCCAACCTCTCTGTGAGCCGGAACACCCGGCGAATGATCAACGACACCATCGCTCTGCTCAGACGGAGCTAATTGAAACGAAGTTTTTGAATCCTGAATCCTGAATCTTTTTTACTGTAGACTACGACCATGCCAGAACCATTTTTCAATCCAACCTTTCCAGGTGCAGCAGGCCCCATTGGGCCAACGCCCGGAGCCAAGACGCCGGCCCCTGTCCCGACAGGCGGTCCGTCGTTCGGCGAAGAATTGAGCCAGGCGCTCGACGAATCGCAGCCCCAGGGCGCAAGCGAAATGAAAGTTGAGGCCACCGACCAACGCCTCAATGAACTGCGTGCCGATCTCAACCTGGTACGCCAGCGAGCAACCCAGCTCCAGGCATTCCAGGCCCAGGCAGCCCAGCTCTACCAGGCCCAGGCCCGAAGCTAACGTAAAAATCAAAGAACCACAGAGGACATTCTTCTCTGGTTCATTAACTCCGCACTAACCCGAGACCACCATGTCTGATTTCGAAATCCCGAGCTTTTCGACACCGGTCAGCTACACGAACGCCGACGCCCCCAAAAAGACCGCCGACGCCAAGGCATCCAAGGAGATCATGGGTGAATCTTTCGGCAACACGCTGAAGGGGTTCGTCGAAGACGTCAATATGGCACACGGCCAGGCCGACAAGACCGTCGAAGACCTGGTCACCGGCCGGACGGATAATCTCCACAAAGCGGTCATCGCCATGAACAAAGCCGAGCTCAGCTTCCGCTACATGATGGAAGTAAGAACCAAGCTCGTGCAGGCGTATCAGGAGGTACAGCGGATTCAGGTGTAGGGCGTAAGACGTAAATACGTAATACGTAAGTGTGGGCTGGAGGGCCGGCGTTGTTTGGGACGGCGGTTGGTAGCGGATACTGGATGCTGGCAGTACCGATGCTATTGTGACGGCGGTTGGTAGCGGATACTGGATGCTCGATGCTGTGGTGCCGGTGCTATTGTGACGGCGGCTGATCTCGGATACTGGATGCTCGATGCTGGATGCTGGTCTTGGATACTGGATTCGGATTAGAGACCGCCATCACAGCAACATCGGCACCGCCAGCATCCAGTATCGAGTATCATGCTCACATAACAACACCGGCCCCCCAAGCCCACACTTACTCATTACTTATTACTCACGCATTCCGAACCACACTCCGTCCTGCAACCGGCACGGAATAACTGGCGGAAATCGCGGGTGTCGCCAGATAGGTGGCGATGGGTTGTCGGCGCTGATGGGTTTCCGACAGCTCGGCCTTAATCACGCGCTGCTGGTGCGACGCGTCCCGGTGCAGCGCCATATCCAGGTCGACAATCTTGTTGATGACTTTCTGGCACTCGTCGACGAGCTCGCTGACGCGGGCGTCGCGGCTGGTGGCCTCCCACTCACGCTTCAGCTCGCGGAGCTGCGACTCGAGTTTGTGGGCGTTTTCGAGATGAGCCTTCCGTTCCTGAAGACCGTTCTTCAGCACGTTCACATCGGACCGGGCAAACTTGTCACGCATCCGGGACGTAATCTCATAAATCGAACGAAAAGCACCGAGCTGGGTCTCCAGGATGGAAACAACATCTTCCGTGCGATTGTTTTTCGATACCGATCTGTCCGTTTGAATGGTGATTTGCGTCGTCATGGTAGCCCCTCAGTGTGCTGTCTTTTGATCGGAAAGGAGAGAGTGCCCCGCACCTACATCAAACCCCGTGCCCGATAACGACATACCACGCCCGGCGGAGCGCCCGTCAGCCCCGCGGATCTGAAGTAAACCGAGAAGTTTCAGGCTCCCTCCCGCCTCAATTACCCCCTGCCCTGCAACAAATTACGCCAAAAGCCTTCTTTCTCAAGGGTTTGCCGCCTTCGCCATATTCAGTCGCCACACACCGTCTCCGTCCAAAGTTCGATCTCTTTATGAAGGCGCCGACACAGTGCCCAGAAAAGCCACCCCTGGAGAGAATATGAACATGGGCAAAGAATTCCGGAAACCGGAATATGGTTAATGGCTGCGCTCAACCATCCAACCATTAACCATTATTTTTTTATTTCTTTCATAATCCCCTCCAGCGTGATCCGCTGAATGTGCGGCAGCTTCCCGGGGTCGATCCGCCCGAACTCTTCGAACGCCTTTTGCGGCTGATTGGTTTTCAGGAGTGAGAGCGCGTAGCTGAACCGCCAGCTTGCGTTGTCCGGCCGGGCCGCGAGGGCGGATTCGAAATGCGGCAGTGCATCTTTAAAGGCGCCCATCTTCACCAGCGTGTTGGCCAGGCTGCCACTGGCGGCGATGTAGTCAGCATCGAGTTGCAACGCCTTTTCGTACGCGGCTGTCGCTTCCTGGAACTTGTTCTCCGCCTCCCGCAGCGTGCCGATACGGTAATGCGTCTGCGCCCTGTCGGGGAAAAGGACGAGCGCCTTATCATACTGCTGCTGGGCCGCGACGAACTGTTTTGCCTCCTGCAATGTGATGCCGTAATGCAGGTGAAATTCGTCCGCATCCGATCTCAGGTCGATCGCCTTTCGATGCGCGGCCACGGCCTCCTCGAACCGGCCGGCCTTGCGCAACTGGATCGCCAGCCCGTGATACATGATCGGCAGATCCCGAGAGCCCTCCGGAAGATTGCCGAGCGTCTTTTCATAAACCGCGATGCTCTCGGCCTGCGTGCCCTGCATCTCTGCCTTTACCCGCGCCAGGTTCAGCTCGGCCCTCGGCGACGGATGCAGTTCCGCCGAGCGCTCGAAATGCAGTCGTGCCTCGCGAAGATTGTCCTGTTCCTGGTAGGCCACGCCCAGGTTACTGCGAACGATGGCCGAATCCGGCTCGCACCGCACCGCGGATTTCCAGAGCCGAAGGCTGTTCGCACACTCCGCCACCCGCGCCTGCGACAGCGCCACAAAGCACGCCAGGCTCAGCCCAAGCGCGCCGGAAAACGCAGCCTGCAGCCCCTGCGAACGCAGCCTGCCCCGCAGCCGGACGACGGCAAGCCCCGCCAGCACAAAGAGGCCCACGCACGGAATGTAGAGATACCGCTCCGCCTTCGGATGCGCGATCGGATGCAGATTCATCACCGGCAGCAGGAAGCAGAGAAACCAGCCGAGCGCGAGCGCCGGCAAGATGCGGTCTTGACGTTTGAGCGCCCACAGCCATCCTCCCGTCAGCGCCACGAACCCGGCAACCGACATCACCCACCCGGCGCCCGAGACCGGGCTCACCACATAATCAGCGCGCAGGTGCAGCGGCCACAGGATCACCCGCGCATACGAAAGCACCACCCCGCACATGGTCGCCACGTTGGTAAAAAACGAATCACCGATCAAAGAAGGCTTAAGCTCGTTGCCCGCGCGGTAGATGCCGAAACGGAGGACGAGATAGGCGAGCGTGACGGCGGCGTAAGGCGTAATGAGTAATGAGTAATGAGTAAGTCGCCGTGCACAGAGCCAGACGCAGAGGCCGAGGAAGATGACAAGGCCGAGTCCACTTTCTTTGGAGAGGAGGGCGAAGAAGAGGAAGAGGGCGGAGAGGAAGAGGGTAAGAGTGTCGGGGTGTCGCGGTGTTGGGGTATCGGAATCGGGGGTGGAATGTTGGAGTAATGGAATGATGGAGTATTGGAGCGTGCGGATGGCTGCGAGCGACCAGAAGAGCACCAGGAGGTCTTCGCGATAATTGGGAAACGACACCACCTCCGTAAAGGCCGGGTGTACCGCGAAGAGGGCGGCACCAATAAAAGCGACGCGCGTGGCAGAGCCTGGCAGCGCATTTCGCGTTTCGTCATTCGGACTTCTTTCGTCATTCGCCATTCCCCTTACCGCGGCAAATAACAGCAACACATTCCCCACGTGCAGCAGCAGATTCGTCAGGTGATACCCAAACGGGCCGCTGCCCCAGATCGCGCCATCAATCATATATGAGAGCGTCACCATGGGACGGTAGCTGCCCTGCAGGCTGTGCGCGAAGTAATCGCTGGTGAAGAGTGCGAGCCAGTCCCGCTTTGCGGTGAAAAAGGGGTTGCCGTGAATGATCAGAAGATCGTCGTATACGAATCCATTCCGCAGCACGCCGCCAAACGCCGCAACGGCCAGGAGGGCCAGGAGGAGGCGGAGTAAATGAATGGTTGTGCGGGACACGGCGCGGTGGTGGGGAATCTGGAATCCGGAGGCTGAACGGATTGTTACGTTTTACCCGCGCTGAGCCAAGCATGTGATGCTGGATACTCGATACTGGTAGTACCATTGCTGTTGTAACGGTGGCCTCAGATTTAAGGCGCGCACTCAAAGACAGCTATCACAATCAGCACCAGCATCCAGTATCACTCCAAGCAGAAACAGCCGCTTCAACAGCACCGGCACTACCAGTATCCAGCGCCCAGCATCCAGTATCCGAGACCAACCGCCGTCCCAAACAACACCGGTACTCCGCATCCAGCCTCCGGCATTCTGTTTGCGATTCCCCTCCCCAGCATCCCTGAGAGCCATCCGGAAAGGTTCTAAGTCTTTACAGGGAAATCTGGTTACCTCTTTTTTAACTTTCTGTCACCTTTTTCTGGCTAGGGGAAAATAATGACCAATCGTGCCTCGACTCGTCCCACAAAGTATCAAGGACTGTTTGAAGATGTCCGACAAGTTCTTGTTGAACGCTCAGGAGGCGGACTCGCCAAGCTGAGCCAGGAAATGATCGAAACCTACTGGAAGATCGGGGAACGCATCTCCACTCACGAAGAAGAAGCGACGAACAAGTCCCGCTTCAACAGTGAAGTCTTCTCACGCCTCGCCAGAGACCTCAGCAAGGAATACGGACAGGGCTTCTCGGAAGTCAATCTTCGCGCCATGCGCCGCTTTTATCAGAACACCAAGTACGCCCTCTCGGCCAACCGCCTGCCCTGGGCACAGTACCTGCGTTTCTGTCGCAAAGAAGCCGGACATGGGACGTCCGAACTGCCAGCAATGAAGTAAAAGAAGGTATCCGGTATCCGAAGATGGGAAGAAATCCCCAAGGGTTCGGACAGCCGAGGATAAAGAAGCAGGCAACACCATTGATTGCAGCACGAAAGATAAAACATGCGACCGACTCGAGTCCATAAGATAGGAAGACATCCCCAAAGATTCGGACAGACGAGGAAAAGAAGAAGAGCAACACCAAAAAGGCGCGCCACATATGCAGCCCATGCATCTTTTGCATCGTAGTGTATTGCTTTGGCAGGAGCGCTCTGCTCCGCCTTTCTCGCCTGGATGTCAGACTTGTGCTGCATCCCGCATCCCGCATCCCGTCCAGCTCTGCACCACCATTACTTACTTAGGGCGACCTTAAGGCCGCAGCCGTAGCTGGAGTCTGACTCCAGAACTCTAGACTCGGAGAGTCCAACTACGATCGTCTCCGCGCCACGCGGAGAAGTGATAGCCATAAGCTTCAATTGCTCATTACGTACCCCCTGTTCCACATGAAACAGGCCCTGTTCCACGCTCTTCCGACACCTGGCTCGCCACTGCCGACACTTCCACTCAGATCTGCACCGAAGTCGTTTGAAGGAAAACTTTTGAGGAAAAAGCAGCAAAAAGGCCATCAGAATGCTCTATTTGTTCATTTTTTTCACTATTTTCCAAATTTTTTGCTTGACGTGATTCATGACACATCTATAGTCCGCTACTTATACACGAGATGTTGTAGGCGTCCTCACCAAATAACACAAGAACATCGGATCGTTTAACAAAATTTCGTCTGACGGAGCAGACGGCCGGAAAAACAGCTTGGCGGAAGACATCCGTCGCCAGGCAAACCGATGGATAAGGGTTCTTCACTGACCCTCAATCCCCAGTCTAACTCTCCTCAAGGAACACTGGCATCTTCCCGGCATGGGTACGACTTACAACTCCCGTGAAGCAGCAGCACACATTGGCATTCACGAACTTACCCTCCGCCGATGGGAGTTGGAGGGGAAGATACCAAAAGCACATCGGAACCTGCAGGGCAATCGTTTTTACACTGAGGAAGATATACGTAACTTGGTAACGT
>Ga0208128_1000894_pt1 | contig 11576 bp, 8 predicted proteins | sample ETNtaG_35_FD_185758 | JGI IMG/M metagenome (GOLD analysis project Ga0208128, IMG submission 185758) | Marine microbial and viral communities from oxygen minimum zone, Eastern Pacific Ocean - ETNP201306PF51B (SPAdes) (version 2) | ecosystem: Environmental > Aquatic > Marine > Oceanic ... | reverse complement strand
GATTCACAACGAGAGCCAAAAATAATATAGATCTCTGGTTCAGACAGGTGGCATTCAACAGACAAAGAGGATTTAATATCTTAAAAAAACAGAAGTCAACGGCATAGATAGGTCCAGATAATAAAAAAGGGCGATATAGAGTAGGATTGGGCCAAAAAGCAGGTAAAATTGTAAGAAATTAGTCTTGGCTTCAAGAGAAATGTAGAATTTGGGATAAACGTCAAAATTTAAAAGTATGAGAACAAATGAATCCTAGAATTAATCAAGGGTCTCGTACTACTTATTTAGCAATCCCAATGCCATTGGCGCCGGATGATCCTGATACCGATTTTATTTTCGGCCTGACCGGCAACTCGGTGCCGCCTATGTATTGCACCACACCTTGAGAAGCGTGATCCTTCAGCAGACAAAGCTTTTCAATGCTCAGCCAAATCCGGCTCTGCTCAGACGCTTCAAACTAGCAGTGTGTGTGGTCGAGTACAAAGATCGGATCAAACTACAACCGCCCAGCCAACGGCCAGTAAAGTCATTACCGCACCGTGTGACGGAAATCCTGTCTCGAGTGCCACCGCCGCCATTGCTGAAAACCGCCGGATCTGTCTCCGTTTCGAATAAATTTGAGTTATCCCCGAAAGGGAGATGAATAGCTATGTCCTGCAAGGATAAAAACAACACATCAGGCGGAAAACTGTGTGTTTTTTTCATCCACTGAGGCATTTAATGTCGGTAAAAGGGGGATTAAGAACCTATCCGTAAATAAATCCTGCTTTGCGGTCTGTAATTATAGCCGCTGCCAGGTGTCGCAATGGCAGGTAAGTTATGTTGAGTTTTCACCGCCGACCAGGATTTTCCTAAACCGCTTGAACCCGCAATGACTGACTTCGACCACCCATCTTCTGCAACCCGGCTTCCTTTTTTTCTTATCAATTTCCTCCTCCCTTGATTTCACCTGAGGAGTCTAGCCTTTGGAGATGATTATCTGTCAAGCCGGATCACCGTCGTAACCTTTCTCGGCACATCGCTGTGGTTCAATATCATCCGGTCGTTCAATGACGATTTCACCCAAGACTATTTCCAGTTGGGTAACATCCGGCCGATTGGCTCCGCTTACGAACAGTGACAAGGCGACTCCACGGCCGTCGACTAACAAATTTGGCCGGCTTCCTTTTTTCCCTATCGGTTGGATGCTGACCGACTGTTTCTGGAGCCAGGGCCGCTTTTACCGTGGCTCCGTCGATGCTTGACCATTTCCAGGAGATGCCCTCCATTTCATCATATTCAGCCAGTCCAACTGGCCAAAGAGTAACCAAAAAACCACTTTCCGCCCAGCGAAGGAGATGAGTGTGAATCGCACTCGAACTAGCCAAACCTTCCTTTGACAGGGCTTTCCATTGGCCGCCTATAGGCAATAGATAAACGATTTCTTCCAATATTTGGCGGGCCGGCATCGGTTTTCTCCCACCACCGGCTTTGGGTTGGTATTTCTGGTTTGGATCTCGCTGAGGTAGCGGGATTAACGGCTCAGCTTTTGGCCAGAATGAATCTGATACTTGCCATGACTTTACTTTTGCCATATCGCTTCCATGCTATCTGGTTGAACATGGCACCTATTGAAAGGCAAATGAGGCAAAGTGTCAAGTTATTTACGGATCAGTTCTAAGGTCAGTGTATTCGATCAGAAAATGGAATTTCCAATCGGTAGTGATTCTATCCATGTCGCAACACAATAAGTCTGTTTCCTTACCAGCTGATTTTTGTGCCTTCGGAATAAGGGGAGTTGGTGCTAACTGAAAATAAGTTCAACAATGGGGAGTATCAATCAACACCGCATACCTATTTCTGCTTAGATGTAACTTTATTAGGTTATGAACCTACACTTGCAGCTCTCTTTATTTTCCCGGCTAAGGCTGTTTTTACCGCCCCACCATCTTGTTCTAGTTCAGGTGTTCTATTAGTAGCATCTGTCATCTCTAGCACACTTGATGGTCTTTCCCATCAGTTGCATCTACAAAGTGTGATGAATTAGCTGTCGGTAACAAGAGCTTGGAGATCGGACTCAATCCACTGTTGCCATCGTTGTTGGTCTGGCATTAGGAAACCCGAATTACAACGGCTTGGCATTTGTGGATCATCACCCAAAAGACGCATCTGACGATAATCCTTTCTTTTTCGGGCCTCGGCCAGCAGTTGTTGGGTTAATGGGCCACTGTGGTTGTCAGTGTGTTTCAGCCAACTTGAATTGTAGTAGATACTGAAAAAGTAGCGAAGCTGACCGGAGGTATTGGGAGTGCCAGAATGAATAAGACCGTTATGAGTGACAATCACATCGCCAGCTTTCATGTAGATTAGGGACTCCTCGGAATGGGGTTGGCTGTGGGCTTCTCCTTCTCCAATCGCAACCGCATGGCGGTGTGAACCGGCGATCACCCGCAAGGGCCCATAATCGTCAGTTAAGTCCTGCAAATAGCTAATGGCATTAGAAGCCAACGGTGAAGTATAAATACCTTCTTGTGGCAGATGAGCCCATCGGTCTCGATGCCAGCCAGAAACTCGGCCTTTAGCCTCCTCCTTGGCTAAAGATGGAAATGCGGCTAAGGTTAAGTTATCTAATTGAATAAATGGTCCCATTACCTGCTCTAAAAAATCGAGCAGAATTGGATGGCTGACAGCTGGCCACATCAACTTGGGCGCATATTCTAGGGCATTCCCAAACCATGTCTGCTGGGCGTAGTCGGCCATCAACTCTGCATGCTTCTCTCGCCACAGCTGCATCTGAGACTGATCGTACAAGCTGGGGAAAATGGTGAATCCTTTTTGTTGATACTCTTCCAAATGATCGAATATCGCTTTCATTATTGATATTGTCCTTTCCTGCTTGCCTTTATCATTTTCGGAGCGTTGATGCTCTTGGCTGAAAACTGCGCCAACATAATTAGCAAATAGGTGTAGTTGCCTGTTCCTGCAAGTATTAGGAGGGTTTATCTGCTGCGTTATTAGTTGTTTTTTGCTTTAACACCAACGTACAAACCTATTTGGATAATCCCGACTCCTGCGGATATGATCCAGTGAAGATGTAGGCTTACCTGACCGGTTCCAGCTTGATAACCCCCTATCCATTCTCTTTTGACGAAAGGCGAAAAGTCGCTAACCACCTCCGTGGTATCATGGTCGATCGATTGGCAAAAGGGCAACATTTGGTTAGGATAATCGATCAACAATAACAGAACGCATGTAACTGTTTGCTGTATACCAGCTCATTCCAGGGCAATTGACAGCTACTCCTCCAACAGTGTACGCAACAATTACGTCATAAGTTGTGCTTATCTAAGAAATGCTCATTTGAAATTGGGATTTATCCAATGCACGCCGCTACCATAATTACGGCCTCGCAAGAGCGAATGTTAACCGCTCAGCGTCTGGTATCGTTGGTAGTCTGAGCCATTAGCAGATTAGTACAAAGTCAAGTTATAAAGGAAATCGTTTGACTGCGTCATCAGTTATTTCCAATTTTGTGATGCACCTGCTTTTGCAAATGGGATTTCTTGTCAGTGAGTACTTACCTTTGGGGCTCCTCGCACTATATTAACTTTCATCTTGGATATCTTCTTCCCTTTGTTGCCCTTGGTTCATAAGATACCGGATAATATAGTATAACTTCCCTCTAATTCAGTAGAGCTTAATCTACAACTAAACTACCAGCTAACATTAATCCTTGGCTATGACCTCCGTCGTGCTGACCATTGATGCTTTTATCAGTTGGGTCATTGACCTGAATCAACACAGTCTTTCGGACATAACGGCTGTAGTTAACATCCGAACCGTGGATAGTCAAATAGTGGAAAAAGAGAACGTCGCCCCGCTTAGCGGGTACAGCAGTCGCCCCATCAATCGGATATCGATCGGGGTCAAGGTAACGCCCTTTCTGACTGAAAACGGGCAAATTACCCAGCCTGTGACTCTCTGGGTAGACCTTTAGGCAACCCATCTCTTCGGTGGCGTCCGTTAGGTGAACAATTGCGGCTAATAGAGAATCTTTCTCGTGTTGCATCCAAGCTGCATCTTGGTGCATTGGAAAACCGATTCCTTTGCCCGTGCCTTTGTAGAACAACTTGGTATGGTGTAATTGCACATTTGGCCCCATCAGGTCAACAAAAGCATTAATCAGTGGTTGGTGACTAAGCAGGCATCGAGTCCAGCTGGCGTGAAAGCGTTGAACATCATGCAGGCCATATACGGCAGTGACATCTGGATCATCTTTTTTCCAATCGCCGTGTGTAAAGTCCCGCACGCGACCGGGAATAGAAACCTCGTAAGCTTGTTCGAGTTGATCAATCTGCTCTTCGGTATACAGGCCATCTGCCACTAAATAACCGTTCTGGTGAAAAAAAACGATCTGTTCTTTACTTAACTGACATTTCTCATATAACATTATATACTCCTGGATCAGCTAGGTTGCTGTACCTCATGTTCTAATAGAATATTCCTCTACCATCTGAAATATCACATACCTCGAATGTCTTACTACCTTGATACTGATTCTTAATCAAATTTGGTTTCGGGAATAAAGATCAACTGGTAGAGTTGATTAAATGTACGAACTACAACTAACGGAGCAAAGAAAATTGGTTTTGGTGTTAACTTTATAGCCAGAGAAATTCAGCGTTGTCCCTCAGTATATCAAGGTGGTTAAAACGGAATGCCAGTTTACGAGGAACAGGTCTCAAATGAGCTCACTACTTTAGCACCGAAAGACGTTCTAAAGCCCTTAAAACACCAAGCTGACAAAAATGTACAAAGTCAAATTTTCCATCTGAAGATATTTACTCATCAACCTATGTTACGCCGCAAGCGTCGCGGGAATAACCCTTAGATATTAAAATGACACAAGCCTTAAAAAAACAAATGACCAGTAGTTAGAGTTATGGACATTTTTGACTTCGACATCAGTAACATTTGTTTTTACAATACTGCTCGAAATTAACAGAGAGACTACACTATCGTTTCGCCAGTCCGGTATAGCAAACCGGTCAGGAGAAAGGAACAAACGGGCCGCTTTCAGAAATCGAATTTCTTCAAACGCATCCCGTTTTTGAAGAAACTGCTCGTCATCGTAAATGAGCATGTCTCCTATGCGCGAGTTATGTTGGTAGACAGGTCTGTTCAGGCGAAGTTGATACGAAAGCAATTCGTCTTTCAGGACCTTGCTCCCTGCGTCTTCTAGATCCTTGAAGCCGGGAGAGCAAGAGTGACGTAGAGGAGGTTGATACCACTCTCGGGATTTATGAGGTCGGCAGAACGAGTGTTCTGGATATCCGGTGCTCCGTGCGACTGCGACGTATCCTCTGATCGATATAGAACTTTCATGTTGTCAGCACAGCCTTTGAAAGCCTGCGATAAGGATTATTACCTCGTCTGAGTGCGGCTGAAGCTATTGCTTCCAATGGATTACGGGCAAATAACACAGAAAAGTGTAGAAAGGCTGGCCAGTCTTCGTCGATATGCCTGCTCAGAATACCATTCTCCATCCGTATGTCAATCATATTTCGTCTGGTGATCGTTCCGTCGAAGCTATTGATGTTGGTACGATGTAGATGATTGCCTTGAAGCCCGGATTGTGATTGTTTTTAGCGGCGGTCGGTTCTTCTACTGGTCCGAGTGCGGCACTTAGTTAGTAGATATCATGGTCGTGAAGATATTGTCAGCGAAAGGGAAGGCCTGCATGTTCCCTCACAGCCGATAAAACGACTTTGGTCTTATCTGTCACCTATCTGTGCCAAATATACATCCAGGTAAATATCAGCTTGGTTTGAAAGATCATGGAGGATTGATCCTCCTAACTGATAGAAAATCGGGAATCTGAGTACACATACATTTGCGCTCGTTGATATAATTGAGTTGTCTAGTCTCAACCGTCATAATTCTTGTCTTCCTAGGCTAATAGAGTGTAATACCTGCCAAACTGAATGGTGTCGATCAGCTACCGATGATATTGAGGTATTGGTGGCACGAACACTGTTTTACACTACTCAAGCCGATGATATTAGCAAATTAATTACCTGTTGTACCATCCTGATTTTGCCAACAATTGTTCATCTCTAAGCAGCTAATATAACAGCTTGGTAATGATCCATCTGGCCTTTATCGTCACTCACTATATCCTTGATTTAACCGTTTTCAGTTCGACAAAAAAGGTTGGTTCCCCCAAGTTGGGTTCCTTCTACAGGCTGATACGCGGATTGCTTAGTTATACGCCATCGGCATATTGAGGCAATGCTTTCAGTACTTGGCACCATTTCAGATTTAGTCCTAATACTGCTATTTTACCAAGTTAGTCATATTAAAAATCAAATATTATTCAAAATAGGGCTCAGGTGTACTTGAGATAAATTTTCACATTTCTCTACAAGTTACCACAGCTAACATAACACTCAAGCGAAATTCTCATTTTCCTCTTTCTGGTTTGGTTAAATCAGCTAGGCGATGATTTGGTGAATGGGAGCAGCCCCTTCAGGCCCCACCAGTTTTTGGTCTAATCCACCGTGGAAGTAGGTCAGCATATTAGGATTTAAGCCCAGTTGGTGCAGAATAGTGGCGTGCAAATGCTTGACGTGGAATGGCTTTTCTACTGCCGCACTACCTAGTTCGTCGGTTTCACCTACGCTGACACCGCCTTTGATTCCGCCACCTGCCATCCACATGGTAAAGCCGAGCGCATTATGGTCTCGGCCAGTGCCTTTGGCATATTCGGCAGTCGGTTGGCGACCAAACTCTCCACCCCATACAATCAGCGTTTCGTCGAGCATACCACGCTGCTTTAGATCTTTCAGCAAGCCGGCAATTGGTTTATCAGTATTGCCACAATGACGTTCGTGATTGATAACCAAGTCGCCGTGAGCATCCCAATTGTTGTCACCGTGATGGCCACCAGAATAGACCTGAATAAAGCGAACACCTCGCTCGGCTAATCGTCGAGCTAATAAACATTTCTCACCGAACTTGGCTGTACGCTCTTGGTTTAGGCCATACATCTCTTTGACGTATTCAGGTTCTTGCTCTAGATCAACAGCTTCTGGGGCGCTTGACTGCATCTTATAGGCCAGTTCGTAGTTGGCAATTCGAGCCGACAATGCACTATTGTCCACTCTATCAGCCAAATGCCTTGAATTGAATTGGCGCAAAGTGTCCAATAGGTAACGTTGCTGTTTTCGATCCATGTTATCAACGTGAGTCAGATCCCAAATTGGTACCCCGTCAGATCGGAAAATGGTGCCCTGATAAGCGGCTGGCATATAGCCACTGGTCCAGTTTTTGGCCCCACTAATCGGCCCACCAGTTTCGTCTAGCATCACTACATAACCAGGTAAGTTTTGGTTGATGCTACCGAGACCGTAGTTGACCCATGAACCGATCGAAGGACGGCCACTTAAGACGTGACCAGAGTTCATCATCAACATAGCTGACCCGTGTCGTGGGGAATCTGCCGTCATCGACTTGATGAAAGCGATGTCATCGACACAGGTAGCTAGGTGGGGAAATAGCTCGGATACCCATTGACCCGATTGGCCATACTGACTGAAACTCCACTTCGGACCGACAATACGCCCCTCATTTTTCTCTCCGCCTCGACCACTGGTCTTGACTTGTATCGTTTTCCCGTCCAGAGGATACATCTTGGGTTTATAGTCGAAGGTATCCATATGGCTTGGGCCACCATACATAAAAAGGAAAATGACCCGTTTGGCCTTCGGCGTGTAGTGGGGATCTTTCGGTGTCAATGGATTGGTATAGTTGCTCACTCCATCAGCAGCAACAGCTTGGTTGCTGAGGAATCCATCCCAAGAAAGCAGACCAGTCAAGGCCAAAGAGGTGAATCCACCGCCCAGAGTGTGCAGGAACTCACGCCGGGTCCGGCCACAAAAGTTTCGATTAATTATCTTCTCTTTCATTTTTGATTGCTCTATATTTGTCATGTTTGTCAACTCCCATAATTAACGTAAGTTCTTCATTTGGGATTAATCAAGAAAAATAAACTCGTTCAGATTAAGGGCCAATAAGGCAAATCGGTCGAGTGCAGCCTGTTGATCAACTTGCTCTTTTTCTATTAGTCTTTGCACGAAATCTTTAGCCCAATTGAATTCTTCGCCACTTGGTTGTCTAGACAGCACCAATTTTAATCCGACCTGGATTTGGTCAACTAAAGTCGATCCACCTTCTTGCCGGAGACGTTTAGCGAAATCGAGGGCCTGCCGGTTAATGAATTTTCCATTCAACATGGTTAACGATTGAGTAGGTACAGTGGTCACAAACCGCACCGCACAGGTCGAATCAGTATTAGCCATGTCAAATTGGTTGAGAATAGGTACCAATAGCGACCGCTTAACTTTGACATAAATACTTCGCCGGTTGGCCTCTTCGGGCGACGACTTACCCCAGACACGTTTAGGCTGAGAGGAGGTGGCGAGCACTTCTGCAGGCAAGTCGGGAAAGACGCTAGGCCCACCCAGTTTCTGGTTCAAGTTACCGGCCACCAATAATACTGAGTCTCGAATTTCTTCGGCTGACAACCGTCGCATATTAAATCGCCAAAATAGATTGTTGTGCGGGTCGGCTAAAAGAGCTTGTTGGTTGGATTGAGCTGACATCTGGTAAGTACTGGACATCATCATCGTCTTGTGAAGAGATTTGAGTCGCCACTGATGGCTAACGAGTTCATTTGCCAGCCAATCGAGCAGTTGTGGATGGGTTGGTCTGGTTCCAAACTGACCAAAATCGTTGCTCGATCGAACGAGACCTCGGCCAAAATGGTGTTGCCAAACCCGGTTGACTATTACCCTAGCGGTCAATGGATTTTCTGCACTGGTGATCCAGTCGGCAATAACCCGTCGTTTGGTTCCCTTTTCCGCCGATTCGAGTGGTATTGGAGATTTTTGACCCCGAGATTTCAATGAGGCTGGCACATCTGGTTTGACAAGATCTCCGATCAATCGCGGATTCCCACGGCGCAAAACATGCACCTTTGAAGAACCATCATCTTCTACGGATAAGGCCATGTGAGGATAAGGAATTTTCTCTTTACGGAGTTCATCCCTCTCCTTTTTTAGGTTGTGATATTTCTCGACCTGAGCTTTTAAGTAAGGAGAAGTCTCAATCCGTTCTATGTACTTTTTAAAGAGATCTTCAACACCGGTATTGATTGGATTGGCAACTAGACCCACATCAATGTATTGGCCACCACCAGTTTGTGAGCATCTGACGGCGATTACATTTTGACCGATCTTCAAAGCCGATCTGCTCAAATTAATCGTTTGGTAAGCCGTTAGATAACTGCGACGATGGAGAACTCTAGTCCCATTGATAAAAACGTGGACATCTTCGTCATGATGTAGATTGAGTCCGACCTTATCGGGAACTTGATCCAGTTCAAACGTTTTGCGCAGCCAAATTTCTGGAGTGTCCCAGGCCGTACGCACCACAGCACCGGGGGTGCCGTGGGTGCCAAACCCACCGACACCTGATTCCCACGTATCGTCGTTAAACTCTGCCGTAATCCAGTCCTCGCTTGGTGATTCGAAAGTATAGGTCCAAATCTGTCCAGTTTTCCGAGAATCAGGCAGAATAGTGATTTCATCGGATAAATAGCGCCCTTGCCTCGGCGATTTAGTGGGTGACCAATAGACTTGTAAACTAGGGTCATCTTCTGTTCTATTGAAAAATTCTAGCCGGATAGGCAGATACCCTATGGGCAACACAGCCGTACCTTGATGATGCCCACCATTAGCACTGGTCAATTCTGTTACTTTTTGACCATCCACCCACAGTCGAGACCCACCAATACTTTTTATCTGGAAAATGTATTCATCGGTGTCAGTAATGCGGATTTTACCTTCAAAGACCAGGCCTATGGCTTTTTTGCGGCTGGCTGGTCGCAATGTAAATTGATTAGCTGTAATTTGACCTTCAGTTTCATGTCGAAGTTGGTCAAAATTATCTGGTAACTGATTCCATGTATCCCGATAAAAGCGATAAGTTAGATCAACCAAGTCTATTTCAGATGAGTTGACTGTTTGATTTTCCGAATGGGCCAAGGTCGCTTTCAGTTTTTCTTCTAACTTGAAAGTTTGATCTTGCAACTTTTCTTCAGCCAACTTCTTCTGTTCAATTTTGGTTTCATGTAGCTGCCTTTGGGTGGGCGTGCCAATGTCGGTAAGTGCATTTCTATGTGGTTTGATGTCGTGAAAAAAGGCAAGAAAGCTATAATAGTCTTTGATAGAGATGGGATCAGCTTTGTGGTCATGGCAGCGCACACAACCCATTGAAACACCTAACATGACTTGTCCTATTGTAGAGACGATATCGTCCAGATAATCATATCGAGCCAATTTTTGGTTCGCTGGTTCATCATCCCAAATACCAAGACGATAGAAACCTGTGGCTATGATGGTTTCCGGTGTGACTCGATCAAGTAGATCTCCTGCCAGTTGCTCACGAACAAACTCGTTGTAAGGCTTGTCTTTGTTGAAGGCGTCTATGACGTAGTCCCGATAACGCCAAGCGTAAGGCTTATCGCTATCCCTTTCATAGCCGTTGGTCTCGGCAAAACGCACTAGATCCAACCAATGACGCCCCCATTTGACACCATACTGTTCAGAGTCCAATAATCGATCGATTAGTTTGGTGTATGCTTTTGGATCTGGATCATGAACAAATGCTTCCACTGCTTCTGGTCTAGGGGGCAGTCCGATTAGATCATAGTAGACTCGCCTAATTAGGGCTTGCTTACTAGTTGGTTTAGATGGTGAAAGGTCATGGCTTTCTAACCGACTCAAAATGAAGGCATCAATTGGGTTCTTGATCCAAGCTTGGTTTTTGACAGTTGGCGTTTTGGGCAAAATCACTGGTCTATAGGCCCAGTAATCAGTTTCACTATCCGCCATTAATAGCGACAGGCAGGAAAATAAAAACAACACTGATAAAACGACCTTTTGCAACTTATTGACATGCATAATTTTTACTGTCTGAAGACTCTTCGATGAACCGATTTTTGACACGTTCACTCCGTGTAGAACTTGTGTAGGTCAGTGGACTAATCGGTTTCGCCTGGGCGAAGAACCAGCCAATACTAACCTTCTTTGCCTTTAGCCGTTCCATCCGGAAAGTTACCAGTATAGAACTGAATACCGGGACTAACGGTGTTAATTTCCATCACTCGACCCGGTTTTGGGTCTTCTACTTTACCTGCCCAAGTACAATAGCTGACGTTATTTTCCAAACACTATTCCATCGATCCGTCTTGGAACCATTTCCGACATACCCGATAGGTTCCCATTCACTCACCGTTATTGTTATGGCGAACAGCATAGAAATAGAGACTAAAGGCAATGTTATTGTAACCGATGACAGAATCTTTAACCATCAGATTTGCTTTCTGCGGTCGCTTCAGGCGGCTAAAGATGATCAGATTATCCGAGGCTATCTCTCTAATGGCTGCAATGACTGTCTAGGCTAGGCGCCGGGCATGGCCACATATTACTCCAGGACACTTTGATCGGTTCGTTGTATATTTCATAAATCACATT
>Ga0208128_1000893_pt1 | contig 11581 bp, 19 predicted proteins | sample ETNtaG_35_FD_185758 | JGI IMG/M metagenome (GOLD analysis project Ga0208128, IMG submission 185758) | Marine microbial and viral communities from oxygen minimum zone, Eastern Pacific Ocean - ETNP201306PF51B (SPAdes) (version 2) | ecosystem: Environmental > Aquatic > Marine > Oceanic ... | reverse complement strand
CTTTTTTAGCAACTTGTCGAAAGAGCAACTCGCTGAACCCATCCAGATCACACTCACCTCTAAAGGCAGGGCGACCTTTGCTGCTGTTGCTTTCAAGAATGGAGACAGCTTCAAGCGAGTCACCATTCCCAAAGAGGAGTTAGGCAAGAAGGTCTCTTATGACCGTGCACTCGATGTGATCTCCTACATCAATGGCACGAGTCATGCCAACCAAGAGGCTTGCGCAATAAAGCAGGAGGCAGAAGCAGCCATCGCTGATGCCGCCGTTACGAATGACGATGACCCCTTTGAGGTTTCCGCTACTGAACTCGATGATCTCTTGAGCGAGATCAGAGAGCCCCAAAAGCGAATCTCTAAACGCGCAAGCAAGAAGCCAGTTGCTTCTCCTGCTGCTGCTTAAACCATTTTCCTCCCCATTTCTGGGGAGGTCTTTTTCTCGTCTCTCTCGACCCGTCGATGGCACCCCTCCTCAGCGTGCTCTTCACCTACCTGCTGTGCAGCCTGCATTACGAGCTAATTACTCACTGCAAACAAACCAACAGGTCAGGGCGCAAACAGTCATAGAACTAACGCTTAGACCCCCACTGATAGAAGGTGGACGAGGGAATACGGCCAACTTTACGGCCAACCTAAATTCAAGACGGCCCAAATAGCAGTTATTGCAAAGGATTACGACGAGCGCTCCCCGCATTGGGGTAGTGGGGGTCGCTGGTTCAAATCCAGTCGCTCCGATTCAATCACCGGTTAAGATCACAGTCACTGAACCACTTCTCAGCAGAGGAGTGTTTTTTTTCTTGAGTAGTATTTGCCTCTAGTTGAACGCCATTTCAAGCCGCAAAATGGCCGTTTTGATAAACATTCGCAGGAGCTTTTCGATCTCCAGCATCAGCTAAGAACATGGATAGGTAGCTCAAGCTCCAGGGGTGTCTTGCTTTTAGCAATGCGATTACTGGTGCCAGTAATCGTTTGCCATTTTTTAGTAAAAACCGTACAAAACAAAAGTCTGGAGGCGCTTTTTGTTGCGACCGGCCCTGGTTCTCCGAACCATTTTTGTACGGTTTAGTCATTCAGATCTTCCAAACTATAGAGGTCTCGAACAGAACACTATGTATTCACTTTTTGACGACTTATTCTCTACTCCTCGCTTCTATAGCGCACGTCCTCGCGTTTATGTGATCAGTGACTCTGAGTACAAGGCTGCTCAGGATCGCAAAAACGCCGAACGTGTTGCTCACCTTGAAAATGTAAGAGCCGATCTACTCGACTCTGTTAATAAGGTAGAAGAACAGATCGCTGAGCTTCAACCTTCACTACCAGAAGCAAAAGAAGCCGCTAAAGCACCTGCACCTGCTGTAGAGCCTGCTGGAGTAAAGGCACCTGTGGCTGTCTGATTACATAAAGGGTTTTGGTGGTATGGACGGGCCACTGAAACCCTTTGTGCGATTGGAGATGCCCCTAATAGATCAGGGGCATTTTCCTGTTGTGGAAGCCAGGCCATGGTTTTCAGCTATCCACTGGAGAAAATTCAACTCCCGTGTCTGCAGAGCCCTCCAGACTCTCCATAACCTCGTGGGGCAGGGTCATTGCGGGCTCGTCAATTACAGCGCTGCTGCGGGAGCGCATGATCGCTATAAGCAGTGGAATGCCAATAACAAAGTGGACAACCGTAATCAGATACTGATCAATTAGATGTTGGCTCATGTGATCAAGAGGCACTTTTTACCTCATGAGGTTGAACGCAATCCAGCAATTTCGCAGGAGAACTGTGAGCAATGAAAAAATCATGTAACTACGGATACCGAGCTTTGTATCTTGCGTGCCTATCCTTTTCCAAAAGCGAAAAATTCCGACAAATACCAAAGCTAAAGTCACTCGAAAGTGGATATCAATCCAGTTGAAATTCTGAGATCGAACGTCTTCATTGACTGCTTATACCTCTGAGGCGTTTGGTATCGGAGGGTTCAGAGAGCTAGGAAACCTGCAGAAAGACAAGGCACTTTGCTTATGGTTTCTAATCAAAGATGACTTTTACCTGTTTTAAACGTGAAGTTATACCCCCTTGTGCAGTAGCTCTGATTGAAATAAAAACAAAGCGGCCATTGCTTTGCGCATCAAATCAATCTTGCACGCCTACGGCCTTCACATAGGAGCAAAAGCTTTAGCTTTGTAGGCGATCCTTAAACAACTTGCCTGCTTTGAAAACAGGTACACGTTTGGCTGGGATCTTAATGCTCTCGCCTGTTTTCGGGTTCAAACCTTTACGGGCAGAACGTTCGCGAGGTTCAAATGAACCAAAACCTAGAAAAGAAACCTTCTTGCCTTCCGCTAACGAATCAATGATTGAATCAGTGAGGGCCGCTAACACCAAAGAGACATCAGTTTTGCTTTGCCTCGTGCGTTTAGCAATAGCGTTGACCAGACTAGCTTTATTCAATTGAGGAAGGCGTTAGCAAGTGGCTGATTAGTTTTGACTCCTGGTGTGAAACTATTCATTAGCTTCAGATGAAGCAACTACTGGTTGTTCAGTTGAGACATCATTAGAGATACGACTCAGTTTATCCTTCTGGATTAACCATGAACTTCCGGAGGTGTCGCTTCTACCAACTATGACGAAGCAGGCAAAACCAAGCAGGCTTAAAATCCCAAAAATAGCTGCGGAGGGAATCATTTATCAATGTAGGAGCTGATTGTTTATAGCGCTGATAAACAGTGTGTGGTGTGCTGGTTTAGACGTAAGCTTGTGACCTAGTTACGTATGCGGCGTTACCCATTAAATCTAATTCTAGCTCTAGTAGATAAGCACCTAGTAACCATGGGGTAAGTTACAAAGTTTACTCTATTTCGTTACGCCCTCTAATGAGTTGCTTGGATTGAATAACTAGAACTTGGAAAAAATGCCCAATGCTCTGAATTGCAGGTATTCTAAAGATCTCAAAGCTGATATCTTCAGCCTCTACATCCTCGAATCAGCGCATATTAATTGTTCTTTGCCACCTAAAATATCTGAAGTTAGCTCTACAGGCCTTGGCTCCTCAAAACAAGTCTCTTGGGCCTTAACTAAGATATCTTCTCTAGTAATCATAGAGCCTGTAGCCTTGGTCTGCACTTGCTGCTTGCCTATCTTTGCTGCCATTACAAATGGTAATGCTGAAAATGACTAAATCCAACTCTTCATTCACTATTTTTGAGAGTATGAGCTAATCCTGAGCAGAATTTGTTTATCGCCACAATGCTTCAGTCGCTATAGCCAGAAGGGAACAGCTCGCAACAAGAAAAAAAAAGGCCTAAGATCTCTGATCAACAAACAACAAAGGTTTCTAGCCGAACATGTTTCGCAAAGAAGAAAAAAAAGCCCTGACCCGTCTGGCTTTGCTATCCATCGGCTGGCCTGCCGGTCTTGATCGTTTTTATGAAGGCAAAGCCCGCGACGGAATTCTCTCAATCATCGGCTGGTGCCTTGTGTTTGGAAGCATCATGCTTCTAGCTCCTTGCCCCAGTACTTTCCAGGGCGGTAGCGGAGTCTCAGAAATGATCCCTCCGAATCCATTCGTGATCATCCCCCTGGCATTTGGCGTAGTTGGAGCAGTGTTGGTTTTGCGCAAGGCCTTCCATCTTCTGCGCCAGTTTGAACAGGCCGGCGACTAGGCCACTAAACCTTCGGGTCGGCGATCCCTTTACCTATAAAAAGGAAAACCCCCAGGTATATATCTGGGGGAGGCTTGTTCCCTCGCACTTAATGTCATAACGCTAGCGTTGAGACGCGGCAATAGGTCTTAATGCCCTGCCATGAAATATCGCTGCTCTCCTGAGCGCAGCCTAAGAAGAGATATGGAGATCTTCTTTATGAGTATTGGCTTAAATTCTTTAAGTAATTGAGCCAACCAGCATGCAAATTAAAAGCTGGTTAGCAAGATCAGTTCGGCTTAAATCTGACAACTTAATTGACACTGTTTTGCAGTTCTTGTCAATCAAACTCAGACTCTTCTGATTGAAATCTGGTTGCAACGGCATAGCGATCCAACCATCGATTTACCCGTCCTCGCTGAGGAGGCGGCACCTCCTGTAGCAACTGGTATAACTCCAAAGCACCTAAACGCCTTAATTCCCTCACATCTACATGCCAAAGCGCCTCCGCCTCTCGAATCAAGCGGGCCCATGTGCGTACCTGCTGCCATTGACGTAGCCGCAGCCGCAGGGGATCACTAAGAACCTGCCGACGGAAAGCCCAATGCGGTAAAGGTTGATGCTGGCGAGATAACGCATCCATAAGACCAGCTTGACGAATTCAAAGCCTGAAATGCAAATTCATCAGTGTGACTTCAGAGTGCTGAAACAAATCTGCTCTTGCATTGATTTTCAAAGCTAGTGAACAGCTCAATATCTGGCTCCATCCGGCAGGGCACGGAACTCTCCCCAGACCTTCATTGCCTCCTCTTCAAGCATCTGTTCCTGCGGTATATGACGCTGAGCAATTGGTTTAAGCATGTCTTCACTGATTTCTTCATCGGAGAACAGATCTCGATACGCCTGCCATGAAGCGGCGTAGTAAATGCGGCTGATCCTGGCCCAGTAGGCGGTTGCGTAACACATCGGACAGCACTGACAACTGGTATAGAGCTCGCAGCCAGATAAATCCCAAGTTCCTAGTTTTCTGCATGCCTGACGGATGGCGTTCACCTCGGCATGAGCTGAGGGGTCCATATCCCGAATTACGCTGTTACCACAGGAAGCAACTACGGCACCGCCCTTGACTATCAGGGCCCCGAAGGCACCTCCGCTTTTACGAATGACCCCTGCATCGCGCTGAATGCGAATGGCCTCACGCATGAAAGCCAACTGCTGTTGTGTAGCCATCGAAAAAGGCTATAGCTCAACACACCAGCTATAGCGCCTGCTTGCTTTCAATGCTGCTTGTGCTGGTATTTTTTGGTTATAGAAGCAGATAGCTATGAAATAGATGACGCTTTGAAATCACGCTAGGCAGCGCTGAAATTTGCTCACGAATTGTGCCTTCGTTGCCTGGTCAAAACACAACACATGTGTTGTAAGAGCAGAAACTGACCTAAAACCAACAGCTGCTTTAGTGGACGCAAAGAAGATATAGGTACACAATCTGGGCCATACTGCAATTCACAGGTGCAAATCCATGCGCAAAATAACTCCTATAACACTATCAGCAATCTCATCACTTATCCTCTCTCAAGAATCTACATTGTCAAAAGAGATTTATCTGCCGTTGAAAGAGTTTGACAACACAATAAATCACGTGAGTATTAAATGCACGAATGCTGGCTATAAGAAATTCTCACAAGGCTTTTATAAATGCACCGATAACCTCATGGAGGGTATTTACTTTGATAGCAGTTCTATTTTACCCAAATAGATTAAACAACATAGATAATCTCATGGCCAACCGCGGCCAGCTTTTATACTATGAATTCACAACAGCGCTCAAGCGGCCTCACCGCTAAGGGAGTTAGCGGTATTATCTTGCAGCCAATAAAACAGCCCCACTGGTTAGCAGGGCTGTCATGCGATCGCTTGTTTTGGAAATGTATATCTGCAAACATGTTCGCTAGGGATTTACTAAATTTATGCAAACTCCTTGATTCTTTCCTTGAAATACTTCTCATACTCTTTATCCCCCTTGAATTCGCTCCGATTCTTTAGAACGATCTTTCTGCCGTTGGTTGTGACCACGAGAGATTCATGCGAATAGCTAAACCCTTTGCCACCAGATAGATTTTCAAGTTCAGTAAAGGAAAGTTCCTGATCTAGAATTTCGCTAGGGTAGTCGCTGTTGGAAGTAGTCATGATCTTGAAGTTGATAGCGTATGTAATACAGAAAGCTTGATTGCCTCCGATGCACATACCATCGCTTTCACTGGCATCCAAAGCATTGATCTGGAGCAATCAAATCTGTGATCTTGCTCACAGCAGCCCAGATCAAAGGAATAGCCCTGATATAAATCAGGGCTATAATCAACTTCTCACTAAAACTCACTCAGCCCTAAGTCAACTGGCACTATTGCTGTCAGAGTTCATTTTGATAAAGATCACAATAATTCAAGTGCCAAGTCTTTGTGGAAGCTGTCAGCCCATATCAACTAAACAAGATGAAGCGATGGACTGCTTTCGAGGGTTCAGTTCTATACATCTGAAATCAAGGAGACCTGAACGACTTGCTAAATAAAAAGGTTTTGCACTCATGCCTTATTGCAAGCAAGAATCTTGCTGGGATCCTATTTAGGCACACAAAGCACCTTGCTCATCCTGATCAATAGAAACCACCTGGAAACCGAGGCCGGCGGCCTCACGATCACTCAAACGCCGTGTCCAAGCACCTTGAACTGGATCATTCCAACGAAAACCAGCCTGCTTGGCCAGATGTCTTTGCTGATAAGAAACCTGGGCACGCATCAAACGCCGTGGCTCAAGCCCATGAAGCAGAAGGGTTTCCAATTCATTGCAGCGACTAAATACCTCCGCCAGATATATGCAGTCGGTGAGAGCACGATGTGCTGCCCATACCGGTACGCCATAAGCGAGTGCTAAATCCCTTACAGAAGGTCTAGAGCGAAGCTGGCGATCCGCTGGCCATGCAATATCTTCCATCGTGCAGAGCCAGGGTTTGGCTACAGCTGGGAGGTGATCCTTTCCAAACCACTGACGATCAAAGGCAGCATTATGAGCAACCAATAGTTCAGCGGCATCGAGTAAAGATTGGAAATAGTTAAGCCCCTCTCGCCAGGGCTGATTCAGCCGTGTGACATCAGCAGGGATGCGATTAATCAACTCAGCCGAATTGTCCTGCACAGGCAACAGAAAAGAATGCTGGGCCAGCACCGCGCGCCGTGGTGCATGAAAAAGAATTGCTCCAACCTCCAGGCAATGATCCTGTTTCGGATCCAACCCTGTGGTTTCCGTATCGATGATGAGCAACATTTCTGGTAAAGGAATCGAGGCTTCAGGGGTAAAGCAAGGGAGGGCAATCGGCAAAGGCTGCGGCGCAGAAGCTACCTCTAGCGGAGGGACAACAGCCTCTAGCGGAGGAACAACAGCCTCTGACGAAGAAACAACAGCCTCCTCTGCATCCATTTCACAAAGAAGATCCAACTGGCCAGCGCCTAACTGTTGCTTCTTCTCTTCCACCACTTCGTCGGCCTCAATCGATCACTTGTATTCTCCCGTAGCCATCAAGGGGGTCCCTAGGCTGCTTGTTAACCCAAAAAGAGCTCCTGATGACCCTCCAGGTTGGTGATAAGGCCCCCGCAATTGTGCTTAAAGACCAAAATGGGACCACCCGGAGCAGTAGCAACCTCAAGGGCAAAGTGCTAGTGCTGTTTTTCTATCCAAAGGACGACACGCCTGGATGTACAGCTGAAGCCTGTGGCTTCCGAGATGATCATGCGGTTTTCCAGAAACTCGGCGCCGAAGTTTGGGGAGTGAGTGGTGATGATGACATCAGCCATCGTCGATTCGCAGAGAGATATCAGCTTCCCTATGCCCTGCTCAGCGACAAGGAAAACACACTAAGAAGAGCCTTTGGGGTGCCACGAACCCTTGGAGTTTTGCCAAGCCGCGTCACTTACGTAATTGATAAACAAGGCCTAATCCGCCACGTTTTTAATAATCTTCTCGATGGACCTGCCCATGTGCGAGAAGCACGTCACATCGTGGAGACGATCGCCAACCAACCATGACCAGATGGAGACGCCTAGGCAAAGCCTGGGGGCTCTGGCCAGCCCAGCCAATCGCACTGGTGGAGATGATCGGCGGCAGCTATTTAGCGGCGAGTCCTCAGCTCAGTTATCGCCGACTACTAGAAGCTCTGGCTGACCACAACCTCGCAGTTCACACTTGGGGCTATGTGCCAGGCTTCGATCATCAGGCGCAAGCAAATGAAGCCTGGAGCAATCTGCGTCGTTGCCGACAAGAACTTGAGACAAGGGTTGGTCCGCTACCAGCACCCCTTCGCCTGGGGCATAGCCTTGGCTGCAAGTTGCATCTTCTCTCTCCAGATGGCGGCCGCAACAGCAAAGCTCTGGTGGCATTGAGCTTTAACAATTTCACGGCGGATCGTTCAATCCCCATGCTTCGGGAACTCAGATCAAGACTTGACTTCCATACGGAATTCAGCCCAAGCCCCAAAGAAACAATGCGCCTAATCCGAGAGTGCTACCACCAACCCCATAACTTATTGGTCAGCTTCGGGAAGGACGACCTTGATCAGAGCCCAAGCCTTTTGCATTGTCTTCAGCAACGAAGTGATGATGCAACACAAAGCTGCCATCTCCCAGGCGATCACCTCACCCCAGCCAGCGCAGGTTTACGCCAAAACCTGCTCGGGAATTGGGCGGATGATTCCGCCCGAGCCGAGACAATTAAGCAACTAGTAAAAACTATCTGCTGTTGGGCAAGCCCACAAGCAAGTTGACAATCATGCCCTAAGCCGATCGAGCACCGAGCGATCCTCAAGGGTGCTGGTGTCACCCTTCACTTCTTCTCCAGCTGCTAAAGCACGAAGAATCCGACGCATGATTTTGCCACTACGCGTTTTGGGCAGGGCATCACTACATCGGATCTCTTCAGGTCGGGCTATGGGTCCTATTTCCTTACCTACATGAATACGAAGTTCCTTAATCAAATCGTCACTAACATCCCTACCGCTTTGCAAAGTAACGAAGGCAACAATTACTTCACCTTTAAGGTCATCAGGACGTCCCACCACAGCCGCCTCCGACACTGCCGGGTGACTAACTAACGCCGATTCGATTTCCATCGTGCCAAGACGATGACCGGAGACGTTAATGACGTCATCCACACGGCCCATTACCCAGAAGTAACCATCGGCATCACGACGAGCTCCATCGCCAGCGAAATAAATGAAGCTGCCGTCACTGGGTCGGAGATATTCCCAATAGCTCTCACGAAAGCGCTGAGAGTTGCCGTGCACCGTGCGCATCATCCCTGGCCAGGGTTGGCGTACAACTAGATATCCGCCTTCATCAGCCGCTACTGGGTCTCCTTTAGCGTCAACCACATCGGCCTGAATACCAGGTAGAGGAAGGGTTGCAGAACCAGGCTTGGTCGGAGTGGCACCAGGCAATGGACTAATCATCACTCCACCAGTTTCTGTTTGCCACCAGGTATCAACTATTGGGCAACGATCACCTCCAATCACCTGCCGATACCACATCCAGGCTTCAGGATTAATTGGCTCACCAACGGTGCCCAACAACCTGAGACTGCTCATATCGTATTGATCTGGCACCTCACGACCATTTTTCATAAAGGCACGTATCGCTGTTGGAGCGGTATAAAAGATCGTTACCCCGTGCTTTTGAATAAGTTCCCAGAAGGCTCCCGGCTTAGAAGGACGCGGCGCTCCCTCATACATAACTGTGGTAGCCCCATTGGAGAGCGGCCCATAAACGATGTAACTGTGACCAGTGATCCAACCAACATCGGCGGTGCACCAGTAGACATCGCCATCACGTACGTCGAAAATCCACTTAAAAGTTAAATGTGCCCAAAGGTTGTAACCCGCCGTTGTATGAACAACACCCTTTGGCTTGCCGGTTGAGCCAGAGGTATAGAGCACAAACAGACGATCCTCACTCGCCATAGGCTCCGCCGGACACTGCTGAGACTGAGCAGGCACAAGTTCGTGCCACCACTGATCCCGACCAGGCTCCATGACGACGGATTCCTTAGTGCGCTGCACAACCAGCACCGACTGCACACTGGGGCAGGCATCATTGGCTAAAGCTGCATCAACAGCAGGCTTTAACGCAACGGCCTTGTCTTTGCGAAAACTGCCATCAGCGGTGATCACTGCTTTGGCATCGCCATCCACTAAGCGATCTCTAAGGGCTTCGGCTGAAAATCCACCAAACACAACCGAATGAGGTGCTCCGATACGGGCACAAGCCAACATGGCAATGGCCGCCTCTGGCACCATCGGCATATAAAGCGCAACCAAGTCGCCCTTTTTAATGCCAAGAGCTTTTAAAGCATTGGCCGCTTTGCACACTTCAGCATGAAGCTGTTTGTAGGTGAAGCTCCGCACATCACCAGGCTCACCCTCCCAGATCAAGGCTGTTTTATCCGCCTTAGGGCCATTGAGGTGACGATCAAGACAATTGCTGGAGAGGTTTGTTGTGCCCCCTTCAAACCAGCGTGCAAACGGGGGATTCGACCAATCGAGCACAGTATGAAAAGGCTCAAACCATTCCAACTCGCTACGGGCGGCCTCTCCCCAGAAACTGTCAGGATCAGCTTTAGCCTTATCTGCAATCTGCCTATAGGCCTCCAGACTGCCAATCAAGGACTGCGATGCCTGCTGCGCAGTGGGATGAAAAACGCGCTGTTCCTGCAGAACCGACTGGATGTTGGAGGAAGAGTCAGAGGACATAGGGCAATGAGCGCTCGGTGATTTTCTGCATTCAAGCTAGTTAACACAGTTACATCAGCGCTGTGACACGGTTGTTTAAACAGACCCCATAAACGTGTGTCTTTAAAAGACTTCTAAGTTAGAAGTTGGCCCAAAAGACCAAAAACCTGAAGTCATACAAACAACAGTAAGTCAAGCCAGCAGAGCAAAGCTATGCTTTTTAACACACGATGATGCCACAATCAGCCTCTAACAAATCAACAAAGCAGCTAAGCAAATCAATGGCTACACTCGTAAGGCAATGTGTTGACTATGGTTTCATCGAGCATGACAGAAGCGAAAACATCACCAAGTTAATCACTGAAAATATAGCCAACAAGTATTACCCAAAATGCTATGCAACCAAAAAGCAGCTTCGGCCGCTAACCTATGTATTGAAAACACACACAGGTGACAACTTTAATCGAGCCGGCTGCATTGTGGAGACAAGATTTCTTAAGACTTCTCAAGGCCAAGGTTTTTTAGAAGATGTATTCACAAAACCTATTTTATAGCGACCAAGATATTCAAGCAATTACCATGAAAGCAACCACAGGCTATTGCTAAACATAATTGTTCGAAAACTTACAACCAATTAGTTCTTGAAATCATTCACGAGAATCTATAAACTTTTCAGAGGTCTTGATGGGTAAGACACAAATTCTCAACATTAATCCTATCTATTCAAGCCATCAGACCAGCTGCTGCTCTCGTGAATAACATTATCCATGACCTTGCGTTGAAAGGCGGCAACACGCTGACCTAGAACCTCTTCCATCAGCTCAAGCCTCCACAGCAATGAACTCCATGGATTAAAGGGGTTTGCACGCCTGAAGTGAATACCTCTATAAAGCCTGTTTCGATTGCTCCAAAGCATCTGCCTGGAAATCTGAAAGTAGTCCAGCAGTTCAGCCGTTGTAAACCATGCTATGCCTGCTTTTTGATTTGCATCAGACATTGCTGCTGCTATGACAAATTAGACTCAGTATCCCTCCTGTAAATCAATAATCAAGCAGAAGAGCATGCCAATAATCCAATGCGCATCAAGCCAGTCACTAAAAGGAGGCTAATAACGCCTGCGTGCCTCTTCTCTATATACCCTGCCACCACTAACTCTATGAAAATGACCATTTCAAATCACTGAGC
>Ga0208128_1000891_pt1 | contig 11584 bp, 17 predicted proteins | sample ETNtaG_35_FD_185758 | JGI IMG/M metagenome (GOLD analysis project Ga0208128, IMG submission 185758) | Marine microbial and viral communities from oxygen minimum zone, Eastern Pacific Ocean - ETNP201306PF51B (SPAdes) (version 2) | ecosystem: Environmental > Aquatic > Marine > Oceanic ... | reverse complement strand
GGGGGTGAGGCAACTAGAGGAAAGGCGCGGGTGGGCCGTGCAGCGCTGCTACGCCCAGTTGACTTTGTTCCCTCTACATTGGCCCCACTGCTTCAAGGTTGCTGGGCGAAGTTGATGCGCAATGTGGCTGAGTGGCTTGAAGGTGTCCGTACTTGAGCTGGGCAGCCCCAGCCTTGGACTGCTTGATTGCAGTTTCGCTGTGCATTGCGTTCCTACATGCACGCGGGAAGCCCGCATTGTTATGCTTTCTTCTTGCGACCATTTGCGAAGTGTCCTTGTTGCTGGGGCCGTTTCAGGCTGTGGCTTTGGAATCGTGGCCCTGCGTGTTGTAAGCAATTCCAGTTGATTTCTTCTTTTGCCGCGTGTTTGGCCCAGGCCAGATCTGTGCAAGACCGCCCCTCCTCTTCTTGCTGACAAGCAGCACTTCTCCGCATGAGGGGAGACGCCGATGATTTTTGTGCTGGGGCCAGTTCTTGGCAAATGTGCTTGGCCCTTTGCACCGGTCGTGCGCTGCTTGCATCGCGGCCTCACAGAAGCTGCCCTCGCAACCGCATGGGGAAGACGCAGCGCGTGCGCGAGCGCGCCCGCAACGCTGTGTATGATATGAACTCATTGGTTCTTGCCGTGGATCTCGCCGCCACGTCTTCAAATGCCCGGTGCGCTGTGAAGAACATCGCGAATGTGCTATGGAGCCTCTTCCGATCGCACGTGTTGATGCACGGCTTGATTTTTTTTCTGTGGACTGGCACCAGGGATGTCACCGCAGGGTTTCACATGGTCGCGACTCATTGGTCAGGGGCACGCTCTTACGGATTCTTTGCTGCTGGGATTGAGTCAGGCTCTGGAATAATGTCCATGAGTGCTGTAAGCATTTCTGTTTGCTTTTTGCTTTGGCCTGGTGTGGTGCATGCCGGATCCGTAGCGGACAGCCCCTCGTTCATGATGGTAAGTGGCATCTCATCATCAGAGGAAATGTGCCTGACGGCTGCTGATGGCGCGCGCTCCAATGAATGATGTTCGTCTGGGCGCTTGTCAGATGCCAGCGTGCGTTCAGGAAGTGTCGACACTGAAGGTGCAGAAGTGGTTCTGGAATCATGTGCAGCTGCTATTGCAGCGGGGGATGGCCGGGAGCTCTGGCAGCTCCACAAGGGAGATGTACTTGGTTGCTCCTTTGCGCCGGCCCCGCGCCGCCTTTCGTCATGGCCTTGTGGAATCCGCCCTCACAGCCAGATGGGGAAGGCGCTGCATTGTAAAGCGGTGTGGACGCATCGTGCTCGTGTTTGTGGAGGCAACGCTTTCCCAACGGGCAAATAGCGAATGGTGTTGGTAAGAAGTGCGTGGGTGCAGCCGGCGATGTGGTCGTTTTGACGGCCTGCGACGGCGGGAGCGTTTGGGAAACACGAGGAAATGGCACATATTTGTTTCCTTCGTTTCCGTGCCGTTCTGCGGGGTTTTCTCTTGCGGGGTGCTGAGGCCAGTTAAAGTTAGCCCGTGCGGGTGATTTTTGCTTGAGTCAGAAAGGTCCCGCTGCAGGTTTAGAAGACACCGCTGCGCGCGGCGCCATCACTGCCAGTAGCACGGCAGATGTTGCGGCGCATGGGGCCAACATGGCTGTTGATGGAAGCTCCAGCACGTTCTGGGTAATTTGCGCCTTCCTTCGCGTTGCGGCGCCGGCGCAGGGTGGATCGCGTATCGTTTTCAGGCCAGTGCGTTGGACCCTGTGGGGCCGGTGTCAGTCACTGTTGATCTCGGCGGCCAAAAGAAATTGGACTCGGTTAGCATTCAGTGGGAGTTTCCAGCTAAATCCTTCACGGTGAGTGTGAGCACAGATGGCACCAAGTGGTCAGAGGTGCACGCCACAGACAGCAACATCTTGAGTTCCAGCAGCATCGCGTTGGGATCCGCACCTGCCGCGAAGGTGAGGGTCGTCATGCATGAGGCAGGCTTTGTGTGTGTCTGTGTTTGTTTATCTGCTGCTTCGTGGGCCTTCGGGTGTTTGCAGGCAGCTGGCTCTTTCCATGGCCATGCCGTATACGGCATAAGATCATTGGTCGTGCGCGCGGCGCGCTTGCAAAGCATCGTGGAAGATTGCGCGGCAGCCGCCAAAAGCACCGACGCTCGCGACAAGTACTTTGCCACTTATGTTGACGAGTTTGCACCTTGCTCGAGCAAGGCGTTGCGCAGTGAACTGCCCTCATTGGCGGACGGCGACCTAACTCCAATGACGCGCGCACGTGCGCGCGCGCTCGCGCGTGTGCTCGTTGCACGTGTGACCGCACGCGATGACCTTTCGATTCCCGGCATTTGGTTTGAGGCGGCCCGCGCTTCTGTAGCATCAGCTGTTTCAGAATTGGCAGAAGTGCTTCCCAAACTAGGCTCGTGTCGAGGGGCTGCGCTTTTCGTGAAAAGCGCAGGTGCGTTGACGAGGCAAGTTGCGACCACGTGTCAAGGATCCAGCTTCCTTGCGTTTGGGAGGCGCTTCTGGAAGACATGCCCGATTGGAGCAGGCAGATGTTCGCTCAAGCGCCAAGATTGTGGGACAATTGTCGCGAAGCGTGGATAACCAGAACGGGGTTGATACTGGCGCTGTGGTGGCATTGCTGAAGGAAGCCCGTCGCGTCATCATCGCGGCCAGGGAAGCCTTGTTCTGAAAAGGGCGTCCTTTCCACCGCAGACCAGTTAACGAGCGCTCCAAGAAGCGCGGGTTGAAGGAGGGTGCTGGCTACGGTGCGCCAGTGTTGGCGAGCGCGCTCGCACATTTGAATGCAGTGCAATTGGATTGAATCAGGTCCGCGCCGACGGCTTTTTGATCGCGCTGACCCTTCTCAGCCAATTCAGAGGCGCCGGGGGCTTGGGAAAAGCGATTATGTAAGATGTGCGCAGAGGCGCGGGCCTGCAAGTGTCACACAAGCGTCCCGTGCAAACTTTAGGTATTTGTGCGCCGAGTCTTGTGCGGGAAGGCGTCGCATGGACCTCGTGCATTGCATATTATTTTCTGCCTTGCATGCGCAGCCCTTTGCCCTCCCCTTGTGCAGAAAGTCCTGTGTGGGGCGCAGCGCGCCAGCGGATTCGTGCGCTCTGCGTGCGAGAGGTCACGTTGCGCGCTTCTTCATTGTTCTGGTCCTGGGGGAGAAGCGTCGCGCGAGTCTTGCGACACTTTTTAAACATCATTCTCAATGTGGCCGCATTCTGTGCCGGCTCAGTGATATCGCTTTTGGGAGTAAGTGCTGCAGTCGCGGGAAAGCAAATATTGTGTTAACAGGCTCTTGGTTGGTGGCGTGTCATTGGCTTTTGTAAATAGCGCTCCCGGCACAACTGAGCTGACACGCGGACTTGCGAATGTCATGTCAAAGCGCCTTACGAAGACGCTCACAAGGGTTGCGGCACCCCAGTGCGGCAACTTTGTGCTGACATTGTAAATAGAGCTCGTGATGCTCGGAGTTTGCTTTGTCGCGGGCTGTGTTTGTTTGCCGGGGCGCTTGCTTGCCAGGTACCTCTTTGCTTCTTCAGCACAACCGGCCAGTTCAGGCAAGAAAGCCAGATGCACAAATTGTTAGCGTTGTTTTCTGGCCTTGCGTTGGTTGTGGCTGGGCCACAACAGTATGTGGCGTTCGACGCTGCCAGCGCGAGCAGCACGTATTCAGCGGGCAATCTGGCAGGTTCGCCGGCGTTCGCCGCGCAGCAGGCACTCTCTGGTGGATCTGGCTATTGGCGCGACTTTTGCTTGAAGTTGCTCGGCCCCGCGCTCGTTTGCCTGCTCCCACAGGTGCTCCAGTGGCGGCCAGGCAGCGGGGCAGAGCGTGACGCTGAGAAGCTATGAACGTCGGGGGCATGAGGCCCGTTGGTATACGCTTCATGGAGCTACATCTTGCATTGCAGATTATGGGTTGTTTTAGGAATGCGGGCTCGCTTGCGTTCTGCATCGCTGGGCCGTCCAAGGTGTGACTTGGACAGGTGTTTTGAACTCTCGCCGCGTTGCTCTGGGTTTGAAAGTGGATTGGGCATATGCACCTGGAGAGGTTAAGGTCTTGACATCCAGCGACGGCGCTAATTTTGAAGAGGCCAGGTGTTGGCAGTCCAGCACGCGCGGGGAAGTTGCATTCGAGGAGTCATTCATGTTTGATGCACCAAGGAGTGTCAAAGCAGTGTCCATCGCGATGAGGGGCCCACAGTCTTGGGGCTATTTTGGCATCAACTCTGCAGCCCTTGTCGCAGAGCCAGGCCCGTTTATGCTGGTGAGGTGTGGTTTCGTCGCTTTCTCGTTGGCGTAGCGGTTGTTTTATGCTCGACCCTGCAATCCAAGTGGCATCACCTCGCTGGGTGGCGAGCAGTGCTTAGTGTCCGGCGGGTCGGGCATGAACTTGGAACCATGTTTGGAAGCTGTTGCGGCGGGTGATGGCAGAGAGGTGATGCAATTCGATGAGGCGCGGCGCTTGATCATATTTTGTGCAGGTGTCTTTCAATGCTCGCTTGCGCTTGGTGCAAGGATGGGCAGATCATTAGCATGGCGGACGGCACCTGCATGGTGCTCATGGATGGTGACACGTAGGCCTCACGGCGCCATGATTTCTTGTGTCGTGGTGGAGATGTGTTATTGCAGCTCTGGTGGTGGCACCGTTGCCACGGACGCCTGCAGCACTTCCTCTGAATCAGGCGACGGCCGCGCAATTTTCTCTATTACCCCTAATGGTCAGTTGAAGATGCCACGTCTTGGCAATTATTGCTTGACGGTGATGGGCGAAGGTGCGGCCAGCGCCCACATCGCCCAAGCAGCAGATCTCGCCGCCACATCTACAAATGCTCAGCACATTGTGAAGAATATTGCCGATGGGGATGCTCAGTCCTATTGGGCGTCGGCATCTGATCCAGCAGCCCCGGTTGACGTGCAGCTTGATTTCGGCGAAGCAAAGCAAATAAAATCGGTTGAGATTGATTGGGAGCATCCAGCTCAGGTGATCACATGGTCGCGCCTTGCTGGTTCGTGGCCTGCTCTCCGCCAAGCTCTTGGGGTGGCAGCCCCCAGGCGTATGAACTACAAGTGGCCAATGGGGGCCGGTGGAAAAGTGTGTACGGCACTTCTGGAAACAATCTACAAAGAACCCAGTATGTGGGCCCAACCGTGTCCGCCTCCGCCCTGCGGATCCGTATGACGATGGTGGGGTGCTCACGTTTATGTGTAAGGGTGGTCCTTGCGTTTGCTCATCAGCCTCACCCAACACTCGGAAGTAGCAGTGGACACGCGTTGTAAGTCCAGCACCTCGTCTTGCGCCTGTCTAGCGCACTTGTCGCACGCTTTCCCAGGTATGCGATCAAAGGCGTTCGCGTTTTAGCTACTTCGGCCAGGGCCATTGTGCAAGACTGTGTTGAAGCCGAAGACAACACGGATGCAAGAGACAAGTTTTTCATGTCTGTCGCATTGGTCTGGTCCAGTGCTGTAGTTACGGTGGGGTTTGCATAAAATTTGCTAGGGTTGCCGTGCCTGCGTTTGATCCAAGTGCGGCGTCTGCTGCGAAGCAGCACGCTGCGCTCCTCGGAGCAGCCCAGGAACATCTTGGCAGCTTGCTGGCCGAACTATACGTTGCCATGCCATCTCTTGCGGCCTGTGGCTTCAAAGCGTCCTTTGGAAAGCGGCCCCCAGCAACTGCGTCGATGCAGCAGGTAACGTCACGCACGGCTGGGCGCGCACATGAGCAGGATGCAACCGCTCTTGCGGTTGCCGCGGTGACCCGATCTGTGGGTGTAGATGCGCAGGCTTTGCGCACCCTTGTGACAAGAGCGCGCGAAGCCTTTGCACAAATTGCTCAATAAAGTTTGCGCGCTCTTGCTGACGTGTCCCAGTGGATGCAGGGCGGGGTGCGAGCAGCATGGCTTGGGATCGTTGCGCACGTTTCGTTATGGCTTTGTTTGCCCAAGACTTGCCCCTCGATTGCACGTGCAGGTGAAGACGTTTGGCGTCCACGCGCTTAGCTGCTGTTGTTGCAGGGCTGCGGCTTGATAGTAAGAACCAAAGCGTCACAGATTAGTTGGGATTGCGAGCTACAGTTGCCCTCGGCAGTCTGACTTAGATTTGGGGGGCGATGTTCCAAGCAAGGAGCAAAGACAGATCGACTTACAGACACAGACACAGACACGCGCACACACACACACACACAAACTGCCAGGTTTCCCCAGGGCTCTCTACAATTCGCAGCTTGTGTGTGTGCGTGTGTGTCTGTGTCTGTCTGTCAGTTTGCCGTTTTTTTCTCCTTGTTCAGTTGCCCTCGGCGGCCTGACTTAGATATGGGGAGCGATGCCCCAAGCACCAGACGAGGGCGCCTCGCGTGAAGAGTTGCGCGCAGGTACTGGCAAAATTCTGGCACGCGCGCCTTGTGCCATGTATGCAATTGAAGCTGACTTTGACAAAGGCATGGTGCTTGTGCCGTTGGTTGGTGAGTTGCTTGCTGGCATTGCTGTGACTTGCATTTGTTTTTCGGCGCTCCTTCGCCTCTTCGTCTAAACGCTAAGACACGAAACCCCGATGCACGAATTGTTAGCGGTGGGGTAACTGTTTCCAAGTCTTTTGTTGGTTGCGGCGGGTCTGCCGCGAGTGTGCGACACGCTGACAGGTCGGGTGCCAGGCCGCAGGAAGTGTGTGCGATGCGCAACACGCGCTGCCATGGCGTTGCAAAGCGTCTCGGCTTCGATCTACAAGGAGCTTCGCGATCGAACTTGCGAATAAGAGCGCGAAGCCATGACACGAGTTGCATGTGACGTTCTGTTGGCTTCTGCTTTGCTCGTGGTGGGCGCGCATTGCAGCACCGATGTGCGGTTGGTTGATGCAGCCGGTGGTCTTTCGAATGTTGGGCTGCTTCAAGTGAGAACCGATGCCGGGTTTGGAACAGTGTGTGGGGCGAGCGCTGCTGCTGCAGATGCCATCCATCCAGACGCGCGCGAGTGCAGCACATACTCTAGCTCTCAGCGCTGCTGATGCCTTGCGGCTGTTCTTGCCGAGCCGCGCTGGTGCTGGTCAAGGTGATTTGCAGATCGATGGGCTACGCGCACGGCTCTGTGAGCAGTTCCCCTTGTGGTTTTTATGGGGGTGCAGACCTGTGCGGTGCAGTAGGTTCCCCAGTGGTGGGTTCGCTTCCGCGACATTTTCTATAGCCACTCCTTGCAACCAGTCCGCATTTGCAAGGCCATGGCGGATTTGAAATGCTCTGGGTCAGAGTGGAGTGTCGAGGACAAGGGCCTGCATTAGCGCATGGGGTGCAGAGAAAACCCCACATCAGGAATTGTCCAATGATTAAATCATGTAATAAGTTCATGGGATCAGAAGGGCACCGACCTATCGTGGCAGTGTGGAAGTATTTCACATAGCTGCATTCGAGGCTCGTTGTGTTTTTTATTGCCTTTGCGGGCGGCCAGAGCAGAGGCATGTTATTTTCTGCCTAGTGGCGACTTCAAGCAGAGGTTTCCAGCTCAGACCAAAGGCAGCCCCCACCAGGAATGCTCATGGTCTGTGCCAGATGACGTGTGCGCGGGGCACGCGCAAGACGCTATTCTCTATTGTGCGTCTTCGGTAAGAGCGGACGCATCAGAGGGGGCAGTGCGCCTTATCGCTGCGGATGGGTCGCCAGCCATAGATGGAAAAGGCCGACCGGAGATCTTTGTGGAGAGCGTGTGGACGCCGGTGTGCAGCAGCGGAGCGAGCTCCGGAGCGGCAGGCGTGCTTTGCAAATCCATGGGCTTCTCCGGCGCGAGTGGAAGTTCCAAGTGCAGTGGCATGGATTGTGGTGACGCGGCGCCTGGCTTGGGTGAGTTGGCATGCTCTGGTTCTGAATCTGGGCCTCTGGCATGCCCCCATGAGGCAGGAGATGACGTCTTCTGCGCTCCTTCGGAGAGTCTTGTGGTCACTTGCGTTGGCGACGGGGACACTCAGGGGAGGCCTGCAAAAGAACCTTCGCCGGAAGCGGCTACATAAACGAGTTGATGCAGCTGCCGCCCAAGCGCGGCTTCCATGCTTGACCGCCCAGGCGGTTGTAACTTGGGACGTTTGCCGACACGCACCGAAGCCGACGGTGTTGTACTGCAGCATCGAATCAACTTGGATCCAGCTTTGGAAGCGGTTGCCGCAGGCGCTGGTAAAGAACTGATACGATTTGCACGAGAAAGGCACCTCGCTCTGTTCCTTTGCAGGGGTCCGTCCACGGTGTTTTGAATTGGTGTGAGTTGCTCGGCGCACTGATGCCAGCCTGTGGGCTTTATGGCACCATGCTCTTTTGCGCACCTCGGTGGGGATGTGTTCCTGCAGCTTTGGTGGCGGCGTGTGGTTTGGCACGTCCATTGAATTGGGTGATGGGGGGCGCCTTTGCATAACCATGGGCGCGTTCCTACATAACCGCGAAAGTGTGGTCGGAGATGCCACGTCTTGGCATTGCTGCTTGATGGTGGCGGGCGACAGCCATTGCCAGCGTTGCCGAGGAGCAGCACTTGCCGCCAAATTGAGGGGCGGCGCAGGTTGACGTGCAGTTTGCTTTGCTTATGGTGATTGAGGGAAGTAAGCGTAGTCGAGGCTGATTTGGGAATGTCCTTGTTGCTTGCTTGGTGGTTCTCTGTACGCAAAAACTCTTGGGTCGCAGACCCCACGAGTTGCGTTCAAGTTGGCAAGCTGCATGCAAGTTGGCAGGAGGGGCCGGCGAGCAAGCGTGCGCAGCACTTTCGGGAAGGATTTACAACCTTCCTAACGCTTCAATCTTGGTCTGCCTCTGGCCCGTGGGTCCATGCGGCAATGACCAACTGGGAGCTCACGTTGCAGTTTCGTTGCGCTCCACTTGGCATGGCAGCCGACGCGCGCTGTCAGTCCATCCCCACATCTCGTGCGCTTGCTTGTCGCGCGTCGGCCATTCAATCAAGGGGATTCCTGTCAGCCATTGAATCAGAGGGATTCTTGTTTAAGCCGCCTTGACCCATGCCAGTTAATCTTGTTGTTCGCAGCTTGAAAAGCTGCTCTGTGAATGGGCACAAACTATAGGCATCAGATACATTTTGGACAAAAGCGGTGGCCGATGAGCCGTCGAGTGCATGGTGGGCAAAGCAATGGACTGCCAGTGCAAACAGGTGGGCGCAGGGCAGGTGGGCGCCGGTTGTTAGTTGGGTTTCCCCTTGCGCTCTTTCGTCGCTCTGTTTGGTTGCTCAGTGGTGTCATATATGATGCTTCATATTATGTGCTTGGCTCTACTGCTCCAATCGTGAGTGGGGCCGGTGCTCTCGCAGCGGTGAGCAATTGGTCTCATCTTTGCCCAGCTTGCTATGAGTGGGTCGGTGTTCTTCCAGTGGTCTGCGCGCCGCAGCTGCAGCAACACAGATGCAAGAGACAAGGCGTTCATATCTCTCGTTCGTTGGGCTGGTCGGGCGCAGCGACGGCAAAGGCTCCATCATTTTTGCCAGGGATGGCAGGTCTGAGCTTGATTGATGAAGTGCGTCCGCTTCTGCGCAGCAGCACGCTGCGCTCCCTGGAGAAGCTCTTGACCAGCCTGGCAAGTGGTTGGCTGAATTTCTCTTGTTTTCGCCATGGTTGTGGCTACGCGTGGGCAGGATGAAGGCTCTGAAGCGGTTGCTGCAGTGACCCCATTTTTGGGACTCGGTGGGAGTAGAAACGAAGGCGTTGCGAAAATGCGCAATAAGCTTGCAAAGTCTTGGCAAACAAAAGAACTCGACGCGGTTAATGCGCCCTAGCTGGCGCACCCAGGTGCATGCAGACGGGGTCCTGAGCATGGTTGGGAATTGCCCCTGCACGTTTTCTGGGGCTTTGCTCGCCCATGGCTGGCGCCATTTATTGATGTGAATGCGCTTGTTGGCACCACCTGTATCCTTGATAGCAGATTATTGGGGAGTTCCTCCGCGATCGCAAGAACCAAGGCGTCACAGAGCCGTAGGCCATGAAATTTCGAGGTGCAGTTGTTCTTTGTTGCTTCGCTTTGATTTTGGGGGTGATGTCCCAAGCACCAGACGAGGGCTACTCCCGTGAACAATTGCAGCCGCTAACCAAATTCAGGTGCGCGCGCGCCTGGCGCCACATGTGAGAGGAGTGGCGAAGCTCGTTTATGTGCGTCAGGCAACAGCACCGGAGGACCATTGCCTGGCACTCAGTGTTGGGAGTGTTTGTGGAGTAGTTTCCGGGGGGGACGCTTGGAGACCGGCTTTGCAGGGAAGTTTGCCGTGCGCGGGCGCATCCGAACGTGTCTAAGGATGGGCGTTTGTGTGCGGCCGCTTTCGTGCAAAATCGTAAGAGCTACACTGGGTGCACGGATGCCCCGAATCCCTCGGGTGAGAGTGGGAGGTCATGGTGCTATGTGGAGGCACAGGTAGGCACGCCTTGGATTTCTTCACGTGTTTCCGGACATGTTGCCCTGTTCGCATTTTGCTCGTGACGAGCTGTTGGAAGCAAGTGCGGCAGAAGCTGCGTGGAACTTCTGCGCGCCCGTCGCGGATTACGATGGGCTGCGCAAGGAGGCGGCAGCAGCCTTTGCCGACAAAGTTGTGGAAGTCCAGGGACTAGTTGCGAGACTTCAGAAAACCCAGCGTGCAGCGGAGCAGGCTTTGGACAAGCTCGCGTCTTATCATGTGTTGTTGGCAGCGCGTGCTCGTCTCGACCCGCAGCGGCAGGTACGAGAAAACTTGCGCGTCCTAGCGCAAAGCGGGCAACGAGAGCTCTCATTGCATACGTTGTAAGGCCCAGGTGCCTGGGATGTGGACGACCCCTTTTACATTGTGCAGCGCGCGCCCGTGACAATCTCAGTTGCGTGCAGCTTCCTTCGCTGCGCCGCGGTTGGCAGCTGCCACGTGGTCTAAAGCGAAAGTGTGTGATGAGCTGGTTTAGTTGCACGTATTTGATGGCGGCCACGTTGTCCAAAGTGCGCGTGCCCTCCTTGCCTGCTTAACATTGGGCAGCTGGTTGTTTGCGCCTGACTTCTGAGCATGACACGCGCCCTTCTCCTTTTGTGTGCTGTTTCCGCGGCAGCTGCGGCCATTTCCAAACAGCAGCCATTGGAGCCATTGACGAAATTCCGTGCAGCCACCTTAACTCGGTGTGGCAATTGTCAGGCATGTGTTGTGCTGTTCACGGAGAGGTCAAATGCACAGGAAAACGACAGATGGTGAGCAATGATATGAGCAGGGGGGTTGTGTGTTGCGGATGTGCTTTCCAGGACGCTTGTGCGCAGCAGCCTATGTACACAACTCGCAAGCGTACACGGTGGGTGGTTGGGGTTCTAGAGGCGCTGGCATGTCTCGTTGGTCCCATGGGGAGCAAGGATTGCACAGCGGCGGCCAACCCAAACGGAGTATCTGGACGTGAGTGGTGCTATGTGGAGGTGGGCGCGCGTGTTGCCATGTTCACCTGAGGCGGTGGGTGCAATGCTGTGGGGCCTCAACTTGCGAGGAGCAGGTGGCAAACGCAGGGCCTCAGAAGTGGGACTATTGCGCGCCCAGAGCCGATTATGCTGATGTGCGTAAGCGCGTTGGGCACGCCTTTGCGGAGAAAGCGAACGAAATTGCCGATGCCATCGCCATCGTGCAGGGCTTGTCGAAGGAAGCCGCACGGTAG
>Ga0208128_1000890_pt1 | contig 11604 bp, 10 predicted proteins | sample ETNtaG_35_FD_185758 | JGI IMG/M metagenome (GOLD analysis project Ga0208128, IMG submission 185758) | Marine microbial and viral communities from oxygen minimum zone, Eastern Pacific Ocean - ETNP201306PF51B (SPAdes) (version 2) | ecosystem: Environmental > Aquatic > Marine > Oceanic ... | reverse complement strand
GCCTTATGCAGATCTTGATTGGCCGCGTATTCCAGACCGATACTCAGGGATCGAACCCCTCGTTCGATCTCCTTTTGCATACCGACAGCACCAAAGTCTGTCGCTTGCATGGTAATCAGTTTGTGTGAGATCTGAACGGCCTGATCTTGGATTTGATCTGCTAGATCTCGAGAAATCTGACCTGATGCAACCCCGTGCTGAACCGTTCTTTGAAGAAAGGGTCGATCATTAGATTCAATTAGCGATTTGCAGAAGGTTGGTTCATTCCGCTGATGAATCATCATCTTGCAAATCGAGCTGACCTAAATCTACTTTTTCACGCAACTGTTCTTCTGTTACCTGAATGCCAACCGACTGATCCCTTTCTTCGACACGCACCTCTCGTTCTGACTGAAGTTGTATCATTCGCTGTTGCTCGTTTAGTGGATCAGCCTCGTTAAGATCGAAAATTTCGTGCAGCAAACGGATAAACAGTTCTTCATCAGCCTCCCAAACGGCTACACAGATGTCACGTGTCCGATCCTCCGCATAGGTGATAAGCTCAGATGTTGGATCCATCAAGCCGGCTTCGATCTGCATAGCGCGAAACTGGCCTGCGATCTCAATTCGACCTCTTAGCATTTCGGCCAGCACTGTAACATCGATCTGATAAAGGAAATCAGATAATTCTTCTGGTTCGATATTTATCAACTCAAAAAGCCAAACGTCAAGAGCCTCTTCGTCTAATTTCCCATCTCGCCAAAGCACGATGTCCATAATCTCTTCAAATTGGTCAGCGGAAAGACACGAGATCATTACTGAGGATAAGCCTGTTCCCAAGTGTAGATCCAAGACCTGTAAAACGTCTTCTGTCACGCTGGATTGGACCAGTTCTGTGCAGTCAGGAACAAGTTCGTAAAGGGCCTCTTTTTGACGAGGGTTGGGCGTGTTAGAAATTAGCACCAATTGGTGATCCATCACGTAACTCTGAAACAGAGCCTCGGCTTGGCGAGTGGGAAGACTCAACAACTCGCGAGTTTCACGGTCTAGATTAACTAACGTTTCCATAATCTTGGCCTAGTTTCAAGAGTAGCGGAAGTGTAACATACTTTCCTAAGAAGTAACTATTGTTTTGTGAGCAGAAGGTAGGCGATCATAGACGCCTATTTCGAAATCTGGGTCACCTTTGATATAATACAATTATTACCGATTTATGAACTTCCTGGCACATCTTTTTTTATCTGACAACGACGCACCGGTCATGGTTGGTAATTTCATTGCTGATTCGGTCAAAGGGAATCATTTTTTGAACTACCGACGGTCAATTGCCAACGGCATTTTACTCCACCGAGCTATTGACGGTTTTACGGATAGACATCCTGCCGTCGGGCGAAGTAAGCAGCGTTTACGCCAAAAGTATCGGAAATATGCCGGGGTGGTTGTCGATATGTACTACGACCACTTTTTAGCCACTAATTGGTCAGATTACACCAACGTTCTACTGGAAACTTTCGTTAGTGAAACTTACCAGACCTTACAGACCCATGTTTCATTAATGCCAGAGAGGAGCCAAAGAACCCTATATTATATGCAACGAAGCAACTGGTTAGTCGGCTATGCCACTTTTGACGGCCTTGGTCGAGCCTTATCCGGATTAGCCGGTCGGACCCGATTCGTCTCCCACATGGAACAGGCTACCTGCGACTTAAAGTTAGACTATCCAGCTTATGCTCAGGATTTCTCCGCTTTTTTCCCAGATTTAATCCGGTTTAGCCACCATAAGCTAGATCAACTCAGAACTTCCAACCTGCACTCTTGACCGATAATCCAGAGCGGAATCAATTGTATTGAAAATATCAAACTGAGGTTGGTAACCGATTCTCTCCCGACACTTGCTGAGATCAAACTGATAAAAGGTTGGTGACTGTCCTCTCAATCGTAGATCTATATACTCCATCTCTAAAGCTCGTGCCAAATAAGGAATGGTGGTCTCCCAAACAAACGGTTCTGGTGCCGCTAACTGAATAACCTCCCCTACCGTTTGTGGGTTGCTAATAGCCAGGCGAAAAGCCTGCACTATGTCCCGGACATCAAGTATGTGTTTCTGGTAAGATCTACCATTTTCATCCCTGGCAATAACCAGTTTTTCCGCTTGATGGTCAAATAGCTGCTGCCGGGTCTCTACGGCGGCTTCTGTCGTCCGATTTTCATAGGTCTCTTGCCAATGGCTGAGGTAGAACTGCCGAAAATCCAGAATTTCATCTGTGGCAACAACCAGTGCAAAACGAAAGATAGTAACGGGTAACCGTTGGCTGCGAAGATAGCCTAGGCACATCTCTTCACCCAGAACTTTAGATAAGGCGTACCAGCCACCCGGTGTTTTCGGCATTACATCTTCACAAATCGGTTCAGTTAATCCACCTGCTGGATATTTGCTGTAAACTGCATCGGTACTGGCGAAAAAAAAGTGTTCAACCCGTTGCTGGCTCGCGGCTTCCAGCATACTAAAGGTGCCGGCCACATTGATCTGAAAATAGTCGTGGTTAGAAAAAGGTCCACCGGCCTGAAAAGCGGCCCCCAGGTGACAGACAACCTCGATTCCTTTCATGGCCTGGCACACATCCTCAGTCACTGTAAGGCTTCCTTCCACCAAGTCGATCGGTAGCCCCTCTAGTTTGGCAACGCCGGGATCAGCAGTCCAAACTAATCCACGCACCTGATGGCCATCAGCGATTAACGCCTCAGCTAAGTGGACACCAATGCGTCCTGTAATACCTGTAATCAGAATTCTCATGGTGCTACTCTAGACTGTATCTAACTTGCGAAAAAGGTCTCGGAAAATCGGGTCTCGGTGGACATAGGTCGCCAAACGCATGAAATGACGATTATTGTCGAAACTCCATGTGATCTGATCGGTTAAAATCGGGCTGTGGACCAATTCTGTTTCGATCCAGGATGGGTTGATCAGATAAGCCACAGCAGAAATATCCCAAATGACCTTTGACCAGCCGAAATGGTCGGCATGATAAGCTTTGAAGATCTGCGCTAGATAATCACCGATATCTCCCTTACCTTCAACATAGCGTTCGACTTCAGCCACCGTCGTTTGCAAATGTGATGCCACCCCCTGACACGGAATCTGCACTAATGGAACACCACAATCGAAGATGAGTTGTGAGGATAGAATATCCTGCCCCAAATTAAACTCTCTGCTGTTACGATGGTGCAGCGGTTGTCCACCCAGCCAGATCACCACAATCTTTTCAATGATCTGAGGTTCTAGTAGAATAGCAGAGGCCACATTGGTAATAGCGCCCACAGCCACCACATAAAGAACCCCATCTGTCTTCAGAGCCAGGTCGATCAGGTGGTCGGTCGCTGGACTGGCTTCCGGTTGTTGCCAACCAGATAGAAATTGAGTTGCCCCCTTAAAAACGAATCCTTCTGGTGATACATTCAGGCGTTCCAGCAGTCGCAGAATCTCACCATAGCTTTTCTCCATCCCATCCCCAGCACTATCGGAATTTTTGTTGTGAAAGGGTGCTGCATAAATTGCTTCCAGATCCAGACGATCTGGTGACAACATCGCCTGAACCACTGCAAACTGATCATCGATCTCGTTAAAGGTGTCGGTGTCGAGCACCATATGAACCTTTCCTGTAGGTGGCGTAAGTTGGTCCAACAAAGTGATCGTTGAGATCTTAGGAAACTCCATCTGCCTTTACTCCTTATTGGTAACTGTATAGATAATCTCTGCTTCACTACCGTTTTTGCATGCCGTAATTATCGAGTGTAGTATATTCTACCGCTACTTGATGTTCCTCCGCAACATTGGCCCCCAATCCTGAATGGAACCCATTGAACTCTCCTAACCGGATATCATGCGTCTTCAGGAACTGCCTGGCATCTTCAACTTGTTGATCCTTTCAACCCGTCGGTATCGTCATCGAGACGACCTTCACACCTGTGATGTCAATACACAGAAGTAGACTTATCAGAGCTATCTTAACCCCTCAACTTCTTGAGTCGGTTTTGATATTTTCGATTTTGATTCGGCATTCAATTATACCCCTAATCCAAAAGAATTAGCATGAAACGCCGATAATTCTAAAATAGTAGGAGATAACAATTTTTTCAGATCTGGCGGTTGTTTTAGGATCAGGTCAAAAAAGAACATTACCGCATCATGAAAATCAGACAAATGCTCATGAGATTGATTGTTGAGTCACCGTTTTTTAAATCGCCCCCATAATCGTTCAATCCGGTTTAGATTGGGTGAGTCCGGAGGTGAAAAACACCAGTTCAAGATTATTAGTATTGGCAAACGATCGTCTTATTTTAGCCTGGTTGTATCTAGCGTGGTCTAAAAAAGCTTTGACTTCAATTTTTGGGTCATGTTTTTCACGAATAGCCTGCAATCAGGTTCTCGTAGACTCCGCATTAATTCTCTCATCTTCTCCAGATACTATCGATTGATCATTGAAGCTAACATATGCCCCCGTTTTACCTTGAGTCTTATAGCAGCCACTGAGGATATCTAGCTTTCCATCGTTGTCCCAATCCACAAACTGTGGAGCAGAACTAGTGCATCACCAAACTCCTGGAACGGAAGCAGGCTTTTTGCCATTCATCAGCCACGTTCCCTTTGCAAACTTCAGCTTACCAGGAATACCGATGTTTTTGTAGAACATCATCTTTCCTCCATTAAACTGTCCAACAATAAGATCTTCTTTCCCATCTGCATCAAGATCAGAGACTGTCGGGCAAGCATAGCTTGGAGACTCGGCACAGATTATTTCTCCGCCAGTTTCTAGGCGAAATGGTTCCTCAAATTCAACTGAATTGGCCATCGCCCCTCCGACAGACATAAGCATTGTGAAAAGTAGTGTCTTCTTCATAGTAAACCAACCAAACAACTATCCATCTGCGAGCTTGATTGATAAAATGAGCAGGCATTGTCTAATTAAGGGACATTGCCATAAAAGGTTAAAGATTTGTAAGTATAGCTGAACTGTTCCGGAATGGAGAGCTGAAGCTCTAGGCTCACAGCTTACTATCTACCCGCCTTCACTCTTTCCCAGTGACGTGACTTCTTCATAAACTCCATTAGCTTAATGTAATTCCGATAAACCTCAGGATCTGCTTCCTTAAACGTATCAATTAAAGAAAACAAGGTATGCTCCCCTTTTAACATTTTCATGCCAGGTTCCTTGTGACGAAACACCTTCGAAAATTGATTGTTAGAAAATTGAATCTGTTTGTAATTCATGGGAGCTTTCTGAGCAAAAGTCCCACAACCATTTGCCTTCCAGTAACCGCGGTAGGCTTTGAAAGGAGCCTTGGTGTAAAATCGATTCTGAGAAAATATTACGTTCTTATTCACTGCAGCATTCGGAGTGGCATCTACTACTCCCACAAGATTTTCGTCTACCACATTGTATATAATATTCCCCTTCACCTCGATATTTCTCAAAGGTCCATTAATGAGAAACGTTCTCGTGTGATCATTGAAGCTAATATTGTAGTGAAGTGTGCTGTTAGTGTTACCTATTGAGTTACCTCTCTTCTCATGCTCAAAGTCACTACAGATCAAAAAGAAGCCACCTTTGGTGCCAATTAACACAATGGCATCACCACCAACGTCTTCTATCATACTTATTACGGATAACTACGTTGGTGCTCAAATTGGTTAGATCCGCCCAGGGTCTTAAACCACCCTTGATTCCGTCGCGATCACAATTTGATAAATAGCAGTTTTCAATGAGCAAGTTATCAAACTTGCTAGGAATACGGTTAGACTGAGCCCAATAGTAGATTCCTGCTCCCCCGCCTTCTTCCTTAGAAAATACACCATTCACATCACGCACAGTTAATCCTCTTAGGGTTATCCTTTTTACGATTCCTGCATTCATCGCCTGTAGTTCAATTCCATAGCGCTTAGCCTTGGGAGCTGCCCCCTTATTCGTTATGCACAAATTCTCCAAAATGATATGCGAAATATTCCTCATCAATACCGTAGTCTGCACCTTGCCTTGCCCGTTAATCGTAGGTTTTTTCCCCTCTCCATAACTACTGATCACAATAGGAGCCCCCTCTTTGCCTGAACTCCTCATATTGATTTGGCCAAAAAAGTTCTGTCCCCTATGAAATTTTATCACATCGCCACCTTTAAACTTCTTCTCATTGAGGTTTCGTACACAAGCCCACGGCATCGCCTCAGTTCCTGCGTTTTCATCATTCCCCTTGGCTGCATTAACAAGATACTCAGCTGCCTGCACACTACTGCATGCCAGCATAAAGATTCCCGAAATCATTGCCCATTTTTGTAATCTTAATGTCATCATCTAATATTGTCTCTTACCACACCACAGCCGGGAAGAGCTTTAAATAACTAAGATATTTAAAGTTTAATGTTATCTGACGGAAATCGCATATTGCTTAATCTCTTCGAAAACTTTTTTGCCCAAGAGTGACACAAACCCAATCTCAGTCGGCATATATGAGTATGAAGATACTCCTTTTTACCACATACAGTTCCATTAATCTCGACGCCTTGCCCGGCTATATTTGGTCTTAATTCCCTAGTTTTTCCTTTTAAAATCCAGCCATAAACCGCTGGATTAGTTCCCATCAAATTGGTGAGTATAGACATGAGATTGATCAATTTGAGGGGATATGTCCTCGGATTTTGTCGATTCCTGGCTGGCAGAGATGTGCCACCTTAAAGCGTTCCTTCAGACCTGAAAACAGGCTTCTATCTTTGTGCCCAAGGAATAGACCCGCTTGATACGGTAGCTGGATGGTGGATTATCCCAATTCGTTTGAGCGAACACCTCGTGCTTGACACAGTAGATTCTGCCAAGAGAAGAATTCGGACCGTATTCCTCCGGCACTTCCAGTTCCATCTGTTCAAGCTTAGGCCCGGTTTCTTGGTTCCAGATAGGAGTGCTGAAAATATCAGCCTCCAGGTTGTAATCTTTCGACCGAAAGACCGTCTCATGGCCGGCGATACATTGTACCCGACCGTGTTTGATGATACAGGGCTATTTCCCCCTTACCTCGCATGATAGGAAGAAGGTCTGCCGATTCTGTAATTTTAACCGCATATATGTCGGGTTGGCGTCGTTAGCGAAGGGTAAGGGATAGATCTCCACAATCAATAGTGATCACTAATCATCGATGCAACCCATCTGGCCGGCTTCAAAAAGTTGGGTCAATTTTTCAGTCGCTTTTAAACCTGATCCGGTCAAGATTGAAATTACTAGTTGATCTTTATCGACCACGCCATTTGCCACAAAATGATCTAGAGCCTTGACGACCACTGCGGATGTCGGTTCAACATAGATGCCTTCTCTAGCTAGAGTTTCTAAGCCCGTCTTAATTTCGGCTTCGCTGACAGTGGTAAATGCCCCCTTTGTTTCTCGAATTGCCGTCAAAATCATCCGATCCCGAACTGGTCGCTCAGAAATAATCCCTTCGGCCAACGTCTCTCGACTGGCTTTCATCGGTTCAATTTCGGTTTGATTGTCGACATCTGCCTGAAAAATAGGACAACACGCTTCCGACTGGACTCCCAAGAGACGTGGCAGTTTCTCGATCAATCCTTGTTGCTGAAGTTGTCGAAAGCCAAGATGAAGTCCGAGATAGATGCTACCGAAACCAACTGGACAGATAATTGCGTCGGGTGCTGTCCAGCCCAACTGCTCGGCAATTTCAAAAGCCACTGTCTGGACCCCAGCCAGAAAAAAAGGATTCCAGTTGTGAGAAGCATAAAAGGTAGTAGCGGTCGCCGCCAAAACAGCTAAAGTCGTTTGGGCTCGATTACCTGGTATTAGCTGTAGATCGGCTCCGTACAGTGAGATTTGGGTCAACTTCCCAGCGGAAGTTTTTTCAGGGCAATAAATTGTACAATCAACGCCCGCTTTAGCACTATAGGCGGCAACAGCGGCTCCGGCGTTGCCTGAGGAGTCCTCGACCACGCGGGTAATTCCTAATTCTCGCACTTTGGATAGTAGAACTGAAGCCCCGCGATCTTTGTAGGATCCGGTCGGAAAAATAAAATCCAGTTTGAGCCGATGGTCACAATAATCGGATTTAGTGTGGATTAAAGGTGTCATTCCTTCGTCAAATGTAACCACCGATTCTGGGTTTGAAATAGGTAATGCCTCCCGGTATCGCCAAAGGGTTGGGGGGCGTTGTGCAATTTTTGACGGCGATAGAAGGGAAGCCGTTGGCAACAGAGAAAAAGGTTGTCCACAGTCGCAACAATACCGATTAACTTCGATTGGCCGACTCTGACTGCAGGCCTGACAAAAGTAGTCTGTCATTTGGATATCTTAGATGCAAGTATCTTGAACTAAAATTCGTAGCTATTCACCTTGTCTTTATTTCTTATTCATTAGTATGGTTATCATACTACAAATTACCCTCTATATCTACTATCTATCTACATTGCTCTGAGATAGAGATGTTGGAAAAAATGTGATGGAAACTGGAAAAACATGGTGTATAGCTGACGCATTATAATTTGTTATAAGGCAAGTGTTCAGAAAATAGCGTCTCCACATCACAACGGTATTGTCTTCCAATGACCTTGGTTTGCGCGCATTGATGTCCAATAGGATTAAGATCCGGCCTATTGGGCGAAGAAGCTCAACTATACAACTGGTGCCGCCAGTTTTTATGCCTTCTCACGGATTGATATCTTCTCTCTGTCCGTTAACTGTCTATATGGTTGCCACTAAATGCCACTTAACGAAGGTAGCCAGGTTTATTTTTTGAAACGTCTCCAACCCTGTCAAATCCTCTTTGGTAATGGCATCTCCCGCATTTCTACCCAGTGCCTTTCTCTCCAGTGCTATTCTTAGGTTGGAATCAGGAATCTCAACAACCTCTTCCCAAACAAAACCAGAAGCCAAGACAACCAGCAAAAATAATCGACCAATACGTCTCATCTCAATTTCTCCAGATTTTAAAGTGGCTCATAATTGCAGTCTAAGCTAAGAACCTATTCGTAAATAAATCCTGCTTTGCGGTCTGTAATTATAGCCGCTGCCAGGTGTCGCAATGACAGGTAAGTTAGGTTGAGTTTTTCATCGCCGACCAGGATTTTCCTGAACCGGTTGAACCCGCAATGACTGACTTCGGCCACCCATCTTCTCGATTTGTAACCCGGCTTCTTTTTTCTTATCAATTCCCTCCCCCTTTGATTTCACCTGAGCAGTCTAGCCTTTGGAGGTGATTATCTGTCAAGCCGGATCACCGTCGTAACCTTTATCAGCACCTAGCTGCGGTTCAATCTCATCCGGTCGTTCAATGACGATTTCCAGTTGGGTAACATTAGGCCGATTTGCTCCGCTTACGACCGTCGACTAACAAATTTGGCCGGCTTCCTTTTTTTCCCCTATCGGTTGGATTCGGATCTACTGTTTCTGGAGCCAGGACAGCTTTGACAATGCCTCCGTCGATGCTTGGCCATTTCCAGGAGATGCCCTCCATTTCATCATATTCAGCCAGTCCTGCCGGTCAAAGAGTGACCAAAAAAACCACTTTCCGCCCCACGAAGGAGATGAGTGTGAATCGCACTCGAACTTGCCAAACCTTCCTTTGGCAGGGCTTTCCATTGGCCGCCCGCAGGTAATAGATAAACGATTCCTTCCAATATTTTGCGGGCTAGCATCGGTTTTCTCCCTCCACCGGCTTTGGGCAGGTATTGCTGGTTTGGATCTCGCTGAGGTGGCGGGATTAACGGCTTATACTTTTGGCCAGAATCAATCTGAGACTTGACATGACTTCACTTTGGCCATATCGCCTCCATGCTATCTGGTTGAACATGGTACCTATTGAAAGGCAAATGAGGCAAAGTGTCAAGTTATTTACGGATCAGTTCTTAATATTTTGATTATGTGATTTGGAGTTTGCAAATCTGATTTAGAAATGCTTGTTGTTCTTCTGTTAAATGGTTCGGATTCATTACCAAGACATCTATTTTTTCTCACACTTCTCAAAAAATTTAACGGCTACTTGGTGCGATGGTTGAAAAAGGTTAGCCTCTGAAAATATCAGAATATCGATATCGCCTCCACGTTTTTTTAGATCTAAGCGAGAACTAAACAGATAAACCTCGCTTGGTGGCAATCCTTGCAATGCTGAAAAAATCAGAAATTAAATTGACAGGTAATTTCTATGACTGCCAATATTACAACCAGTATATTTTGGCCTTATGCATGGAGTCACAACTAAAGTATTGTACGACTGTAGGTGTGAAATTTGACTTAAAATATAAACTCACCTTCTGGTAAACAATTTCAGGATAAAATCAAGGTAAGTTTCTTATATCTTCTCAGTTTTTTCACTTTTTCTACCAAATAAGTTCTTAGCCTTGACAATTATCGGAACTTAATCTTCATCCCCACCAATTCAAAATCCAGTTGTAATTTTTCCCTTCTGATGCTCTGCCAAGGGAAAACGGATCTGACCGGAGGAAAGGGGGTACCTTGGGTAGAAGGGCTAACCCGCCAGCGGTATTATCTGGTGCTGTTTGCAATCGCGACTAATGGAGAGGGCAAAAGCAGAAGCTGACTGTTACGGTGTGATAAAAGCGGTCCTTACCTGCTCCTTCACCTATAGAGTTCACTCAAAAAGGGCTGTTGGTAGATATGAAAGGGTAATCGTCGATCGTAATTGGATCACCTTCGGACAGCAAGGCCGCTTCATAAACCTTCATCAGATGCAAGGCGAACTCCAAAGACCCTTGTTGGGCAGACTGCTGGTTAAGAACGCAGTCGCAAAAATACCGCATTTCGTGATAGAAGCCCTGGGTGAAAAGTGCCTTGTTCTCCAGCGTAGCCAAGCTGTTTTGCGGTTCCCAAACGGTTGCCCCTGTATCAAACCCCTCTGGCACATAATCGGTCGTTGTCGCGTACTGAAAGGGGATACCTCGCTGAAAGGTCAGGCGCAGGTTATTATCGATGGTGACATAACAGCCATCGCCAAAAAAGCTGTACCGTTCGATCGGTTGACATCCGCCGTCAGCCAGATGAAAGTTACCGATTGCCCCGGAGGTGAAAGACAACACACAGACCCCACCACCGTTCCGGCCACGATGCGTGGCAACCGACTCGACATTTCCTCCCACCGCTAGCAGAAGCGATAGCGGATGACATCCATTTTGCAACCAGTTAGTGTGGATCCGTTCCTGTAAAATCTTGGCGCCGTCAGGCTGAATTGTCATCGGATAGACAGCCAAGATAGTCCGTAAATCACCAAAGTCAGCCGTGTTCAAAATCTCGATCATTTTGTGGGCGCTGGGCATAAAGACTTTTTTGAAACCGACCACCACTATCCGATCTTGCCGCTTCTGGATCATCTCTTCCACTTCGGCGGCACGCATCCCGGGCGGTTTTTCCAACCAAACGTGTAGGTTGGCCTCAAGCGCTTGACAGGTCAATTCGGGGTGTAAGCGGGGCGGTGCGCAGAGAAATACCGCATCCAGCTTTTCCTGGGTATACATCTCGCTGGCTTGCTGGTAACAGGCCGACACACCGTACTGATCTGCCGTGATCTGCGCTCGGTCAAGATTCAGGTCACAGATGGCCTGCAACCTGACCGGTAAAAACGTCATTG